>Ga0181528_10000210_pt1 | contig 53272 bp, 57 predicted proteins | sample PEATcosm2014_Bin_47_FD_119742 | JGI IMG/M metagenome (GOLD analysis project Ga0181528, IMG submission 119742) | Peatland microbial communities from MTU Mesocosm Facility, Houghton, MI, USA - PEATcosm2014_Bin10_10_metaG | ecosystem: Environmental > Terrestrial > Soil > Wetlands > Peat | place...
ACCGTCCCGCATCGCCTGTTCGCCGGCGGCTCGGATCGCGCCGCCGACCGCTGGCGCGAGGATTACGCCATCCAGGGCGTCGAGGACCTCGACCTGCATCGCCTCTGCCGCGCGATGGCTTGGGACGCAGAGATCGTTGGTTGCTCATCATTCCTCTAGTCCGAGCATGGCGCGGTTGGCGCGGCGATCGACGCCGGATTTGACGAAATCGTCGAAAGCGCGATCCGAGACTCGAATGATGTGGTCGGCGATGAACCTTGCGCCCTCGGCAGCGCCGTCTTCAGGATTCTTCACAAAACATTCCCATTCCAGCACCGCCCAGCCGTCGTAGCCGTAGGTGGTGAGCTTGGTGAAGATCGCGCCGAAATCGATCTGCCCGTCGCCGGGGCTGCGGAACCGGCCGGCTCGTTTCGACCATGGCTGATAGCCGCCATAAGCGCCGGACTTTCCGTCGGGGTGAAACTCGGCGTCCTTCACATGGAAGGTCTTGATGCGCCCGTGATAGTGGTCGATGAAGGCGAGATAGTCGAGCGCCTGCAATACGAAGTGCGAGGGATCGAACATCAGGTTGGCGCGGGGATGGCCCTTCACCTTTTCGAGGAACATCTCCCAGCTGTGGCCGTCGTGCAAATCTTCACACGGACGGATCTCGTAGCAGACGTCGACGCCGTGTGCGTCGAAGTCGTTGAGGATCGGCGTCCAGCGCTTCGCCAGTTCGTCGAAGCCTTCGCCAATCAGCCCCTCTGGCCATTGCGGATAGGGGTAGAAATAGGGCCAAAGCAGCGCGCCGGGGAAGGTCGTGTGGGTCTTTACGCCGAGTCGCTTCGACGCGCGGGCGGCGAAGCGCAGTTGTTCTTCCGCCCAGGCGCGGCGCGCGGCGGGATTGCCGCGCACCTGTTCGGGCGCAAAGCTGTCCATGATCTTGTCGTGTGCGGGATGCGCGGCCACGAGTTGACCGGTGATATGGGAAGCGAGCTCGGTGAGGGCGAGGCCGTGCTCGGCGAGCAGGCCCTTCAGTTCGTCGCAATAGGCGTCGCTCTCTGCGGCCCTTTTCATATCGACGTGCCTGGTGTCCCACGTCGGAATTTGCACGCCGACAAAGCCTTTGTCGGCGGCCCATTTGGCCAGCGCTAGGAGCGAATTGTACGGCGCTTCGTCGGCTGCGAACTGCGCAAGGAAAACCATCGGCCCCTTGATCGTGCGCATTTGTCTCAAACGTCCAGCTTCTTCGCCGGCGTCAGCGCATCGTCGTAGCCGCCGTAAACGGACTGGTCGAAGGGAATGACCGCGCCGGTCATCATGCCGCTGTCGTCGGAGGCCATCCACAGAAGGGCGCGCGCTACTCGCCGGCGAACGCCATATGGCCGGCGTCGAACAGCAGCGGCAGCGCGTCCCCGGAATGCTGCATCAAGAGGTCAACGTCCGGCTCGGTCTCGATCGCGGCGGCCATGTGGCGATGATAGGAGATCGGCATGCCCTGGCCGGCGCACCATTCTGCGAAGGCGGTCATCTTTCGGCCATACGCCTTGATCTCGGCTTCGCTGAGCTTCGGCTTGGTTGACAGTGGCGCCGAGCGGACGCCTTGGATCGAGCGGGCCGTCTCGCCATAAACGATGCACGGGGCTTTCGCCGCGATGAAGAAATCCATCTGCGCGCGGATGCGGTCCTTCTCGCGCTCGATGTCGCCGTCGAGCAAGAGGCCGGGAGAACCAGCCGCCGCAGACGCTGATCCCGTATTTGGCGAGGGTCGGCCCGAGTTCGTTCACGTCCATCGGGAAGCGGCGGAAGGTCTCCATGCCGGTGAATCCAGCGACGCTCGCCTGACGCAGGCATTCCTCCAGGCTGACGTCGTCGCTGGTTTCAGCGAGATCGTCGTTCCACCACGCGATGGGGGCGATTCCGAGCTTGGCTTTCAGGTCCTTTAAACTCCGACGCGCTGCTTGGCGCGAATCTGTTCCTGCGCCTTACGCGCCTCCTGCACCGATGCCCGCGACGAAACCTCGGGCACGTCGACGTCCCAATCGGCGTCGCCGGGAATCCAGGCGTCGGCGTCCGAGGCGATGGTGAGCACAGTCGTGCGGTCGTTGCCCTTGGCCCACTCGAGCGCCGTGGCCAGGTCGGCGATGCTCTCGCAGCGGCGCGCCGCCGCGCCCATCGACTCGGCGTGCATGACGAAGTCCACGTGTTGGGGCGCCGCCTTGTCCAGCACACGGCAGTCCACCAGCAGATTGTTGAATCCCGGCGTACCCTTGGCCCACTGCAAGCGGTTGATGACCGCATAGCCGCCATTGTCGCAGACGACGACAATCATCTTGTGGCCGCTGAGCACGGTCGAGTAGACGTCGGAGTTCATCATCATATAGGTTCCATCGCCGACCATGACGATCGGCGTTCCGCCAACGCCACCCGGCCCGGAGGCGGCCAGCGCATGACCCCAGCCCGCGGCGATCTCATAGCCCATGCAAGAAAAGCCGAATTCGAGATCGAAAGTGTTGGGCGTCTTGATGCGCCAACCTTTGGCGACTTCGCCCGGCAGCCCGCCGAGATCAGCGTGTCATTGTCGCCGGCGGAAGCGTGGAGCGTGGCGACTACCTGCGCATAGGTCGGAACCGGCGCGTTGCTCGCCGCCTGATGCTTATCCGGCAGCGCGTCCCATTCCTTGAACAAGGCTTGCGCGCGAGCCATGTGCGCGGGCGCAGCGCGCCAGTCGCCGAGTGCAGCGTCCAACTCCCTCACCGTCTCAAGCGCGTCGCCGACTACGGCTACCGCGCGGTGCTTGATGGCGTCGAAGCGCGCGGCGTTGATCGAGATGAAGCGCGCCCCGGGGCTGAAGGCGGTCCACGAGCCGGTTGTGAAATCCTGCAAGCGCGTGCCGATGGCGAGGATCACGTCAGCATCGCCCGAGAGCGCGTTGGCTGAAGTCGACCCGATGATGCCGATCGGGCCTGCGTGAGCGGGGTGATAATGCGTGAGGCCGCCCTTGCCGGCGATGGTCTCGACGACGGGGATGCCGCGTTTGACCGCGAACTCCGCTACCGCCTTCTCGGCCTGCGAATAGCGCACGCCTCCGCCGGCGATGATTATCGGCTTCTTCGCGGTCCTGAGCAGCGCGATCGCCCCGGCGAGTTTGCGGCGGTCAGGACGCGGGCGCGGAATCGTCCAGGTCCGCTCCTCGAAGAACGCGAGCGGATAGTCGAAAGCAATCTCTTGGATGTCCTGCGGCAACGCAATGAACGCCGGGCCGCAATCGGCGGGATCGAGCATGGCGGCGACGGCCTGCGGCAACGAAGCGAGGATCTGGGCGGAGTGGGTGATGCGATCCCAGTAGCGCGTCACGGCCTTGAACGCATCGTTGACGGTGAGGGTCGGGTCGTTGAAATGCTCAATTTGCTGCAACACCGGATCGGGCAGCCGGTTGGTGAACGTATCGCCGGAGATCAGCAGCACCGGCAGGCGATTGGCGTGCGCCGTTCCTGCGGCGGTGACCATGTTAAGCGCGCCCGGTCCGATGGACGACGTCGCAATCATGAGTTGGCGTCGGCGCTTGGCTTTGGCGAAGGCGATCGCCGCAAGCGCCATCGACTGCTCGTTCTGTCCGCGCCACGTCGGCAAAAGTTCCTGCGCGCCCTCCAGCGCCTCGGAGAAGCAGGTCACGTTACCGTGTCCGAAGATGGCGAACACACCTGCGAACAAGGGAGCCCGCACGCCGTCGATTTCAGTGAACTGCTGCGTCAGCCAGCGCACCACGGATAGTCAATCGGACTGTCGGCTGCGTCATCGGTCTCCTTGCTACGGCGCCAAGTCAAATTGCTTCGTCCATCGCATCGCATATTGACAACACGGGTTGAATGCAACAAGAATTGCGACTACGCGCTGGGAGGAACCTCAAAATGATCCGAATTGCCGTACTCGGTTGCGGGCGCATTGGCGTCATGCACGCCGCCAACATCGCCGCCCAGCCTCGCGCCCATATCGCTGGCGTGCAGGACATCGTCGCCGCCGCGGCGGAGAAGACGGCGGCCGCCACCGGCGCGTCCGTGTTCGCCAGCGCCGCGCAGATTTTCGCCTCTCCCGACGTGGACGCAGTGCTTATCGCGACGGCGACCGACACGCATGCGGACCTGCTGGAGCAGGCGGTAGCAGCAGGAAAGCCGGTGTTGTGCGAGAAACCGATCGATCTGAGCCTGGCGCGCGTCAACCGCTGCGACGAGGTCATCAAGGGCGCAGAGTCGGCGATCCAACTCAGTTTCGTCCGGCGTTCCGATCCCGGCCATAGGGCCGTTCACGACGCGGTGCGTTCGGGCGAGATCGGCGAGTTGCACCAAGTCATCGTCACCTCGCGCGATCCCGGACTTGCGTCCGAGGCCTATCTGAAGGCATCCGGCAGCATATTCCGCGACATGACGATCCACGATTTCGATATGGCGCGATACATCCTCGGCGAAGAACCGGTCAGCGTGTTCGCCACTGGCGCGCGACTCGTCGCGCCCGAATTGATGCGCAAGCTCGGCGATTACGACACTGTTACCGTCGTGATGACAACCGCGTCAGGCAAACAGGCCATTATCACCAACTCGCGCGAGGCGTCCTACGGCTACGATCAACGCGTGGAGGCGTTCGGCTCCAAAGGCATGGGCGTATCCGCGAACCGGCGGCCGCATTACACGACCCTTTCGGCGAAAACCTACAGCGATCGTGCGGCCCCGCTGTTGAACTTCTTCATCGAGCGCTATCGCGAGGCGTTCGACGCCGAGATCGGCGAGTTCGTCGAAGCGATCGAATCCGGACGGCCGCCGTCCGTCGGCTTCGAGGACGGACGGTTGGCGCTGGCTCTGGCGGAGGCGGCGACGAAGTCGATTGCGGAAAGCCGCGCGGTGAAGGTCTCGGAGGTCGGTTGATGTACGAGCGTTTCGGACTTTTCATCGCGGGCGAATGGCGCCCGGCCGCGAGGGGCCCCTCGGCGCCGGTTTTGAGCCCAGTCACCGCGGCGTCGCTGGGGTCGGCGCCCGTCGCCGGGGTCGCTGACACCGAAGCGGCTCTGGACGCGGCGCAGGCGGGGCCGAAGGCGTGGCGCGCGACGCCGGCTTTCACGCGCGCCGATTCGCTGCACGCCGTCGCCGACGAGATGATCCGGCGCACGGGCGAGGCCGCCGAAATGATCTCGCGCGAAACCGGCAAGCCGATCGCACAATCACAGCGCGAATGGGCGCTCAGCGCCGATCAGTTCCGCTGGTACGCAGAAGAAGCGCGGCGCATCTACGGCCGCCTTATCGAGAGCCGCGTCCCGGGCGGGCGGTTCGAGGTCAGCCATGGCCCGGTCGGCGTCGTCGCCGCCTTCACGGCTTGGAATTTTCCGGCTGCGTTAATCGCACGAAAGGTCGCCCCGGCGCTGGCGGCGGGTTGCTCTGTCATCGTGCGTCCGTCCTCGCAGACGCCGGGCGTGGCGATGGTAATGGTCGACTGCTGCCGCGCCGGCAAACTTCCTTCCGGCGCCGTGAATCTGGTTGTCGGCCCCACCGACGCGACCTATGCGCCAATCATGGCGAGCAAAGCGGTGCGCAAGGTGTCGCTCACCGGTTCGACCCGCGTCGGCCAGCAGATGATCCGCGACGCCGCCGACACAATGAAGAAGGTTTCGATGGAACTCGGCGGCAACGCGCCGCTGATCGTGTACGACGACGCCGATCTGGAGGCGACGCTCAACGTCGCCGTGCCAACCAAATACGCCAACGCCGGTCAGGTCTGCGTCACGCCGGACCGCTTCTATGTCCACGAGAGCCTGCACGACGCGTTCGTCGCCGGCTTCGCCGCGCGGGCCATGGCGATCAAGCTCGGCGACGGGCTCGACGCATCGGTCGGCATGGGGCCGCTCATCAATGCGGGGCGTCTCGGCGAGATCGAGAGCATCGTCGCCGATGCGGTGCGGGCCGGGGCGAAAGTCGTCGCGGGCGGCGGCCGGGCGGCCCCGTTCAACGCCGGTCATTTCTTCGAGCCGACCGTGCTGAGCGGAGTGACCGACGAGATGAAAGTCATGGCGGAGGAAAACTTCGGGCCCATCGCGGCGATCACCCGCTTCCGCACCGACGACGAGGCGCTCGAACGCGCCAACGCCTGCGACATGGGTCTATCGGCCTACGCGTTCACGACTTCGGCGAAGCGCGCGCGCCGCACGGTCGCCGAGTTGAAGGCCGGCATGGTCGGGATCAACTCCTTCGCGCTCGCGGCGTCGGAAGCGCCCTTCGGCGGCGCCCATTTCTCCGGCATGGGTCGCGAAGGCGGCGTCGAGGGCATCCGCGACTATCTCGACGTCAAGCTTGCACAAGTGGTGATCTGAGATGATCGCGAACAAGCTCAAGCAGATCTGGGCCGACGGCAAGCCGACCATCAACGGCTGGCGCTCGATCGGCAACGCGTTCACCGCCGAGATCATGGCCGCGCAGGGCTATGACTCCGTCACCGTCGACGTCCAGCATGGCGCCCTCGATTACTCCAGCCTTCTGCCGATGTTGCAGGCGATGCGCGCCTCCGGGGTCGTGCCAATGGCGCGTGTGCCGTGGCGGGAGCCGGGGATCATCATGAAGGCGCTCGACGCCGGCGCCTACGGGATCATCTGTCCGATGGTCAACAGCGCTGCCGAGGCCGCCGAGTTCGTCAGCTACATGCGCTATCCGCCGCGGGGCCAGCGCAGCTTTGGCCCGACGCGCGTCTCGTTCGCGGCCGGCGCCGACTATGGCGCCAAAGCCAACGACGTGATGCTGGCTTTCGCGATGATCGAGACCAAGGAAGGCATGGCCAATCTGGCCGAGATCGCCGCAACGCCGGGGCTCGACGGCCTCTATGTCGGCCCCGCCGATCTCACGCTCGGCCTCGCGCAAGGGCGCCTCGCCCCAGGCTTCGACCGCGAGGAGGCGGAGATGATCTCGGCGCTCAAGGAAATACTCGCGGCGTGCAAGTCCAACCGCATCCATGCGGCGCTGCACTGTGGAACCCCGGAATACGCCGCGCGCTCCATTGAGTGGGGATTCGACATGACGACGGTCTCGGGCGACTCGCGGCTGCTGGCGGCGGCAGCGGGCGCAAGTGTGACGAAGTTCCGTCAGCTTGTTGGGCAGATCGGCGGCAGGTCCGAAAAAGGAGCCTATTGATGCCGCATCTGTTGATCGCGGGAGCGATCCACCCCGCCGGCCTCGCGGTGCTCGAAAGCGCCAAGGGCTTCACCCATGACTATGTCAAGGCGGTGTCCGAGCCGAGCTACGCTCCGTTGATTGGCAAGGCGGATGCGCTGGTTATACGCACTCAACCCCTTTCGGCCGCCACAATCGCTGACGCCGCGCGGCTCAAGATCGTCTCGCGCCACGGGGTGGGCTACGATTCGGTTGACGTCGCCGCGCTCAACAAACACCGCATTCCGCTCTGCATCGCAGGCGACACGAATTCGCTGTCGGTCGCTGAGCACGCGATGATGCTGATCCTCGCCTGCGCCAAACAGGCAATCCGAGCCGACCGAAGCGTCCGCGGCGGGGCCTGGGGATGGCGCAATCGACTGGAGGCGACGGAGATCTCCGGCAAGCGCCTGCTAATCGTCGGCTATGGCCGCTCGGGCCGCCATCTGGCGCGCATGGCGCAGGGTTTCGCGATGGAGGTGCGGGCGTTCGATCCGTTCGTCGCTGAGCGCGGATGGCCCGACGGGACGATCTCCCCTATAGCTTCGCTGGCAGATGGGCTCGCTTGGGCGGACGTCGTTTCCGTCAACGTGCCGCGTGCGGAACGTCCGCTGCTCGGCGCCGCGGAATTTGCCCGATTGAAGCCGGGCGCCGTGCTCGTCAACACGGCGCGCGGCGGCATCGTCGACGAGGCGGCGTTGGCGCAGGCTCTGACCGACGGACGGGTCGCCGCCGCCGGTCTCGACGTCTTCGACGACGAACCGCCGGCGGAACAACATCCGCTGTTCGCTTTCGACCAGGTTGTGCTTTCGCCGCATATCGCCGGCCTTACGCGCGAGGCTGGTGAACGCATGGCCATCGCTTCCGTGCAGAACATCGTTGACTTTTTCGCCGGACGGCTCGACCCCGACCTCATCGTGAACAAGGGCTTTTGACATGAGCAAGCGCAAGCTCCGCATTGGCCTCATTGGCAGTGGTTTCATGGGCAAAGCCCACGCCTTCGGCTATTCGACGGCCGCACGGGTGTTCGACCTCCCTTACGAACCGGAACTGCGCACCCTCGTCGACGTCTCCGACGAGCTGGCCGCCAAGGCCGCCGCCGCCCTCGGCTTCGCGCGCTCGACCTCTGACTGGCGCGCGATGGTCGCCGATCCGGAGATCGACGTCGTCAACATCACCGCGCCCAATGCGCTGCACAAGGAGATGGCGCTCGCCGCCATCGCCGCCGGCAAGCATGTCTATTGTGAGAAGCCGCTGGCGCCGCTGGCGGCGGATGCGCGCGAAATGGCTGAGGCCGCCGAGAGGGCCGGCGTGAAGACGCAAGTCGGCTTCAACTATCTCTGCAATCCGCTGTTCGGCCTTGCGCGCGAAATGATTGCTACCGGAGAACTGGGCGAGATCACAGGCTATCGCGGCGTTCACGCCGAAGATTATATGGCCGACGCCGCCGGTCCCTTCACGTTCCGCCACGACCCCGCGGGAGGCGGCGCGCTCGCCGATATCGGCAGCCATGCGCTGGCGACAGCGGAATTTCTACTGAAGGAGGCCTCCGGCCCCATCACGCGCGTGATGGGCGATTGCGTGACGATGATCGGCGAACGTCCCGACGGAAATGGCGGAAGACGCCCCGTTGAGGTCGACGACGTGGGCCGCGCGTTCTTGCGCTTCGCCAGCGGGGCGACCGGCTCGATCGAGGGCAACTGGATCGCCACCGGCCGCAAGATGCAGCACGACTTCGAGGTCTACGGAAGCAGGGGCGCGCTGGCGTTTAGCCAGGAGCGGTTCAACGAACTGCATTTCTTTTCAACCGCCGACGCGCGCGGCCGCCAGGGTTTTCGCCGGATCGAAGCCGGGCCGGACCATGCGCCCTATGGTCTCTTTTGCGTTGCGCCCGGCCACCAATTAGGCTTCAACGACCTTAAGGCCATCGAGGTTGCAGGCTACCTCGACGCCGTCACCGGGCGCCGGCCGGAGCCGTTCAACTTCCGCGCCGGCCTACGTATTCAAACGCTGGTCGAGACTATTCAGGAGTCGAGCCGCGCCGGCGCCTGGCGGGATATCGGATGACCGAGGACCCTCAAGGGCGAACGCGCGGGACGCCGGCAAACAACATCACTGCTCTGTAACCGTGGGTATGCGTGGGCTCACCGTGTTTTTCTGCAACCTCGCCGCCAAGGCGACTGTCAACGCCTGCGCCAGACACATCGGCGCGGCGAGGGATCTAGAGAACGTATATTCGTGTTCTGGAACAGCGAGCAGAACGCTCGCCGCCTTGGCGAGCGGCGACAACGTGCTGTCGGAAATGGCGACGATGGGAACTTTCCGCTGAGCGCATTCGTCGACGATGTTAACGACCTCGGTAGCGTAAAAGCGGAACGAGACGGCGAGCAGCACGTCGGTTTTGCGGATCGCGCGCGCCATATGAGTGGCCAATCCTCCGCTTGGATCGAGCAATACGCAGCGCTTGCCCAGCATCGTCAAAATGTATCGTAGGAGTTCGACCACCGGAGAAGAGCGCAGTTGCCCGATCAGGTACACGGCCTCCGCCTTCTCCAACAGCGTCACAGCCTTCTTGAGATCGACCTCGGCTATCTCAAGCAGCAGATGCTGAAGCGATGCGATATCGCGAACAACCAAGTCTCTGAGAAATCCCGTCTCGCTTCGATCCTTTCGCGCGCCGAGTTCGCTCTCCAGGGCCTTGACCCGCGCCTCGAAGCCCGGCGCAGCCGTCGACAGGCGCTTCTGGAATAGCGCCTGCAATGTCTTGAAGCCGTCATATCCCAGGGCTTGCGCGAAGCGGACGACGTTGGAGGCATGCACGCCGCATCGCTCCGCTATGGCTCCAACGGAGAGGATGGCCACGTCGTTGGGATTTTGCGTGAGATAGACCGCGATTCGTTGATACGACTTGCTCATGTCGTCGTGGCGTTCATGAATGACGCGTATGAGGTCTTCGTAGTTAGACGGAGCGCTCGTTTGGAGCATCGATCAGGTCCTAGCGACAATCGGTTCAGGCGAAACAGAGAGTGAGGCGGCACAGGCCAGGGTGTAGTCATGGGCGTGACTAACGAGCTAGCCCCGCCCAGTTCGCAATAGGTATTGCGTGCCGATGCAGATAGCAAGGGCGCAAAGCGTGAGCCTTTGGGACTTTTCCACGATGTAGCCCCAAGCTGTCGTCGAAGTGCGATTAGCTATCCTTGCTTCCGCAGGAGGCACGCCACAGGTCGCCAGCCGGAACGCACGAAGCGCAATAGAATTTGATATTGCCCCTCGAATGCAATAGCCGTTGTCTCATGCGAGAGGCGACGGATCTTGAGCAAATGGGGAGGGACGTGGCGCAACTGGTTCCGCGCAAGATCGGCAAGCATTTCGGCGCCTTCCACGCAGCTTGAAACGTTGAATCTGGATACCTCGCGGTAGTCGCGGTTACCAAGAAGCCGAGCAGCGAGTCTCACCGAGCACAGTCCGCAGGCGCCGGTGCTGCGGACGAAATGAATGAGCATCGCTGCCGGGCCTTGGTCTTTCTGAAGTTACGAAAACACACAGCACAAGGAGGGTCGCCATGTCCGCCGTCATCGGATCGTCCAAGCGGGACCGCGCGTCGGTGCGCGCAAGGGCGAAAGATTACCGGCCGCGACAGGTTCACGTGCAGCCGCTGCTTGTCTGGCCCTAGCGCGTCTCTCCCTTCCTGAAATGGCTGTTCGGATTTCCTGGCTACCTATGGCCATGGAACGCGGCCTATTTCCTGATCGCCTTGGCGACCTGGAACTGGGCGACGCCATCTCTCGCAGCCTTCAAGGCGCTCGCGCCGTGGACCATCGCGGCGGTGCTCGCGCGCAACGTCGCGCTTTGTCTCATCGTCTACGGCTTGTGGCACACACCGCTCTACGCCCGCCAGAGTCAGGGGACCGAATTCAAGTACAATGGCCGTTGGTTGGAGCAGAACAGCGGAAGCTTCTTGTTTCGCGACCAACTCAAGGACAATCTGTTCTGGACGTTGGTCAGCGGCGTACCGCTAAGGACCGCTTGGGAGATCGCGACGCTGTGGGGCCAGGCCAACGGCTACGCGCCGACCATCGGCTTTGCCGACCATCCGGTCTGGTTCGTGGCGCTGTTTGTGCTGATTCCCGTCTATTGCGAGGCGCGCTTCTATCTCGTCCACCGCCTCATTGCTGGCCGCCGCTCTATCGCAACGTGCATAAGCTGCACCATAACAACATGAATCCGGGACCATTCAGCGGGCTTTCGATGCGCCCGGTCGAGCATTTTTTGTATTTCTCGGGCGTGCTGCTGCACTGGATCGTTCCATCGCACCCGCTGCATGTCTTGTTCCATATCCAGCACCGCGCTTTCGCGCCGGCTCAGGGACACAACGGTTTTGACAAGGTAAGGCTGCCCAACGGGGCCTGGCTCGGTAGCGAGCACTACATCCACTACCTTCACCACAAATATTTCGAGGTGAACTACGGCGACGGACTCGTGCCGTTCGACCGCCTCTTCGGCACTTTCCACGACGGCACCGACCAAGCCACCGAGGGAATGAACCGCCGTTTTCTAAAGCGCGACGAGGGCGTCTGAACATCTACGCCCGACACGACCTCCCGCCGCTTGCCGAACGCATCGCCGCTAGACCGGAGCCTGCATGATCAACTCGACGGGCGCGAACTAGACAGATACACGGAAATTCTGGGCGCGCTCCCCGCGCCTGTCGTGATCGACCACGTCGACAAGTTTCTGGAGCCGGTCGGTGTCAATCATACCACCTTCGTCGCGCTGCGCCGACTGGTTGCAACGGGCCACGCCCAGCGCGGCGCAAGAGGACGTGCTACCTCCCCACCAAGAGCGCGTCACACGCCGAACAGATTGCAGGCTGGGCCGCCAGCGTTGCGGTGTCTGACACGACAGGTTCGACGGAATGGTTTGGTTCGTTGGATGCAGGAGCGCGGCAGCGTCCCGCGTTTCCAAGACAGGACGGCCGCAATATCGGAGGAAACATATGCACTTTCAGAGCAAGTTCGTTTCGATGGCGACCCTCGCGGCGTCGCTGTCGTTCACTGCCGCGCCCGCGGCCTACGCGGTTGACGCCGAACACAAGGCCGAGTGGTCGAAGATCAATATCCTCTTTATACCATGGTCGCAGTCGTCGAACGCGTTCTTCGAGGCGGTAGTGAACGGCGCCAAGGACGCGGCCGCGCAGCAGGGCGTCAATGTCGACATCCAGTTCGGCGAGGAGGACGCCAACAAACAAAAGACGATCTTCGAGACCGGTATCGCCAACAAGGTCGCGGGCATCGCCATCAACATCGCCGACGACAACGCCTATGTCGAAACCGCGTGCAAAGCGATGAAGGCGGGCATTCCGATCGTCACCTTCAATATCGACGACAGCCGCCACGGCGCCCCGGGCTCGACCTGCCGCATGGCGTTCATGGGTCAGAACTTCATTGCTGCCGGCTATGTGCTCGGCCGGCGCATGATCGCGGAGGGGCATCTAAAGAAGGGCGACAAGGTGCTGACGCCCGTCGAGGCGCCGACGGCGACCTATGCCGTGCAGCGGCACGAAGGCGTGCAGAAGGCGCTCGCGGAAATCGGCGCGACCAGCGAAGTACTCGGGACCGGAAGCGATCACGCGCAGGCGCTGAACCTGATGACGCAATATCTGATCGGCCATCCCGACACGGCCGCGGTCATTGGCCTTGGCCAGACGCCCACTAGTCAGGCGGTGCAGGCTATCAAGGATGCGCAGTTGAAAATTCCCGCCGGCGGTTTCGACATTTCGCAGGACATTCTCGCCGACATCAAAAGCGCCGCGTTGATCGCTGCCGTCGACCAGCAACCTTATTCACAGGGCTTCTACGCCGTGACGCAGCTTGCGCTTTACCTGAAGTACGGCCTTTATCCTTCCGAGATGGACACGGGCGGCGCCGGCCTTGTTGACAGGACCAACTACCAGTTCGCTCAGAAATGGGCGGGCCCCGTTCGCTGAGGACAAACTCGGCCGAGCGTCGCGCGTTCCCGTCTGGCGGAACCGCGCGGCGCGCCGGCAACCCAACGTTCGAGAACGCCGCTTGGGCGACGCTGTGAGCCTGCGACGTCTTGATGTGAGGAACCCGTGATGTCCATCACTTAGTCTGACCACATTCGCCAAGCGGTGGCGGCGCGCGACGCACGCCCGTTCGGACCCAGATTCATGGACTGGGTCCGCACGCAGCCGGAGGGTGGCATCGCCGTGATGTTCGTGCTCACGCAAGTTCTCTGCATTTTCGCGGCGCTCACATGGCCGGACAATTTCCGCTACCTCCACCTCGCCAACATCGATGTGACGATGAAGGCGATCGCGCCGCTCGGCGTGATGGCGCTCGGCGTCGGCGTGCTGATGATTGCTCGCGAGTACGACCTCTCGGTCGGGGCGCTGTATTCCTTCCTCTCGATAGTCTGCGCGCACTGGAGCAACTGGCTTGGCGGCGATATCGCGCAAGCGGCGGTGTGGTGGGCGCCATTCGTCGGCTTGTTTGTCGCGCTCTGCATCGGCGCCGCCATCGGATCGACCCACGCCTTCGTCACCCTGCGGTTCGCCATCCCCTCCTTCATCACGACGCGCGGCGGCATGCTGGTGTGGAAGAGCGCGACGCTGTTCTACCACGGCGCCGTGGCGCTGCGCTTCAAGCCGTCGGAGCCGTTCGCGACCATCTTCGGCAGCGAACCCTTGGCGCAGCTGATGACGGCGATCGGCGGGGAAAATTTCGGCGACTCGTTCCGGTTCATTCCGTCGTCGATCCTTTGGTTGACGGTGATGAGCGGACTGTTCTATCAGCTGCTGCAACACCACAAGCTCGGCAACCATTTCTACGCTGTCGGCGGCAATCGCAACGACACGCCCATCTGGATCACCGCCCTCGTCGTGACGGGCGGTTTGGCGGCCTTTTTCTGGGGTTCGTGGCTCTGCCTCCCGTTCTTCATTGTGTACGGCGTGCTGTACGGCTCCGCCGGCGATTCGCGCTGGCATGAATGCGGCCACGGCACGGCCTTCAAGACGCCGTGGAAAAACGACGTCGTCTATCAGATCGCCTGTTTCATGACGGTGAGAAATCCGGCGGTCTGGCGCTGGAGCCACCCGCACCACCATACCGATACGATCATCGTCGGTCGCGAGCCAGAGATCATAACTATGCGTCCGCCTGAAATTGCGACTGTGCTGCTGAATGTCTTTGGCGTCATCATGGTCCCCAAGGCATGGGCGGCGATGATCCGTTACTCCGCTGGCCGGCTCACCGGCGAGGAAAAGGACTTCATTCCGGAAAGCGAACAGCCAAAAGTATCCCGCCTCGCGCGTGTCTGGTGCGCGATCTATGCCGCTGCGATCGCATGTGCGCTCCTCACGCATTCGTTTCTGCCGCTCATGCTTATTGGGCTGCCGAGTATGTACGGCGCTTGGCACATGCTGCTGACCGGCCTGACGCAGCACATCGGTCTCGCAGAGGACGTGCTCGACCGCCGGCTCAACTGCCGGACCATGTACATCAACCGATTTAGTCGGTTCGTGTACTGGAATATGAACTATCACATCGAGCATCATATGTTTCCGATGGTTCCATATCACCGCCTGCCGGAGCTGCATAAGGAGATTCTGGCGGACTGTCCGCCGCCCTATCAGGGGTTTTGGGCTTGCTATCGCGAGATCATTCCGACGCTCTGGCGACAGTCGCGCGACCCCAACCATTTCGCGGAGCGCAAGCTGCCGCCGACCGCCCGACGGACGCCGCCGCTGCCAAGCGGCGACATTGGTTGACACAAACTTAGGAAGCGCGGTAAGTCTAGGAAGAAATCGACCCTCGCCGATATCGGACCCGACTTGACGACGACCTCATTTCGCTCGGCCAGCGTCACGACGCCCGTTTCGCCGACGATTTCACCTCCGATGTATCAGAAAGCCATCAAGAATGGCGTCATCGTCGCGGCCATGGTCGCTGACCAGTATCGCCAGCGTCGTCGCAAGGCAGGTGTAAGGAGCCGCCGCACGGTCTGCCATCGAAATTATCTAGGACGCGAAGCGCGCTACAGGCCGCTAGGGAGGCGGCCCGCAATCGGAGAGATGCGAACATGACGCATTGGGTGGACGCCTGCGGCGTCGAAGACGTCGAACTGGAGGATGTGATCCGGTTCGACTATGCCGGGACCGGCATGAGCTACGCGATCTACCGCAGTCCCGAGGATGGGTACTTTGCAACTGACGGATTGTGCACACACGAGCGAATACCGCTCTCCGACGGCCTTGTGATCGGCGACATAATCGAGTGTCCCAAGCACAAAATCTTGGAGTCGCGGCAACCCAGGGAGGTACCGATAGAAATAATTGCTGACGCTACGGTGTTTGCCGCGTGGGGTGGGTTGGTTAGCGAGCCCAATTCAGCGTCGAGCGCCTTCTCCAGTCGCCTGACCTGGTGCAGGATCGCTTCAGATTCCAACGTTTCCGCAGCGCGCCGGGCGTACGACGAGAAGTTCCTGACCGGCCTTCCGCCCCTGCCACGGATCGGACTGAACCGGCGCCGTAGCGCCTTCGTGTAGACCTTATCGGCGTTGCCGGCGGCGACGGCGGCGGTCCCCTTCTCCATTGTCTTCTTGACGCTTCGGCGCAGCTTCCGCCACTGACGGCTCAGGGAGGATTCGCGCAGCGTTGCGCCGTCGGCGGAGAGCTTGAAGCCGAGATATTGCGCCAGCTTCCTGGTCTTGCCGTCGAACAGATGGCGCTCGGTCTTGCTCGCGTTAAGGGTCAGCTTCTCCTCCGGCATCCTCGACGTCGTGAAAGATTCTGCTTCGGCGGCCCGCTCGGTCGGGCAGATGACGAGGATGTCGTCGCAGTAGCGGCGATACAAGGCGCCGATGGAGGTGCAGTACGCCTCCATCGCCACGTCGAACTCGACCATGTAGAGGTTCGAGAGGACGCTGCTGATCGGCGTTCCCTGCGGGATGCCGCGCTTCTCCGGGTTGTCGTGGATCGTCAGTCCGGCGGCCTTGACCTGCTCGATCGTGGCGATCGGGCAGCCCGGTGGCCCCTTGAACCCGCTAGGGAAGCGCGCCTTCTGGTCGTCGCGCTTCAGGTAGTGGAACTTGGTCATCTGCCTAAAGATCGCGTACCAGTCCTTCGGCAGTTCCTCGACGCCGAGCGCGGCCTTCAGGCGCCGTTTCAGCAGACCGTGGTCCAAGGAGTCGAAGAACTTCGTGACGTCGAAACAGAGGATCGCGCACGGCGTCATCGCCTTGGCGGCGTCCAGCACTTCGCGCGCGAAATGGTAGTTGGCTTTGCCGAGCTTCCGGTAGGCGATGACGCAGTCGGAGAGGGCGCCGGCGTAGTATTTGGTTTCGAGCGCCTGCCCGAGTTCATGGGCGTAGCGGGCGAGGACGCAGGCGTCCCGGTGCGAAGGGTACATGACCGGGCGCGACTTCGGCTCCGTCTTGCCCTTGTCCGGCTTGTAGCGCTTCGTCACCCGTTCGTACCTGATGAGCGGCAGGAAAGAATGCGCGCCGGCGTCCGGTTGGGCTTGGACCTTCTTGACGAAGTCCGCCTTGACGGGGACGTCGAGGTGCCGAAACTTCCGTCGCTTGAACCAGGCAGGCTGCAATCGTCCCCCGCAGTTGTTAGCAAAGTTCGAGGGGCAAACCCTGGCCCTGGGTCTCGGCGCGAAGCCGACGCCCCTCGAACGCACGCCGTATCCGACAGATCATCCGGTCAAAGACTTCCTGCCGCGGGCCTGAGAAACGCTACGGTGTATAATCAGTTGGAGGTTCGAGCCATGTTCGGCTGTTGGTCCATCTGGTTCACGCTGCGCTGCCCGCTTGCGGCGGCCAGCATCGTCATTGCCGTGATGAACGGCCTTGACGTTCTCAACGATCATGCCGGTCGGCCAATCCCGTCGGCGAGGTGAGAAATGGGCGTCGCCTTCTAATCTCGCAAGGGCCCCGTGCAATAATTCCGGTGGAAATGCTTGGCGATGCGGCGTGCGTCGGCATTGAGCGGGGGCGGGCGCGTGTCAGCGGAGTTGGCTAATGCCGCGTTCCTTTTCGGCTTGCGGCATTCCGGTCGTTGACGGGATCGTCGCGTGCCGGTGAAGATGGTATCGGGCTGCCGGGGGCCGAGGCCGCCCGAACGATTCCAGGAGCTTGCTGTGCCACTGACCGGCGAAAGGAGGGTAGCCGCGCGAAGCTTCCTCGAACTCAAGCTCCATCGCGTCGTGGGAGACGAATTTCAGCGCTTCTTCGCAGACGTCATGCACTCCCGTCACGGCGACGGATTTGTCGGATCCATCGCCCTAAAAGGCGACCTTACGTGCGACGGGATGACCCTGGACCCGCTCGTCGCTTACGGATGCTACGGACCGCGCGGCGGAGGCCCCCATCTTGGGGAGCCGATGAACGATGTCGTAGGCAAGGTCATCGCCGACTACGTCGGCGCCTGCAATAAATGGCCAGAAATGGTGGAGTGAAGACTCGCCAACAATTTCGTCGCGGGCGTTCCACCCCAGATCACCAGCGCTTTGTTGGCGGCCAAGAAAGCCCACGGCAAGAATTTCTCGTTTTTCGGCAGCGAAAGCTTCTTCGGAGTTCTCAACGAATTGGACGACGCCGACGTCGATCGACTGATCGGCCCGATCGTCACAATGCGCGATTGCCGCGACCTCGCGCCAGAAGTCGTCAAAGAAGTCGTGGACCGGATCGCCAACGGGTTCGCGTTGTCGTTTCCCGAAGGACCACCGGCGCCGGTGCCGCCGAATAAGATCGAGATCAACCGTATTCCGCCATCGCACGCCTGCGAATTGAAGCAGGGACTGCTCGGTCATCCCCAAGTCGAGGCCATGGTCGGCGGCTCGGCGGACAGGACACTTTCCGCGCGATTGTCTGCCGCATTCGAGCAGAAATACGACGGCCTTCGCAGGCAATGCCTGACGCCAGGCGCGATCGTCGATGCCCTTTACGACTTCGCGATTGGAGGCGGTTCGGATACTTCCGAACGCCGCGCCGCGGCGTGGTCCGTGCTGGCCTACCTGTTCGAGCGATGCCTGATCTTCGAAGACAAGCCGCGGGAAGACGCGGCGTGATCCTGCCGAGCAAACACATCAGTCCGGACCGCAGCCTGCTGGCGGTGGGCGGCGAGATACTCGGCCAGCTGCCGCGTCCGCGCACCGTGTCTGAGGTATGGGAAGCCGTGCGGCGTGACCGCGAGGCGCGCGGAGCGCCCCGGCTTGCCTTCGACTGGTTCGTGCTGGCGCTCACGTTCCTCTACGCCATCTCGGCGGTGCGGCTCGACGACGGTCGGCTGACGACGGAGGCGCGCCGGTGATCCTGGAGGTTTCCAGCGATATCCCGACGTTCAAGACCGTGCGGTTCCGGCGCGGGCTCAACGTGTTGCTGGCCGACGTCGGAGAGCGCGCGACGGAGCGGCACACCCGCAACAGCGCGGGCAAATCGAGCCTGATTGAGATCGTGCATTTCCTTCTCGGCGGCGAAGTGTCGCGGAAGTCCCTCTTCCACGCTGAGGGAGTCACCGGGCATTCGTTCTCTGGTGTCTTCGTTTTCGGCGGCATGGTGGCCCGCATTACGCGCTCCACGGTCGACCCGAAACGCATCCATGTCGACGAAAAGCGTGCGCGAGAGCTGCGCTGTTTCCGACACGGGACCCCGATACCGGCGCCCTCTACGTCCCCTTGAACGACTGGCGCGAATTCCTCGGCGCCGAGTGGTTCCGGCTACCCCGCGTGCGCGCCGGAACGGATTTCGAGGAAAGGTACGCGCCCTCGTTCCGGGCGCTGATCGGCTACTTCGCTAGGCGCAGCGCCGACGTCGCGTTCGCGCATGTCGACAGGTTTTCCGAGCGGCAGCAGCCGGGTGACGCCCGGGTGGGCCTTTCCTGCCTCCTCGGCCTGGATTTGCGGATTCCCCACGAAATGCGGGACGTTAGGGAGAGGAGTTCGTCACTCAAGAAGCTCAAGAGGGCCGTCAAGACCGAGGACCTCGGGGCCATCTTTCCGACGGCGGCGTCGTTACGCCCGGAGATCGCACGGCTTGAGGAAAGGGTAGCGAGGCCCCCGGATCAAATACGGTCGTTCGAGGCGCTGGAGAGCTACCGGGACCTCGCGTCGGAGGCGGCCTCGTTGCAAGGCGTCATGTCCGACCTCTCAATCGCGACCGCCTCTGCGAAGGACGCGTTGAACTATCTGAGGAAGATCGCCGAGGAGGAAAGGCCGCCGGAGTACGCCTCGGTGGAGAGCCTCTATGCCGCGGCGGGTGTTGAACTTCCGCAGATGGCGCTCCGTAGCTTCGCCGACGTGGCCCGCTTCCAGCGGTCGGTTTTGGACAACCGTCAAAACTACCTACGGGAACAGATGAAGCAGACGGAAGGCGACTTGGCGGACCTCGAAAGCGCTCTCCGCGGCAGGTGGTCGAAGGTCGGAAATCCTCCGTACGCTCAACGGCAAGGGGGCATTCGAGGACCTGTTGCGGCTGAACGTACGGTTGAACGCGGATTCGAGCCGTTTGGAATCGCTGCGCGAGAAGCTCAAGAACGCGAACTTACTCGAAGACCGCCAGGCCGACATCAAGCGCGAAAACGCGGAGTTGGAACTCCGACTGGGTCGAGACCACGTCGCGAACGACGGGAACATCAGGGCGGCGATCGCCCTGGTGGATCGCACCATTTCAGAACTATACGACGACCGCCAAGGGAATCTGCTGATCGAGCCGCGCGAGGACGGCCCGCATTTCAATGTCTCGATTGGGGCGGCGGTAACCAGGGCGGCATCGACCAGATGAAGGCTTTCTGCTTCGATCTGATGCTGTACCGGAGGACGGCTGCCAGGTTGGGGGGCTGGATTCTTGATCCATGCCTCCCACCTCTTCGACGGCGTGGACAAGAGGCAGGCGCGCCGCGCGCTGCTTCTGGGCCGTGAGGTCGCGGTGGCCGAACACGGCCAGTACATCGTCCTGATGAACTCCGACGAGTTCGAGAGGATCAACGATCCGGTTGATGAGCGACTGACGACGGCAGTCCTATCCACTAGGCTGACCGACGACGAGCACGGAGGATTGTTCGGGTTCCGGTTCGACTTGCCGGGCGGGGCCTGAGCCCATCCTGCCGCCGATAAGCAATCCCGGCGGAGCTTGTCATGCCTCCTGGGTCAATGCCTTCCTCGGACTCCCGGTCCGTTTCTCCTGGATCCACCGTGTCATTCGGATTTGAAGATTGACCCCGAGTCGAATGTCGTACGCAAGAGATTTCAGCAGCTTGCGACGGCGCCCCTGCGTCGATCGTCGTACGGATCCAGTGCTACCGCTGGCTGGCGATCAACAGGTCGAGCGCCGACGAGGTCGAGCGCCTGTTCGGCGTCCGCCCCTCGTTAGGAGCCCGGATGCTCGCCGACATTGCCAAAATCCGGCGTAAATCGACAGCGCCCAAGCAAGTTGAGCTTTTGGAAGGATTTCCGGTGACGCCGACGGGTAAGGTAAAGAAGGCGACGCTCCGCGAGCAAGTCAGGGGTCGATAGCCGTCACGCGTCGTTGCACAATCAACGTTTGCGCCGCTCGGTGGCTCCATACCGACGAGCGCGGCGCGATGAGCCGCCGCGGCTCGCGCCCCGATGCCGTATGTGGGGCTCGCGCGCAGCAGGACATGCTGCTTCATCCGCCACGAGGGCGCGGCGAACTCCCATTCGTTGGGACCGCGATCTTGGCCGTAGCGCAGCACTGTCACGCGGTCGCACAGTTCGGCCACATCGGTCAGATAATGGCTAACGAAAAGGATCGTCATCCCCGTTGCGTTGAGCCGCTTCAAAGCGTAAAGGACCGTGCGCGACTCATACTCGCACAACCCGGCTGTCGGCTCGTCGGCGATCAACAATCGCGCCTTGCGATGGAACGAACGCGCGAACATGACCAGCCGCTGCTGGTCGGGGTCCAACATGAAGGTCTCTTCGTCGACGCCGATGTCGAGCACGGTGTCTCGTTCAATTCAAGCTTGCTCTCGTAGTTGACGGTGAACACGTGCCCCAGCGGCTTCTAGCGAGGCGCCGTCGTGGCGCTGCAGAAATCCTGTCGGCGGCGCACGAGATCGAGCATGTCGTCGAAGCGCGTCACGGCGTGAAAGCTCGCCCCGTTCGGCTCCGGGTTAAAATAGACCGACGCCCGACGTCGTTGCCGCGCACGCGCGGTGAGTCGAGCAGGGCGTTGCGCCGGATACGCTTGCAGCGACGCCCTATTGCGACAACGATCCGAGCAAGGGCATTGTCTCAGAACGCAAGTGGCGGGCCGTCTTCAGCGATGGGCCCTGACCCAAGGGTGACAAGGCGGCGCGCAATACGCGCCGCCGCTTTCGCTCAGCGTTTGCTGTACTGCACTGCGACGCGCCCGACGCGCTCGCGAGCGACAATCAGCTTCATGATGCCGGCTGTGCCGTCGCCGATTTCCAGGCCCATCACGTCGCGCATGCGTTGCTGATGCGGCAGATCCATTGACCAGCCATAGTGGCCGAAGGTGAGCAGGCATTGATGGATCACGTCGAAGGCGGTCTTCGGCCCCATCCACTTGACCATCGCGGCCTCGGCGGTGTGCGGCAGGCCGCCGTCGCGCAGCACGATGGCGTGGTAGCAAAGCTGGCGGATCGCGGCGATCTGGCTCTCGCCCTCCACGAGCGGGAACGTGACGCCCTGATAGGAGGCGATCGGCGCGCCGAACGCGGTGCGCTCCTTGGTGTAAGCCCATGCCTCGTCCAGCGAGGCCTGAGCGGCGCCGACGCATTGCAGCGCGATCAGCGCGCGGCTGAAGTCGAAACCGCGCATCACATGGGTAAAACCCTGGTTCTCTTCGCCGATGCGGTTTGCCACCGGCACGCGAACGCCGTCGAAGAAGACGGAGCCGCGACCGATGATGCGGCTGCCAACGTCGTTGAAACGCGTGCGCGCGATGCCGGCCGAATCCGCCGGCACGATCAGCGCCGTTACGCCCGCCGCGCCGCTGTCGGGCGCGCCAGTGCGGGCGAACACGATGTAGGCGTCGGCGCAGTCGGCGAAGGTAATCGAGGTCTTCTCGCCGTCAAGCACGTAGTGGTCGCCGTCGCGCCGGCAGCGCAGCTTCAGGGCGGCGGCGTCGGAGCCTCCGCTGGGCTCCGTCACACAAACACCCATCAGCGTTTCGCCGCTGACCATGCGCGGAACCCAATATTCGGCGAGCGCGCGCGCGCCGCTGCTCATGATGACGGCGCCGAGCAACGAAACGCCAACCGGGACGGCGCTTATGTTGAAGTCGCCGTAAGCCAACTCCTCCGCGATGATCCCGGCCGTGATGCCGGGGGCGCCGAGGCCTCCGTAGGCTTCCGGCAGATCGACGCCCATGAGGCCGAGTTCGCCCATTTCGCGGATCAGCGCGCGATCCATCACGCCGCTCTTTTCGCGCGCCTGATAGGCGGGAAGCAGTTGCTCGCGGGAGAAACGCCGCGCGAGATCGCGAATGGCGAGTTGGTCTTCGTTGAACAGCATCTGCAATCCTCAGTGGCCTTCGAAGGCGGGCTTCTGTTTGGCGAGCATGGCGCGCATGGCGCCCCACGCGTCGTCCGTACTCGTCACCCGCGCCATGGCGCGCGCCTCCAGTTCCAATTGGCCTTCGAGGCTTTCCATCGGGCTCGACAGCATGAGGTTTTTCGCTTCGCCAAAGGCCAGCGTCGGCCCCTGCGCCAACTTCCGCGCCAGCGCCCAGGCTTCGCTTTCCAGGGCCTCCGCGGCGACGACCTTGTTGATGAGACCTGACGCCGCCGCTTCCTCCGCGCTCAGCGTCTCGTTGAGCATGTAGAACTGCGTGGCGCGGCGCGTTCCCATGCGGCGCGGCAGGAAATAGGTGCCGCCGCTGTCACTAACGATACCGATGCCGGCGAAGGCGGCGTAGAATTTAGCGTTGGTCGAGGCGAGCGCGAAATCCGCGGCCGCGATCAGCGCCACCGCGCCGCCAGCCGTCATGCCATGCACCGCCGCGACGACGGGCGCGTTGAGCCGCGCGAAGCGGGATATGCCCATGTGCAGGTTGGAGGTCGCGCCGGACACGAAGCGCGCGAGATCGTCGCGGCTGCGCGTCAAGGCGCCGAGATCCCCGCCGACGCTGAAGAAGCGGCCCTTTGCGTCGATCAATACCGCGCGCACATCCTTGCGCACCGAGCACTCCGTCGCCAGTCTGTCGAACTCGGCGGCGAAGGCCTGGTCGATGGGGTTGCCGCGCTCCGGCTCGTTCATCGTGATATGCGCGACGCCGTCGACGACCTCAAAGGTGAATGCAGTTAGCTCCATGGCGCTGAGCCTTTCAAGGGAAGGAAGTCGGGGAGCGGCAAAATCTCGCGCAAGCGGGGGACGGCGCGTTGTCTAGGGATTTGAGAGTCGCAAGGAGGATGCAGCGCGCCATTTGGCTTTTGTTTCCTCCGACGCGTTCTCGTCGCGGCCTCTCAGTGGGCCGCCAACTGGTAACCTACCTTATCATAACTCGCGCGCAGCTGTCTATACCCTGCCGGGCAGAAGATCGACGCCGCCTTTCGCCGCGTTCCGATTGTGTCACCGGGTACGACGTTGTGGAGGGTCAACTAGTGTGCTAGTTTATCAATAGGCGACCAAGGCGAGCAAAGCGGGGAGGAATGGTGGGGCAAGCGCAAGCAGCGAACGGGGCGGCGCCCGCGTTCGAGAACCCCGACACGCTGGCCGAAGGGCTGGCCAAGCATCTCGGTCGAGTTGCGGGCGGGCGTGTCACCGTGGACGGGCTGACGAAATATCCGGCCGGTTTCTCGTGGCGGACTTACAGCGTCCGGCTGCGCGGGTATCCGCCTGCGCAGGAGGCGATCCTTCGCGTCGGTCCGCCTTACGGGCTATTCGCACCCTATAGCGCGATGCCGGAATTCGAGTCGCTGAGCGCGCTTGCTCAAAGCCGCGTTCCCGCCCCGCGCGTCTACCTCGCCAGCGACGATCTTTCGATTCTGGGCGCCCCGTTCTTTCTCTCTGAGAAAGTCGAAGGCGACACGCCGCTGCCCTGGGGCACGCAGAGCCAGAGACTCGAAGGCGAGCGGCGCCAGCAATTGGCGGAAGATTTCATTGGGGCGCTGGCGGCGCTTCACAAGTTCGACTGGCGCGCGACGGCGCTGAGCCGATGGGGCGACGGCGTCACGCTGGACAACGCGGCGCTACGGCAGATCGACGACTGGGAGCGGCGGTTCCGGCGTTGGGCGCTGAAGCCGCATCCGATGGCGCATCGCGCTTTGGCGTGGCTGCGCGTCCGCGCGCCGAAGGCGGAGCGCCTTTCTCTGGTGCATGGTGACTACCGGCTCGGCAATTTCCTCGAACGCAACGGCCGGATTACCGCGATTCTCGACTGGGAGTTGGTTCATCTCGGCGATCCCGTCGAAGACCTCGGCTGGGCGTTCCTGCCGCAATATCGCGGCGGCACGCGTCTCGTCTGCGGTCTCGCGGGCGAGGAGGAGTTTCTAGCTCGCTACCAGTCGCTCTCTGGCCTGACGGTCGGACCTGAGACGCTGAAGTTCTACATTGTCTTTTCTCTGCTGAAGCTGGCGTTCACGCACATGGCGGCGGCGCGCTGCTTCGAGGACGGTTTGTTCAACGACATGCGGATGCCGGCGATGGCGACCCAGATTGCGCCGGTGTTCCGGCAGATTGCGAAGATTATCGGAGCCTCGGCATGAACAACTCGCTGGAGCGGCTCATCGAGGGTATGGCAGCGACGCTGCGCGCCGATGTCATTCCTCACATCGAAGGCGATTACGCGCGGGGGCAGGCTTTCGGCGTCATCTATATGCTGAACAGCCTGAAACTGCGGGCCTCCTGGTCGAACGCGTTCCTGCTTGGCCAGTTGCGGACGCTGGAGGAGGCGAGCGGCGCGCTTGCAAGCCTCGCCGCCGAGTTGCCGGGCGCGCCGCTCCCCGCCGTCGCGACGCCTAAAGACTTGCCTGACGCGGCAGAGCTTCAGGCGGCACGGGATGCGGGCGACGCGCAGATGTGCGCGCTGATCGATTGGCTCGTGCAACAGAATGGCGAGCGGATGGACGCCGTCTCGAAGGCGCAGGCGATCGTCGACGAATACATCAACAAACAGACCAAGTACGAACTCACGACCGGCGCCCGACCGATGTTCGTGGAGATGTCGGGCGGGGCGGAGCAGGGGTAGCCATGCTGAGCAAACAGGACGATTTCCTCGGGCATCAACTGCCGACGACCTTCGATCATGTAATGAGTTCCGATCCCGCATGGATGGAGCGGCTCTGGTACACCGGCCATCCTGTCCCTGGCGGCGATTTCATCTTCGACATCGGGCTGGGATGGCATCCTAACCGCAACGTGATGGACGGGTTCGCCGGCGTCGCATTCGGCGGCAAGCAATATAATTTCCGCGTTTCGCGCCGGCTGCGACCCCATCCGCTGGAGACGGTGATCGGGCCGCTGGGGATCGAAATTCTCGAAGGTCTGCGGCGGCACCGACTCACGCTGAAGCCCAACGATTCCAGCCTCGCCTTCGATCTCGAATTCGTCGCGACGATGAACCCGCACGAGGAGGGCGAGCACTTCCGGCGGCGCAACGGCCGCGTCACCGAGCACATGGCGCGCGCCCAGCAGCTTGGCGCCTATCGCGGCTGGATCGAGGTCGCCGGCGAGCGCCGTGACGTGAACGAGACGTCCTGGCTCGGGCAGCGCGATCATTCCTGGGGCATTCGCGGCGAGATGCGCACGGACGAAAGTCATCCGCCGCTGACCTTCTATCCGCCGTTCTTCTATTGCTGGACGACAGCGCAGTTCAAAGGGCGGGGTCTGCATATTTTCTTCAAGGAGCGCGCGCCCGGCGACGCCATCTATATCTCCGGCGAGGACGTGCGCGCGGTCGGCGTCGACGCGAGAAAGACGCTTCATCTGGAAGGCGTCTCGCATGACGTGACATGGGCGAAGGACCCGCTCGGGCAGACCTTGCAGAGCGCTGAGTTTGAAGCCGTGTTCTCCGACGGCTCCAGGCGAAAGCTGAAAATCCGCGCGCTGCCGGGTCGCTACTATCTCAAGGGCGGCCTCTACGGCGGCCTCAACGGTTGGTCGCACGGCGACGACAAGGGCAAGCTCTATTCCGAGCACGACGTCTGGTCGCTCGACGATCCGGCTGCGCGCAAGCTCGCCCGTACGCTGAGCGATCATGTGATCGAGGTGACTGATGGCGACGAGGTCGGCTACGGCATCGTCGAATACGGCGTCGGCAAGGGCTACGCTAAATATGCTGAAGTGCAGGACCACCCGCCGATTTGAGGGCCGCCATGAGCTACGCGACGCTGAAAGTTGATACGCGCGGTGGCGTCGAGATCCTGTCGCTCAACCGCCCGCAGGCGCTCAACGCGCTGTCGCCCGAGATGGCGCGGGAGTTGACCGACTATTTCGACGGCCTGAGGGCGCGGCTCGACGCGCGTGTCGTTGTCCTGCGCGGCGAGGGGCGGCTGTTCTGCGCCGGGGCCGATCTCGGCACCGACGCCTTCGCCGAAGGCGGCGCAGGGCGGGCGCAGCGGCAGATGGCGATGCAGCGGCTTTATTCCGGCGTGGTGCGCGCGATGCGGGCCTGTCCGCAGCCGATTATTGCGCTGATCCACGGCGCGGCCTGCGGCGGCGGCCTGTCGCTCGCGCTCGCCGCGGACGTGCGCTATGCGGCGCCGAACGCGCGCATGAACGCGGCATATATCAAGGTCGGCCTCGGCGGTTGCGACATGGGCGCCGGTTATCTGCTGCCGCGCCTCGTCGGCCTATCGAACGCGTCCGAATTCCTGCTCACCGGCCGCTTCATTGACGCCGAGCGCGCGCTGCGGATGGGGCTCGTCAGCGAGATCGCGCCCGAAGGCGAATTGCTCGACCTCGGCCTCAAGCTTGCGGCCGACATGCTGAAGACCGCGCCGATGGGTCTGCGTCTGACCAAGGAGACGCTGAACGCCGAGATTGATGCGCCGGGCCTCGACGCGGCCCTGACGCTGGAGGATCGGCAGCAGGTGATCCTGCTGGAGACCGCCGACCATCGCGAGGCGGTCAAGGCGTTTCTGGAGAAGCGGGCGCCGGTCTATAAGGACGCCTGACCCAGTCGGATCAGGCGCTTGCCCTTGTTCTCTCCCCGGTACAGCCCGGCCAGCGCGTCAGGGCAGGCCTCAAGGCCATCAAGAACGTCTTCTTCGTAGTTGAGGTCGCCGCTGCGCACCCAATCGGCGAGGGTCGCGACGCAAGCCTCCCAGCGGTCCAGATGGTCGAAAACAACAAAGCCCTGCGCCCGGGCGCGCTTGACCAGCAGGTGTCGCTCCAGCCTTGGGCCGGTCGGCCAAGGGTCCCACATCGAGATCGACGCCGTGCCGCAGATGACAACGCGGGCGCCGACGGCCAGATGCGGATAGACGGCGTCGCTCACGGCGCCGGACGTGTTGTCGAAATAGACGTTGACGCCGTCGGGGCACGCCTGAACCAGCGCGGCGGGGATGTCGTCTGTTTTGTAGTTGATGGCCGCGTCGTAACCGAAGCGTGTGCGGCACAGCGCGGTCTTCTCCGTGCCGCCCGCGATCCCGACGGCGCGGCATCCTCTCAGCTTCGCGATCTGTCCGACAGCGGAGCCGACCGCTCCCGCCGCCGTCGAAACCAGCACGATGTCGCCTTTTTGCGGTTGGCCGATCAGGTCGAGTCCGATTAGCGCCGTTACGCCGTTTATGCCCAGAACGCCGAGCGCCAACGAGCGCGGCAGATCGGGCTCACGCACGCGTCGCACGACGGCGGAGGGCGGGGCGTCGGCGTATGATTGCCAGCCGAACCATCCTGTGACGACGTCGCCGGCCCGATATTCGGCGGCGCGGCTTTCGACGACCTCGCCGACCGTCAGCGCCCGCATCGTAGCCCCGATTTCGATAGGCGCCGCGTAGTTGCCCTTGTCCGCGATCCAGCCGCGCATGGCGGGCTCAACGGAGAGGAAATCGTTGCGGACGCGAATTTGACCTTCCGCGAGCGGCGGCAACTCCTCTTCAACGATGGAGAAATGTTCGGCCTGAGCGACGCCGCTGGGGCGAGACGCAAGAATGACTCGGCGGTTTTTCATAAGCTCGCCTTCATAGCCTGGCGGGCGAGCGCGTAATCGTCCGCCAGCGCCGCAATCCATTCGCCCGCGGGAAGCGACGCCGCGATGGCTCCGATGCCCTGTCCGGCGCTCCAGATGTCGCGCCAGGGCTTGCCTTGCGAGGCTTCGCCTGAAATGTCCACCTTATCGGGATTTGTCCTGGCGATCACCTCAGGGTCGATGCCGTTGGCGCGGATCGAGGGCGCTAAGAACGACGCGCGCGCGCCGGTGAATGCCTTGGTCACGACAATGTCCCTCGAGGCGCCGTCTACGATCATCTGTTTGAACGCCGGCGCCGTGTTTGCTTCTTTCGCCGCCAGGAAAGGCGAGCCGATATAGGCGAAATCGGCGCCGAGCGTCTCAGCGGCGAGGATCGCCCGACCGGTTGCTATGGCTCCGGCGAGCGCCAGCGGCCCGCGCCACCACGCGCGGATCTCCTGCGCGAGCGCGAAAGGCGAGATCGACCCGGTGTGTCCGCCGGCGCCGGCGGCGACGGCGATGATCCCATCCACGCCCATGTCGGCGCATTTGCGCGCGTGGCGGTCGCTGGCGACATCGTTGAAGACGAGGCCGCCGTAATCGTGAATCGCCGCGACGATCTCGGCGTCGGCGCCGAGCGCCAGCACCACGATGGGAACGCGATGGCGGACGATGACGGCGAGATCGTCGCGCAGCCGCGCGTTGGTTCGGTGACAGACAAGATTGATCGCGTAAGGCGCCGCGCAGCTTTCCAACTCGCGTTCGATCTGCTCGAGGTCGGCGTCGAGTGCCGCGGACGTGCGGGCGTTGAGCGCCGGCATGGCGCCGACGATCCCGGCGCGGCTTTGCGCGACGACGAGATCGGGCGTGGAGGCGATGAACATCGGGCCGGCCATGACGGGAAGCGTGAGCTTGGCCCTCAGCGTCGCGGCGAGGTGAGGATCGCCGCTCATGCCGGGTCGCGGAAAGCGATCCGTCCCTGATCCAGCGTCTTGCGCTCTCCAACGAAAGCCTGGAACACGGCGCTTTCCTGTGTCCGCCAGATGCGGAAGTTCAGTTCGTCGCCGGGAAATACGATGCCGGAGAACCTGCAATCGAGCCGCTTGACCTGCGTGGGGGAGTGGCCGAGGGCGCGCGCGACCGCTACCGCCGCGACGCCGTAGCTCGCGAGGCCGTGCAGGATCGGCCGCTCGAAACCGGCCCGACGCGCCGCTTCCGGGTCGGAGTGCAGCGGGTTGAGGTCGCCGGACAAGCGATAGATCAGCGCCGCGCGGCGGTCTGTCGCGAAGCGGGCGACCGCGTCCGGCGGTTGCTCGGGGATCAAAGAGGGTTGGTGCGGGGCCAGGGTTCCGCCGAAGCCGCCGTCGGCGCGCGCTAACAAGGTCTGGCGCAGTGTACAGATCAGCGTCTGCGTGACCGAGTCGCGAATCTCTCGCTCAACCACGACGAGCGCGCCTTTGCCCTCGCCGCGATCCAGGACAGCGGCGACGCGCGCCTGAGCGATGATTTCGCCTTGCGCCGGCAGGGTCGCATGGAATTCGGCCGCCTGCTCGTAATGCACGAGCTTGGCGAAATCGACGCCGAACTCCGGGGCCTTGATCCACAGGCCCGGCGTTCCCAAAGTCACCGCAAAAGTCGGCAACGCGACGAGCCGATCCTCCAGCAGAAACGGCAGGTCGGCGGGGTCATCGGCGCCGAGCCCCACGCCCAGCGCGTAGAGGATCGCGTCGCGCCGCTCATAGCGCCGATGCGCCGGCGCGAAGGTATGGGCGAGCAGGAGATCGGGACGGAGCGCCATCGTCAGACGGGGTCCCAGGAGAAAACATCCGCCGAGCGGTGCAGGGGAAAGAAGTCGTTCGCGAACATCGGGAACACGCGCTCGGCGACCGTCTCAGGGGTCCAGCCTTCGGAGGCGTGCGCCGAGCGGATGGGGCGGGGCTGCGAGAACAGGAAGATCTCGTTGTTGCGCACGCCGAAGATCTGTCCGGTGACGTTTTGTCCGGCGTCCGACAGCAGCGCGACGACAAACGGCGCGATCTTCTCCGGCACTAGCTTTTTCAGGCCCTCGACGCGCTTTTGTTGCTCGGGCGAGCTGGTCGGGATGGAGTCGATCATGCGCGTCCAGGCGAAAGGCGCCACCGCGTTGGAGCGAACGTTGAAGCGCTGCATGTCGAGCGCGATGGATTTGGACAGGCCGACGATGCCGAGCTTGGCGGCCGAATAATTCGCCTGACCGAAATTGCCAATCAGCCCCGAAGTCGAGGTCATGTGCACGTAGGCGCCGGAGGCTTGGGCCTTGAAATGCGGCGCGGCGGCGCGGCTCACGTTGAACGAGCCTTTCAAATGGACCGCCAGCACGGAGTCGAACTCCTCCTCGGTCATCTTGTGAAACAGGCCGTCGCGTAGATTGCCGGCATTGTTGACCACGGCGTCGATGCGCCCGAACGAATCCAGCGCCGTCTGAACGATTTTGTGGGCGCCGTCCCACGAGGCGACGCTGTCGCGGCTGGCGACTGCGCGCCCGCCCAAGGCTTCAATCTCGGCGACGACCTCGTCGGCGACCGCGCTCTGGCCTTCGCCGGAGAGGCTGACGCCGAGGTCGTTGATGACGACCGCCGCGCCTGCGCGCGCCAATTCCAGCGCCACGCCCCGGCCCACGCCGCGCCCGGCGCCGGTGACGACGGCAACCTTGCCTTCCATCATGCCCATGTAAGACGCCCTCAGTAGCTCTTTGGCAGCTCCAGCACCTTCTCGGCGATGAAGCTCAGGATCAGTTGCTCGGTGATCGGCGCCAGGCGCGTCAGCGCCGCCTCGCGGTAAAGCCGCTCGACGTGATATTCCTTGGCGTAGCCAAAGCCGCCATGCGTCGCGACCGCCTGCCACGCCGCGTCGTGCCCGGCGCGGGCGCCGAGGAATTTCGCGCTGTTGGCCTCCGCGCCGCAGGGCTGGCCTGTGTCGTAGAGTTCGGCCGCGCGCATCGCCATCAGCCACGCGGATTCCAGATACATCCACTTCTCGGCCAGCGGATGTTGGATGCCCTGGTTCTGACCGATAGGCCGGTCGAACACCACGCGCTCCTTGGCGTAGCGCGTCGCGCGGCGCAAGGCATCCTGGCCGATGCCGATGGCCTCGACGGCGATCAGGATGCGCTCGGGGTTGAGGCTGTGCAGGATGTAAGAAAATCCCTTGCCTTCTTCGCCGATGCGGTCCTCCTCGGGGATGAACAGGCCGTCGATGAAAATGGAATTGGAATCGACCGCCTTGCGCCCCATCTTCGGGATGCGTTGCACGTCGATCTTCGAGCGGTCGAGATCGGCGTAGAAAATCGTAATGCCGTCGGTCGGGCGCTTGCAGTCCTCGAATTTGGTCGTGCGCGTCAGCAGCATGATTTTGTTGGCGACCTGCGCCGTCGAGGTCCACACCTTCTGGCCGCGCACGACGTAGCCGCCGGGAACCTTCTCGGCGAATGTCTTGATGCGCGTCGTGTTGAGGCCGGCGTCCGGCTCGGTGAATCCGAACGCGACCTGATCCTGGCCGGCGATCAATCGTGGAACCCAGCGCGCTTTTTGCTCCGGCGTGCCTTTGACGACAATGGGATGCGGCCCGAAGAGGTTGATGTGCACCGTCGAAGCCGCCGCCATCGCGCCGCCGTGGCTGGCGACTTCATGCATCATGATCGCGGCTTCCGTGACGCCCAAGCCTGCGCCGCCGTACTCCTCCGGCATCGTGACGCCGAGCCAGCCGGCTTCCGCCATTGCGCGGTGGAACTCGCGCGGAAAGGCGCCGTCGTCGTCGCGGGCGAGCCAATAATCGTCGCCGAATTTCGTCACGATGGAGCGGACGCCGTCGCGAATCGCGTTGCGCTCGTCTTCGGTCGGCAGGGGCCTCGGCTCGGTCATTTCCGTTTTCCCGGTTTGTCAGATGGAAGCGAGGACCTTGCGCGCGGCCTTGAGATGCGGAATGTCGACCATCTTGCCGTCGATCCCCAAGGCGCCGGCGCCTGGCGCCGCGGCGAAGGCGTCGACGATGCGCTGCGCGTGGGCGATTTCGGCTTCGGACGGCGTGTAGCAGCGGTTGATGATTGCGACCTGATCCGGGTGGATCGCCATGCGGCCAAGAAAGCCGTCGCGCCGCGAGCGCCGGCAGTCGCGCTCAAGACCGTCGGAATCGCGAAAATCGGCGTGAATGGTGTCAATCGGCGTGGTCTCGGCGGCGGAGGCCGCGAACAGGCATTGCGTCCGCACCACCCGGTAGGGCTCCGTCCAGGCGCCATCGCTTTCTCGGTTGTCTGTCGCGCCGATATCGGCGGCAAGATCCTCCGCGCCCCAGGTCAGCGCGGCGAGGCGCGGATGGGCGGGCGCATAGGTGGCGAGGTTGAACATCGCTCGCGCGGTCTCGGTCGCGACGACCGCGAGCTTGACGGCGCCGAGCGGCATGCCGGCTTTGGTTTCGAGCGCGTCGAGATAATAGCCGAAGCGCGCGATGTCCTCGCCGCCGTTGGCTTTGGGGATCAGCAGCCCGTTGAGACCGGGCTTCACGACCGCCGCGAGGTCGTCGAGCGTCAGGCCTGAGTTGAGCGCGTTGACGCGCACGAAGAACGACCAGTCGCCCGCGGCGCGGTCTTCGAGCAAGGCGGCGACGTGCTCGCGCGCTTTCGCTTTTTGCCCCGGCGCGACCGAGTCTTCCAGATCAAGGATGAGCGCGTCCGCGCCCGAGGTCCGCGCCTTAGCGAACTTGCGTTCGGAATCGCCGGGGACGAAGAGGAGGGATCGCAGCTTCATGCGGGTTTCCTCAACATGAGCGCGACGCGCCGGCAGGTGCAAACAACCTCGTCGCGCTGGTTGAGCCCTGTGTGCTCGAAGGTCACAATTCCCTGAGTCGGACGCGATTTGCTCTCGCGCAGGGCGACGACCTTGGTCTCCGCGCGGATAGTGTCGCCGGCGAACACCGGCTTGGGGAAGGCGACTTCCTCCCAACCGAGATTGCCGACCGTGGTGCCGAGCGTGGTGTCCTGCACAGACAACCCGACGACGAGGCCGAGCGTGAAAATCGAGTTGATGAGCGGCTTGCCGAACTCGGTGGTCTTTGCATATTCGTGATCGATGTGGATCGCCGCCGGATTGTAGGTCAGCGACGAGAACAGGATGTTGTCCATATCGGTCACGGTGCGACGGATCTCATGCACGAACGTCTGCCCGACCTCGAACTGCTCGAAATATTTTCCGGCCAAACGCTCCTCCTCAGTGCAACCGTCCGAAGATCGACACGGCGGCGACGCTGTTGAACGGCGCGCCGCCTAGGTTGTGGGTCAGGCCCAGGCGCGCCGTCTGAAGTTGACGCTCGCCGGCGCGGCCGAGCAATTGCGTGTAAACCTCGAACGCCATGCGCAGGCCGGAGGCCCCGACGGGATGCCCGAAGCACTTGAGGCCGCCGTCGATCTGACAGGGCTGCGCGCCGTTACGGTCGTACGTCCCCGCGAGAATGTCGGTCGGCGCGCGGCCCTCGTCGGAGAGCCCGAGGTCCTCCATCGTGACGAGTTCGGTGATCGAGAAGCAATCGTGTACCTCGGTCAGCGAAAGCTCAGTGCGCGCGTCCTTGACGTCCGCCTCGGCATAGGCGCGCCGCGCCGCCTCGCGCGTGTTGAGAACATAGGAACCGTCCCAGGCGCCGTAACTCATCTCCCAACCGTGGCTCGCAGAAAGCTGCACGGCCTTCACGGTGACGGGATTTGCGACACCCAATCCCCTTGCGATGTCCGGCGTCGTCACGATGGCGCAGGCGGCGCCGTCGGAGACGCCGCAGCAATCGTAGAGGCCGAGCGGATCGGCGATCATCGGCGCCTTCAGAATCGTGTCCATGTCGACCGCCTTGCGCAGATGCGCGCGCGGGTTGTTCACGGCGTTCTGATGGCTCTTCCAACTCACATGCGCCATCGCGCGCTTGAGGTCGTCGCCGTTCAGCCGGTGTTTCGCCGCATAGGCCCCCGCCAGTTGCGCAAAGGAACCCGGCGCGGAGCCGTAGGGCAACCAAAGGTCGTTGGCGAGGCCTTTGGTGCGCAGCGGCAGGCCGCCGTAGCCGGTGTCTTTCAGCTTCTCGACGCCGAGCGCCAGCGCGAAATCGACGGCGCCCGCCGCCACGGCGTAGACCGCCGCGCGCAGGGCCTCCGTTCCTGTCGCGCACATGTTCTCGACGCGCGAGACGGGAATGGACTTCAAACGCAGCGCGTGCGCCAGCGGCAGCGCGCTGTTGCCGACGTTGATGTCGTCGAGCGCATTGCCCATCCAGGCGGCCTGAATGTCGGAGCGCGCGACCCCGGAGTCCGCCAAAGCCTGCTCGAAGGCGTCGACGATCAGATCTTCCGGCCCTTTGTCCCAACGCTCGCCGAATTCGGTGCAGCCCATGCCGATAATGGCGACCTTGTCCTTGATCCCGCTTGCCATGTCTCAGCCTCCGAGCGCCGGGCGTTCAGCAGGCGCCGCCTTCCAGAAATAGGTGCGAAAACCGCGCCGCCGGTCGTGCGATTTGATGCGCAGCCTCATCGCGACCCGGTCGCCGACCGAGAAGCCGCTCGCATTGGCGTCGGTGAACTCCATCATTACCCTCGCGCCGATGTCGAACTGCGCAAGGCCGAACCAAAACGGCGGGTCCGGCGTGTAGTTGAGCCGGTCGGCGGTGACGGACACAATGCGCGCGGGCTCGTCGGCAAGACGTACGTCCTGCATCGGTTCAGGCCCGTCCGCGTCGGGCCGCACCGGTATGCGGCTCTTGGGGAATTGAACATTCCCTTTGGAGTCGCGTCCGCCGACGAAGCCGAGCGCGTCGCGCCCGTAACGTTCGAGCACCGTCGGCTGCGCCTTCTGCTCGAATTCCGAGCGCACGCCCCAATCAAGCTCCAGCGCGCCGCTGAGGCTGAGGAAGCGGACATAGTCCGTCAGAGCCAAGCCTTCGCGCAGGGCCGCTTCGGCTCGCTCGGCGCCGGGCATGGGTCGCGTCATTTCGAACACAAGCGCGTCGCAACCGCTGCCGAAACCTGCGAGCAGGATGCGCTCGCCGGGTTTTGCGCGGGCGGTCGCGAGTGCGAACGCAAACAAGGCGTGCGCGGCGCCGAGATCGCCAAGCTTGGCCGAGACGTCGGCCGCATGATTGGGCGCGGCGCTCTTTGTCGCGCGGGAAATCTCGCGCCACAGCCCAGCGACCGGTTCATGCACAGCGGCGTGCTGGATGTCGGCCCCGGAACAGCCGGCGGATTCGAGCGCGCGGCGGATGGTTGGAACGAGGATTTCCGCGGCGACGGTTTCGCGCACGAAGCGCTCTTCGGCCACGTAAGGGTAGGGATGCTCGCGCGAGGCGTAGACATCAACCAGATCGTGCGAGAGGCTGGCCCAACCGAGGAGCCGCGCCGGCGCGTCGTCGCCAACCCAGGCGGCCGCCCCGCCGTCGCCCTGCGCGAGATGCGACGCCGACCCCGGCCGCGCCGCGCGCCTCTCTCCGGTGGCGATGAGGTCGGAACTCGAGCCAAGTAAAGCGTCGAGCAGCGCCGAGACCGCGCATCGCCGCGAGCCCGCGACGTCGCGGCTGCGCGTCTCGCGCGGCAGCCCCAGCGCATCGACGGCCAAGGTCGCGTGCAGGCGCTCGAAGAACGGCGCGGAGGTCGAGGCGAATACCAGCGCGTCCGGTGGTGAACCGCCGCGCGCCGCTTCAACAGCAAAGGTGAAGGCGTCCTCGTCCCAACCGCCGACCGCACGAAAGCCGTCGCGGCGGCCAGGCAGGCCCGAGAATTTGAGCGCGCGCGAGGCTGCGGCGCAGTCGAGTCGCAGCAGCGGCGCGTAGACGCCGACCCGAGCAACGCCTCGCATGTCTCCCGTTCCTCTCAAGCGTTCGCTCCCGTTTGTCTCTTCCGAGCTTGACAGATTTCGGCGGGGTTGTAAACTAGCTTACGAACTCGCGTTTGCGAAACGTGAGAGAAAGCCAAGATGCGGGAGGCCGGACCTCGTGAGCAAGGATATTTTTCGTGAGGGTGCGTTAGCTGGCCATTCTGTCCTGGTGACGGGCGGCGGTAGCGGCCTTGGCCTGGAGATCAGCAAGGCGCTCACGGCCAAAGGCGCAAAAGTTCACATCTGTGGGCGCCGTCCGGCGGTGCTGGGGGCGGCTGCCGAAACAATCACGAAATGCGGGCCAATCGGGGCTTCGCATCACGTTTGCGACATCAGAGACGCAGATCAGGTCGAGGCGATGATGGACGCGATCTGGCGCGAAGGCCCGCTCACCGGTCTCGTCAACAACGCCGCCGCCAACTTTATCAGCCCGACGAAGGATCTCAGCCCGCGCGGCTTTCGCGCCGTGACATCAACCGTGATGGACGGCAGCTTCCATGCGACGCTCGCGGCCGGCAAGCGTTGGATCGCAGGCGGACACAAAGGTTCTGTCGTCAGCAATCTCGTGACCTGGGTGTGGACCGGCTCGGCCTATGTCGTCCCTTCTGCGATGGCCAAGACGGCGTTGCACGCCATGACCATGTCGCTCGCCGTGGAGTGGGGCCGCTATGGCATCCGCCTGAACGCCACCGCGCCCGGGCCGTTCCCAACCGAAGGCGCCTGGGAGAAGTTGAACCCGCTGCCGGACGTCAGCTCCTCGGCGACGGGGTCGGAGACGATTCCGTTCGGACGATACGGCCGCATGGAGGAGTTGCAGAACCTCATCGTGTTCCTGTTGTCGGACGCCTGCGAATTTCTCACCGGCCAGACCATCGCGATCGACGGCGGCCAGCACCTCGCGGGGCCGGCGACCTTCGCCGACCTCGGCAAACTCACCGACGAGCAATGGCGCGCCGCGCGCGACGCGATCCGGAGCGCATCCGACCGCGATAAGGCTCAGCGGGCGGGCGTCTAATTCAGGACGAAACACAAATGATTGAACGGTCGCTGTTTTCCGAGGAGCACGAAATCTGGCGCGCGAGCGTGCGCCGGTTCGTCGAAGAGGAGATCGTCCCGTTTCACGCAAAATGGGAGGAAAATGGCGTCGTCCCGCGGGAACTGTGGTTGAAGGCTGGCGAGAGGGGCCTGCTGTGTTGCACAGTGCCGGAGGAATACGGCGGCCTTGGTCTCGACTATCTGTTCGACGTCGTCGTGTTCGAGGAGCTTTGGCGGGTCGGGGCGAGCGGGCCGGGTTTCCTCATTCATACGGATCTGGTCGCGACCTATATCCTCTCGTTCGGTACGGAGGAGCAGAAGCGCCATTGGTTGCCCAAGATGGTGCGCGGCGAGGCGATAGGCTCGCTTGGCATGACGGAGCCGCACGCGGGCAGCGATCTCAAGGCGGTGCGGACGCAGGCGCGACGCGATGGCGGCGCCTTTATCATCAATGGGCAGAAGGTGTTCATCTCCAACGGCCAACTCTGCGACGTCATCGTGCTGGCGACCAAGACCGACACGGAGGCCGGGGCGAAGGGCGTCACGCTGTTTCTGGTTGAATCGAACCGACCGGGTTTCACCCGTGGGCGCAATCTCGAAAAGCTCGGCATGAAGGCGCAGGACACGTCCGAGTTGTTCTTCGAAGACGTGCGCGTGCCGGTCTCGAACATGCTGGGATCGGAGGGTCACGGCTTCGCGCTGATGATGAGCAAGCTGCCGCAAGAGCGCCTCGCGCAGGCGATCCGCTCGGCTGTCGTCACCGAGACCGTCATTGAATGGACCGTCGATTACACCGCCGAGCGCAAGGCGTTCGGCCAGACCATCGCCGACTTCCAGAACACGCAATTTACGCTCGCCGACTTGAAGGCGCGCGCGACCATGGCGCGCGTGTTCACCGACAAATGCGTCGATCTGTTCCGGCAAGGCAAGCTCGACGCCGTCGATGCGGCGATGGCCAAGCTCGTGACCTCCGAACTCCACTGCGAGGCGGTCGACAAATGCCTGCAACTGTTCGGCGGCTGGGGTTACATGTGGGAATATCCAATCTGCCGCGCCTATGCCGATGCGCGCGTCGTCAAGATCGCCGGAGGTTCGGTCGAGGTGATGAAGACGATCATCGCGCGCGATATGTTCAAAGGACGACTTACACACAGAGCGCGGCGCGACTGAGGGCCTCTCTTTGACCAAGGATCTCAATACCGGCCTTCGCTTCGGCTTTCTCATCCACGATGTATCGCGCCTGCGGCGAGTCGCGGTGGATCGGGCGCTAAAGCCGCTCGGCATAACGCGCGCACAATGGTGGGTGCTGGCGTTTCTTTCGCGGCGCGACGGCATGACGCAAACGGCGCTGGCCGCCGACCTCGATCTGACGAAAGTCGCCGTCGGCGGCCTGCTCGACCGCATGGAGGTCGCCGGTTTCGTCGACCGCCGCGCCGACCAGAGCGACGGGCGCGCGCGCCGGGTTTATCTGACCCGCGCCGGCGCCAAACTGGTGAGCGCCATACGCGAAAGCGTCGAGGCGGTCGAACTCGATATCGTGAGCCGCGTTCCCGACGCGGCGCTGATGCAAGCGACCGAAACACTGCGCACGCTGAAGGAGACTTTGCTGGAGCTTCTCGGCGGCGAGCCTGAGGCGGATGCAAGCGCCGAGATAGAGACCCTGGCTTGAGAGGAGATAAATCTGTGCGTGGATTGAAGGACAGGATCGCCGTCGTCACCGGCGGCGGACAGGGAATCGGAAGGGCGCTGACGCTTCGGCTTGCCGAAGAGGGCTGCAAGGTCGCCATCTTCGACCTCAAGCTCGACGCCGCGCACGAGACGCAGAAGCTGGCGCCCGAGGGGCGCATCGCTGCTTACGAACTCGATGTCGGCGATTACGCCGCCGTCGCTGCGGCGACGGCGAAAGTCGAGGCCGAATTCGGCCCGATCTGGGCGTTGGTCAACAACGCCGGCTGGGACCGGCCAGCGCCGTTCCTTTCCACGGATCAGGCGTTGTGGGACAAGATCATCCGCATCAACCTCTATGGGCCGATCAACACCCATCACGTGATCGCGCCGCTTATGGTCCAACGCAAGGGTGGGCGCATCATCAACATCGCCTCGGACGCCGCGCGCGTCGGCACCAGCAACGAGGCCGTCTATTCCGCCTGCAAGGGCGGGGTCATCAGCTTCACAAAGTCGGTGGCGCGCGAACTCGCCAGCAAGGGCGTACTGCTCAACGCCGTCTGTCCCGGCCCGACCAACACGCCGATGATGGCGACGGTGCTCGGCGAGGGCGAGCAGGCGGTGAAGTGGAAGGACGCGATGGTGCGCGGCATTCCGCTCCGGCGCATGGGCGAGCCCGAGGACTATGCGGGCATCGTCGCCTTCCTCGCCTCCGACGACGCCAGTTTCATCACCGGCCAGACCTTCTCGGTCGCCGGCGGCATGAACATGATCTGATAAGGAGACCAAAATGACCGACGCCCCCGTTTTCGAGGATATCCTCTACGAGAAACGCGATAACCGCGCCGCCTGGATCATCATCAACCGGCCGAAACTCTACAACGCCTTCCGCGCGCAGACGATGGAGGAGTTGATCAAGGCCTTCCAGTTGGCCGGATACGACAAGTCGATCTCGTCCATCGTGCTGACCGGCGCAGGCGACAAGGCGTTCTGCACCGGCGGCGACCAGAGCGCGCACGACGGCCAGTACGACGGGCGCGGCATCGTTGGGCTGCCGATCGACGAGTTCCAGTCGGTCATCCGCGACGTGCCGAAGCCGGTCATTGCCCGCGTCAACGGGTTTGCAATCGGGGGCGGCAACGTGTTCGCGACATTGTGCGACCTCACCATCGCCGCCGACAGCGCCAAATTCGGGCAGGTGGGACCGAAAGTCGGGTCGGTCGACGGGGGCTGGGGCACGGCTTTGCTCGCGCGCCACATCGGCGACAAGCGCGCGCGCGAAATGTGGTTCCTCAACGAGCAATATACGGCGCAACAGGCTTATGAGATGGGCCTCGTCAACAAGGTTGTCCCGTTCGCTGAACTTGACGCGGCGGTGAAAACGTGGACGGACACTCTCGCCGAACGTTCGCCAACGGCGCTGGCGCTCGCCAAGCGGTCGTTCAACGCCGACAGCGAGAACATCAGGGGCATCAGTCTGGCGATGCTCAGCGCCGTCAAACTGTTCTACGAGACCGAAGAGTCCAAGGAAGGGGTGCGCGCGTTCAAGGAGCGCCGCAAGCCCGACTTCCACAGCCACGCGAAATAGCCAACGTGGCGCCGCGCCGCCTCGATCCCAGCGACCTCGCCGGCGTTCTGCCGCGCGGCGGGCGCGTGCTGGTCGGAGCGTGCTCCGGAGAATCCTTGGTGTTGGCGGAGGCGGTCGCGGGCGCTGCGTTGGGGTCGATGACGTTCACCGGGATTTTCGTGCCGGGGCTTAACACGCGGACCTATCTCGCCAACTCGCAATGCCGCGTCGAAACCTTTTTTCAGACGCCGCAGCTCAAAGCGGCGGGCGAGGCCTCGCGGTTCCTGCCGCTCTGCTACGCCGACATTCTCGCGCGGCTCAGGTCGGTCCGGATCGACGCGGCTTTGTTCATGGCGACGCCGCCGGACGGGCAGGGGCTTTGCGGTTTCGGCCCTATCGTCGATTTCCTGGCCGAGCTTTGGCCGCGCATTCCTGTGCGCATCGCGCATATCAACAGCCGCCTGCCTGATGTCGCCGGGCCTTGCCGCATTCCATTCGATGACCTCACCGCTTATGTCGAGGCCGATCAGGATTTGCTGGAGATCGCCGACGCACCCGACGATGCTGTCTCGGGCGCCATCGGCGAGCACATCGCGCGCTACGTCCCGGACGGCGCCACCCTCCAGACCGGGCTCGGCAAGATCCCCGGCGCTGCGCTGCGGGCTCTCCGGGGACGGCGCGATCTGAAGATCCATTCCGGCCTCATCGCAGAAGCGGTCTGCGACCTCGAAGTGGCGGGCGCGCTGGCGGACGGTATAGCGGTCACCGGCGGCGTCGCCATCGGCTCGCAGCGCTTGTACAGTCGCGTGAGTGGCCGCGCCTACCGCTTCCTGCCTGTGTCTCACACGCACGCGCCGGACGTGCTGGCGCGGTTGGCGAAGCCCATCGCGATCAACTCCGCGCTGGAAGTCGATCTCTACGGGCAAGCCTATGCCGAAATGGGCGCGCGCGGCCTGATGTCCGGGCCGGGCGGCGCGTCGGATTTCGCGCGCGGCGTCTGGGCGGCGGGCGGACTGCGCATCGTCGCGCTCGCGGCCTCCGCTGCGAAAGGCAAGGTGAGCCGCATCGTCGCGCCGGGCGAGGTGATTGGTCCCGTCTCGCTCGGACGCATGGACACCGACGTCGTCGTCACTGAACACGGCGCCGCGGACCTGCGCGGGCTCGACCACTACGAGCGCGCGCGCGCGCTGATCGCGATTGCGCCGCCTGACCATCGCGACCATCTCGCACGGCAGTGGCAGGCGTTCGCGCAAAAATTCTGACAAGCAACCAGGGAGGAACGGCATGGCTCGACGCAAGGTGATCATCAGTTGCGCGGTGACCGGCTCGATCCATACGCCGTCGATGTCGCCGCATCTGCCGGTGACGGCGGAGGAGATTGCGGAAAGCGCGCTCGGCGCCGCCGAGGCGGGCGCGGCCATCGTGCACCTGCACGCGCGCAACCCTGACGACGGACGGCCCGACCAGAGCCCGGAGGCGTTCGAGCCGTTCCTGCGCGTCATCAAGCAATCCTCCAACGTCGTCGTCAATCTGACGACGGGCGGCTCGCCCTACATGAGCGTCGAGGAGCGCGTGCGGCCAGCGGAAAAATGGAAGCCGGAGATCGCCTCGCTCAACATGGGCTCGATGAACTTCGGCCTGTTTCCGATGCTCAAGCGCTACAAGGTGTTCAAGCACGAGTGGGAGCCGAAGATGCTGGAGGGCTCGCACGATCTCGTGTTCCGCAACAGTTTTTTGGGGATATCCGATACGCGCTCGACACTCTCAACGCAACCGGCGCGCGCTACGAGTTCGAGTGCTACGACACCAGCCATCTCTACAACCTGCATTATTTCTTCACCGAGGGGTTGGTGAGGGCGCCCCTGTTCATCCAGACCTGCTTCGGCCTGTTAGGAGGCATCGGCGGGCACGCCGACGACGTCATGCATATGAAGCGCACGGCGGACCGGCTGTTCGGCGACAATTACCGTTGGTCGGTGCTCGGCGCGGGCCGCAACCAGATGCCGGTGGCCGCGATGGCCGCGGCGATGGGCGGCAATGTGCGCGTCGGCCTCGAAGACAGCCTGTGGGTCGGCGCCGGCAAGCTCGCGCCAACCAACGCGGCGCAGGTGGTACAGGTGCGCAAGATCGTCGAGGGGCTCGGTCTGGAGGTCGCGACGCCGGACGAGGCGCGCGAAATCCTGTCGCTGAAGGGCGGCGACCGGGTCGCGTTCTGATGCTCGCGCTCGCCGACGCGCCCGCGCGCCCCGACCCGGACGCGCTCGCCCTCGTCCACCAGAACCAACGATGGACCTGGGGGCAACTCGACCGCCGCTCGGCGGCCTGGGCGGCGCATTTGCGCGAGCGCGGCGTGACGCCCGACGATCTCGTCGCCTTCGCCTTTCCCAACGGGCCGGATTTTCTCGGGCTCGCTTTCGGGATCTACCGCGCGGGCGCGACGCCCGCGCCGCTGTCGCCGAAGCTGCCGCTCGCCGAGCGCGACGCGATCCTCGCCCTCATGCGCCCGGCGGTCTTTCTCGATGCAAGTGAAAGCGGCGCGGCGCTCCCTGAGGCCGCGCCGGCGCCGGCGCCCGTCGCGCTTAGTTGGAAGGCTTGCGCGAGCGGCGGCAGCACTGGGCGGCCAAAGGCTATCGTCGACGGCCGTCCCGCCGCGTTCTCGGAGGGCATGTCGTTCATCGGCATTCCGGGGGCGGGGGGCAAGGCGCTGGCGGCAGGGCCGCTCTATCACAACGCGCCGTTCAGCGCGGCGGTGTTCGCCCTGTGGAGTGGCGCCACCGTTGTGACCTTGAAGGGGTTCGACGCCGAGGCCTGTTTGGAGACCATCGCCCGCGAGCGAATCGAGTGGGCGCTGATGGTCCCAACCATGATGCATCGCATCATGCGGCTGCCTGAAGCGAGGCGCCGAAGCCATGATCTCTCGCGCTGGCGCATGGTCGCGCACACCGCCGCGCCGATGGCGCCATGGCTCAAGCGCGCCTGGATCGAGGAATTCGGCCCCGATCATATCTGGGAGGCCTATGGCGCGACCGAGGGCCTCGCGCGCACTTGGATCGGCGGCCGCGAATGGTTGGAGCGGCCGGGAACGGTCGGCAAGGCGACCGGCGGCGCGCGCTTTCGCATCTTAGGGTCCGACGGCCAGGATCTGCCGCCCGATGTGGAGGGCGAGATCTACGCCATGCCGCCCGGCGGCCCTGGCTCCAGCTATCGCTATATCGGCGCCGACCGGCGAGCGACTGCCGACGATTGGGAAACGGTGGGGGACGTCGGCCGGCTCGACGCCGATGGCTACCTCTATCTCGCCGACCGCCGCGCCGATCTCATTATCAGCGGCAGCGTCAATGTCTGGCCGGCGGAGGTCGAGGCGGCGCTGTTGCGTCATCCCGCGATCCGCTCCTGCGCGGTGGTTGGCGTCGCGGACGACGACAGAGGCGAGCGCGTGCACGCCGTCGTCGAGGCCGACGAGGCGGAGCTTGATCTTGAGGGCTTGCGAGAGTTCCTCAAGCCGCACTTGAGCCGCGACAAACATCCACGTTCGCTCGAAATCCGAAGCGCCCCGGCGCGCGATGACGCCGGAAAGGCGCGCAAGGCCCTGCCGAAGGAAACGCCCAAATGAAAACGCCGCCGCTCTCGGAGTTCCGCATCGAGTTCCCCGGCAACGGGCTCGCGCATATCGTTTTCGACGCGCCGGGTCGCTCGATGAACGTGTTTTCCGAAGCCGCCATCGTCGACATCGGCCGCATCGCCGGCTGGCTGGAGGAGGCGGACGTCAGAGGCGCGCTGATCCGGTCGGGCAAGCCCAGCGGTTTTTGCGCCGGGGCCGACCTGCCGGAGATCTGGGCCGCCTTCGACACGATCTCAGCCACGCCGCAGCCACGCCGTTTCCGCGCCGCCTACGACCACTTCTTCCGCTTGAGCCTGGCGCTGCGCGCGCTGGAGACCTGCGGCAAGCCCGTTGCCTCGGCCATAGCGGGTCTGGCGCTTGGCGGCGGCGGCGAACTCGCGCTCGCTTCGCACTATCGCGTGCTGACCGACGACAAACACGCCGCCATCGGCCTGCCGGAATCGCTTGTCGGCCTGCTGCCGGGGGCCGGCGGCACGCAACGGCTGCCGCGTCTCGTCGGGGTCGCGGCGGCCATGCCGGCGCTGCTGGACGGCAAAAGGTTTGCGGGCGAGGCGGCGGTCGCGGCGGGCGTCGCGCACGAAATCGTCAAGTCCGGCGAGGAGATCGCCGCTGCGGAGGCTTGGTTGCTCTCGTCGCCTTCGCCGTTGCAACCTTGGGACCGCGACGACTGGGTCGCGCCGTCGCCGGCGCAAGTCAGCGCGGCGCTGGCGCCCGTGCGTGCTGCAGCGTTACGCTCGTCTCTGGGCCACTACCCCGCCGTATTCGCTATTCTCGATTGTGTGGAGTTCGGGCTGCCGCAGAGCCTCGAGGGCGGTATTCGCAGCGAGATGACGAGCTTCGTTGATCTCGTGCTGCGCCCGGAGCCGCGCGCGATGGTTCAGACGATGTTCCTCGGGCGCGTGGATTACGAGCGGCTGGAGCGTAAGGGGCAGTTGCCCGACGTCGTCGAGAAGACGGTCGCCGCCGTGCACGACGTGTTGGCGCGTAGCCGGGACGACGCCGACGCGCTCGCGGCGGCTGGCTTCGCGGGCCTCGGCGAAGCGTCGCCGGTGCGCGAACGCTGTCTGCCCGGCCAGTGGATCGCTGGCGACGGCGCGCGCGCAAGGGCCGCACGCGCCGTGCTCGCGCGCATCGGCAAGGCGGTCGCGCCGCTCGGCGCGGGACGCAGCGCGGAGGAACTGCGGATCGCCGACTACGCTGCGGTGCGGCAGGCGGGTTATCCCGCCTATCTCGGCGGCCCTCACGCCTTCAAGGTCGCTTGACTTGGAAGTGTGGCGGCGGCAAGCGATACGGTAGCTAACGAAGTTGACGCTCAAGGGGAGGAACTGATGACGGAAACGCGTTTCGATCCGGCTCAGCACGCCAAGGCGATGCGCGCGGGCGGCTTCTGGATCGACAAAAGCTACGACGAGTTTCTGGCGCCCACGATCGCGCGCGCGTCGGACAAGCTCGCGCTGCTCGCCTATCGCTCTGACCGCGCGGACGGGCGGCGTTTCACCTACGCCGAACTCGGCGACCTGATCTCGCGGGCGGCCGCCTCGCTGCGGCGCCTCGGGATCGGCCCCGGCGACGTCGTTTCCGTGCAGCTGCCGAACTGGTGGGAGTTCGCGGTCATAGCGCTCTCGGCGTTCCGCATCGGCGCGGTCGTCAACCCGCTGATGCCGATCTTCCGCGAACGCGAACTCAGCTACATGCTGGAATTCGCCGGGAGCAAGGCGCTCGTCGTGCCGAAGACGTTTCGCGGCTTCGACCACGAGGCGATGGCTCACGCCCTGAAGCCCGCGCTGCCGAAGCTTCAGCATATCCTTGTTGTCGACGGCGCCGGGCCGAACGGCTTCGACGCGGCGCTGCTCTCCGGCGAGGAGCGGATCGGGCCGCCGCCGGTCGGCGACATCGGCCCGCTCAAGGGCGACGCGATGGCGGTGCTGATGTTCACCTCCGGCACCACGGGTTCGCCGAAGGGCGTCATGCATTGCCTCAACACGCTGATGGCGTGCAACGTCGCGCTCGCCGGGCGGTTTGGGCTCGACGAGCGCGACACGATGCTTGTCTGCTCGCCGCTCGGCCACATGACCGGCTTCGCCGCCGGCATGTTGCTCGGGTTGAAGATTGGCGCGAGCGTCATCTTCCAGGACGTGTGGGAGCCCAAGCGTGGCGTCACGATCATGGCCGAGGAGGGCGTCACGTTCTCCGCCGGCGCCGCGACGTTCCTGACCGACATGTGCGAAGCCGTCATCCACGGCGTGCCCAGGCCGCCACGCTTGCACAAGTTCCTGTGCGCCGGCGCCCCGATTCCCCCGGTGCTGATTGAGCGCGTGCATCGCGAGGTCGGCGCGGTTGTCTGCTCGCTCTGGGGCATGACGGAATCTTTGTCGAGCACGCTGACCGAGCCGGAGCGCGCGCTGATCAAATCCTCGACCTCGGACGGCAGGGCGCTCGACGGCGTCGCGGTCAAGGTCGTGCGGCCTGACGGTTCGCCAGCGCCTCTCGGCGAGACCGGCGCCTTGAAGGTTCGTGGCGCACAGATGGCGCTCGGTTATTACAAGCGGCCGGACATGGAGCCGTTCGACGCCGAAGGTTGGTTCGACACTGGCGACCTCGCCTATATGGACGAGGAAGGCTACATCCGCATCAATGGCCGCACCAAAGATATCATCATCCGCGGCGGCGAGAATGTGCCGATCGTCGAGATCGAGGGCCTGCTGTTCAAACACCCGGCCGTTCTCGCCGTGGCGCTGGTGGGTTATCCCGACTCGCGACTTGGCGAGCGAGCCTGCGCGTTCCTAACGCTGCGCCCCGGCCACACGCTCGATCTGGCAGCGGTTCAGGCCTACATGGAGGAGCACAAGGTCGCCAAACAGTACTGGCCCGAGCGCATTGTGATCGCCGAGGATCTGCCGAAGACGCCGGCCGGCAAGATCCAGAAGTTCGCGTTGCGCGAACAGGCCAAGGCGTTCGGCGACGCGGCAGACAAGGCAAGCGCTTGAGCGCGCGATTGAGGGATCGCGTCTGTGTCGTCACCGGCGCAGCGCGCGGCATCGGCCTCGCCATTGCGGAACGGTTCGGCGAGGAAGGCGGACGGCTCGCCTGTGTCGACGTGAGCGCGCGGCGGCTTGAGCCCGCCGTCGCCGAGTTGCAGGGGAAAGGCTATGAGGTTCGTGGCTATGCTCTCGACGTCGGCGCGCGCGACGACGTGCTGGCCACGTTCGCTGCGATCGAAAGCGAGTTTGCCTCGCCGGTCGCCGTGCTCGTCAACAATGCGGTCTGGGCGCGGTTCCAGCCGCTCGCCGAGATTGATGAGGAGACGGTGCAGCGCATGTTCGCGGTCGGCGTGAACGGCCTCATCTGGACCAGTCAGGCGGCGGCGCCGCAGATGGAGCGGCGCGGCGGCGGCGCCATCGTCAACCTAAGCTCGGTCTCCGCTTTCCATCCGGCGAAGGATTCCATCGCCTATTCAGCGCTGAAGGCGGGCGTCGTCGGCCTGTCGCGCGCGGCGGCGGTCGAGTTGAGCCCTAAGAAGATCCGGGTCAACGTCATCGCGCCGGGCATGATCGGCACGCCGGCCTCGGTTGCGCAGTTCGACGCGGCGACGCTCGCCACGCGGCAGGCGGAGATGCCGCTCGGCCGGTTCGGCGAGCCGCAAGAGATCGCGGCGCTCGCCGCGTTCCTCGCCAGCGACGACGCGGCTTATGTTCAAGGCGCCGTGATAACCGCCGACGGCGGTTGGACGGTTCCGGCGAGATGAAGCGGGAGCTAAGCGATGAGGCGGCTTGAGGGCAGGCGGTCGGTCGTCACGGGCGGCGGCAGCGGCATCGGCAGAGCGAGCGCGGTCCGTTTCGCGCGCGAAGGCGCAGCCGTGCTGGTCGTCGGACGATCCGAGAACACCAACGAAACCGTGGCGGAGATTCGCGCCGAGGGCGGCGTCGCGGAGGGCTTCGTCACAGACGCTTCGGTTGAGGAGAACGTCGCGGAGATCGTGCGTCGTTGCGTCGCCGATCTTGGCGGGTTGGAAGTGTTCTTCGCCAACATCGGCGTGACCGGCACAAATACGCCATTCCTTGAGCAGACCTCCGAGGAATGGGCGGAGGTCTATCGCATCAACACGATCAGTTGTTTCCTCGCGATCAAATACGCCGGCCGGCACATGACGGCGAAGGGCTACGGCTCGATTATCCTCACCTCGTCGGCAGCCTCGCTGCGCGCGAACGCCGGCGCCATCTCCTACAGCGCCAGCAAGGCGGCGGTGAACAATCTCGCGCAGACGGCGGCCAACGCCTTCGCCGGAACCGGCGTGCGGGTCAACGCGGTGCTGCCCGGTCTCGTCGAGACCCAGTTGACCCGCAGCGTATTCGAGGATGCGCGCGCCAGGGGCGTAGAGCATAAGCTTGGGTCTGTGACGCCGATGAAACGGCCGGGCCGCGCGGAGGAAATCGCCGCGGCCGCCGCTTTCCTCGCCAGCGACGATTCCTCTTATGTCGACGGTCAACTGCTCTCGGTCGACGGCGGCGTCAGCAGCACGCACCCTTACGGCCGCATCGCCTTGCCAAAGTGATTTGACGTCGAAGGTAAGCGAGCGTACGGTATCGATAAGCAATCACGGGGAGCTGCGGCCGTGGATTTCGATCTGCCCAAGGGCATCACGGACAAACTCGCCGACCTCGACGCCTTCATCGAAGCCGAGATCAAGCCGCTCGAAAACGAGAACAAACAGTTCTTCGACCACCGCCGCGAGCACGCCCGCACCGATTGGGAGAACGACGGACGGCCGCGCGCGCAGTGGCGCGCGTTGATTGCCGAGATGGAGCGTCGCGCCGACAAGGCCGGGCATCTGCGCTACGGACTGCCGAAGTCGTGCGGCGGCTCGGCCGCCTCCAATCTCGCCATCGCCGCGATCCGCGAGCACCTCGCCGCGAAGGGTCTGGGGCTGCACAACGACCTGCAGGACGAGTCCTCGATCGTCGGCAATTTCCCGATCATTCCGGCCATTGCGGATTATGGCACGGCTGAGCAGAAGACCTATATCGAAGGCATCATCACCGGGAACAAACACCTCTCCTTTGGCTTGACCGAACCCGGCCACGGCAGCGACGCGACGTGGTTGGAGACGACGGGCGTGCGCGACGGCGACATGTGGGTCATCAACGGCCGCAAGCGCTGGAACTCGCAGGTCGCGCGCGCGCACGCCAATCTCGTGTTTGCGCGCACCTCGGGCAAGCCCGGCGAAGCGAAGGGAATCACGGCGTTCATCGTGCCGACCGATACGCCGGGCCATAACGTCCTCTACAATCACTGGACGTTCAACATGCCGAGCGACCACGCCGAGACCGAACTCAAGGACGTGCGCGTGCCTGACAGCGCGATCCTGCATCGCGAGGGCGAGGGTCTCGTCGTGGCGCAACGCTTTGTGCACGAGAACCGCATCCGGCAGGCGGCGGCGAGCGCGGGCGCGGCGCGGTATTGCATTCAGCAGGCGGTCAAATATGCGAGGGAGCGCGTCGCTTTCGGCGAGCCGCTGGCGAAGAAACAGGCGATCCAGTTCCCGCTGGTCGAGCTTTGGGCGGAATATGAGATGCTGCGCACCTACATCTTCCGCACGGCTTGGCAGATGGACCGGCAGAACCCGCTGGAGATCAGCGACATGGTGTCGATCTGCAATTTCCGCGCAAACCGGCTGGCTTGCGAAGCCGCGGACCGCGCGATGCAGGTGCACGGCGGCATCGGCTACAGCCGCGCGCTGCCGTTCGAGCATATCTATCGCCACCATCGCCGCTACCGCATCACCGAGGGCAGCGAGGAGGTGCAGATCCGCCGCGTCGCGCAATATCTGTTCGGCTTCGGCGGCAAGCGGGCCAGCAAGGCATGAGCGACGTCGATTTCGACGTCGGCCGTCTCGACGAATATCTGAAGGCGTGGCATGGCGGCGCCGCCTCGACGCGCGTCTCGCGGACGCAAGGCGGCATGTCGAACCCGACCTATTTCGTCACGCGGGGCGATTGGTGCGGCGTATTGCGCAAACAGCCCAACAACGTGCTGATGCCCTCCGCCCATGCGATTGACCGCGAGTTCCGTTTGTTGACGGCTCTACGCGAGAGCGCGGTGCCGACGCCCGAGCCTTACCTTTATTGCGATGACCGGGATGTGCTCGGCACGCCGTTCTATCTGATGGAATGGCTCGACGGGCGCGTGTTTCACGAATTCGCCGCGCCGGGCCTTCAACCCGACGAGCGCGCGGCGCTCTATGACGCCATGTGCGCGACGCTGGCGGAAATCCACAGACTCGACTTTCGCGCGCTGGGACTGAGCGACTTCGGTAAGCCCGGTAATTATTTTAAGCGCCAGCTTGGCCGCTGGTCGGGGCTTTGGAGCCAGTACCGGAGTGGCGACGACGACAATCCCGACCTCGACCGGCTGGTGAGTTGGCTCGCCGAGCGCGCGCCGGAGAGCGAGACCATCACGCTGTGCCACGGCGACTTCCGCATCGCCAACCTGATGTTTCACAAGAGCGAGCCGCGCGTGATCGGCGTATTGGACTGGGAACTGTCGACGCTCGGTCATCCGCTCGGTGATCTCGCGTTCAACTCTCAGGCTTGGCGCATGGCGCCGGACGAGAACGGCGGCCTGCTCGGCCTGCCGTTGGCTGAACTGGGCATTCCGGCGGAGGCGGACTATCTCGAACGCTACTACGCGCTGGCCGGGGCGAAGGAGCGGCTGACGCGGTTTCATCAGGCGTTCGCGATGTTCCGCGGCGCCGTCGGCAGCGCCAGCGTAGCCGTGCGGGGCGATCTCGGCAACGGGGTCCTACCGGATGCGGCGCGGATAGGCCGACATCTGGCGCGCGCCTATGCGGCGCGGGGCGTTGCGCTGATTGAGGAGGAGCCATGAGCCGGCATGAGCAAGCGACGATGAGCCTCAGTGAGGCGATCCGCCGCCGCCGTTCCGTGCGGGGGTTCCTGCCCGACGAGGTCCCGCAGCCGATCCTGCGCGAGGCGTTCGAACTCGCGCAATGGGCGCCATCGAATTGCAATGTCCAGCCTTGGACGCCGCATGTCGTCTCCGGCGGAAAGCTTGCAAAGCTCCGCGCGGCGCTGGTTGAGGCGGGCTTGCGCGACGAGCCGATCAAGCCGGATTTCGTCGCCGACCGCAAATTCGTGGGCGTTCATCGCGAACGGCAGGTCGATGCGGCGCAGCAGCTCTACGGCGCGATGGGGGTGGAGCGGCGCGATCTCGTCGGCCGCAAGTTGGCCTACGTGCGCAATCACGCCTGCTTCGACGCGCCGCATGCGGTGTTCATTTTCATGGATGAGAGTTTCGGCGAACGCGAGGCGACCGATATCGGCATGTGGGCGCAGACCCTGATGCTGGCGTTGACCGCGCAGGGCGTCGGCTCCTGCGCGATGGGCGCCTTGAGCCTGTTCCCTGACATCGTGCGCGCTCATCTTGGCGTGCCCCCAAGCCAGAAACTGCTGTTCGGCGTCTCCTTCGGCTACGAGGACGTTAGCGTGAAAGCCAATTCCGCCCGGGTGGGGCGCGCGGCTCTCGATGACGCCGTCCGCTTCCATCGCTGACCCCCCGCGACGAGTCGGCGTCGTTGGCCCCGGCCTGATGGGCCTCGGCCTCGCTCAGGCCTGCGCCGCTGCCGGGTTCGAGGTCGCTTTATGCGGTCGCGAAGCGGCTTCGGCGCGGGACCGCTTCGATGACGCGCTGCGGCGGCAGGTCGCGCGCGGCCGACTCAGCAAAGTCGAGGCGGCGACGATCCGCGCGAGGGTGAGCGCCGCAACGGTGGAGGGTCTCGCGGACTGCGGCCTCGTCATCGAGTGCATAGCCGAGGACCGCGCGCACAAGGTTGCGCTGCTCGCGGCCATCGAGCGCGCCGCCCCCGCCGCGCTGCTGGCGACCAACACTTCGGGCCTATCCATCGCGCGCCTCGGCGAGGCGCTCAGCGACCCCTCGCGTTTTCTCGGGCTGCATTTCTTCTCGCCCGCCGAGCGGATGCCGCTGGTCGAGGTCGTGCGCGGGCCGCTGACCTCGGCCGCGACGCTGACGGCGGCGCTCGCCTTCGCGCGGGCGCTTGGCAAGCGCCCGGTCGTAGTGCGCGACGGACCCGGCTTCTTCGCCACCGGCGTGTTCGCCGCCTATCTCGACGAGGCGGTGGCGATGGTGGTCGAGGGCGTCGCGGTTGAGGCCATCGACGCCGCAGCAAGAGCGAACGGGCGTGCGCTGGGGCCGCTCGCGGTGCTCGACGAGACGGGAATCGCGCTCAATCTGGCGCAGGCGCGGCAGGCCCGTGCGGACGAACTGGCGCCGCGGCATGGCCGCCCGCTGGCGGAAGCGGCGCTGTCCGTGCTGGTCGAAGCCGGGCGGCGCGGGCGGCGCGACGGCGGCGGCTTCTACGATTGGCCGGCGCGCACGCCCTGGCCCGGACTCGCCGCCGACTTCCCGCTCAGCCCGCAGCCGCCGGACCGCGAGACGATCCGGTTGCGGTTGTTCGCGGCAGAGGCGGGCGAGGCGCTGCGGCGGCTGGAGGAGGGCGTCGTCGCCAGCGCTAACGACGCCGACGCCGCCTCGGTGCTGGGCCTCGGCTATCCTGGCGGCGGCGTGCTGCGGGCGGTCGAGGATTTCGGGCTAGGCGCTTTCGTGGGCCTCGGCGATCGTCTCGCGGCGGCGCATGGCGAGCGTTTCGCGCCATCGTCGTGGATGCGTGCTCTGGCCGCTCGCGACGAAGGCCTCGCCGCCTATCGCGAGGCTCGGCCATGCGGCTGATCCTCGTGCGCCACGGACGGCCGAACGAGATCGACTCCGCAACGCCCGGCGATCCCTCGCTCAACGCCGACGGCTGGCGGCAGGCGCAAGCGGTCGCAAAGCTGCTTGCAGGGGAGGGGATCACCGGCATTGTCGCGAGCCCGATGCGGCGAGCGCGGGAGACCGCGCAGCCGTTCGCCGAACGCCTAGGCTTCGGCGTCGACATTGTCGTGGGATGTGCGGAGGCCGACCGCGGCGCGCATCGCTCCCGCTCGACCGAGACGCTGCGCGCCGAGGGCGGAGAGACGTGGGAGCGTTTTCTCGCCGACCCGATCCGCTACCTCGGCGCGGAGCCGGAGACTTTTCGCGCCGGCGCGCTCGGCCGCGTCGACGTCGTCGGGCGAGGAGCGCGCCGCGCGGGTCGCGGCGTTCACCCCGGGCCTGCCGGTCGAGGTCCTGCTCGCCGATGCGCCGGGGCTGGATAGCGTCG
>Ga0181528_10000211_pt1 | contig 53027 bp, 44 predicted proteins | sample PEATcosm2014_Bin_47_FD_119742 | JGI IMG/M metagenome (GOLD analysis project Ga0181528, IMG submission 119742) | Peatland microbial communities from MTU Mesocosm Facility, Houghton, MI, USA - PEATcosm2014_Bin10_10_metaG | ecosystem: Environmental > Terrestrial > Soil > Wetlands > Peat | place...
ATTGCTACGCTTCGGAAGCGGTTGTCTGTCGCCCTCGCCAGAACGCTCTTTCGTTGTCCGTGCTGTCAAACGCCGCCACGTCGCAGGTACTTCGTTCGCCGTTTGTGACGCAGTAGAACTAGGCGCCGAAACCCATCACCCCCCGGGGGGGGTCCCGGCGAGGAGCCTACTGCGCCGCGGCGTCCGCTTCGGACCGATGCTTGTCATCCGGCAAAGCCGCCATCCGCAGCGGCGCCTTCGAGGCGGTGCGACGCGGCGGCAGCGGCGCATCGGAGGGAATCGGCTCCTCCGGCTCGAACACCTGAACCGCCGGCGGCGGCGCTTCGGCCGTCTTGAACAGGTTCGTCATCAAGCTCTTGCTGCCTTCAAGCAATCCGCCGCTGGGCGCCGGGGCCGTCTGCGCGACGGCCGTCTCCGGCTCCGGGGCCGCCGCAGGCGCAGGCGCCGCGTGCTTGCCCTTCTTCGCGCCCTTCGCCGCGCTCGCCACTTCGACCGCCGCAGGCAGCGGCTTGCCGGTCCTGTCGAGCACGATCTCGCGCGGCCCCGCCGCCAGCCCGTCCGGCCGGCTGGTCTCGAACTTGCCCGCGAAGGCGGGGTTCTGGCCGCCGTCGTCGTAGACAAGGCGAATCGGCTCCTCGCCCTTGGCGACTAGCGCGGCGACCTCGGCCTCGTCCTTGCTCGCCCTGGCGGCCACCTGCGACTCGGCGTCCTGATCGCGGATCAGCCTGGGGCAGGCGCCGCGGGCGGAATAATCGCCCTCGGCCTTGGCGCCGAACACGTAATGACGATTGCAGACGACGACCGGCACTTCCGCCTTGGTCACCTCGAAATGATCCGCGCCGTTCTTCAGCTCCTTCCAGAACGCGATGTTGGGGTCGAGCCGGTGCTTGGCGAGGTTCTCGCTCGTCATGCGGAACGGGTAGGACTGGAACTGGATCTCGCGCTGGCCGGCGTTGAACGCCTCGCGCGCGATGGCGTAGATCTCGGCGATCTGCGGGTCGGTCATCGAGAAGCAGCCGGCCGAGGAGCAGATGCCGTGCACCATGATGGAACCGCCGTCGCGATCCCAGGCGCGGTCGTAGGCGTTGGGATAGCCGACGTTGAAGGACAGGTAATAGCTGGAGTTCGGGTTCATCTGGCCGGGGGTGATGGTGTAGAAGCCTTCCGGCACCTGGCGGTCGCCCTCGCGCTTCTTCGGGCCGAGCTGGCCGGACCAGCGGCACATCGGATAGGTCTTGAGCAGCGCGTACTGCCCGTCCGACTTCTGCTTCCAGATCTCGAACTCGGCTTCCTTCTTGTAGGCGCGGAAGATGATCGGCGACTGCGCGGTGCTGCCCAGCGAATCCATAAGCGCCAGAGTCTTTTGCGGAATCGGCGTCAGCGAGCGGCCGTTGCTGGCGTCGTAACCGTCGTCGCAGCCGCAAAGCGCCAGCGCGGACGCCGCCGTCAGCCCGATCGCGAGAAACGCCCCGCGCAAAGTCGAAAGGTTCATTTTCGCTCATCCCCTAAGGCTAGGGTTTTATCGCACGGTCCCGACGCTGTCCATCGGCGCGGCCCCGTCCTAACGGCTAGCAACTGATTTCATTTAAGAACATGAGGTTTCCGAACCGTGAATGCGCCGCTCGCCTTACGCGGCGCTTGGGGCCCGGACGAAACGGCCGGCTTGAGCTAGAGTTGCACGCGACCGATTCTCGAGCGGAGGCGGCTATGCGGCGCGTGGTTGTGGCGTTGGGTCTGCTCGCGGCGGCGGCCGGCGCGCAGGCGGACGACCGATATGCGTTCCTGCCGGCGCCGCAGATCAACCTGTCGCTGCTCTACCGGCTCGACCGGCTGACCGGCGACGTCATCGCCTGTCAGTTCGGCCACAATCCCGGCCGCTCCGACGTCGGCCCCGGCGCCTTTGGCGTGACGGCGTGCTATCGTGGCGGCGACGGCGCGATCAATCAGCCGCCGGGCGACTACGACCTGACGACGAGCCGCAACGAGCAGGAAGGCGGCGTGTTCCGGATCGACCGCCGCAGCGGCGCGATCAGCATCTGCTATCTCTATTTCCAGCGCGAGAAGCAGGGCGAAGGCGAGAAGATCGCCGATCAATACGTGGTCTGCTCGGCGCCATATAAGTGATCGGGTTTCCGTTGAGGAGTGCGGCGAAGCGCCGCCCATTTGAGAAGATTTTGCGCAATCGGCGCACGGTTCGTTGACCGTAAACTTTCGACGATGCGGCGAGTTCAACTTGCCTTAAGCCACATTTCCCATGCTGAGCGGATTGTTGGCGATGGCGGGACGGGGCATGGGCGGGGAGATCACTTTTGGCCGACGTGGCGTTCCGCGGCCGGTCATCGCCCCGGTTCGTCGCCCCGTCGCGCCCGCCGCCGCCGAGCCCGACGCCGAGACAGCGGAGAAACCGGGGGCGCCCGACGGCTTTGTCGCGATGATCCTCGCCGGCATTCCGCTGTTCACCCTAGGCATGGCGGCGGCTTTGACGATCGCATTTCGGCTGCAACTGGCCTTCGCCTTCGATGTCGGCCCGGGCGGTTCGATATCTGTCGACTGCCTGGTCGCGCAGGGGGCTAACTCCTACGATCTTTCCATTGGCGACGGGCAGTTGTGGCGGCTCATCACCGCTCCGCTGCTGCACGGCAGTTTCGCGCACCTGATCGGCAACTGCGTGGTGATGCTGATGGTCGGCGTCGTTCTGGAGCGAATGATCGGCCACGGCTGGGTCGCCGCGATCTTCGCGCTCAGCGCGCTCGGCGGCGAGGTCGGCTCGCTCGCCGGCAGCGTCGGCTGGACGCCCGGCGTCGGGGCCTCGGGCGCCATCTCAGGCTTGGTCGCCGCGGGCTTCGTGATGAGCTTCTTCGCGGAATCGCCGAGAATGGTTGCCTATATGGGCGTGACGGCGCTGTTTTTCGGCGCCTCGGCGATTGCCCCGCTGTATCTGGGCGCGCACAACCACGTCAACTACTACGCCCATCTCGGCGGCGCGCTCGCCGGCGGCGTGCTGGCCTTCATTCTCTCGCAGACCTGGGACCGCGAGGACTTCCGGCCCGCTTTCCACAAGCTCGCCGGCCTCGCGGCCGTCGCCTATCTCGCCCTTGGCCTGCCTGCGGCGGCGCTGGCCGCGCGCGGTTACGAAGCCCGCCGGGTCGCCGCCGCCGAGTTCATGCCGGCGTCGCAACTCGAAGGCGTGGCGCTGTCGAAAGTCGCCATGCGCGCGCCCGAATTCGCGCGCCGCTACCCCAACGACCCGATGACGAAGATCCTCACCGCGGTGCTCCACGCCGATAACGGCGGCCTCGCCGCCGGCGAAGCCGACCTGCGCGCCGCCATGGCGATGCCGACGCCGACTCGGCCGTGGGCCGAGAAATCGCTGCACGCGATCGCGCAAGGGTTCCTGGCCGTGCTGGTCAAGGCGGAGGGGCGCAGGGTGGAAGCCAAGCGGCTGGCCGAGCCGCTTTGCGCGGGCGACGTGAGCCCGGAAGTCACGGAAATGCTTCTGAAAGAGCGCCTTTGCAAAACCGAGTAGGGGAAGGCCCAACTTTCTCCTTCGCGAATCGAACTTCCTCCTCTAGAGAGGAGGTCCCATGGCGCGGTACATCTTCATCACCGGCGGCGTGGTCTCCTCGCTCGGCAAGGGTCTGGCTTCGGCGGCGCTCGGCGCGCTGCTTCAGGCGCGCGGGTATACTGTGAGGCTGCGCAAGCTCGACCCCTATCTCAACGTCGACCCCGGGACGATGAGCCCGACCCAGCACGGCGAGGTGTTCGTCACCGACGACGGCGCCGAGACCGATCTCGACCTCGGCCATTACGAGCGCTTCACCGGCCGGTCCGCGAACAAGCAGGACAACATCACCACCGGGCGCATCTATCAGGAGCTGATCGCGCGCGAGCGGCGCGGCGACTTCCTCGGCGCGACGGTGCAGGTGATCCCGCATGTGACCAACGCCATCAAGGAGTTCGTGCTTGACGGCAACGAGGGCGTCGACTTCGTGCTGACGGAGATCGGCGGCACCGTCGGCGACATCGAGGGCCTGCCGTTCTTCGAGGCGATCCGCCAGCTCGGCAACGACCTGCCGCGCGGCCACGTGGTCTATATCCACGTGACGCTGCTGCCCTACATCCCGACGGCGGGCGAACTGAAAACCAAGCCGACGCAGCACTCGGTCAAGGAGCTGCGCTCGATCGGCATCCAGCCGCATATCCTGCTGTGCCGCTGCGACCGTGAGATCCCGCGCGAGGAGCGGCGCAAGCTCGGGCTGTTCTGCAACGTGCGCGAGAGCGCCGTCGTCGAGGCGCGCGACGTGTTGGGCTCGATCTACGACGTCCCCGCCGCATACCACGCGGCGGGACTCGACCGCGAGGTGCTGGCCGCCTTCGGCATCGAGCCGGCGCCGAAGCCGAACATGCGGCGCTGGGAGAGCGTCTCCAAGTCCTACCACAACCCGGAAGGCGAGGTGACGATCGCCATCGTCGGCAAATATACCGGGCTGAAGGACGCCTATAAGTCGCTGAGCGAGGCGCTGACCCACGGCGGCATGGCCAACCGGGTTCGGGTCAACCTGGAGTGGATCGAGAGCGAGATCTTCGAGAGCGGCGATCCGGCGCCGCATCTGGCCAATGTGCACGGCATCCTGGTGCCCGGCGGGTTTGGCGCGCGCGGCGCCGAGGGCAAGATCCTGGCGGCGAAATTCGCCCGCGAGCGCAAGGCGCCCTATTTCGGCATCTGCTTCGGCATGCAGATGGCTGTGATCGAGGCGGCGCGCTCGCTCGCCGGCGTCGGCCACGCCAACTCGACCGAGTTCGGGCCGACCGACGAGCCCGTCGTCGGGCTGATGACGGAATGGATGCGCGGCAACGAATTGGAGCAGCGCCGCGCCGAGGGCGACCTCGGCGGCACGATGCGGCTCGGCGCCTATCGCGCCAGCCTCGCGGCGGGATCGAAGATCGCCGAGATTTACGGCGCGACCGAGATTTCGGAGCGTCACCGCCACCGCTACGAGGTCAACACTTTCTATCGCCAGCGGCTCGAGGCGAAGGGCATGCGCTTCGCCGGCATGTCGCCGGACGGGCTGCTGCCGGAGACGATCGAGTTCGTCGACCATCCCTGGTTCATCGGCGTGCAATATCACCCGGAGCTGAAGTCGCGGCCGTTCGAGCCGCATCCGCTGTTCTCCAGCTTCATTGCGGCGGCGAAGGCGCAGAGCCGGCTCGTCTAGGCGCCCGCCTCAGCTCGCCAGCGCGATCAGGTTCGTCACCTCGACGACGCCGCCGGTCGCCGCGGCGGTGGTTTCCGCCAGCGAGCGCTCGTATTCTCGCGTCACGACGCCGCTCAATACGCAGCGCCCGGCATGCACTTCGACCCTGACGCGGTCGAGCGGCACGCCCGAATTGTAGTGCAGCGCGTTGAGGATCGACGCGAGCGCCTCTTCGTCGTGAGTCGCCTTGCCGTAGGGATACGGGAGACTCTTGGAATCTTTCTCGATGTTCGCGCCCATTTGTCCTCCTCCCCCGCCGCCGGACCCATAGCCGGCTGTACGCTGAGAACGCTCGGGAAAGGTTCCGGTTCCTCGCAAGCCTCGAAAAAGCCTTCGGAACCTACGCATCCTGGCAGCGTTTTGAAGCGTACGCGGCGCCGAACGCGCGCCTGGACATGCAGGGGTAATCCATGTCTTTCGAGGGCAAGACCACCCGGATCGTCGAAGCTGGCGACCCGACCCGGATTGGCGCGACGTTCGACGGGCAAGGCGTCAATTTCGCGCTGTTCTCGGCGTACGCCGAACGCGTCGAGCTTTGTCTGTTCGACGCCAGCGGCGCCGAGACCGAACGCGTGACCTTACCGGAATATACCGACGAGATCTGGCACGGCTACGTCCCGGGAATGGCGCCGGGGCAACTCTACGGCTATCGCGTGCATGGACCGTTCAAGCCCGAAGCCGGCCATCGCTTCAATCCCAACAAGCTGCTGGTCGATCCCTACGCCAAGCTGATCCTGGGCGACATCAAATGGGGACAGCCGACTTACGGTTACAAGTTCGAGGACGAAGCGGCCGACCTCTCGTTCGACGAGACCGACAGCGCCCCGTTCATGCCGAAATGCGTCGTCACCGAGCCGAAGGCGTCGGCGCGCCACGCGCGGCCGCAAGTGCGCTGGGGCGACGCCGTCATCTATGAGACGCATGTGCGCGGCTTCACCAGGCTGCACCCGTCCGTGCCGGCGAACCTCAGAGGCACCTTCGAGGGCCTCGCGCAAAAGGACGTCGTCGGCTACATCAAGAGCCTCGGCGTCACCTCGGTCGAACTGCTGCCGGTGCACTGGTTCGCCGACGACGACCATCTGCTGCAAAAGGGCTTGCGCAACTACTGGGGCTACAACTCGCTCGGCTTCTTCGCGCCGATGACGCGCTATCTCGGCCAGCACGGGCTCGGCGGCTTTCGCCGCATGGCGCGCGCCTTCCATGACGCCGGACTCGAGGTCATCCTCGACGTCGTCTACAACCACACGGCGGAAGGCAACGAGAAGGGGCCGACGCTCTGCTTCAAGGGCGTCGACAATTTCTCCTACTATCGCACCATGCCGGGCGAGCCGCGCTACTACATCAACGACACCGGCACCGGAAACACGATCAACACCTCGCACCCGCGCGTGCTGCAGATGGTGATGGACTCGCTGCGCTACTGGGCGACCGAGATGGAGGTCGACGGCTTCCGCTTCGATCTCGGCACCATCCTGGGGCGCGAGCCGAGCGGCTTCGACCAGCGCGGCGGCTTCTTCGACGCCATGGGCCAGGACCCAGTGTTGTCGCGGCTGAAGCTGATCGGCGAGCCCTGGGACATCGGCCCGGGGGGTTATCAGGTCGGCGGCTTCCCGCCGGGCTGGTCGGAGTGGAACGACAAGTTCCGCGACGGCGTGCGCGACTACTGGCGCGGCGAGCATGGGACGACGCGCGATCTCGCCGCCCGCGTCACCGGCTCCGGCGACGTCTACGATCTGCGCGGGCGGCGGCCATGGGCGAGCGTCAATTTCCTCACCGCGCACGACGGCTTCACGCTCAACGACCTCGTCTCCTACAACGAGCGTCATAACGAGGCCAACGGCGAGGACAACCGCGACGGACACTCCGACAACCGCAGCTACAATCTCGGCGTGGAGGGCCCGACGGACGACCCCGGCATCCGCGCCGCGCGCGAGCGGCAGAAGCGCAATCTGCTGGCGACGCTGCTGTTCTCGCACGGCGCGCCGATGATCCTGGCCGGCGACGAGTTCGGCCGCACGCAAAAGGGCAACAACAACGCCTACGCCCAGGACAACGAGATCTCCTGGCTCGGTTGGAAGCGCATCGACGAGAACGGCCGCAAGCTGACCCAGTTCGTGCGCGAGCTGATCAGGCTGCGCAAGGCGCAGCCGCTGCTGCGACGCGAAAACTGGCGCGACGGCATGATCGTGGAATGGCTCAATCCCGCCGGCGGGTTCCAGACCGACGAGGCCTGGAACGACGCCAGCGCGACGACGATCGGGCTCAGGCTCGCGCGCGACAAAGGCCTGGAAGACGGCAGCTGGCGCGAGGCGCTGATCCTGTTCAACGCCATCGATATCGAGACCGCCTTCGTATTGCCGGAGCGCGAGGGCGAGGGCTGGAGCATCGTCGTCGACACCGCTGCGGGCGACCGCACGGAGGGCGAGGCGCTGTCGAGCGACGAAGACGGCAAGCGCGTGGCGCGGCTGTTCCCGCGTTCGTTGATGCTGCTGATCTGAGGCGCCGCCGCCGTTTGCGCGCGGGCCGATAACATTAGAGTTAGGCCATGGCGGGGGGCCTATAAATGGGACATCATGCCGGCCGACATGGCGCCGTCGCGCGCCGCGGCGACAAACGCTTGCAGGGATGGTTATGGCCCGGGTTCTCATTGTCGACGACGAACCGCTGATCGCCATGCTGGCGCAGGATTGGCTTGAGGATCTCGGCCATCAGACGGTCGGCCCCGCGCATGACCTCAAGACGGCGCTGACGTTGGCGCTGGAGCCGATGGATGCGGCGATCCTCGACGTCAGCCTCGGAGCGGAGAAAAGCTTCGAGATCGCCCGCAGGCTGCGCGACCACGACATCCCGTTCGCGTTCGCCACCGGACACGCCCCGGGAGCGGCGGCCGCAGGATTCGAGGACGCGCCGACGCTGCCGAAGCCCTACAGCTTCGAGACCTTCAGCGGCGTGGTGGCGGAATTGGTGCAGCGCGCCGGCGCCTGACGCGCGGCGCGCCGACGGTCCTTAGTGCTTGCGCCCGGCCCGCCGGTCGAAGAACAGCGCTTGGCTGATCGTCGCCTTGACCGTCTCCGGCCGGAACGGCTTGGTGACCAGGAAGGCGGGTTCGGGCTTCTCGCCGGTCAGCAGCCGCTCCGGGAAGGCGGTGATGAAGATCACCGGCGCGTCCAGCGTGGTCAAAATCTCGTTGACCGCGTCGAGCCCCGAACTGCCGTCGGCGAGCTGGATGTCGGCGAGCACCAGTCCCGGCGGCCGGGCCTTGACCATCGCCACCGCCTCGCGATGCGTGCGCGCCACGCCGGTCACTTCGTGGCCGAGCTCGCGCACCATGCTCTCGATGTCGAGCGCGATGATCGGCTCGTCCTCGATGATGAGCACGCTGGTCGCCACCTGCTCGGCGATCTCGCGTCCCGCCGTGTCGACCAGCCGGGCGGCCTCGTCAGCGCCGATTTCGAGGATCGCGGCGACGTCCTCGAGCGAGAAGCCTTCCACGGTGCGCAGCAGGAAAGCCTGTCGCGACGCCGGCGTCAGCGCCTCAAGATTGCGCTGCAGCGCGTCGCCGAGCACGCCGCCGCGCAGCGGCTTCTCGCCCCGGTGGGTCGACGACCACAATTTGACGAACACCCGGTAGAGCCCGACCTTGGACGCTACGTCGGCCGGAAAAATGGAGGGGTCTTCAATCAGAGCCTCCAAGGTCGCCGCGACGAAAGCGTCGCCGCCGGCCTGGGCGCCCTCCAGCGCACGCGCGAAGCGGCGCAAATAGGGGAGATGCGGAGCAATACTTCTTGCGATGGACATACTTTCTCCTAGCCGGCTGCGGAATTTTTCTCTCGACCAAGAAAAACACGCCCACCGCCGACTTAAACCGGGAACCCCTTGCCGAGTTCCGTGTTATCGACGTAGTACACCGCGATTGCAATACCACGGTCGGCTTGCGCGCGCTTAGTTGAGCAGGCTGGGCGTCTCCTTACAGGAATGTGAAGTTTGATGAGCGGCGCTTTAAAGGGTTCGGGGGCTGGTCCTTCGCCATCTCAGACCGAGTGGGACGATGACGAGGACAGCGGGGCCGAGGTCAGTCCGCTGGTCGTCGACGCCGTCGGCAAGGCGTTGCATGCGCATTTCCAGTCGATCGCCGAAATGCCGTTGCCGGATCGCCTGCTCGTCCTGCTCGCCGAGCTGGAGGCGCGCGAGCGCCGTCAGGACAGTTGAAATGAGCGTGACGTCATGACCGACGCATTGCCGCCCATCGAACGGAGCCAGGCGTTTCGCGACGGGTTGATCCGCGAGATGAGGGATTTGCGCGCCTTCGCGGTGTCGCTGTCCGGCTCGTTCCATCAGGCCGACGACCTTTTGCAGGAAACCCTGATGAAGGCGTGGCAGAATTCGAACAGCTTCATTCCCGGCACCAACATGCGGGCGTGGCTGGTGACGATTTTGCGCAATACCTATTACTCGCAATACCGCAAGCGCGGCCGCGAGGTCTCCGACACCGACGGGATTTACTCCAGCCAGCTGGCGACGCCGCCCAATCAGGAGGCCTCGCTCGACATGGCCGACTTCCAGATCGCGTTGCAGAAGCTGGCGCCGGAGCATCGCGACGTGTTGTTGATGGTCGGCGCGTCGGGGCTGTCGTACGAGGAGACGGCGGAAATCTGCGGCGTCGCGGTCGGCACCATCAAGAGCCGGCTCAATCGGGCGCGGGCGCGGCTGGCGGATCTGTTGGGAATCAAGGATGCGTCCGATCTGGGCATGGGATCGGTCTCGGAGGCGGTAGTGCGGTCGCAATCGTCCGGCTGACGGTGTCGCTGCACCATCGACTAGCGCTCGATTCGATATGGTCCCGGCTGCTGGGGACCATGGCGGTCGTGGTGATTCCCGCCGCGGCGCTGATCGTTCTGCTGGCCTACTCGATTTACACCTCCGCGCTGGCCGACATCGAGGTTTCGCAGGCGACCGCGGTGCGTGGGCGCGCGGCGTCGTTCCGCTCGTGGCTCGACGCCGCGGGACGCTCGCTCGCCAACGAGGCGTTCGCCGCGCGCTATGTCGGGACCGACAAGTGCCACAACCTCGCCGAGACGTTTCTGCGCCGCAATTCCGGCTTTGCGTCGGTAAGTTTCGTCGACGAGTCTTCGGCCCCTTGCGCGGCCGGACTGCCGATCGACGCCAGCCGCCTGCCTGACAGCGCGCCAGACGGCGAGGCCGCAGATTATCGCCTGCTGCTGGTCGGCGGTCAGATCTGGATCGTCGCGGTCGACCCCGGCGGGACGAGCGCCAACAGGACATTGTGCGTTCTGGTTGTCGACGGCGCGGCGCTGCGCGACCGTCTGCTCAAGGTCGGGACGCTGGGCGAGGCGAATGTCGCCTTGAGCGGACCCGCCAGCGAGATCGTCGCCGTCGACGCCAGCTCGGCGCAGCCGGAATGGGCGCCGGCGCAGTTCCCGGCCAAAGAGCCGGTCTGGCGCGCGCTGGACCGGGCCGGAAACGCCGCCACCTTCGCCTGGGCCGCCATCGAGGGCTCGTCGCTCGGTCTGCTGATGCGTTTCGACGACCGCCGTTTGGCGATCGCGCAGCATCGGCTGGCGATCCTGTGCCTGACCCAGCTCGCCATGCTCGGCCTGCTCGCGCTCGTCTATGTGGCGGCGATCCGCCGCGACGTCGTGCAGTGGATCCAGGGCATCGAAACGGCGGCGCGGGCGCGCGACCGCGACCCCGAGGGCGGGGCGAGAGCGCCGGTCACGCCGAGCATGCCGCGCGAGCTGCGCAGCGTCGCCGAATCGTTCAACGCCATGACCGACCACGCGCTCGAGCGCGCGCACGCGCTGCGCGCCTCGTTGTCGGAAAACCGCGCGCTGATGCTGGAGATGCATCACCGCATCAAGAACAGCCTGCAGGTGATCCAGAGCTATCTCGCGCTGATCCGGCGCTCCGCCGCCAAGCCGGAGGCGGCGTTGCTGGCGCGCATCGAGGCGCGCGTCGGCGTGCTCGCCGTCGCCTACCGGCTGGCGCTGACGCCCAACGGCATCCGGCCGATCGCCGCCAAGCCGTTTCTGGAGGAGATCTGCGCGACGGCGATCGGCGGATTGCGCAAGCCCCGGCAACGGGTCGCCTACGCGATCGAATGGAGCGGCGAGCTGGCGGTCGACCGCGCCATCCCGCTCGGCCTCGGGCTGGTCGAGGCGCTGATCGCCGCATTCGGCGCCTTCGACGTCAGTTATATCGGCGTGAGACTGGCGGCCGACGAGGACGGGGCGATGGAGTTGCGTGTGGAATCCGACGCCTTACCCGCGGAAGCCGATCTGCCACAGAAAGTCATGCGCGGCCTGGCCAATCAACTCGGCGCCGAAGCGATCCCCGGCGGCGGCGGTGAAATACTCCGTTGGCGGTTTCATCCCTGACGACTTTGTGACTCGGCGTCCAAGCCTCGCCACATTTGGTCTCAAGCTTGGCTTATTTGCGTCCGTAAGCCTGCTGGCGCCGGAACCGACGCGGTGTTGCGGCGTTACCCGACCGATTTACTCCACGATTAGCTGGGGGCTGCATGGATCGGCAGGACGATTTGAATTGCCCTGCGCCGAGTTGGACATGGGCGCCGCAAGTCAGGGTTCTGTTTGTCACATCGGAATTATGCGGTTACTTGAAAACCGGCGGGCTCGGCGAAGTCTCCGCGGCGCTGCCGCGGGCGCTGAACGGGCTGTGCGACATTCGCGTGCTGATGCCCGCCTATCCCGCCGTGCGCAAGCGCCATCGCGACATCGAGATCATCAAGGAGATGCCGGCCGTCGCGGGGCTGCCGCCCTGGTCGCTCGGCCGCGGGGAGACCCCCGACGGACTGACGATGTATTTCGTCATTTGCGACGCGTTGTACGACCGCGACGGCTCGCCCTACGGCGCGTCGGGGAGCGACTTCGGCGACAACGACGTGCGCTTCGCCCGGCTGTCGCTCGCCGCCGCCGAGATCGCCGAAGGGATCGCCGATCCCGACTGGCGTCCGCACGTCGTCCACGCCAACGACTGGCAGACGGCGCTGACGCCGGCCTATATCCAGTGGAAGGGGCTCGACGTCGCCTCGATCCTGACCATCCACAATCTCGCCTATCAGGGCCTGTTCGGGCGCGACCAAATCGGCGCGCTCGCCATCCCCGAGCAGGCGATGGCGATTGACGGCGTCGAGTTCCACGGCCGCGTGTCGTTCCTGAAGGCCGGCATCTTCTACGCCTCGCACGTGACCACGGTCAGCGAGACTTACGCGCGCGAGATCACGCGCTTCGAGCACGGCTGCGGGCTCGACGGGCTGCTGCGCACGCGCGACGAACGCGGCGAGTTGACCGGCATTCTCAACGGCATCGACGCGAGTTGGGAGACGTTTGCGCGCGAGGCGGAGAGCCCCGAATTCGTGCGCGAATGGAAATCGGAGAAGGCGCGCGAACTGCGCCGCCTGTTCCGGCTCGACGACGCCGACGGGCCGCTGTTCTCCATCGTCTCGCGCCTCGTGCATCAAAAAGGGATCGATCTCTCGATCCAGGCGGCGGAGATGATCGTCGCCAACGGCGGCCAGCTGGTGGTGACCGGACAGGGCGAGCCAGAGCTGGAGCGGGCGGTCGAAAAGCTCGCCGCGGCGCATCCCGGCGCGGTCGCCGCGCGCATCGGCTTCGACGACGCGCAGGCGCGCGCGATGTACGAGGGCAGCGATTTCCTGCTGATGCCGTCGCGCTTCGAGCCGTGCGGGCTCGGGCAGATGTACGCGCTGTCGCAGGCCTCGCTGCCGATCGCCAACCGCACCGGCGGGCTCGCCGACACCATAACCGACGGCGGCGACGGTTTCCTGTTCGGCGTCGCCAACGAGTTCGCCTTGAAGCGCGCGGTCGGGCGGGCGTTCCGCACCTATTGGTCGGGCGCCCGGTTCGAGACGATGCGGTGCAACGCGCTGTCGAAGCGCTTCGACTGGACGGGACCGGCGAGCCGCTATTGCGCGCTCTACGCCGCCGCGTAACGGGAACAATGCCCCCGCGGCGACGTTGACTGAGCGCCCCCGACTGACCGCTCGGCCTTCGACGCAACACCCGGCAGCCCCCTTAGCCGACCGCGCCGAAGCCGAGCGGTTATTTTTGTCCGGCGCCCCCTTCTGACGAGGCCGACGATGCAATTGTTCGAGTGCCAGGGCTGCGGGTCCGCGCTGCATTTCGAGAACAACCAGTGCCTGACCTGCGGGCGCGCGGTCGGCTTCCTGCAGGACAGATTCTTGATGAGCGCGCTGGAGCCGGATGGCGATCGCGGCTTGGCGCTCGGCGCCGGGAAACAGCCCTACCGATTTTGCGACAACGCCCGGCACGGCGTGTGCAACTGGCTGATCCCGGCGGACTCCAGCCAACCGCTTTGCGAAGCGTGCCGACCCAACCGCATCATTCCCGATCTCTCGATCGCCAAGAACGTCGAGCGCTGGGGCAAGATCGAGCTGGCCAAGCGCTACGTGTTCCGTGCGCTGCTGCGCTGGCGACTGCCGCATCCCAGCAAGATCGACGACCCCGAGCGCGGGCTGGCGTTCGATTTCCTCGGCGACGTCGAGACCGGCAGCGGTTCCGCGGCCAAGGTGATGACCGGCCACGACAACGGCGTCATCACGCTGAATGTCGCCGAGGGCGACGACGCCGAGCGGGAAAAGCGCCGCACCGAACTGAGCGAACAATATCGCACGCTGGTCGGCCATTTCCGCCACGAACTCGGCCATTATTACTGGGATCGGCTGGTGCGCGACGGCGGCAGGCTCGACGCGTGCCGCGCCGTGTTCGGCGACGAAAGCGCCGATTATGGGCAGGCGCTGCAGCGCCATTACGCCGAAGGCCCGCCCGCCAACTGGCGCGACAGTTTCATCAGCGCCTATGCGTCCTCCCATCCCTGGGAGGATTTCGCCGAGACCTGGGCGCATTACCTGCACATCGTCGACGCGCTGGAGACGGCGCGCAGTTACGGCATCAACGTGCGCGCGCAATTCATGCCGGACGCCGCGGCGGCGAAAATCGACTTCAACCCCTATGCCGCGCCGAGCGCCGAGCGTCTGGTCGACGCCTGGGCGCCGCTGACGGTCGCGCTCAACGGCGTCAACCGCAGCATGGGGCTGCACGATCTCTATCCGTTCGTGCTCAACGCCACCGTCATGGGCAAGCTCGAATTCATCCACGAGCTTATACGCGACGCGCGCGACGCCAGAGCGGCGCAGCCGGCGTCAACCCAGGGCGCGGCGGCGAAAGCTGCTTAGAGCCCGATCTCGACGACGACCCGGCCGCGCACCTGACCCTTGACGATCGCCTCGCCGATCTCGAACACGCGCTCGAACGGGACGGTCTGGGTGAGGCTGGCGAGCAGCTCGCGGTCGAGGTCGCGCGCCAGCCGCGCCCAGGCGGAGAGGCGCGGCGGCATCGGGCATTGCACGCTGTCGATGCCTATCAGCTTAACGCCGCGCAGGATGAACGGCGCGACCGAGCCCGGCAGATCCATGCCGCCCGCCAGACCGCAGGCGGCGATGGCGCCGCGATACTTGGTCTGCGACAGCAGATTCGCCAGCGTGTTCGAGCCGACGCTGTCGACGCCGGCGATCCAGCGCTCTTTCGCCAGCGCCTTCGCCGGGGCGGAAAGCGTCGCGCGGTCGATGATCTCGGCGGCGCCGAGGCGCTTGAGATAATCCGCTTCCGCCGCGCGGCCGGTCGAGGCGATTACGCTCCAGCCGGCTTTGGCGAGCAGTGCGATGGCGATGGAGCCGACGCCGCCGGCCGCGCCGGTCACCACCGCCGGCCCCATCTCGGGGGTCAGGCCCGCCTCGGCGAGCGCGTCCACCGCGAGCGCCGCGGTATAGCCGGCGGTGCCGATGGCCATCGCCTCGGCGCGGCTAAACGGCGCCTGCAGCCTCACCAGCCAGTCGCCCTTGACGCGCGCCCTTTGCGAATAGCCGCCGGAGTGGGTCTCGCCGAGCCCGAAGCCGTTGGCGACCACCTCGTCGCCGGTCTGGAACTTGGGGTGGCTGGAGCTTTCGACGATGCCGGCGAGATCGATCCCCAGCAGCAGCGGGAACTTGCGCGGGATCGCCGACTTGCCCGACAGCGCGAGGCCGTCCTTGTAATTGACGGTGGAGTGCGTCACCCGCACCGTCACGTCGCCGTCCATCAGTTCGGACTCTTCGACGTCGGCGAACCCGACGCTTTGACCCGCGTCGGTCTTCGTCACCCTGACCGCCCTGAACGTCATGTCTCGACTCCCCTGCAGCTTTCGCGGGAGCCTTTTAGAGCGGCCGGAGCGCGCGCGCTATTGCCGGAGACGGCAAGAGAACTCGCCGGCGCGCAAACGCTCGGGCCAGGTCTCGACGACGTCGGCGACCCGCTCCTCGCCATGCGCCGCCACCAGTTCTCGCAATGCGGTGGCGATGGCGGCTTCCGCAACCGCCTCGACTTCGACGCCGTCGAGCACGGCCTCCGCGAACGCCTCGCTGACATAGTCCAGCGCGGCCAGGCGCGACTCGGAGGCGTTGAGCAGATGCAGGGACATAGCCGTGGAAAGCGACATAGGCCACGCTATAGTCAATTTACGTTGCGGCCGCGACGGATGATTTTAAGAATAGTTAACAACGGAGCGCGCCATGTGCCGGCGGTTCGCGCTGACGCTGACGCCGGGTCAGGCGAGCGAGCATTTCGACGCGCAAGCGCCGGATTTTCCGCCGCGCGCCGACATCGCCCCGGGCGAGCCGATCGAACTGATCGTCGCGCGCGAGTTCACGCGCGGGGCGCAGCGGCGGTTCATGCTGGCGCGCTGGGGCCTGCTGCCGCAGTTCGTCAAGGAGCCGCTGCCGCTGATCGTCAACGCCCGCGCCGAAAGCCTCATCGACGAGGCCAGCTTCGCGCCGGCGTTCCGGCGCCGGCGCTGTCTGATCCCGGCCAGCGGCTTCTACGCGTTCGCCAACCGGCAAGCCTATTGGGTCGCCGCCGTCGACGGGGCGCCGCTGGGCCTGGCCGGTTTGTACGAGACCTATCTGCACGCCAACGGCAGCGAGATCGACACCGCCTGCATCGTCACCACCAGCGCCAACGCCGCCCTGTCGCGGTTGGGCGAGCGCATGCCGGTCATCGTGCCGCGCGCGGCCCACGCGCGCTGGCTCGATCACGAAACGACCTCGCTCGATGCGGCGCTGGCGCTGCTGCGACCGGCGCCGGAAGCGCTGCTGCAGGCGGCGCCGGCGGCGCGCGCCGGCAGCGCGGGGCTGCGCCCGCCCGATACGTTTCGTTAGGTCTGTTTGTTGACGCGGCGGAAAACACAAACCGCTAGAATTTGAGCGTGTTCGCCAAGGGAAGCTCTCGATGAGACTGACGTGGATCGCCCTCGCCGCCGGGCTTGCCGCAAGCGCTGCGCTTGCGGCAAGCGCCGCGCCCGCCGCCGCCTGCGGCGTTCTCCCGTGCGCCGACCTGGCGCTCGCCGACGACAGCTATCCCGCCGGCGAACCGTCGCTGCCGCCCGGCATCCGCGCGCTCGTCGACGCGCGCCAGGGCGCGGGGCTGAGCCTCGCCGGGTTCTACAACGACCCCCAGCTCGCGCTGGAGGAACGCTATGACGAGACGGCGGGCTACGGTTACGCGCCGCCGGCGCCCGACTACGTCGAAGCGCCGGCGGTCCCGGATGGCTACGGCTATGGCGAGCATCGCCACGCACATGGGCCGCACGTGATCCTCAGCCCCTACGGACGCGGGCGCCATTTCGCCCATGAAGCGGCGGATCACGGCGGCCATCGCGTCTACTGACAGGGGCGCCCGCGTCGCGGCCGATTCCGCCGCCGCCTCTGGACAAGGGGCGCCGCGGAGGCGCAAAAGCTGCGTCGAAAGACGGAGCGTCCCAAGATGACTGACCGGCCGAACTCGCTCGCCGCCCGCGACATCGCCTATTACTTCCATCCCGCCACCAACGCCCGCCGCCACGAGCAGGTCGGGCCGATGGTGATCGAGCGCGGCGAGGGCGTGCGCGTCTACGACGACCAGGGCAAGGAGTATATCGAGGGTCTGGCGGGGCTGTGGAGCGTCGCGGTCGGCTTCGGCGAGCAGCGGCTGGTCAAGGCCGCCGCCGAGCAGATGGCGAAGCTGCCATTCTACCATTCGTTCAGCCACAAGTCGCACGCCCCGGCCGTGAAGCTCGCCGAGCGGCTGGTGGGGATGGCGCCGGGCATGGCCAAGGCGCATTTCACCTCGTCCGGCTCCGAAGCCAACGACCTCGTGGTCAAGATGATCTGGTACTACAACAACGCGCTCGAGCGGCCGGCGAAGAAGAAGATCATCTCACGCAACAAGGCCTATCACGGCGTCACCATCGTCTCGGCGAGCCTGACCGGCATGCCGAACTTCCAGCGCGATTTCGACCTCCCCCTGCCCTTCGTGAAGCACCTGACGTGCCCAAACCTGTGGCGCTTCGGCAAGCCGGGCGAGAGCGAGGAGGCGTTCGTCAACCGCCTCGCCGAGGAGCTCGACGCGACGATTATCGCCGAAGGGCCGGAAACGGTCGCCGCTTTCATCGGCGAGCCGGTGATGGGCGCGGGCGGCGTGCTGCCGCCGCCGAAGGGCTACTGGGAGAAGATGCAGGCGGTGTGCCGCAAGCACGACGTGCTGGTGGTGGCCGACGAGGTGATCACCGGGTTCGGCCGCACCGGCAACATGTTCGCCTGCCAGACCTACAATATCCAGCCCGACTTCATGGTCGTGTCGAAGGCGATCACGTCGAGCTACTTCCCGCTCTCGGCGGTGATGTTCACCGACAAGGTGTATCAGACGGTGGCCGACAACTCCGCCAAGATCGGCGTGTTCGGGCACGGCTTCACCGCGAGCGGCCATCCCGTCGGCACGGCGGTGGCGCTGGAGAACCTCGACATCTTCGAGGAGAAGGATCTGGTCGGCGCGGTGCGGCGGCTAGCGCCGCAGTTCCAGGAGCGGCTGCGCAAGTTCGCTGCGCACCCTCTGGTCGGCGAAGTCCGCGGCGTCGGGCTGATCGGCGCGCTGGAGTTCGTCGCCGACAAGGCGAGCAAGGCGGCGTTCGATCCGCCGGGGTCGTGCGGGGCGAAGCTGGCCGAGCTCTGCCACGAGGAGGGGTTGATCATCCGCGCCATCGGCGACGTGATCGCGTTCTGCCCGCCACTGGTCATTTCGTCCGCCGACATCGACGAGATGTTCGACCGTTTCGGCCGGGCGCTGAAGCGGCTCGCCTGATGGCGGCCGAGGCGAAGCCGCCGCTGGCGCGCAACACCGTCGTCGTCTCGACGCTGAGGACACCGGAAGCGGAGCGGCCGCAGTTCGAGACGCTCGACGGCGTGTCGCGCTGGCTGCGCGGGCCGGCGCGGCGCGAGGTTTCGCTGGCCAAGGTGATGGACGAGTTCTCGTGGCGGCTCACGGCCGCCGGAATCGGGCTGCTGCGGGTCAGCATCATCACCACGACGCTGCACCCGCAATTCCTCGGCTCCACTTATCAATGGTGGAAGGACGAGGGCGAGACACGCAAGATCATGGTCAAGCACGAGGTGATGGACGTCGTGCCCTATTCCGACAATCCCGTGTACCAGGCGCGCATCGAAGGCAAGACGATCCGCCGCCGGCTCGACGATCCCGCCGCGTTCGACTTCACGGTTCTGCATGACCTCAAGGCGCGCGGCGGCACCGATTATCTGATCTTCGCGGTCGAGAGCCCGTTCGGCTTCGAGGCGCATGTGATGGCCTACGTCTCCGATGCGGTCGGCGGCTTCCGGCAGGCGGAGATCGACCTGCTGACCGGCTTCGCCAGCGACATCGCGATCATCGCCGACATGCGCAGCCAGCGCCAGATCGCCGAGAACGTGCTGGGCGCCTATCTCGGCGCGCAGACCGGGCCGCGGGTGCTGGCCGGCGACATCCGGCGCGGCGTCGGCATCCCGATCTCGGCGGCGATCTGGTCGTCGGACCTGCGCGGCTTCACTGCGCTCTCCGACCGGGCGGCGCCGGAGCGCGTCATCGCCGTGCTCAACGAGCTGTTCGACCTGCAGGCGGCCGCCATTGCGGCCAACGGCGGCGAGATCCTGAAATTCGTCGGCGACGGGGTGCTGGCGATCTTCCCCGCCGCGACGCAGGAGGAGGCTAAGGCTGCGGCCAAGAGCGCGCTCGCCGCCGCGCGCGAGACGCTGGCGGCGGTGGCCGCGCGCGAGACGGCGGAGGGCGAGGCGCCGTTGCGGCTGGTCGTCGCGCTGCATTTCGGCGAGGTCACCTACGGCAACATCGGCTCGGTCGACCGGGTGGATTTCACCGTAATCGGTCCCGCGGTGAACCTCGTCAGCCGCATCGAGGCGATCGCCAAGGCGCGCGATCTCGCGCTGATCGTCTCGGACGATTTCGCCTGCGCGTTCGGCAAGTGCTCGGAGCTGCCGAGCCTGGGCGCGTTCGAGCTGCGCGGGTTGGAGAAGCCGCACGAGCTGTTCGCGCCGGCAGTGTAGGGACAGTCCGGGAAGCAGGGCTTTCAGGGGCTTGGACGCCGTTTTGTGTCCACGGCGGGTGATGTTGCGACAGACGCCGCGCCTTCCGTTCGCCCTGCAATGCCCAGCCATTAGAATTCTGAATTTCAGAACATCAAGCTTTTGCTCTTCGCGCCTCGTCGTGCAGCGCCGGTGATCGCCTCATCGTGTTGGGTCGGGTCGAACCCGGAGCCCGCGCCCGAGGCGGTCGCTTATTTTTCCCCTTTCTTTTTTGGCTTTACGCGCTCGGTGGTTCCGTCCGCATTAATGATGAGCTTGGAGCCGTCGGGATTGGTTTGAACCGACGAGCCATCAGCATTCTTTACGAGTTCAAAGCCGTTCTTGCGCGTTTCTATTGATGATCCATCTGCATTCGTGACGATTTTGGTCCCATTCCTGCGCGTCTCGACAGAAGATTTGTCGGTATTCGTGATTATTTCGGCGCCGTCGTCTCGCGTCTCCACCGTCGATCCATCCGGGTTACGAACGATTTTCCCGGCCCAGACGGCTGTTCCCGAAATCAAAAAGACTACAGAGGCGAGAGGTATCAGCAAACGTGCAATGCTTCGCATGATGTCGCTCCCCAAATTCTACAGCGTGAGCCCACGGCGTTGCTTGCCGATCCGACACGGGAAGAAACGGAGCGCTCACGGAATCTGATTGACTTGATACGACTTGACCGAGAAAATCCGCACTGTTTGAGGCGCTTTCTTGTCGAGCCCCGCCCAGAGGCCAAACCGGTTTGCAGTGTCGGGAACGGAAGCGCGAACAACTTTGATTTGCTCGCCATTAATGAAAAAGGTCAACTTCTGGTCTTTGAAGACGACACGCAATGCGTTCACGGCTCCCGGAGAAATCTTTATCGAGGGCTCCTTTGTCACCGGCATGAGAAAAGCGTTATCGCCATTCACCGTCCGATTGATCCAAGCCTGACCCGCGGAGTCAATAGTTAGAGCAAATTTGTTCTTGTAGTCCGTGCCGAGCAGGTAAATTCCGACATCGTCGTTGTTATTGCTTTCTGCAGGCTCTGGCGGAAATGAAAACTCCGCGCAATAATCGGCTTCGAATGCATTGAAAGAGGAATTCAAAGTCCCGTCTGTAGTCACTTTGGGGTCGGTTTTTATTTGCATTGCGCCTTGTTGAACGGTGACATTCGCATCAAGGTCCCATCCACCGGAATCATCCGAGAAGTCGTCGCCGAAAATAATTTTCCCAGTCTGCCCAGGACAGGCGCTGGCAATCTGCACAAAGGCTAGAAGCAGCGCAGAAGAGAGGATTGCGCGATACATTTTGAGCTGCCTCCCCGTTTCATTTGCCTATTTTGGCAAAATAAGACTCGATGACTGAACAGTACGAGGGAGGAAATTCCGATTCAAGTACGCTTAAAGTCGCACGGCGAATCGCAGAACCCGCCAGTCGGCGGCCCAGACGTCGCGGGCCGGCCGGCTGCTTCGAACTGGGGCGCAGGGATTGAGAACAACAGCTCGCGCCGAAACATTGCTCGAAGCCGCGCGGACGCGACGGCGCGCGCTATCGGCGATTCATCCGCCTCGCGGTCGAGCACGCCCAGCAGGACGCGAAATGATGCGCCCTAGGCTCAATCGAACAGGCTCGACACGCTCTCTTCCTTGGCGATGCGGGCGATCGCCTCGCCAATCAGCGGCGCGATGGTGATGACGCGGATGTTGCGGGCGAGCCGCACCGCCTCGGTCGGCGCGATGGTGTCGGTCACCACCAGTTCCTTCAGCTTCGAGGACGCGACGCGCGCCACCGCGCCGCCCGACAATACGCCGTGGGTGATGTAGGCCGAGACGCTCTCGGCGCCCGCCGCCAGCAGCGCGTCCGCAGCATTGCACAAGGTGCCGCCGGAATCGACGATATCGTCGAGCAGCACGCAATTGCGGCCCTTCACGTCGCCGATGATGTTCATCACTTCCGATTCGCCGGCGCGCTCGCGCCGTTTGTCGACGATGGCGAGCGGGGCGTCGAGCCGCTTTGCGAACGCGCGCGCGCGCACCACGCCGCCGACGTCAGGCGACACCACCATCACCTTGTGGGGCGCGCCGCGCTCCTTGACGTCGCGCACCATGGTCGGCGCGGCGAACAGGTTGTCGGTCGGGATGTCGAAGAAGCCTTGGATCTGGCCGGCGTGGAGATCGACGGTCAGCACGCGGTCGGCGCCGGCGCGGGTGATCAGGTTGGCCACCAGCTTGGCCGAGATCGGCGAGCGCGGCCCCGGCTTGCGGTCCTGCCGGGCGTAGCCGAAATAGGGGATGACCGCGGTGACGCGGTGGACCGAGGCGCGCCGCAGCGCGTCGATCATGATCAGCAGCTCCATCAAATTGTCGTTGGTCGGATACGACGTCGACTGCACGATGAAGGCGTCGCGGCCGCGCACGTTCTCCAGGACTTCGACGAAGATTTCGAGATCGGCGAAACGGCGCACATGGCAGCGGGTCAGCGGCTCGCCGAGATAGGCGGCGATCGCCTCGGCGATATGCGGGTTGGAATTGCCCGCCAGGATTTTCATCTCGCCCTGCATCCCCGCCAATCCTGACCTTGCGCCCCGGCCGAGCGCGGCGGGGTCATATCAGCGCCGAGGCGCGCAAACAATGCTACGCTTCCATGACATATTGCGGCGCCCGAATTCCGGGCGCCGGGGTTAAGTCCGGCTCGCGCGCGCGCGCAGCGCGTTGAACGTGACCATCAGGGAAGAGGCCGACATCGCCAGCGCAGCCAGGGGCGGCGTCACCAGGCCCGCCAGCGCCAGCGGCACGGCGACCACGTTGTAGAGCGCCGACAGCCAGAGATTCTGGATCATCAGATGCTTGGCCAGGGCGCCGAGCGCGACGGCTTGTCGCACCGGGGCGAGCCGGTCGCCGAGGAAGACGGCGTCGGCCTGGGTCTGGGTCAGGTGGGTCGCCGAGACTGGGGCAATCGAGGCGTGCGCGGCGGCGAGCGCGGGCGCATCGTTGAGGCCGTCGCCGACCATCAGGACGCGGCGGCCCTGCTCTTTGAGCGCCTTCAGCCGGGCGATCTTGTCGGCGGGTTTCAGGCCGGCGGACCATGTCTCCACGCCGAGCGCGGCGGCGACCTTGGCCACCGCCTCGGCCCGGTCGCCGGAAATGATCTCGAGCGTCAGGCCGCGGGCGCGCAGGGCGGCGAGGGTCTCGGCGGCGTCGGGCCGGATGGCTTGCGCGGCGGCGAACACGATGGCCCGCTCGGGACCGCGGAAGGCGATCAGCGAGGCGTCGGGGTAGGCGGCGGCGACGGCCTGCGCCTCGGCTTCCGCCTTGCAATAGGCGACGGAGCCGAGTTTCAGCCGCTTGCCGTTGACCAAAGCGGTGACGCCCTGGCCGGGGAACTCGTGCGCCGTGATCGGCTCTTTTGCATTCGCCGCGGAGGCGATGGCGGAGGCGAGCGGGTGGCGGCTCGACAGCGCCAGCGCGCCGGCGAGCGCCAGCTCCTGCGGGGTCGCGGCGGCGGCGTTGACGAGGCTGGGCCTGGGCAAGGTCAGCGTGCCGGTCTTGTCGAACACCACCGTGTCGATGTCGGCGAGCCGCTCCAGCGCGTCGCCGCCGTTGAGGATGACGCCGCGGCGGAATAGCGCCCCGGCGGTCACCACCTGCACGGCGGGAACCGCGAGGCCGAGCGCGCAGGGACAGGTGATGATCAGCACAGCGATGGCGACTTGCAGCGAAGCGGCGAGCGTGCCGCCGGCCAACAGCCAGCCGAGGAAGGCGCCGGACGAGGCGGCGCCGACCAGCGGCGCGTACCAGCGCGCGGCGCGGTCGGCGAGCTTCACGTAGGAGGAGCGCTGCTCGACGGCCTTCTCGATCAGCGCGTTGACCTCGTCGATCAGCGTCCCGGTGGCGGCCTTGGCGACGCGCACGCGCAAGCCGCCGCTGAGGTTGACGGAGCCGGCATAGACTTCCGCCCCCACGGCGACCGGGACGGGGCGCGACTCGCCGGTGACGAGGCTCTGGTCGATTTCCGAGCGGCCGTCCTCGACCACGCCGTCGACGGGGATGCGCTCGCCGACGCGGGCGAGCACGAGATCGCCGGGTTGGATCGCGGCGATGCCGACGTCGGTCGCTTCGCCGCTGGCGTCGATCCTGGTGGCGCGCTCGGGGCGCAGGCTGGTCAGGCCGGCGGCGAATTCGCGCGTCTTGCGGCGCATGCGCTGGTCGAGATAGCGGCCCGCCAGCAGGAACAGCAGCAGCATCGGACCGGAGTCGTAATAAGCGTCGGTGTGCAGCGCAGTGGCGAACAGCGAGGCGAGCACGGAGAGCAGCACGCCGGCGGCGATCGGCACGTCCATGTTGACCGAAGCCGCCCGCAAAGCCTTGAAGGCGCTTACGAAGAACGGCCAGCCGGCGATCGCGACGGTCGGCAGGGCGACCGCGGCCATCGCCATATGGCCGCCGTGGCCGAGATGCGGCAACGCCATCAACAGCGCCGTCCCGGCGAAGGCGACGATGAGGCAGCCGAGCAGGCGGCGTTCGGCGGCGGCCTCCACCGTGTCGAGCGTCGCGGTCGCGAACGGATAGGCGGGGTAGCCGAGCGCCTGCAGCCGGTCGAGAATGGTCTGCGGCGAGGCGGCGCCGTCATCCCATTCCACCGTGACGCGCTTGGAGGCGAGGTTCACCCGCGCGCCGCGCACGCCTTTCTCGGTGCGGAAGCCCTTCTCAATGGTGGCGACGCAGGCGCCGCAGTGGACGCCGTCGACGACGAGATCCATCGAGGACACGCCGTCGACGGGATGACGCACGAACTCGTCGAGATCGGCCGCGCTCGCCATGGGTTCTCCTTCGCTCCAGCGTAGAGCTAGGGAGGATTAGCGCCTGGACAAGGCGGGGCCGTTGCGTGCGGTCAAGCAGCCTGCCCGACGGGGGCGCGCCAGCGCCCGGCCTGAGCGAGCAGGCGCCGGCGCATCGGGATCTCGATCGCGTGATGCAGCAGGAACGCCGCGGCCAGCGCCAGCGCCAGCGCCGAGACGATCCCCGGGCCTGAACCGAGATGGAAGCGCAGGGAGCGCATCACGATCATGTGCACCATATAAAAGGCGAAGCTCGCCTCGCCGAGCGCCACCAGCGGGCGCAGCGACAGCGCCTGGCCGAGCCAGCCCTGCCCTCCCGCCAGCGCAAGGATGAGCGCCGCGAAGACGAAGCAGGAGCCGCAGGCGCGCAGCCAGACGAAGGTCGCGCCGCTCGCGCCGTTGACCAGCGGGGGCACGCAGAGCGCAAGCCAAAGCGCCGCGCCGGTCAGCGCCGCCGCCTCTATCGCCGTCCAGAGCGCGACGGGCAGGCGCGCGGGCTGGACCCAGCGCTTCCAGGCCATGCAGGTCGCCATGCCGAGCGCGAACTCGAAGCCGCGCGCCAGCGGGAAGCAGGAGCCGAGATGGAACAGGCTCGGCGCGTCGCGGCCGGGGTCGACAGTCGGCAGCAGCGCCGCGCCGACGGCGAAGACGGCGAGCGAGGCGGCGGCGGCGGCGGCGAGCGTGACCAGCGGGCGGCGCGTCATCGCGGCGAGCAGGAACGGGAAGGCGGCGTAGAACGCCATTTCCGCCGAGATCGACCAGGAGACGTTGTTCCAGGATTGCAACACGGCGCGGGTCGGGATCCAGGCGTCGAGCATCGTGATTTTGAGGACGAGGGAGAGCGCCGCGGCGCCGAAGCCGACATTCTGCCCGACCGCGTAAGGCAGCGGGATGGCCGCCAACAGCAGCAGCAGCGTCGCCAGATGCAGCGGGACGATGCGGGCGATGCGGGCGAGATAGAAGCGGCGGCGGGAGACGTCGCGCCCGGCGTAGACATGGGTCAGCACGAAGCCGGAGAGCACAAAGAAGAACGAGACGCCGTGATACATCGCCGGGCCGATGGCGACGGCCCAGGCGGACGGCGCGTATTCGCGCAGGTGGAAGACGAAAATCATCCCTGCGGCGAAGAAGCGCAGGCTCGTCAGCGCCGGCAGATCGACGGCGGGCGGGGGATCGTTGCGCAATGAGAGGCCTCGACAAGATCGGCCAGAGACCTTACGGAAAGCCGATTGCGCGTTCGTAAATGTCAGACCATAGTCCCCAGAAATTTGCCCTCGCCCTCTTGCCTCTGTGTAAGCGAGGCGTTAAGGGCGTCCCGAGGGGCTATCGGCGCATGGGCCCCGATGATCATTCATGGCTTCCGCCTTTGCATGACGAACGACGTTTTACGGCGAGCGACTGTAAGGAGCGGTGGATAGGCCGGAGGACCCGGGGGCAACCTCGTGTCTCATCCGGCCATGTCCTGTCCGAGACTGCCGGCGTCGCTCAAGGGGTCTCCCCGCGAGCGACTTAATTCCCGAGAGCGATTCTATCGGAATCGCGGGAGCCTGCATAGACGGGGAAGACCGGAATTCGCCGTCGCGCGGTCCCAACGCGCGGCGGGGGGAAATGGTTCGAACCTTCTGTCCGGCGTCGGCCCTCGCGGGTCGCTCCGGGGACAGGCGCAAGTGGCCGCAGATGGGCTCCCCTTTGGGGCAACCCTGACGCGGCATGACGCAGGAGGCGGGGAAACCCGCCAACCGGAGAAGCAACGTGGATAGAGCGGAAAAGAAGGAGGCCGTCGCTTCCCTCCACGACGTCTTTACGACGACGTCGGTGGTGGTGGTGGCGCAATACTCCGGCTTGACGGTCGCCCAGATGCAGCGTCTGCGCAAGCAGATGAAGGCAGCCGGCGCTTCCGTTCAGGTCGCCAAGAACCGCTTGGCCCAGATTGCTCTGAAAGGAACGGACGTCGCCTCGATCAGCCCCTTGCTCAAGGGGCCGACCCTGATCGCCTATTCGGCTGATCCGGTGGCGGCGGCCAAGGCCGCCGTGGCGTTCGCCAAGGATCACGACAAGTTCGTGGTGCTGGGCGGGGCCATGGGCAAGACGGCGCTCGACCTCAAAGGGGTCCAGGCGCTGGCGACCCTGCCGTCGCTCGACGAACTGCGCGCGAAAATCATCGGACTCGTCTCGGCTCCGGCGACCAAGCTCGCTCAGCTCGTCAATGCGCCGGCCGCCAAGGTCGCGCGCGTCATCTCGGCCTACGCCTCGAAAGACGCAGCCTGACGTCAGGCTCTTCACAACGCAAAAGTTCGAACCATATAGGGAACCTAAACCATGGCTAATCTGGAAAAGATCGTCGAGGACCTCTCCAGCCTGACGATCCTCGAGGCGGCTGAGCTCGCCAAGCTGCTCGAAGAGAAGTGGGGCGTCTCGGCTGCGGCGGCGGTCGCGGTTGCGGCGGGTCCGGCGGTTGCGGCGGCGGCGCCGGTCGAAGCGCAGACCGAGTTCACGGTCATGCTGACGGCGGTCGGCGAGAAGAAGATCGAAGTGATTAAGGAAGTCCGCGCGATCACTGCGCTCGGCCTGAAGGAGGCCAAGGACCTCGTCGAGGGCGCGCCCAAGGCCGTCAAGGAAGGCGTGACCAAGGAAGAGGCCGAGAAGATCAAGGCCCAGCTCGAGAAGGCCGGCGCCAAGGTCGAGCTCAAGTAAGCGCGTGCGGCTCTCCACACTCGAGAGCCTTTATCGCTACCGACGGCCCGGGCTCGCGCCCAGGGCCGTTTGGTCGTTTTTTCGGGGCCGGCGCGCCGCGCCGTCTCCGGCGCGGCGAAACCCGCTGCGCTGGGTTGCGTAACGTTAAGGGGCGAGGCGCACGGCGTCTTGCTCGAAGTCAACGGGGACGACAAATCCCCACGGCCAGGGCGGCGGCCGCAAAAAGCCGCCCAGGCCCCGGTTTGGGGCAGGCCTCGGCGGGGGCTGATCGCTTGGGGAGCCGTGCGTCGGAGGGGATGCGCGGCGGGCCTTTAGGCGAAGACGATTGAGGAGCGACATGGCGCAAACATTCACCGGCCGCAAGCGTGTTCGCAAGGTCTTCGGCCACGTCCGGGAGGTCGGCGAGATGCCGAACCTCATCGAGGTGCAGAAGGCCTCTTACGACCAGTTCCTCATCATGGACGCGCCGAAGGGCGGACGTCCGACCGAGGGCCTGCAGGCCGTGTTCAAGTCGGTGTTCCCGATTTCCGATTTCGCGCAGACCGCCCAGCTCGAGTTCGTTAAATACGAATACGAAGCGCCCAAGTACGATGTCGACGAGTGCCGCCAGCGCGGCATGACCTTCGCTGCGCCGCTCAAGGTGACGCTGCGGCTGATCGTGTTCGATGTCGACCCCGAGACCCAGGCCCGCTCCGTCAAGGACATCAAGGAGCAGGATGTCTACATGGGCGACATGCCGCTGATGACGGCCAACGGCACGTTCATCGTCAACGGCACCGAGCGCGTCATCGTCAGCCAGATGCACCGTTCGCCCGGCGTGTTCTTCGACCACGACAAGGGCAAGAGCCACTCGTCGGGCAAGCTGCTGTTCGCCGCCCGCATCATCCCCTATCGCGGCTCCTGGCTCGACATCGAGTTCGACGCCAAGGACGTCGTGCACGCGCGCATCGACCGTCGCCGCAAGATCCCGGTGACGTCGCTGCTGTTCGCGCTCGGGCTCGACGGCGAGGAGATCCTGTCGATCTTCTACAAGCGCTCGACCTACAAGCGCGACAAGGACGGCTGGCGCGTGCCGTTCGACGCCGAGCGGATGAAGGGCGTCAAGATCCTCAACGACCTGATCGACGCCGACACCGGCGAAGTCGCGGTCGAGGCCGGCCGCAAGCTGACCGCGCGCTCCGCCAAGCAGCTCGCCGACAAGGGCCTGAAGGCGTTCCGCGCCAGCGACGCGGAGTTGAACGGGCAATATCTGGCCGAGGATCTGTTCAGCCCCGAGACCGGTGAGATCTACGCCGAAGCCGGCGACGAGATCACCGAGAAGCTGCTGATCGCGCTGTTGGAGAAGGGCTTCGACGAGCTGCCGATCCTCGAGATCGACCACGTCAACGTCGGCCCCTATATCCGCAACACGCTGAAGGTGGACAAGAACGCCTCGCGCGAGGACGCGCTGTTCGACATTTACCGGGTCATGCGCCCGGGCGAGCCGCCGACCATCGAGTCGGCCGAAGCGATGTTCAACTCGCTGTTCTTCGACAGCGAGCGCTATGACCTCAGCGCCGTCGGCCGCGTCAAGATGAACATGCGGCTCGACCTCGACGCGCCCGATACGATGCGGGTGCTGCGCCGCGAGGACATCCTTGCGGTGGTCAAGGCGCTGGTCGACCTGCGCGACGGGCGCGGCGAGATCGACGACATCGACCATCTCGGCAACCGGCGCGTGCGCTCGGTCGGCGAGCTGATGGAGAACCAGTATCGCGTCGGCCTGCTGCGCATGGAGCGGGCGATCAAGGAGCGCATGTCCTCGGTCGAGATCGACACGATCATGCCGCAGGATCTGATCAACGCCAAGCCGGCGGCGGCGGCGGTGCGCGAGTTCTTCGGCTCCTCGCAGCTGTCGCAGTTCATGGACCAGACCAACCCGCTGTCGGAGATCACCCACAAGCGCCGCCTGTCGGCGCTCGGGCCGGGCGGCCTGACGCGCGAGCGCGCCGGCTTCGAGGTGCGCGACGTGCATCCGACGCATTACGGCCGCATCTGCCCGATCGAGACGCCGGAAGGGCCGAACATCGGCCTGATCAACTCGCTGGCGACGTTCGCCCGCGTGAACAAATACGGCTTCATCGAGTCGCCCTACCGCAAGGTTAAGGACGGCCATGTGACGATGGACGTGCAGTATCTCTCCGCCATGGAGGAGCAGAAATACGCCGTCGCGCAGGCCGATACGCCGATCGACGCGACCGGCCACATCTCCGGCGACCTCATCGTCTGCCGGCAGGCGGGCGACGTCGTGTTCCTGGCGGCCGACCGCGTCGACTACATGGACGTGTCGCCCAAGCAGCTCGTCTCTGTCGCGGCGGCGTTGATCCCGTTCCTCGAGAACGACGACGCCAATCGCGCGCTGATGGGCTCCAACATGCAGCGTCAGGCCGTGCCGCTGGTGCGCTCCGACGCGCCGCTGGTCGGCACCGGCATGGAGGCGGTGGTCGCGCGCGATTCCGGCGCGGCGATCTCGGCGCGCCGCGGCGGCGTGATCGACCAGGTCGATGCGACCCGTATCGTCATCCGCGCCACCGACGAGACCGACCCGACCAAGCCGGCGGTCGACATCTATCGGCTGATGAAGTTCCAGCGCTCCAACCAGTCGACCTGCATCAACCAGAAGCCGCTGGTGCGGGTCGGCGACCGGGTGGAGAAGGGCGACATCATCGCCGACGGTCCCTCGACCGATCTCGGCGATCTCGCGCTCGGCCGCAACGTGCTGGTCGCGTTCATGCCGTGGAACGGCTATAACTTCGAAGATTCGATCCTGCTCAACGAGAAGATCGTCAAGGACGACGTGTTCACCTCGATCCATATCGAGGAGTTCGAGGCGATGGCGCGCGACACCAAGCTCGGACCGGAGGAGATCACGCGCGACATCCCGAACGTGTCGGAAGAGGCGCTGAAGAACCTCGACGAAGCGGGCATCGTCTATATCGGCGCGGAAGTGGTGGCGGGCGACATTCTCGTCGGCAAGATCACGCCCAAGGGCGAAAGCCCGATGACGCCGGAAGAGAAGCTTTTGCGCGCCATCTTCGGCGAGAAGGCGAGCGACGTGCGCGACACCTCGCTGCGGGTGCCGCCGGGCGTGCAGGGCACGGTGGTTGAGGTGCGCGTGTTCAACCGGCACGGCGTCGAGAAGGACGAGCGCGCGCAGGCGATCGAGCGCGAGGAGATCGAGCGGCTGGCGAAGGACCGCGACGACGAGCAGGCGATCCTTGATCGCAACGTCTATGCGCGTCTCTCAGACATGCTGATGGGCAAGCGGGCGCTGTCGGGGCCGAAGGGCTTCAAGAAGGATCAGCTGCTGACTAGGGAGCTGATCTCGGAGTTCCCGCGCTCGCAGTGGTGGACGTTCGCGCTCGAAAGCGACGCGGTGATGACCGAGGTCGAGGCGATGCGCAAGCAGTACGACGAGTCGAAGAAGTCGCTGGAGAGCCGCTTCCTCGACAAGGTCGAGAAGCTGCAGCGCGGCGACGAGTTGCCGCCGGGCGTGATGAAGATGGTCAAGGTGTTCGTCGCCACCAAGCGCAAGATCCAGCCCGGCGACAAGATGGCGGGCCGCCACGGCAACAAGGGCGTGGTGTCGCGCATCACGCCGTCGGAGGACATGCCGTTCCTCGCCGACGGCACGCCGGTCGACATCGTGCTCAACCCGCTCGGCGTGCCGAGCCGCATGAACGTCGGGCAGATCCTGGAGACGCATCTGGGATGGGCCTGCGCGGGGCTGGGCAAGCAGGTCGGCGAGGCCGTCGACGCCTATCTGCGCGCGCATGAGATCGGGCCGCTTAAGGCCAAGCTCGATCAGATCTACGGCGACAACGAGACCATCAAGGCGCTCGACGACGAGGGCTTGGTCGAGTTGGGCCAGAACCTGAAGCGCGGCGTGCCGATCGCCACGCCGGTGTTCGACGGCGCGCGCGAGAAGGACATCGTCGAGATGCTCCAGATGGCGGGCTTCGACAGCTCCGGACAGGTGGTGCTGCACGACGGCCGCACCGGCGATCCGTTCGACCGCAAGGTGACGGTGGGCTACATCTACATGCTGAAGCTGCACCATCTGGTCGACGACAAGATCCACGCGCGTTCGATTGGCCCCTATTCGCTGGTGACGCAGCAGCCGTTGGGCGGCAAGGCCCAGTTCGGCGGCCAGCGTTTCGGCGAAATGGAGGTCTGGGCGCTCGAGGCTTACGGCGCGGCCTACACGTTGCAGGAGATGCTGACGGTGAAGTCCGACGACGTGGCGGGCCGCACCAAGGTCTACGAGGCGATCGTGCGCGGCGACGACACCTTCGAGTCCGGCATTCCCGAGAGCTTCAACGTGCTCGTCAAGGAGATGCGCTCGCTGGGGCTCAACGTCGAACTCGCTTCGCACAAGAAGCCGAACGCCGACGAAAGCCTGGAGCCGCCGGCGCAAGCAGCGGAGTGAATTTGCAAGCGATGACGGCGCCAAGGACATCGAGGCTGAGCATCGTGCGCGCGCAAGCGCGGATGACGGCCGTGTTCCAGTTGGACCGGAAATCGCTGCAGCGTGAGTGTGAGGGCGCCTTTGCGCCCTCACGTTTCCCTTAAGCGAGCGAAGCGCCCCCTTCGCTCGGGAGACCAAGGCATGAATCAGGAAGTCATCAATCCGTTCGCGCCGCCTGCGGCGCCTTTGGCTTTCGACCAGATCCAGATCGCGATCGCTTCGCCCGAGAAGATCCTCTCGTGGTCGTTCGGCGAGATCAAGAAGCCGGAGACCATCAACTACCGCACCTTCAAGCCCGAGCGCGACGGGCTGTTCTGCGCGCGCATCTTCGGGCCGATCAAGGACTACGAGTGCCTGTGCGGCAAGTACAAGCGCATGAAGTACAAAGGCGTGATCTGCGAGAAGTGCGGCGTCGAGGTGACGCTGAGCCGGGTGCGCCGCGAGCGCATGGGCCATATCTCGCTCGCCGCTCCGGTCGCGCATATCTGGTTCCTCAAGTCGCTGCCGTCGCGCATCGGGCTGTTGCTCGACATGACGCTGAAGGACCTGGAGCGCGTGCTCTATTTCGAGTCCTACATCACGCTCGATCCCGGCCTGACGCCCTTGAAGGAGCGGCAGCTGCTGTCCGAGGACGATTATCTGCGCGCGCAGGACGAGTACGGGCAGGACAACTTCACCGCGATGATCGGCGCCGAGGCGATCCGCGAGATGCTGAAGGGCATGAACCTTCAGAAGATCGCCGACAACCTCAAGGTCGAGATCTCGGAATCGAAGTCGGAGCTGAAGCCGAAGCGGCTCGCCAAGCGGCTGAAGATCATCGAGGCGTTCATGCATTCCGGCAACAAGCCGGAGTGGATGATCCTGACCGAGATCCCGGTCATCCCGCCAGACCTGCGCCCGCTGGTGCCGCTCGACGGCGGCCGCTTCGCCACGTCTGACCTGAACGACCTCTACCGCCGCGTCATCAACCGCAACAACCGGCTGAAGCGGCTGATGGAGCTGCGCGCGCCCGACATCATCATCCGCAACGAAAAGCGGATGCTGCAGGAGTCGGTGGATGCGCTGTTCGACAACGGCCGGCGCGGCCGCGTCATTACCGGCGCCAACAAGCGGCCGCTGAAGTCGCTCGCCGACATGCTGAAGGGCAAGCAGGGGCGGTTCCGCCAGAACCTGCTCGGCAAGCGCGTCGACTATTCGGGGCGCTCGGTCATCGTCGTCGGCCCCGAGCTGAAGCTGCATCAGTGCGGCCTGCCGAAAAAGATGGCGCTGGAGCTGTTCAAGCCGTTCATCTATTCGCGGCTCGACGCGAAGGGGCTGTCGGCCACCGTCAAGCAGGCCAAGAAGCTGGTCGAGAAAGAGAAGCCGGAGGTTTGGGACATCCTCGACGAGGTGATCCGCGAGCATCCGATCCTGCTCAACCGCGCCCCTACCCTGCATCGCCTCGGCATTCAGGCGTTCGAGCCAGTGTTGATTGAAGGCAAGGCGATCCAGCTGCATCCGCTGGTCTGCTCGGCGTTCAACGCCGACTTCGACGGCGATCAGATGGCGGTGCATGTCCCGCTGTCGCTTGAGGCGCAGTTGGAAGCGCGCGTCTTGATGATGTCGACCAACAACATCCTGCACCCCGCCAACGGGCAGCCGATCATCGTGCCGTCGCAGGATATCGTGCTCGGCCTCTACTATCTGACGCTGATGCGCGACGGCGAGCCGGGCCAGGGCATGATGTTCGCCGAGATGGGCGAGATCGAGCATGCGCTGGCGGCGAAGTCGGTCACGCTGCACACCAAGGTCAAAGGCCGCGCCTGGAGCTTCGACGAGAAGGGCAAGCGCGTGTCGAAGATCTTCGACACCACGCCGGGGCGGATGATTCTCGGCCAGTTGCTGCCGCAGGACCATCCAAAGATTCCCTTCGACGTCGCCAACACGCTGATGACGAAGAAGGCGATCTCGGCGATGATCGACACCGTCTACCGCAACTGCGGCCAGAAGGAGTCGGTGATCTTCTGCGACCGGATCATGACGCTCGGCTTCCGCGAGGCGTTCAAGGCCGGCATCTCGTTCGGCAAGGACGACATGGTGGTGCCTGACACCAAGCCGCAGCGCATCGCCGACACCACGGCGCTCGCCAAGGAATATGAGCAGCAGTACAACGACGGCCTGATCACCCAGGGCGAGAAGTACAACAAGGTGGTCGACGCCTGGGCGAAGTGCTCCGACAAGCTGGCCGAGGAGATGATGCAAGGCATCTCCGCGGTGCGCAAGGACCCGGACGGACGCGACCGGCCGATCAACTCGATCTACATGATGTCGCACTCGGGAGCGCGCGGCTCGCCGACGCAGATGCGCCAGCTCGCCGCCATGCGCGGCCTGATGGCGAAGCCCTCGGGCGAGATCATCGAGAGCCCGATCATCGCCAACTTCAAGGAAGGCTTGTCCGTCCTTGAGTACTTCAACTCCACCCACGGCGCCCGCAAGGGCCTCGCGGATACGGCGTTGAAGACGGCGAACTCGGGCTATCTGACGCGTCGTTTGGTTGACGTCGCGCAGGACTCGATCATCACCATGCAGGACTGCGGCTCGACCGGCGGCATCAAGATGCGCGCCATCGTCGACGCCGGAACGGTCGTCGCCTCGCTGGCGAGCCGCATCCTCGGCCGCACGGCCTCGGAGGCGATCACCGACCTCGACGGCAAGGTGATCGTGCCGGCGGGCAAGATGATCCTGGAAGAGCATATGGCGGCGATCAACGCCGCCGGCATCCAGGAGGTGAAGATCCGCTCGGTGCTGACCTGCGAGGCCAAGAACGGCGTCTGCGGGTCGTGCTACGGACGCGATCTCGCGCGCGGCACGCCTGTGAACATGGGCGAGGCGGTCGGCGTCATCGCGGCGCAGTCGATCGGCGAGCCGGGTACGCAGTTGACCATGCGTACGTTCCACATCGGCGGCGCGGCGCAGCTGGCGGACCAGAGCTTCATCGAGTCGAACTTCGACGGCGTGGTGAAGATCAGGAACCGCAACCTGCAGCGCAACTCGAACGGCGATCTGATGGCGATGGCGCGTAACGTCGCCATCGTCGTGCACGACCGCTCGGGCGCGGAGCGCGCGGTGCATCGCGTGCAATATGGCGCGCGGCTGAAGGTCGACGAGGGCGATCAGATCAAGCGCGGCCAGAGGTTGGCCGAGTGGGATCCGTTCACCCGGCCGATTCTCACCGAGGTCGACGGCGTGATCGGCTTCGAGGACCTGATCGAAGGCGCCTCGATGTCCGAGCAGGTCGACGAGGCGACCGGCATCGCCAAGCGCATGGTCATCGACTGGCGCTCCTCGCCACGCACCTCCGGCCTCAAGCCGGCGCTGGTGGTGAAGGGTCCGGACGGCAAGATCATCAAGCTGCCGCGCGGCGGCGACGCGCGCTATGCGTTGCCGGTGGAGTCGATCATCTCGTTCGAGCCGGGCGCCTCGGTCAGGGCGGGCGACGTGATCACCCGTATCTCGATCAACTCGGCCAAGACGCGCGACATCACCGGCGGTCTGCCGCGCGTGGCGGAGCTGTTCGAGGCGCGGCGGCCGAAGGATCACGCGATCATCGCGGAGATCTCGGGCACGATCCGCTTCGGCAAGGACTTCAAGAACAAGCAGCGCGTGCAGATCGAACCGGCGGAGGAAGGCGCGGAGACGGCGGAATATCTGATTCCGAAGTCGAAGCACATCCATCTGCAGGATGGCGACGTGATCGAGAAGGGCGAGTATATCGTCGACGGCAACCCTGCCCCGCACGACATTCTCGCCATCAAGGGCGTCGAGGAGCTGGCGGCCTATCTCGTCAACGAGATCCAGGAGGTCTACCGGCTGCAGGGCGTGCTGATCAACGACAAGCACATCGAGGTGATTGTCCGTCAGATGCTGCAGAAGGTCGACATCACCGATCCCGGCGACACCGACTTCCTGAAGGACGAGCAGGTTGACCTGAGCGATCTCGATCAGGCCAACGAGATCATGCGCTCGGAAGGCAAGAAGCAGGCGGAAGGCACTCCGGTGCTGCTCGGCATCACCAAGGCGTCGTTGCAGACCCGCTCGTTCATCTCGGCGGCCTCGTTCCAGGAGACCACGCGCGTCCTCACCGAGGCGTCGGTCAACGGCAAGGTGGATACGCTCGAGGGGCTGAAGGAGAACGTGATCGTCGGCCGGCTGATCCCGGCCGGCACCGGCGCGGCGATGACCAAGCTGCGCTCGATCGCCACCACCCGCGACAACCTGATTCTTGCCCAGCGGGCGGAGGAATCGGGCGCGCATCCGGCGCTGCCTTCCATCGCCGCGCCGACGATGGACCAGGTCGCGCGCAAGCAGCGCGCGCCGGCGGCGGAGTGAGTTCCCGCCCCTGAGAGGGGGGCGGCGAATATTGAGAGCCGCCTTCGGGCGGCTCTTTTCTTTTGCGGCGAGATCGCGCCGGCGCCGTAACGCTCCGTTAGCGGCGAGGCCGCAAAGATGTGCGCCGCCGAGAGGGCGGCGCAGGGCGGCCGGTCGGCGAAGGAGCGGCGACCCGATGCCAGCGGCGCAGGTTTCCAACGGCCGGCTTGCGGGCGTCGACGCGCTGCGCGGCCTCGCGGCGATCGCGGTTCTGCTCTACCATTTCACCTATCGCCCCGCCCCGGCGGTCCCGTTCGGCTTCGCCGGCGTCGAGGTGTTCTTCTGCATCAGCGGGTTCATTCTCGCCTACGCCTACGAGGACGCGCTCGACGCCGGCATGAGCGCGGTCGATTACGCCACGCAGCGGTGGGTTCGTCTCTATCCCGTCTATGCGCTGGGGCTGGCGTTCGGCTTCGCCGTCTATTGTCTCGGCGCGGCTCTCAACGGGGCGGCGAACTCGCCGCTCGATGCGGCGATCGCGCTGGCGAAAAGCGTGTTGCTGGCGCCGACGTTGCAGCCGTTCACGGCCGGCGCGGGGGTCTATGTCGAACACGACCCGCTGTTTCCGTTCGACAATCCCGCGTGGTCGCTGCTGATCGAGGCGGTTTGCAGCGCCGTCTTCTTCGTCTGGCGGCCGCGCGGGCGCGCGCTGGCGGCCACGCTGGTCGCGCTGGGGGCGATCTTCGTCGCCAACGCGTTTGCGACCCGCGTCGTCAGCGGTCCCACCCAGGCGACGTTCTGGCTCGGCTATCCGCGCGGGCTGTTCTGCTTCTACTGCGGCCTCGCGCTCTATCGGCTGTGGCGGGCGGGCGTCTTCGCGAGGGCGCCGCGTTCGGCCTATGCCGCACTGGCGCTGCTGGCGGCGGGCGCGACGTGCGAGCTGACGCTCTACCGCTATCTCGCGGTCGTGTTCGTCGGCGCGCCGCTGCTGGTCGTGCTGGCGACCGCGGAGCCGCGCTCGGCGCGGGTGCGGCGGGCGTTCGTCTGGCTCGGCGACATCTCCTATCCGCTTTATCTGCTGCATGCGCCGCTGATGGCGCTTGCCGTCCTCGCGGCGACGTGGGGCGGCTGGCCGGCGACGCAGCCGCTGCCGCGCGCGGCGGCGCTGGCGCTGGCTCCCGTGGCGCTCGCGCTCGCGGCGCTGGCGGCGCGGTTCTATGACGCGCCGGCGCGGCGCTGGCTCAAGGCGCGGCTGGCGGGCCGGGCGCGCGGCGTTGCGGCGCCGGCGGCGGCGTCCTGACGCGCGTGGCGATTTTGTTGTTGACAGACTCAGGCTCAGCGAAAGATAAGCCCGACGCGCCTCGGGGCCTGCCCTGAGGCGTTTCGCTCTTCTGCGGGCGAAACTGGGGGAGTGTCCCGAGCGGCAAAGGGGGCGGACTGTAAATCCGCTGGCTTAGCCTTCGTAGGTTCGAGTCCTACCTCCCCCACCACTACCAACCCTGCCCGCGGCGCCGCAGTCAATTGCCACGCTGCGCTCACGCGACTATGCGTAACCGGAAGCCTAAGACAACGGCAGGGGCGCATGGACCTTCTAGATCATATCCGCACGATTCCAGACTATCCCAAGCCTGGCATCCAGTTTCGCGACATCACGACGCTGCTTGGCCATGCCGGCGCCTTCCGCCGCGCCATCGACGAGCTTGTGCAGCCCTACGCGGGGTCGAAGGTCGACAAGATCGCCGGCATGGAGGCGCGCGGCTTCATCCTCGGCGGCGCGGTCGCGCATCAGCTCTCGGCCGGCTTCGTGCCGATCCGCAAGAAGGGCAAACTGCCGCACCGCACTGTCTCGATCGCCTATCAGCTCGAATACGGCGAGGACCAGATGGAGATGCACGCCGACGCGCTGGTGAAGGGCGAGCGCGTGCTGCTGGTCGACGATCTCATCGCCACCGGGGGAACCGCTGAGGGGGCGGTGAAGCTGCTGCGCAGCGCCGGGGCCGAGGTGGTCGGCGCCGTGTTCGTGATCGACCTGCCGGAGCTCGGCGGGGCCGCCAAGCTCAGGGCGCTCGACGTGCCGGTGCGCGCGCTGATCGCCTTCGAAGGGCACTGATAGCCGGAACGAGCCGGCCGCGGCCGCGTTTCCATCGCTCGCGCGAGCCAACAGCGCGTCAGAATGGGAGCGTAGACATGTCTGAGATCATCAAGCTCGCCGCGGCCGCGGGATTGGGCGTCGGCGTACTGGCCTTCGCCGGCGGCGCCGCCTCGGCCCGCATCATCTGCAACGATGACGGCGACTGCTGGCACAGCCACGACGAATTCGCCATCGTGCCTGGCCTGAATCTGTCGGTGCATCCCGACGATTGGAGCTGGGGCGACTCGCATCGCTACCACTGGCGGGAGCACGAGGGCCGCGGCTATTGGCATGGCGGCGAGTGGCGCCGCGCCGACTGAGCGTGAAGGCGATGCGCCCGCGACCTCGTCGCGGGCGTCTGCCCGATTGCCATTCCCCGCCGCCCGCGCCACATTGCGGCGAATTCTTTGGGAAGCGTCGGATGATCCGCACAGTTGAGACCAAGCCTTTCGCCGACCAGAAGCCCGGCACGTCGGGCTTACGCAAGAAGGTCGCGGTGTTCCGGCAGCCGCATTACGTAGAGAATTTCGTCCAGGCGACGTTCGATTCGCTCGAGGGATTCGCCGGCAAGACGCTGGTGATCGGCGGCGACGGGCGGTTCTACAACGCGCAGGCGATCCAGACCGCGATCCGGCTCGCCGCCGCCAACGGCTTTGGCCGCATCGTTGTCGGCCAGCACGGCTGGCTGTCGACGCCGGCGGTATCGGCGTTGATCCGCGCCATCGGCGCCTTTGGCGGCATCATCCTGTCGGCGAGCCACAATCCCGGCGGGCCGGACGGGGATTTTGGCGTCAAATACAACATCGGCGCCGGCGGCCCTGCGCCGGAGAAGATCACCGACGCCATCTTCGCCCACACCAAGACGATCACGCAGTACAAGACGCTGGACGCGCCCGACGTCGATCTGGCGCGGCTGGGGACGACGAGGATAGGCGACGCGACGGTCGAGATCGTCGATCCCGTAGAGAACTACGCCAAGCTGATGCGCTCGCTGTTCGATTTCGAGGCGATCCGCGAGATGTTCGCCCGCGGCTTCCGGATGAAATTCGACGCCATGCACGCGATCACCGGCCCCTACGCCAAGGCGATCCTGGAGGGCGAACTGGGCGCCGGCGCGGGCTGCGTGATGAACGGAACGCCGCTGGAGGATTTCGGCGGCGGCCACCCGGACCCGAACCTCACCTACGCCAAGGAGCTTGTCGATCTCGTCATGGCGCCGGGGGGGCCGCATTTCGGCGCGGCCAGCGACGGCGACGGCGACCGCAATCTCGTCGTCGGCAAAGGGCAGTTCATCACGCCCTCCGACTCCCTCGCCATGCTGGCGGCCAACGCGACGCTGACGCCGGGCTACGCCAAGGGGCTGAAGGGCGTCGCGCGCTCGATGCCGACCAGCGCCGCCGCCGACCGGGTGGCGGAGAAGCTCGGGATCGCCTGTTACGAGACGCCGACGGGGTGGAAGTTCTTCGGCAACCTGCTCGACGCCGGCTTGGCGACCCTGTGCGGCGAGGAGAGCTTCGGCACCGGCTCCGACCATATCCGCGAGAAGGATGGGCTCTGGGCGGTGCTGATGTGGCTCAACGTGCTGGCCGCGCGCCGGACGACGGTGGCGGATCTCGCGCGCGAGCATTGGCGCACCTACGGGCGCAACTACTATACGCGGCACGACTACGACGAGGTCGACCTCGCGGCCGGCAATGCGCTGATGGACGCGCTGCGGGCGCAGCTCGCCGCCCTGCCCGGCCGGACGCTGGGCGCCTACAACGTCGAGGCCGCCGACGATTTCGCCTATCACGACCCCGTCGACGGCTCGGACTCGAAGCATCAGGGCGTGCGGGTGATGTTCGAGGGCGGCTCGCGCATCGTCTACCGGCTGTCCGGCACCGGCACCGTGGGGGCGACGATCCGCATCTATATCGAGAAATACGAGCCGCCGGGGGGCGATCTCGGGCAGGACGCGCAGGCCGCGCTCGCCGATCTGATCGCGCTGTCGCGCACGCTGTGCGAAATCGAGCGGCGCACCGGGCGCGCGGCGCCGAGCGTGATCACCTGAGGGCGTCGCCATGAGCGTTGTAGTCGAGCGTGACGGGCCGGTTGTGGTTCTGACGCTGAACCGGCCGGAGCGGCTCAACGCCTTCACCGGCGACATGACGACGCGTCTCAGCGCCGCCTTCGCCGACGCCGACGCCGACGTGAGCTGCCGCGTCGTGCTCGTCACCGGCGCGGGGCGCGGCTTCTGCGCCGGGCAGGATCTGTCGGAGCGGGCGGTCGCGCCGGGAAGCGGCGAGCGGGTGGACGTCGGCCACAGCATCGAGACGCGGTTCAATCCGCTGATCCGGGCGATGCAGGCGTCGAGCAAGCCGATCGTCATGGCGGTCAACGGCGTGGCGGCGGGCGCGGGGGCGAATTTCGCGCTCGCCGGCGACATTGCGCTGGCGGCGAAATCGGCGAGCTTCATCCAGAGTTTCGTCAAGATCGGGCTGCTGCCGGATTGCGGCGGGACCTGGTTCCTGCCGCATCTGCTCGGGCCGGCGCGGGCGATGGCGCTGGCGCTGACCGCGGAGCCGCTGCCGGCCGAAAAGGCCGCGGAGTGGGGGCTGATCTGGAAGGCGGTGGACGACGCCGCGCTGATCAGCGAGGCCAAGGCGCTGGCGCACAAGCTGGCGAGCCAATCGCCCGCGGCGCTGGCGGCGATCAAGCGGGCGATCCATGCGGCTGCGACGCGCACGCTCGACGAGGCGCTCGACCACGAGCGCGACGCGCAGCGCTCGCTCGGCTACGGCGATGATTTCGCCGAAGGGGTGGCGGCGTTCCTGGAGAAGAGGCCGGCTAAGTTCGGCTGAGCGGGGCGGCGCAGCCGTTCACAGCGCGGCGACGATGTCCATCAGCGCGGCGGAATCGAGCACGGGGAAGCCGTCGCGCCGCGACCAGAACGCGCCCGTGGCGCCGAAGACGTGGCGGCCGGCGGGATCGACGCCGGCGGCGCCATAGCCGTCGACGATCGCAGGAAGCGGCTGCTCGGGGCTGATCCCGTACGGCAGGATGCGATCGCCGTCAAACGATCTCGGCCCGCACTCGTGGCTGAAGATAGCGCCGCGGGCGTCCAGCTTGTCGAATATCCCCATCACGCCGCGCGCGGAATCATAGAGGTCGACGTCCATCCACAGAGTCGCCAGGCGGCCGATGTCGTTGCGATCTCGCGGCACGGAGTCGTTGAAATAGCCGGGGTGGAACTGCACGCAGTCGACGGCGCCGAATTGCGAGACGTTTCGCCGCACTTCGTCGAGCGAACCGCAGAAGTCGCCGGCTTTGTAATATGCCGATTGCGACGGCGGCAGACCCTGGAACGAATCGAAGATATGCATCTTCAGGCCCAGCAGGCTGCAGGCGTAGCTCAACATCGAGGAGCTGAAGCCCTTGAAGCAGCCGAATTCGGCGAAATCCCCGGCGACGCCGTGGCTTTTCACCACGAACAGATGATTGGCGATCGACAGCATCTCGCGCGCCGAATTCGGCGTCGCGCAGAGGTCCTTGGCCTCTGCGCTCCTGCCGTCGTTCATGGAGGGGAAATACTGCGTGACGAAGCGAAAATGCGCATTTATCGCCGTCAGGAACCTTATGTAGTCGGTCAACTCCGTGGGCGCGGCGACGCGAGCGGTGCGGGCGAACAGCTCCTTGACGCGCGCAGCCACCACGCGTTGCGCGGCGGCGTCGCCGCCGGCGGGCTTGACCTCCGGCCAGATGTTGCAGACGGCGGCCTCGACGCCGTTCGGAAACGCGCTGAGCGAAGCGTCAGCTTCGCGGTTTTCGCGCGATGCGAACGAAGCCCGGATCGCTTTCGGCCCCATGACGCGCCTTTGCCCGATCTCGGCGAGACCGCCGACCGGCTCGCCGTTGGCGTCGATTTCGCAAGCGGTGACTCTCAGGGCGAACCCCTCGCCGTCGTCGGGAAGCGTGAGCGACGTCCTGAAGCCGCACCTCAGCGCCTCCTTGACGTCAGGAAAATGCGCGGCGACGTCGGCGCGCTCGCCGTTCGGCAACACGCTTGCGACGCAATCGGCGCCGCGCCACACCTGGATCAGGTGCCGGCGGTCCGGCGCGAACAGCCACCCCGAGACTGAGTTCCATTGCAGCACGTCGACGTGGAATTTCAAATGCGAAAGCTCCGTCTCTCCGCACATCGGCCGCAAGCGCCCAGGCCGCTACGTCACCTGTAGCACGTGCGCGGAAACCGGCGTAACCGGCGAAAAGCATTGAGCGGGCAAAATTTTGCGGGTCTTGATCGCGCCGTCGCATGCGCCGAGGCGGCGACGGCGTCGCCGGAGCGAAGGGCGCCGAAACCCGGGTCACGGCCGCGGCCGCCCGTTGCTTGGCTGCCTTCGGCCGGCGATGGCGCGAGGCCGCGAGGCGGGGCGCCAAGACCATCGGCGCGCTTTTTTGCCGCAGAGCGCGACTGCGCCGCCGGCCTCACGGTTTCCCCGAAGAAAGCTGTCGTCAGCACGGTCGTCATTCCCGCTCCCGAACGGCGGCCCCGGCTTTTGCTCGGGAAAACGCAAGTCCTGGCGAGAAAGTGGCGGCTTGTCGCAGCACAAACACGCACCTGCGCCGGTGTGATTTCTGCAAAGCCGCGGCACGTCGGCGATTCGACTGCTCATTTCGCCTGTGTTAACTGTTTGTTTACCGGTGCGGGGCGCGGACGTCTGAAGACGTACTGCGGCAGCGCAGGGCCGGTTGAGCGCCGCCACGGGGGCGGAGCGGCGCATCGGCGGACGATACGCCGCTCGACCGGAGGGGAGCTTTCCGGCCCAAGGGGGAGTTGCGCCGTGTCGCGCGCTTTCGAAGACCTCGCTTTGACGCAAAAGGGCGCCCAATGATGGACGAAGACGCGGACACGTTTTCGATTCCGGAATTTCTGAGGCTGAAACCGCGTGCGGGATCTGCGGCCGAGAAGGAGCCGTCGCGCCGCTTCAGCCTGTTGCGCCGCTCGCTCGCCGTGGCGGCGACGACGCTTGTGGTTTGCGTCGGCGTCTACGCCGCCGAGGGCGCCTTCAACGCCGCCCCTCGGCCGCCGAGGCCGGCCGTCTCGCCGAGCGCGACCGAGCTTGCCGCGGGACTGAAGCCGATTGCGTTCGCCACGGCGGCGGCCCCGGAGGCGCGCGCCGCTGCGCCGGCCGAAATCGCCCAGCCTGTGCAAGTCGCCCAGCTTGCCGATGTCTCCCAACAGCCGGCGCAAGTCGCCCAGCTTGCCGATGTCGCCCAACAGCCGGCGCAAGTCGCCCAGCTTGCGCAACCCGCGGAGCCGGCTGCGCTGGTTGCGCAAACGGAGCCGGTTCGCGCGGCGCTGGAGGTCCACGGCGCCGACGTCGGCGAAATCCGGTTCGGCATGGTTTCCCCGTTCACCGGCGCCAACCGCGAAGCCGGGCAGCAGCTCAAGATCGGCGTCGAGACGGCTTTCGCCGTGGTCAACGACGCCGGCGGGGTCAACGGCCGCAAGCTGCGGCTCATCGCCGCCGACGATGGCTACGAGCCGACCCGGACGCTCGCGGCGGTGCGCGACCTCTACGAGAAAAAGGACGTCATCGGCTTTCTGTGCGACTTCGGCACCGCCACCGCGAGCGTGGCCCTGCCCTATGCGCTCGACAATCGCGCACTATTCTTCGGCGCGCTGTCGGGGGCGTCGCTGCTGCGGCGCGATCCGCCCGACCGCTACGTATTCAACTACCGCCCGAGCTATGGCGAGGAGACGGCGGCGGCCGTGCGCTACCTGACGCGCGTGCGCCGCATTGCGCCGAGGGAGATCGCGGTCTTCGCCCAGGACGACGCTTTCGGCGACGCCGGCTACGAGGGCGTCGCCAAGACGCTGAGGGGCCTGAGCAACGACGCCGTGAAGGCGCCCAGGCTCGGCTACAAGCGCAACACCATCGACGTCAACGACGCCGCCAAGTGGCTGACAAGCACGAGGAATCGCATCAAGGCGGTCGTCATGGTGGCGACCTACCGGGCGGCGGCCAAGTTCATCGAGAAGACGCGCGATGCGCTGCCCGAGATGATCTACACAAATGTCTCCGCCGTCGGCGCGACGGCGCTCGCCGAGGAGCTGAAACTGCTCGGCCCGCTCTATGCGGACGGGGTGGTCGTCACCCAGGTGACGCCGAGCGTCGCCAGCTCCGCCAGTTCGGTGCTGAAGTACAAGTCGGCGCTCGGCAAATATTTCCCCGGACAGGAGCCGGATTACACCTCGTTCGAAGCCTATATCGACGCCGAAATCGTCATCGAGGCGCTGCGCCGCTCAGGTCGCGACGTCGACACCGAAAAGCTCGTCGACACGCTCGAGTCGATGCGCGATCTCGACCTCGGGCTCGGCGCCAAGATGCATTACGACGCCAACGACCATCAGGCCTCGCACAAGGTGTGGGGCACCCGGCTTGGCGGCGATGGCGCCTATCAGCCGATCGACCTGGAATGACGCGGCGCGCCGTCGCCTTTATCGTTTTGTCACAATTCCGGCGCACCTTCGCCGCCGACCGGAGTTCGCACGCCAGCAGGCGATGCGACGGTGAGCCCCGCCGTCGGCCCGGCGGGCCGGCGACTTTGCGCGCTCAAGCCCTTTATTGCGACAGCAGGGCAAGCTATAGGGCGCCTTCCTTTGTCCGGCGCCGAGCCGATTCTCCTTAAGCCAACCTTAGAGCCGCAATGACTTCTTCTGACAGCGACGCGAGCCAGGCGTCCGGCCTGGACGTCTCCATCGTCGCCGCCCTGGCCGAAATCGCCGCCCGCCATGACCTCAGCGAAGTCGAGGTCGACCACAACGGCCTCAAGATCCGCGTCGCGCGCGAGCGCCATCCCGCCCCGGTCATGCACGCGGTCGCCGCGCCGGCTTTGCCGCTGGCGGTCGCGCCCGCGCCCGGACCGTTCCCGCAGCCGGCGCCGACGGCGGAGCATCCCGGCGCGGTCAAATCGCCGATGGTCGGCACCGCCTATCTCAGGCCGAGCCCGGAATCGCGGCCGTTCGTCGAGATCGGCGTGTTGGTGAAAGCGGGCGACAAGCTGCTGCTGGTCGAAGCGATGAAAACCTACAACGAGATCGTCGCCCCACGCGCTGGCAAGGTGATCGAGATCTTCGTGTCCGACGGCTCGCCGGTCGAATACGGCCAGCCGCTGATGGTGATCGAGTGATATGTTCGACAAAATCCTGATCGCCAACCGCGGCGAGATCGCGCTGCGGGTGATGCGCGCGGCCAAGGAGCTGGGCATATCTACGGTCGCCGTCTATTCGACGGCGGACAAGGAGGCGATGCACGTCAAGCTCGCCGACGAGAGCGTCTGCATCGGCCCGCCGCCGGCGCGCGACTCCTATCTCAACGTTCCCGCGCTGATGGCGGCGTGCGAGATCACCGGGGCGGACGCGGTGCATCCGGGCTACGGCTTCCTGTCCGAGAACGCGCGCTTCGCCGACATTCTGACCGAGCACGGCATCGTCTTCATCGGCCCCAAGGCCGAGCACATCCGGCTGATGGGCGACAAGATCGAGGCCAAGCGGACGGCGACGCGGCTCGGCATCCCTTGCGTGCCCGGCTCCGAGGGGGCGATCACCGACGAGGGCGAGGCGCTGCGGGTCGCGCGCGACATCGGCTATCCCGTGCTGGTGAAGGCGGCGGCGGGCGGCGGCGGCCGCGGCATGAAGGTGGCGCAGTCCGCGGACGATCTGATCGAGGCGATCGCCACCGCCAAGAGCGAGGCCAAGGCGGCGTTCGGCGACGATGCGGTCTATCTGGAAAAATATCTGCAGAAGCCGCGCCATATCGAGATCCAGGTGCTCGGCGACGGGCGCGGCAATGCGATTCACCTCGGCGAGCGCGACTGCTCGCTGCAGCGCCGGCATCAGAAGGTGTGGGAGGAAAGCCCGTCCCCTGCGCTCAACGCCGAAGGCCGCGAACAGATCGGCGGCGTCGTCGCGCGGGCGATGGCGCAGATGGGCTATGTCGGGGTCGGCACCGTCGAGTTCCTGTACGAGGATGGGCGGTTCTATTTCATCGAGATGAACACCCGCATCCAGGTCGAGCATCCCGTCACCGAGATGATCACCGGCATCGACCTGGTCAACGAGCAGATCAAGATCGCCGCCGGCTCGCCGCTGTCGATTGCGCAGGACGAGGTGCGGTTCGACGGCGTCGCCATCGAGTGCCGCGTCAACGCTGAGCATCCCTCGACGTTCATGCCTTCGCCCGGCCGGCTGTCGTCGTTCCATGTGCCGGGCGGCCTGGGCGTGCGCGTCGATTCGGCGGCGTACCAGGGCTACGTGATCCCGCCCTATTACGACAGCCTCGTCGGCAAGCTGATCGTGCACGGGCGCACCCGCACCGAGGCGCTGATGCGGCTGCGGCGCGCGCTCGACGAGTTCGTAGTCGACGGCATCGAGACGACGCTGCCGCTGTTCCGCGCGCTGGTGCGCAACGTCGACATCCAGAACGGCGCCTACGACATCCACTGGCTCGAAGGATTCCTGAAGAGCGAGGCGGCGGGGGCCTAACGCCTGCGGGCGCGGCCGAGCTTGCCCGCCTCGCGCGCGAGCAGGCCGCGCACCAGCGTATGGGCGGGATCGAGCGCATGGCGGCGATGCCAGGCCATGAACATCGCGAAAGCCGCGCCCTCGACCCGCACCGGCAGCGGACACGACGCAAAGCCGCGCATCACGCTGACCGATAGCCCGCTCGGCAGCGTCGCCAGCCGCGGCGCGCCGCGCAGGAAGGCGGGGACGCCGGCGAAATTCGGCACGGAAACGACGAAGCGGCGCGCATGGCCGGCCGCTTCCATCGCGCGGTCGAACGCCAGGCCGACCCGGCTGGTGTAGACGACGGTGACGTGATCGGCGGCGAAGTATTCGGCGGCGCTGGCCGGCGCAGCGCGCGCAGCGGCGTCGTAGAAGCAGACATATTCGGCCGAGAACAGCCGCTTCTGCACGATGTCGACGCCCTCCGGCGGAAACGGCGAGATCACGAGATCGCAGCGCTCCTCGCGCAGCATGTCGGGCGTCGGCTGGTCGGAGGGGACGATGCGCAGGCGCGCGCTGGCGAAGCTGCGCTGCAACTCGTTAAGCAGGCCCGGCAGCACCAGATCGCGCTGCAGGTCGTTGGCGGCGACGGTGAACGAGAGATCGGTGGCGGACGCCTCGAACGCCGCCGCGCGCGAAAAATCCTTCAGCCGGGAGATGAGGCGGCGGGCCGGCTCGGCGAGCGCCTCGGCGTGCGCGGTGGCGACGATGCCGCGGCCCGATTTGACGAACAGCGGATCGTGCAGGATCGCGCGCAGCCGGGTCAGCGCATGGCTGACGGCGGACTGGGTAAGCCCGAGCCGCGCCGCCGCGCCGCTCACCGAGCGCTCCTCCAGCACCGCGACGAACAGGCGCAGCGCGTGGCCGTCGAGGTCCAAATGATCGAACTTGTTCATGCGACGACGTACATAACATGAGTTGTTTCGGCGTCGAGGCGGCGGAATAGTGAACGTGTTAAGCTCGCGGGGGAGGACATGGCGCAAACGCACGGCATACCCGGCACCACGGTGCACGACGGCGAACAGGCGCGCAAAGGCTACGCGCTGAACAAGATGTGCTTCTCGTTCAACGAGGCCGCCAACCGCAAGGCGTTCCTCGACGACGAGGCGGCCTATTGCGCGAAGTTCGGGCTTTCGCCCGAGCAGATCGAAGCGGTGAAGGCCCGCAATGTGCTGCAGATGATCGCGGCGGGCGGCAACGCCTATTATCTGGCCAAACTCGCCGGCATTTTCGGGCTCAACATGCAGGACATCGGCGCGCAGCAGACGGGGCTGTCGGTCGATGAGTTCAAGGCCAAGCTGGTCGCGGCGGGGAGGGATTGATGGCTGAGATCATCGGCGGATTCACGACTTCGCATGTTCCCGCCATCGGCGGCGCGATCGCGCGCGGTAAGCAGGAGGAGGCGTACTGGAAGCCGTTCTTCGACTTCTTCCCCCCCATTCGCGAATGGATCGGGCGCGAGAAGCCGGATGTGGCGGTCATCTTCTATCACGACCACGGGCTCGGGCATTTCCTCGACAAGATGCCGACCTTCGCGCTGGGCTGCGCGGCGCAATACAAGCACGCCGACGAGGGCTGGGGGCTGCCGGACGACGGCGTGTTCGCGGGCGATCCTGCACTGTCGTGGCATATCGCCGAGGCGCTGGTCGAGGACGAGTTCGACATCACGACAGCGCAGGAGCTGTTGGTTGATCACGCGTTCAAGATCCCGCTGCAACTGCTTTACCCCGATACTTCGGATTACCCCGTGCGAACGGTTCCGATCACGCTCAATTCGATCCAGCATCCGCTGCCGAAGCCGCGCCGCTGCTGGGAGCTGGGCCGCGCGGTGGGGCGGGCGATCCGTTCGTTTCCGGGCGACGCCAAGGTGTTGCTGATCGGCTCGGGCGGGCTGTCGCATCAGCTTGACGGCGAGCGCGCGGGCTTCCTCAACAAGCCGTTCGACCTGTGGTGCATGGAGCGCATGATCGACGACCCGGAGGCTATGGCGAAGCTGTCGGCGCTGGATATCGTGAGAGAAGCCGGCGCGCAGGGGATCGAGCTGGAGGCGTGGCTCGCCATGCGCGGCGCGATGGAGGGCGCGGTGAAGGCGCTGCATCGGGGCTATCACATCCCGATCAGCAACACCGCGGCGGCGTGTATGCTGATGGTTCCGGACGCGGCGGCGTGAGTTGGGGAAAGCGCTTTCGGTCATTGCGAGGAGCGCAGCGACGAAGCCATCCAGAGGCCGCTGCGCGAACGTCTGACGTTCGATCGCCGAAGGGCTGGATGGCTTCGTCTCACGCTCGCAATGACGGTTGTTTCCTCATCAACCAAGCGGCTGGCCGGGACAAGCCCGGCCATGACGCGACGCGCGCGGCGCCTTACCGGATCGGCGGCGCGTATTGCAGGCCGCCTTGGGTCCATAGCGCGTTCAACCCGCGCTTGATCTTGATCGGCGAGCCCATGCCGACGTTGCGCTCGAAGCTCTCGCCGTAGTTCCCGACCGCCTTGATGATGCGGTAGCCCCAATCGTTGCTGAGCCCGAGGCCCTTGCCGAAATCGCCCTCGACGCCGAGCAGACGGCGCACGTCGGGCTTGGGCGATTTCAGCATCTCGTCGACGTTCGCCTGCGTGACGCCAAGCTCCTCCGCGGTGATGAGCGCGTAATGCGTCCACTGCACCAGTTCGAACCACTTGACGTCGTCGGGCCGCACCGAGGGGCCGAGCGGCTCCTTGGAGATGATCTCCGGCAGCACCACGTGATCGTCGGGCTGGGCGAGCTTCAGGCGCTCGGAATAGAGGCCGGAGGCGTCGGTGGTGTAGGCGTCGCAGCGGCCGCTGTCGTAGGCCTTCACCGTCTCGTCGTCGGTGGCGAACACCACCGGCTCCAGCTTCATGTTGTGGGCGCGGAAATAGTCGGCGAGGTTCAATTCCGTCGTCGTGCCCTGCTGCACGCAGACGCTGGCGCCGTCGAGCTTCAGCGCCGAGTCGACGCCGAGCTTCTTGCGCACGATAAAGCCCTGGCCGTCGTAATAGTTGACGCCGGTGAAGAACATGCCGCCGGTTTCGCGCGACATGGTCCAGGTCGTGTTGCGGATCAACACGTCGATCTCGCCGGAGGCCAGAATGGTCGGGCGGTCCTTGGCGTTGATCGGGATGTACTTGACCTTGGCGGCGTCGTTGAAGATCGCGGCGGCGATGGCGCGGCACTCGTCGACGTCGAGGCCCTGGTAGACGCCCTTGTCGTCGGCGAGCGCGAAGCCGGCGAGCCCGGGATTCGAGCCGCAGACGAGCTGGCCGCGGGTCTTCACGGTGTCGAGCGTGCCGGCCGCGGCGGCGCCCGCGACCAGCGCGGCCGCTACGAATCCGCTAAGGATGGCTTTCATTATTGCGCCTCTCTTGAACCGAAAAAAGGATGACGGCGAATCCGCCGTACGCGCTATTGTCCGCGCGGCCCGGTCCCAGAGTCAAACCCGAGGCGGAGAACCCCATGCGCTTCGTTTTCCTCGTCGCCGCCGGTCTCGTCTGCGTCGCTGCGGCGGCTAGCGCCGAGCCCGCCACGCCCGAGGGCGCCAAGGCGATGCTGGCCGCCTACGCCGCTTATCTGCCGCCCGCCCTGGCGGAGAAACACGTCGTCGCGGTGACGGCCGAGGGCGACGATTACGTAGTCGCCTGGGATATCGAGAAGGTTGCGGCGGCGCTGGACGCGCCGGCCGAGATGCTGAAGGCGGCGCCGTTGGTCTACCGCGTGACGCCGACGCCGGGCGGCGGCTGGCGGATGCGCGCCGCCGCCCTGCCCGGCCTGACCATTGGGCCGACGCAACCGGGCGGACCCGACGGCGGCGCGATCGATTTCGACGGCTTCCGCTTCGAGGGCGTTTACGACCCCGCCGCGGCGGATTTCTTCCACGGCAAGCTCGGGCTGGAGGGCGTGAGCGCTGACGTGAAGGCGAAAGCCGGCGACAACCTGCAGCATGTCGTAACGGCGAACGAGGAGATCGCCGCCGACATCAGGATCAGGCCCGGCGCGGGCGCGCAGAGCGTCGATATCGGCGCGGCCGAATCCTCGGCGGGTTCGACGCAGCAGACGACGCTGGTCGCTCCCGACAGGGAGGTCCCGCTCACTGACACGCGTCAGGGCGCCGCGACTGGCGAGAGCGCCGCCGCGGGGCTGCGCGCCCAGGCGTTCGGCGACCTCTGGCGCTTCCTCGTCGCGCACGCCGCCGACGACGAGCCGCCGACGGCGGAACTGAAAGCCAAGCTTGCCGCCCTGCCGCCACTGTGGAAAGAGGTTTCGGGCGAGGCCGATCTCGGCGACATCGCCATCGACTTTCCCGGCGGCGCGGCAAGCGTCAAATCCGCGCACGAAGAGGTGAGGATGACCGGCCTGGCCGAGACTTCGTCGGCGGAGCTGACGCTGGCGCTCAATCAAGCGACGGTGCAGCTCGAGACGGCGCCGCAATGGCTGCAATCGCTGTGGCCGGCGACGCTGGCGCTAACCCTGGAAGCCGGCGTCGACGGTCTCGACAAGGTCGCCGCCGTTGCGCTCGAAGATCCCGGTTTCGTCCAGAACTTCAAGCTCGAGGGCGAAACCAAGGCCAAGGTCGCGGACCTCATCACCGAAGGGCGCCCGCATGTGGGGCTGAAGGCGGCCCGGCTCGCCACCCCGCTGGTCGAGGCGACCTTCGAGGGCGAGGCGACGTTCGGCTACGAGGGACCGGCGGCGCACGCCAGGATCACCGCCGACACGCTCGACAAGGTGCTGGCGACGCTGGCCAAGGTGGTCGAGACGGAGCCGGGCGCGCAGCAGTATATCTACATCGCCACCTACGCGCGCGGGCTCGCCAAGACCGAGGACGGACGGCTGGTGTGGGACATCGAATATCTGGGCCCGAACTCGGTCGAGATCAACGGGCAGAAATTCCCGCCGGAGTGAGGCGCAGCGGAAGCGGAACAGATTGCGAACGGCGACGTTTTTTCCGGGACATGGAGGCATCCCGGCATGACGGACGCGAAATCCAACACACAGAAGGACCCCGACGACTGGGTCTCCGGCGACGAGCCGATGACCGGCGCGCAGGCGTCCTATCTGAAGACCTTGTCGGAGCAGGCGCACGAGCCCGCCGCTTTCGACGAGCGCCTGACCAAGGCCGAGGCCTCCAAGGCGATCGACCGGTTGCGGGAGAAGGTCGGGCTCGGGCAGCCGGACGAATAGAGCGTTAGTGGCGCCAGACGTCCTCCCCCTCGCCTACGCCGACGAAGGCGCAATCGAGCGCCTCGATGCGGAAATCATAGTCATCGACGTCGAGCGCAGCGACCCACTCGGCGATATCCTTCATCGTCTGCGTCGATCCGACCTCGCGGAAAAGCAGCCAGCCGATGGCGTGCAGCTGGTTCCTGAGCGAACTTCTCACCGGGGCGACGATCATCTCCGAAAGTGCGAGAAATTGCTCGGAGGCGGCGGTGCATTCGTCCTCGACCCAGTAAACCCAGGCGGCGGCGGAAGGCTTTTTGCGCGCCGGCTTGTTTTGCGCCTGCCGCAATTCCTGCAGCGTCTCATCCAGCGCCTGCTCGATCAACTCCAGAGTTTCGGCCGACATGCTAAAATTCCCCAGCGAAACGCCTATTCTGAACACTTTCCTGGTGACTGAATGCGAATACAGTACGTTTCGGGCAACCTCTGGTTGCAGAGACATGCGACTGAGGTGCGGTTGCTGCATTCACCGCCCGGCGCCGTTGCGAATTCCACGCTCTGCAGCTCCTGCATACGCTTTTTTGAGCCTGAATTGTTGATTTTTCGCAAAGCGCGCCGAACTGTCGCTGGAGGTTGACAGTTAAACAGCGCAGGTCGGGAAGTCACCGAAAATACGTTGTAGATATGTTATTGCTACGATGACGGTTTTCTGCTGGCTGAACTGTATTGACGCCTTCTGTTGCCTGTTTCGTGAAGCAATGCCGGCAGCCGCTGCGGCGTTGCGACGAAGTCATTTGGCGCGGTTGGGGCCGCCGGTCCCGGCGCCGCGCGCGACCTGTCCGCGCCCGATTGGAGCCCCCGGTTGGGTCCTCGCTCAGACGCGGCGGCGGCCCCGGCGCTTTGCGCTCGATCAGCCCTTCTGGCCCAGAAGTGTTGAATTTGACGACCCAGTCGCGAATGATCTGGAGCGTGACCCCGGTAATCTTGGCCGCTTCCGTTCGGCTCGCCCCGTCATAGATCGCAGCCAACGCCAGCAATCGCCGGGCTTGCGCGCTG
>Ga0181528_10000212_pt1 | contig 52879 bp, 39 predicted proteins | sample PEATcosm2014_Bin_47_FD_119742 | JGI IMG/M metagenome (GOLD analysis project Ga0181528, IMG submission 119742) | Peatland microbial communities from MTU Mesocosm Facility, Houghton, MI, USA - PEATcosm2014_Bin10_10_metaG | ecosystem: Environmental > Terrestrial > Soil > Wetlands > Peat | place...
CAGTGGAGCCCATGCTTTCGCCCACGCCGAGGGCAAAACGGCTGAGCGCAAGGCTGATGACGCTAAGCCAGAACGAGTGCTTGATTAGAGCTGCGAGGAGGAGAAAGATTCCACTGACCGCGCAGAAGAACAAGCCCCAGCGAACAGTGAATTGCGGGCCGTGCGTATCTGCCATGCGTCCGGAGGAGGGGCGGCTGGCAAATGTGGCAACGTATTGGAGGCTAACCAGGAGACCCGCAATCGAGGCATTCAGGCCAAGCTGAAGATGAGCATACGTGGGCAGCAGCGCAAGTGGAGCGCCAACCGAGAAGTAGACGACAAACGTGAAGGCAACCACTGGAAGGGTTCGACGCGTGACTTCATTATTGGGAATCGGCTGCAACGCGGTTTCCTGAATCCTGGATGTCAAATATCGAGAACTTAGCCATGATCGAAGAAAACATCAAGATAATTGTACTTGAGCACCTGTTTCCAGTCTCATGCACTGGCTTCCTGCATTCATGATTGTTGGGGTCATGTGGCCGCGTCCCGGTGAATTTCTTCACCGGGACGCGGCCACATGATCCCAACCTCGGATCGAAGATGAATCGGCCCACTAAGTGGAAGAAACGCCCGCAGTTGCTGCAAGAGCCTTGGCATGAACGCTTTTCTTAGTCGCCATCGAAACGAAGAGCAGGACAGACGCGGTTGCGTACATCACCACGACGAGCACCAGCGACGAAGCGTACGATCCGGTAGCGTCCCTCATGAAGCCAAAGGCAGAGGCCCCGAAAGCTGTGCCAAAGGACGAGCACACCATGATGAGCGAGTAGATTCGGCTATAGTCCTTGCTGCCGAAAATAGCTTTGACGACGTGGGGTGGTTCGAGCACGGTGCAGGCATAAGAGACACCGAACAGAGCTGTTCCCAACATCAGGAGTGGTAACCCTATGTGTCCAAAAATAGCAAGAACGAGGATTCCACAGACGCCAACCGTGATTCCAAGAATGCCCGCGCGAAGAATACCGATTTTGTCGATAAGATATCCCACGCCTAGTTTTCCTCCGGTGATGCCAATGGTGCCTACGGCTACGACCGAGGAGGCCATCGCGGAGGAGAAGCCCTTGTTAACAATGTAGGTGGGGACGTGGTACATGAATGCGGCCGCTAAGCCGAGGAGTCCGGCAAAAACAAATACGACGTAGAACTGTGGCATGCGAATCGCCTGGGCCTTGGAGACGCCCCAGTCATCGCCCAACTGCTGCGTCTCCCCAGTCGCCTCACCTTCACCGTAGGCCTTGAGACCAAGTTCCGAAGGTTTGCCCCGGATAATGAATATAGTAAACGGGAGAGACACCACGGCGATCATAAGGCCGAGAAACATATAGCTGTGCCGCCAGCCAAAATTGGTGATTGCATAACCGGTGATAGGACTAAAGATGAGAGCGCCAACACCAATGAAGGCATAGGCTACTCCCATGGCGGTCCCGGCACTTTTCTTGAACCAGTTATTTACCAGCAGGGGAATCGCCAGATAGAAAGTGAGCGCTCCCGCAACCCCCAACAGGGCTCCGGAAATGTAGAACTGGTAGAGCGAGTGATAAAAGCCCATGGCCCCAAACGAGAAGGCGTAGAGCAGGATGGCACTCGTGAAGATGTAACGCACGTCATACATGGAAAGCAGCTTGCCGGCTAGCGGCAGGCACACGGCAATGCAGACGCACTGGATGGTGAGGTAAATACTCAGGGGGCCAATTCCAACGCCAAGTTCTTTGCTGACCGGCGCATAAAAGAGCCCGGCACAGTTCAGTGGAATGGAAACGCTGGAGGTCACGAGCGCACAGCAGCCGATGATGATCCAGAAGGCGTATGGAAACTTAGTGTTTTGCGCAGACATGATCGTTATCCTTGGGTTGGCACTTTTGGTCGCAGTTTATGCGGAACAACGTTTGTGTACCGCTGCATAGGGCGGACGCCTCTCCGCGGGCAACCAAGTGGTCGAGGTGGGCGAGCGCTTCGCCGGTAGCAAACCACTTTTGAGCAAGCGGAAATTCACCCCAGTTCTTGGCCCGGATGGACCAGGTCATATGGCTGGCGACGGTGTAAGCGTTTTGCGGACCGCCTTCGGTGAGGATACGGCGATCGTCGTTCAAACGAGCCGCGTGGTGTGCCTGAATTTCGCGAATCCGCCCATGCACGTCGGTGAAAATCGAACGGTGCCCTGGCACGCAAAGGCGCACATCCAAGCGAAGCGTTTCCTCCAGGCTATGCAGATAAAGACCGAGCGAGTCGGGCACGCCAGGCCAATGGGTAATGTTCGGTGTGATGTCTCCCAAGACGTGGTCGGAAGAAAACAAGATGTGCTGGTCAGGTTCGTAGAGACAGAGTAGATCCGGGGTGTGTCCTGGACAGCTGCAAACGCGCAAGTGGTAGAGCCCGTAATCCAACACGTCTCCATGCTGAGCTGGAGTGAATGGCAAGGGGGCGGAGCCGGCATAAATGATCCCGGGGTGCGTATGGAGGAGTCTGTCCAGTTCCTGGCGGCTTACACCATGCGACTCCATGTACGCTATATAGTCAGGCCAGCGAAGAGAATCTCTGCAGAGCGCGTTTATGATTGAGCCATCGCCCTGACTGCACCAGATTTTTGCGGCAGAATTGACCCTCAGTTCGTTGGTCAGGCCGCAATGGTCGGCGTGCAGATGGGTGATAAAAAAATCCACGCGATGAAGATCCACGTCGAGCGCGCGGAGATCGCCCAGCAACGAGTCTCGACACTCTGGACGATTGAAACCATTGTCGACGAGCAGGTGACGCCCGTCTTTCCCTTCCCCACGAACGAAGACGCAATTCAGCGACCTCAGCGGGCTCTTGGGGAGCGGTACTTCGATGCGGTAAAGGGATGGCGCCAGTTCTTCAATCATGAACGATTCCTGCCTTGGCGAAAAGCGCGGCTATCCCCTTCAACCGGACTCCTAAGGCTTCCGGACGGATTCCTTCTCCGGACTTTCGCTTTGAATAAGCTCGCGGATTGACCGACAGAGCTGGGACACAACAGTGAGACTCGATAGGTGCTTCGCTGCGGCTTAGCCGTAGCGATATTCCACGCCCATCGTCCCCTGGGGAAATTGCCACCTCTTCAGGATGGTCTTGCCGCAGAGAACGCGGCAAGTACCGCACTCCAGGCAGCCCGCATGGTCGAACTGCACGCTTCCGTCATCCAGAATCTTATATAGGTTGGCGGGACATGCATTGACCAACTTTTTTAGCTCCGTCTTGTCTGGATTATCCTGCAGCAAGATGTGGGCTTCGCCCTCGTCCACAAAGAACTTATCCACTCCGAGTTTGACATCAACATTGACATTGCTCATAGGGATCGCACTCCTGCAATTCCGTCCTTGATCAGGTTCATAATGCCCACTTCGCCTATGCGTTTACGCATCTTCGTCATTAGAGGCACGGCGGGAGTGCCGTCGATGATAAACAAATCCTGCATCACGTTGGCCATGAGCTTGGGATAAGCGTCGAACACCCGTGTGTTCGACTCCATGAACGAAGGCAAGCGCTTATACAGATTAAGATCCTTCAGCACGAATCCATCTTCCAGCCGCTTGCGGTAGCCCGCAAGGCCGGCTTTGCTGAAATCGCCTGACTTCTTGGCATCTATCACGGTAAGAGCTGCCGCCTTGGCGGAAGCCACGGCCAAGTCCATGCCGCGTATCGTATAGCCCACGTTGAGACAAAAACCAGCGGCGTCGCCCACAATCATGACTCCGTCAGAAGTGAGATTAGGGAGCATATTCAATCCGCCTTCTGGCACCAGATGGCCGGAGTATTCGATCATCTTGCCGCCCTTGATGAGAGGCTTGACCGCCGGATGTTCCTTGAAGTCCTCAAGCATCTGGGGCACGCTCTTCTTAGCGTCACCGATACCTTCCAGTCCTATGACTACGCCCAGGGAAATGGACGTCTTGTTGGTGTACAAGAAACCGCCCCCCATGCGTCCGTCCGAAGGCATGCCCGCGAACATCCAGGCCATGCCTTCGTCGCCTTGGAGATTGAACCTCGATTCCAGAACGTCCTGAGGTAGCTCGATTAGCTCCTTAACGCCCACGGCCACGTTGTGCGGACTGATGCGCTTCACCAATCCGAGCTTTTCGCCGAGTATCGAATTCACGCCATCGGCCAGGATAACGACATTAGCTTCCAACTCGTCGTCGCCGGCTTTCACGCCGACGACCTTGCCGTCTTTCACCAACAGCTCGTCAACGCGAACACCCGGTATGAATTGGACGCCCGCTGCCTCGGCCTTTTCCATGAGCCACTTGTCGAAAGTGCTGCGAAGCACGGAATAAGATGCTTCGATGGGGACCGGGGAACGGCCATTCTGGTAATCGATGGTTACGGCGCTATCATCGGTAAGAAACGAAATCTTCTCGTGAGTGATGCGCCGTTCCACAGGTGCTTCGTCCGCAAAGCCGGGAATGATTTTTTCAAGGCTATGTGCGTACAACCGTCCGCCGGTCATGTTTTTCGTTCCGGCGTAGTTGCCGCGCTCGATCACCAGGACTTGCATACCTTCTTTCGCAAGAAGGTATCCAGCTACGCATCCTGCAATTCCTGCGCCGACGATTATTGCATCGAATGAGTCTTCCGACATGCTCGTTCTCCCGGAGGTTAACTGTTCGGCGTTACTTTTTCAGCAGCGCCGTCATCGCTGGCACCACCTTGTAAATATCGCCCACAAGCCCATAATCGGCTGATTGGAAAATGGGCGCGTTCTTGTCCTTGTTCACGGCAAAAATAGTTTTTGAGCCGTTAGCTCCAACCATGTGCTGAATCTGTCCGGAAATGCCCAACGCCAAATAGACATCGGCTTTGACTTGGACGCCGGTGATTCCGACATACCGTTCGCGTTCCAGCCAGTTTTCGCCCTCGGCAATGGGACGGGAGCATCCAACCTCTGCATCCAACGCAGAAGCCAGTTCGCGAACCATTGCCAAATCCGCTTGTGCCTTCAGGCCGCGGCCAACGCTGACGATGCGACGTGCCTTGGCAAGATCGACGTTGCTAGCTTGCTTCGCCCGGCGCTCGATGCGCTTGATGCGAAACGGCGGCTCGACGAAATCAGCCTTGGTAACACTGCCGGTTTTGGAAGCATCTTCCGGCAGGGGCTCAAAAGCTCCGTTGGCCATTGTGAGCACAGCTACTGGGGATGTTACTTTGTCGGTGCCGCGCGCTAGACCGCCAAGAACCGCATGGGTGACTACCACCCCGTCGCCCAGTTTCAGCGAGGTAACTTCATTAACTACACCCGCGTTCAGGACAACCCCGAGCTTAGCGGCAACTGCCTTTCCCCTCCTAGTCGCACTAATAAGTACAACAGCTGGCGTACCACCTTCGCTTACGTACTTGGCGATAGTCGGCACATAGTCTTCTACCATGCGGGAGTCATCGGCGGGCAGCAATGTGACGCTCCCTGCGCCCTGGCTCAAGGCCTTTGCTGCCGCTTCATCAGAACCAACAATTAGCGCATTAATCTCTGACCCCAAGCTGGCTGCAGCAGCCAGAAGTTCGGGGTAGCGGCTTGCCATATCACTGAATACCCAGATTTTTGCCATCTTTTTCTCTCCTTCAAGGTTCGCACGCTACGGCGAAACCAGCATACGGGTCCGTATTACAAAGTCTTGCGCAGGGATTCGACAAAAGCGGCCACGTTGCTGTCGGAATCTCCTTCGAGGATCACCTTCTTGCGGTCTGCCTGCTCGGGGGCAAGCACGCTCTGCACCACAACAGGAGCAGCGCCTGGGGTAATCCCGAGATCAGCGCAGGACCAGCTGGTGACTGGCTTCTTACCGGCGGCGAGAATCGTTTTCATGGAAGGAATCTTCGGCGTATTAATATCCGATGTGACGCATATGACCGCAGGCAAAGGAACCGAGAGCACTTCCACTTCGGTTTCCAGGGTGCGTTCCACCGTCACCGTTCCCTCACCGGCGGTCAATTTGCTTACATCATTGACCACTGGTACGGACAGCAAAGAGCCGAGCAGGAGGCCAACCTGCTGAGCATAGAGATCGCCGGAACCTTCGCCGCAGAGGATGACGTCAAAGCCCCCGATCTTGGTAACTGCTGCCGCCAGTGCCGCAGCAGTCTCACGAGGAAGAGCGCTTTCCAAACTCGGATCGATAACAGCGTAGAGCGCGTCCGGCCCCCGGGAGAGGATATCTTTGCGCGCTTTGGTGTTTTCCAGGCGCTTGCCACCAACCGACAGAGCATTGACTTTGCTCCCCGGTATGGCGGCGGCCAACTCCGTGCCTGCTTCAACTGCGTTCAGGTCATAGAGGCTGATTTTAGTGTTAGCTTTTTCGAGATTCAGGGTCCGGTCGCTATTGACCACGATATCCTGCTCCTCGGGAACCAACTTAAAGCACGTGACGATGTTCATAAGATAACTCCGTCCATAATTTTGCCAATTTCGGCAGTACTTACTTATTCGCGTACTCTTTTACAATTTGGCGTCCTGCAATGTAAGTCATGATCTCATCCGTACCACCGCCGATACGGCTGACGCGAATGTCCCTCCACAGACGCGAAATACGACAATCTTCCGTGTAACCAACGCCGCCCATAATCTGCATGGCGTCGTCGATGACTTCCTGAGCAGCTTGCGAACAATAAAGTTTGCATAGAGCCGAGGAAAGTCGGAGCGACTGTTTATTGTCATCCTGCCAGGCCACCTTGTAGACGTAGTTCTTCATGTTCTCGATCTTGATGGCCATCTGGGTCAGCTTGTTCTGGATCAGCTGATAAGAACCAATCGTCTTACCGAACGTAACACGCTGATTGCTATACTTGGCAGCTTCCTCGAAAGCGCACTCTGCGGGTCCCACGGAATAAGCGGCAATTGTCAGCCGCTCGATTTCGAAATTACGCATGAGGTGACCGAAGCCGTTGCCTTCCTTACCAACCAATGCACTTTCTTCAATTTCCACGTTATCGAAGAAGACTTCGCAGTTGCTGACCATGCGCCAACCGATCTTGTGCAGCCGATTGATGCGAATGCCGGGCGTCTTTGGGTCTACCCACCAAAGGGAGAAACATTTCTTCGGATCTTTTCCCTCCGGGTCGCGAGCGAGCACAAGCATATACGGATAATCCGCTGCGCCGGAAATGAACGTCTTCTGGCCATTGAGATACACCTTACCGTTCTTGCGGGTGTAACTGGTACCCAGCATATTGTTGTCGGATCCGGCCTGGGGTTCGGTAATGGCCAAGGAGTAAGGGGGAACGCCTGTCGCAAGTGCTTCCACGGTCTTCGCGAGTTGTTCCTTATTGCCGAAGTCCATCATGTTATGAACGCAGTGAGCGCCCATCATTAAGAAGCAGGGCGCACCCATGCGACCAACTTCCTCGATGACCAGCATCTGCGTAACCAAGTCGGCGGGAATGCCGCCCAGATCTTCGGGCACGCCTAACATGCTTATTCCGTTTTCTCCGAGCGCATTCATGAATTCGATGGGGTACTTATATTCCTCATCGCACTTCTTGAAATATTCCGCGGGAAAACTTCTCGAAATAAGTTCGCGAACGCTGGCAAGCAATAGCTCTTGTTCTTCTGTAAGTTGAAAATCCATATTATGTCCTTTGGTTACGCCTGTCGCTGCAATTCTCCACCAACACAGCCGCTATTCTGCATCAATGCAGGTCACGCAAGTAAATACTTTGTTCGAGCGACATCAGTCCTTGCAGGCATAACATAACTTCAAATGTGCTGCGCTGGTTTATCCCCGGCGCGTACGTGGTTTCGACGGATCGCATTGCTCCGCCAGGTATAGATCAGACCGATTATTCTTTTCCCACAGCAGCGGTATTTGCCTTCATCTCGTTCCGGATAGTCTCCCTCAGCACGGATTTCAGAACCTTGCCTGCAGGATTGCGCGGAAGCGTATCGACAATCCTCACGCACTCAGGCCATTTGAATTTTGCTACTCTTTGCTTGCTGAAATGCGCCACTACTTCTTTAAGAGTCAACGTGTCGTTTGGTTTTTTTAGGCACACGTAGACGCAAGTGCGCTCCCCGAGCCGTGGATCAGGCATACTAACGGCGGCGACCTCACGCACTTTAGGATGACTCGCAAGAATTCTTTCAACTTCGGCGCTGCTGATATTTTCGCCTCCCCGAATGATGATGTCCTTCTTGCGCCCGGTTATTTTCAGATAGCCGTCCTCATCCATCGTGCATAAGTCGCCGCTGTAGTACCACCCATCGTCGCCCAGTACTTTCGCGGTCAATTCCGGTTCCTTGAGGTAACCCATGAAGACGTTCGGTCCACGTGAAGCTTCCTCGCCAACAATGTGGGGAGGAAGTATGTTGTGCTTTGCGTCCACGACCCTTGTTTCCACGCCCGGCACGGCTCTGCCGTCAGTGTGGAAGATCTTATTCAGCGGCGCATCCGGACTGCACACGGTATGTGGAACGCTCTCCGTGGCTCCGTAAACGCTCATCACCCGGAAACCGATATCCCGAGCCTCCTGCCGGAGTCCAAGAGTCGAAGGGGCCCCTCCACACAGCACAAACCGTAGTGTTGAGATGTCATATGCGCGATTGTGAAGCTCCTGAATCATGTCGCACACAATAAGCGTGACACCCATTGTGTAGGTACACTTTTCCCGTTCTATGAGTTGGAGCGCCTGAGAGGCCTTGAACTTGTCCATCAAGACGCTCGTCGCACCGAGCATGAAAGGAGTCGTCACGCCATGGTGGAACCCGGTGGCATGCCCAACCGGGGCGGGCATAAGAATGCAATCGTATTCCGAAAGGTTTAGAACCGCGGAAAAGCTCTTGAGGCCCGAGATGATGTTGTTATGGGTGTACATAACGCCCTTGGGAAAGCTTTCGGTTCCCGAGGTAAACAGTAATGCGGCCAGATCGTCGGCACTGCGCTGTACAGGCTGCGCGAGAGGATCGGATTCTTTCAGGATGTGGTCCAGGGTCACCCATCCTTTTGGCGCTTTCTTCTCCCGTTCCACCACAACTACCTGTTTGAGCGAGGGAATTTCATTCACGAGCTTTCGTGCCATCGGAAGGTAGTCGTACTCGCGAAAGAACGTAGGAACAAACAGAATCTTGGACTCGCACTTCCTGAGGATGTACTCCACTTCGTCACGCAAACAAGGCAGGATTGGATGAATCACGGCGCCCACCTTAAGGCACGCTACATAGATGACCGTGAATTCCGTCCAACTTGGAATTTGGAAGGAGACAACATCGCCTGGCTCGATGCCTGACGAATGGAGCCAGCCAGCTAAGCGAGAGGCCCGAGCATCTAGTTCGGCATAAGTCAGCCGATTCCCCTGAAGATCAACTACGGCCGTCTTCTCAGGTACGGAAAGCACGGACATATTCCAGTAGTCCATAAGGGTGGCGTCGCCCCAGTACCCTTTTTGGCGGTATTCCCGTTTCCGATCCTCGTTGAGTCTTAAATCCACCTTCATAGTCTTCTCCATAGACAAACTGGAACACGGATATCTGGAGTCGTGCGCCTCTCCCGCCGTGCGCTGCCGCATAGCCAGGCGTGTTTACCTCCTAGACGGACCGGCCTTTCCAAATGTCAAGCTACGCAGGAGAGCGATATTTCCGGGCTCTCACGATTTCTTCCACTTTGCAATCGGTGCGATTAAGCAAGTCATATGATGGCCTGTTCCGCTCTCATCTTATCTATTTCTGCATCGGAATAGCCGAATTCCTTGAGAACTTCCGTCGTGTGGTAGCCAAGTGGCTTGGACGACACCATGTCTGGGCAACCCATGCTTTTGAACTGCACGGGCGACGTAGTCAAGATGCGTTCATTTCCCGACGGATATTGAACCTTACGCAGATAGTCGTTTGCCCATGCCTGCTCGTCTTCGAGCATTTCAACCGGCAGGTAACCGCGTTCACAAGGCACGTCGTTTTCCTTGAACAGCTTCATCCAATAGTCGATGGGTTGCTTGACTATGGCTTCGCCGACATTATCAATAACCTTTGCGCTAGTATTGCGCTCGAACACAGCTGCGATGGTGCAGATGTCTTCCTGACCGAGAAGATCCTCGCGACCAATGAGGCGCATGAACTTCTCATAGTAGACGTCGTAGTCAGGCAGGCAGATCACCATCCAGCGATTGTCTTTGGTGACGTACGTGCAGTTGAACGGGTTGGCCACTTCTCGGCGAGACTTGGGGTAAACGTTGCCGTACTGCGAGGAACACACGGCGACAGTCATGGCCCATGTGGCGAGGTGCTGAAGGGCAACCGTTACCTTGTCCCCGCGACCGGTTTTCTCACGGGCGTATAGTGCGCCACATACACCACCAGACAGAACGGCTGCAGCTTGGAAATCACCAAATGCGTTAGGTTCGTTTATCGGCGAGGTGCCGCGTTCGTGGAATGACCCAAGGATGCCGCCGCGAGCGACGTAAGCCGTCACATCATAGCCCGCGGTATCTTTTTCTGGTCCTTTTTCACCGAAGCCCAGAATCTGTGCAAAAACCAGGCGCGGGTTTCTCTTACTCAGAGCTTCATAGTCCAGCCCCAGCCTTTCCAGCGCCTTGGTACGAAGGTTGGTTACGAACACGTCGGCACCATCGAGCAACCTGAGCGCAGCGGTCTTGCCGTCCGGACTCTTCAGGTTAATGCAGACAAATTTCTTGTTGATACCAGTAAAATCAAAGGCTGATGGCTCATCATCCAGAAGCGGCATATTAAAAACAGGAGCTTGACGCCGCCCTGGGTCGCCGCCCGGCGCCTCGATCTTAATAACTTCCGCGCCCCAATCACCCAGGATTCTGGGGCAGGCAGGCGCTGCCACGTAGGTGGCAAGTTCCACAACTTTGATACCCTGCAGCGGTTTTTGCTTCATGGATAACAACCTTTCTATGACCTTTATGAATGTGCAGCGACTTCACTCAGAGCTTTATTAATACTTAATTGAAAGCGTGTGTGGAGAAATCTCCACACACGCCGGGACATTGCTGCCAGTTAGACCTTGGCCGAAGCAGCCGGCTTTTCGCGATATTCGCCGCCGAGTTCGATCAGCGGAAGGGCAGCCGTCAAGCGCTGCACAGTGCGCGGGCCTTCTTCAAACCACATCGCACGAGCGTCGCGGTAGAGCCGTTCCACCGGACCGTAAGGATTGTCTTCGAAATAGCCAATTCCGCCGAAGATCTCAATGCAGGAATCCGATACTGTCCGAGAGGTGTCGATCGCGTGCAGTTTGCACATTGAGGCCTTCAGTTCGACGTCCTTCTTATTGTCGAAATCAACGCAGAAATCGTTCAGCATGGAACGTAACGCGTAAACTTGCGTTCCCATATCGGCGATCGTCTGCTGAATGGCTTGCCGCTGCACCAGCTTCTTACCGAAGGTCACGCGGTCCTTAGCACGCGCTATCGCCATTTCAAGGAACTTCTGGGACATACCCAGAAGGCACACGGCGATAGAGGCGCGGGACATGGCGAGGGCTTCCTTGAAGATTTCCAGGCCATCGCCTTCCTTACCCACGATATTGTGGGCCGGCACTTCGACGTTTTCCATGTAGATGTCGCCGTGACCCGCACCGCGGCATCCCATCATGTGGGGCATGTTTTCAATGCGGAAACCCGGGGTGTTTGTTTCCACCATGAAGGCGCTCAGTCCGCCCTTTTTGCGCTTTGACTCGTCCGTAACGGCAAGAACGTAGGACATGTTCGAAATATCCGTCCACGAGATCAAAGTCTTCCGTCCGTTCAGAATGTACTTGTCGCCCTTCCTGACAGCCTTGGTCTGAATATCCGCACCCGATCCGCAACCGGGCTCGGTCAATGCGAAGTTGATGTAGTATTCGCCCTCGGCAATCTTCGGGAGCAGCTTCTTCTTCATGTCCTCTGCACCGTGGTCGTGCAGGATCTCCCAGTCAAGACCGTTGGCGTGGTGTAGCATCATGCGGATGCTGCCCGGCCCACGGGACATCTCTTCCATGATCGGGAAGAACTGCGACGTGGAAAGCCCCATGCCGCCGTAAGCCTCCGGCAAACGGAATTTCAAAAGGCCATGCGCCCGACAAATGTCCCAGAGCTTCTTCGGGAAGACATTCGTGACCTCCATCTCGGGCGCGAGAGCTTCGAGCTCGGTCTCTGTGACATGGCGTACTTTCATCCGTAAGTCATAGAGTTGTGTATCAGTTAACTTCATGATCTATCTCCTTAATATTAAGCAGGCTTCTGGTTATCATCGTGCGGCTACCCTGTTTCGCCACAGCCGGATACAGATGAGTCTTCGATCATCAGAGCACGGTTATTCTGCATCAAGATAAAGCGCACAAGTAAATACTTTCTTCGGACGATGTAAGTCTTAATAGGCATAACAGGGGTGCGAATGCGCGGATCTCCAGGCAGCGGGAAAGATGTCGCGGACCCGGGTGAAAATCGAGCCTTCCTGGCTTTCTCCCGCGGAATCCGCCTTCCCCCAAGGCGCACGCTGAGCCATATGTGCGCGAACCCCGTGCAAGCAAACACTTTCTTCGGGCTGTGCAGGCCTTTGCAGGTACGGCATGGCAGGCACGGACCAAGTCCCGCCGCTCCATTCCTGCGTCTGCCTTGACCACTGAGAGCCCGATGAGCCCTCCGCTCCCGCCGGAGCTTCCCCCGGCGAGCGAATATCCCCGCCATGTCATGAGCAAAAGACTACTGATTCATGCCTGGGAAGACCGATGCTGATCCAACAAAGTATTTAGCTCCGCGATGTTTCCGTAGTAGAAAAATTACGGCTGCGTCAATTCGCGGTTGTGCTGCTTAGCCCAACTCAGCAATGAGCGGAATTATAGAGTTACAGGAGGAAGTTGATATGCAAGGCACGATGGAGGCTCTAGTAAAGACTAAAGGCGAGCCCTTCTGTATGGAGATTGAGCAGATCCCCATACCGAAAATAAGCTCCACACAGTGCTTGGTTGAGGTGAAAGCCTGCGGCATCTGCGGAACGGATCATTCGTTGTGGCATTGGAATGAGGCAATCGCAAAATCTTATCCCGATATGGCATTCCCCATGGTGTTCGGCCATGAGTTTGCTGGAACCATTGCTGAAGTTGGAGAGAACGTAACGCTTTGGAAGGTTGGGGATCGCGTTGTAGTCAATCCCGGGCTTCACTGCAATTCCTGCCCTTACTGCGCAGAAGGTGGAAACGAGGTTTGTGACCATCGTCCCTTCGTCGGGACTACCGTGAATGGCGCTTTTGCAAAGTATGTTGCCATAAAAGGCGAGAATCTCCTCAAACTTGACGACAACATCAGCTTCAAAGTGGGTGCATTGATGGAGCCCTTCTGCGTCGCGCTCAACGCTGTGGACAGAGTAAAGCCTAACTTCGGGGACACCGCCGTTGTTATGGGTCCGGGCGCAATCGGCCTGCTGATGGTCATCATCCTCAAGAGCATCGGCGTGCAGAAAATCATCGTTTCCGGTACCGACGCGGATGGCGATAGGCTGACTGCAGCGAAGGAGTTTGGCGCAAAGTACGTGATCAATAGCAGCAAAGAAGATGCGGTCGCCAAGGTTATGGAGTACACCGGCGGACGTGGTGCGGAAGTCATTTATGACGCCAGCGGCTTCTACGGCGCCGTTCCCCAGGCCGTACAGATGGCTGCCAAGCGCGGCAGAATTGCCGTGACCGGCCTGCCAGCAAGGCCGAGCGAGATCCCCATGACTCCGATAGCCATGAGGGAAATCAGCATCATCGGAAACAGGGCTTACGGAGCCAGCACTTGGTTCAAGGCGCTCAATATGTTGGCCAACGGCGTGAACATCGACGCGGTCGCCAGCTATGTTTTCCCGATGAAGGATTTCGAAAAAGCCATGAAGTTGCTCGACGACAAAAAAGGTCTCCGAATTCTCCTCGAACCGTAATGCACTTATTTGTCAAATATAAGAAATAAGGAAAACGCACGATGTCTAAAATATTCGAAGGAAAGTACGCAGTTATCACGGGCTCTGCCCGTGGAATCCTAAAAGACACTGCAATCACTCTGGCGGAACGTGGCGCAGCCGGCATCATCATTGCCGACTTGCTTTATGATGCAGCGGTCGAAACAGCAAAAGAGATCCAGACGGCAACCGGGACCATTTGCCATGCATTCAAAACCGACGTCTCCAAGCCGGAGGATATCGAAGCCCTTTTCGTCTTTGCCGTGGAGAAGTTCGGTGCCGTCCACATTCTCGTGAATGGAGCTGGCGTGTGCCCATTGGTTAAGTTGGAAGACCTTGACGCGAAACAATGGGATTGGGTCCAGGACATCAACCTGCGCGGCGCCCACCTTTGCTGCCGGGAAGCAATCCGAATCATGCGGACTCAAAAATACGGACGCATCGTGAATGTTGCGTCGATGTCCATGCGCGTCGGCGCGATCGCCGCTTCCGCCAGTTATGCAGCTTCCAAGGGCGGCCTTGCCGCAGTCTCGAAAACCTATGCGCGGTTAACCGGAAAAGACAATATCACGGTGAACGCCATTGCCCCTGGGTTGATCCTGACTGACATGACCCGAAACAATGGATACACCACGGACGGAATTCCAATGGGGCGCCTGGGAGACCCGAGAGACGTCTCAACTGTGATCGCATTCCTCGCTAGCGATGATGCCAAGTACATAACGGGGTGTACGATCGACGTGAACGGCGGGATGTTCATGACCCCGTAACAACTAACGGGATTCGCGTGGCTGGCACTTGCAGCCTCGCGGATCCCTTCTTCAGTTCCCAACCGCTTACCTGCCCTTTCCTGATCCAATTTCAGATTTCAAATAATCCATGGCCGCGAAGTTCCCGGCTAATGCCAAGCGGGGCGTGGAGCCGGATGTCGGCGTCTAACTCGCGCACCCTCCACTATTCGATTGGTGAGACTGCACGCGACGAGAGCGGCGAATCACTTCGGTGATCACGCCGCTCTCGTCACAGAACGCTGCCAGATGAGACGGTTAGGCTTCCTTATGAACCAAAGGTTTTACCGTACAGAACAGCAGGATGATTGCACCTAACACGGAAATACCCGAGCCGAAGTACAACGCCGAGTTGTATCCGTGGTACTTCACCAAAAGACCGGTGAAGGTGGGCGCGCAAATACCGCCGAAGGTCGCGAACGTGGCCCACAGCCCAGTAATCTTGCCGGCGTTTTTCTTGGAGAAGATCAGGGGCATGGAGTAGTAGCCGCCCATGGTAAGGCACAACAGGCCATTGGAGCAGGAGACCAGGCCCACGGCCATGATAATGTCGGACGCCTGCGTAGATGCAACCAACAGCACTCCCGCACCGAGTTGCCCGATGAGCGGAAATATCTTACGTCCCCAGTTGTGGCCAAACTTGACGGCCGCCCGATCGGCGCACCAGCCACCCAGAGGATAAGTCACCATCGCAACCAGATAGGGCATCATGGTGTACAAAGCGCTCTTTGAAAGCTGTAACCCGCGCGCTTTAACGAAGTACATCGGGAGCCAGGTCATGAACAGATAGAAGAGATAGTTCGTGCAGTAGAAAGAGGCCGCGCCGATCCACACCGAAGGCGTCGTAAAGATATCTCTCTTGGTAGTGGGGTCGTCAACACTGGACGATTGCAGGCCAGCGATTTTCTGACCCGCTTTGATATAGGCGAGTTCCGCTTTCGAGATGAACTTGTCGTGATCCGGCTTATCGGCTCCGAACATCCACCACAAGACTACCCACGCCGGCGCGACGAAGGCAAAGATCTTGAACACGGCTTGCCAGCCCCACGTGGCCATAATCCAACTCGTCACCGGCATGGCGATAGCGATGCCCGCAGCGACGCCAACCAGCGAAATGCCCTGAGCAATTCCTGTTTCTTTCTTCGGTACCCATTGGGCGATCATTGAGGAAATCGAAGGCAGCGTGACGCCCTCGCCGAAACCCATGAGCGCGCGGATTGCGATCATCAGTCCGATGGACGCGCCGAAAGGCGTCACGAAGACGAATATAGACCACCAGAACACTCCGAAGACCACAACCCGGCCTCCACCGAACTTGTCGGCAAGCCACCCTCCAAGGATCATGGAACTGGCATAACCAAGGAAGAATGCAGTGGCCACGTATCCGTACTGTGCAGCATCCCATCCGAAGTGCTTCATCATGGCGGGGGCAGCCATGGAAATGCAAGAACGGTCGATATAAAGAACGCTATAACATAGGAAAAATAACGCCATGATTCCCCAGCGTCTGTTTCCGCCCGCTGCCATTTCGCTCGCGGCAACAGTTACAACCTCATTAGGACTCTCAATTTCTATGCTCACATATCCTCCTTGACGCTAGCTATCACTCTGTAACATTGATGTTCTGCTCGCCTGATTCTCCCCTCGAACACTTATGACTGTATGTATACACAATCATGAATGAGTCGTCTGAGCACAATCGAAGGAGCCACAACCTGGGGCTGACTGCTTAATGCCCACAACGCTTCTCCCGGCAGGGTCGGATAAATGGTGATCCTTTTCTGATCACCGCTTATCCACTCCCCACATCGGACCTGACTTACACCTGAAGCCAAGCCAAGATTCGCCATCTCCCGAAATCATGACTGAGAGAGTTCTGGCGGGCATCATCGTGCATATTCGCCAATCCGGCGTTGCTGTCTCATAGACCCGGGTGGGCAGCATGGCAGCAACGCCGAATCGGCTTACCGTAAGAAACCTTCCGTTAGACGTCCCCAAGTGCAGTTATTGCAGAGGTAGGCTCGGCTTTGTCAAACTTCAGAGGCCTGCCGTCATAGAGTTTCACGGCCCCATCCTTCGACATTTGCGCAATCTCGTCTTCGGAATATCCGTACTTCAACATATACTTGCGAGTGTCATAACCTACCGGCTTGGCAATCCAGATCTTAGGATCCCCTACGCTCCACATCCTCACCGGACTCGTAGGCATAACGCGGTCGCCGAGGTCATACTTGAAGCGCCTCAAGGAATCATTGGTGTATGCCTCTTCATCCCCGAGAATATCGTCAATCTTGAAACACTTCTGGAAGGGGATATCGTTCTCCAGGAAGAGCTTCTCCCATTCAGCGAATGTCTTCGTCGCGAATGCTTCTTCCATCCGTTTGATCACGTAGACGTTCTTACCGTTCTTCCCGATTACTTCTAGCGTATCCAGTTCCTTGTTGCCGATCAGCTCATCGAGGCCAATCGTCCTCATCACCAGCTCAAAGTACTTGTTGTAATGTCCAAAGCACATAATGAACCACTCGCCGTCCTTGGACTGGTAACAATTATTTGTCGGACAAGGTACGGACTTCCTTGACTTTGGAAATTCAAGCCCTTCCTGACGGGAAAGGATCGGCACGTGCATTCCCCAGAGAGCGACGTGGTAGAGGTTCACCGAGACTCTGTCGCCCTTTCCGGTCTTCATTCTTCTCACCAGGGCGGCCAACACTCCGGTGCATAGTGCGAGCGCGGCGTAGAAGTCTCCGAATGCCGCTGGCATGTTTCCCGGTGCATCGCCCTTTTGCGGAATATTGAGTGCTGGACCACCACGCGCACCGTACGCCGTGGCGTCAAATCCTTTTGCGTCCTTCAGCGGGCCTCTTTCCCCGTAACCCCTCATCTGGGCAAAAACAAGCTTGGGAAATTTGGCGCTTAACGTCTTATAGTCGAGACCTAATTTTCTTAACGCTGAATCGCGAAAGCTCGTAACGACGATGTCGGCATCTGCAATAAGCTTGAGCGCAAACTCATAACCTTTCGGGTCTTTCAGGTTGATGCTCACCCAACTCTTATTAGTATTGGCCATGTCGTATCCACGGTTTTCAATCTGATCGTCAGCCATGCCAAAGCTTGCGCCCTGCGTACGTTGTTCGTCGCCCGTCAATGGCTCGATCTTGATTACCTCGGCGCCCAATTCACCCAAGACCCTGGGGCCAGCGGGGGCTGCCACGTATTGCGACAGATCGAGTACTTTAATTCCTTCCAATCCGCTCATTGGACTTGCCTCTCGTATTAAGTCGAACATCGGGTATCAACGGACTGCCCTTTTCCGGTTTTCTTACGCGCGTGCAAGCCAACAGCGATGCATGCGTGGCCGTCAGCGCGGAGGCAACATCGCAGAGATGGAATGGAGTCAGTCCACCTCCATTCACCGATAGGTTCCCTGTCATCACTTGCAGATTGATATCGTGCAGGGGTGCCCGAAGGCACCCCTTTCACTTTTACTCCCTAGCATGCAGCCCGTCGGACGAAGCCCGATTTCGGATCGGGTGCGACGGGGTTGTCGTCGACGAAATTCGGGTCGACCGGCGAATCAAGGAGGATCGACCCCTTTTCGCCAAGCTCCGCGATCTTCACATCGTCACAACCGACCTTTTTGAGCTCCTCGGCCGTGTCCTGACCGAGCCTCGAAGGCTGGACGAAATCGTCGATGCTGACCGGCATCGTGGAGATGTGATGCGGAATGTTCGTCTGAAGCACCTTTCCGACGTCTGGGAAGTTGACGTAGCGCAGCGTTTCAGGGTTCTCCATCGTGATCTGCTTGATCGCCTCGTCTTTACTCAGGACGGTCGCGATGCAGAAGTCCTTGTCCGCGAGCCACTGCTCCCACTCGGCCACGGTTTTGCCCTTGATGATGCCTTCCATCTTCTCGAAGGCCTCGGGAACCTCCCAACGGCGATGGAGATGGGCATCGATCAGCTCAGGAGCGCCGATCGCCTCGCAGAAAGGCTTCCAGAACTTCATCTCGACCATGCCGAGAGCAAGATGTCCGCCGTCCTTGGTCTCGTAGACGTTATAGCAGGTCGACGGATACTCGAGATCCTCACGCTTACAGACGCCGTCGTTGAAGCAGTAACGGCTGTCGAGCAGAGAGTTCCACCAGACGAGGCAGTCATACATCGAGATGTCGATATAGGCACCCTCGCCCGTCTCCTCACGTGCATACAGCGCGCTGAGGATAGCCTGTCCGGCTACCATACCGCTCGACAGGTCGCACAGATGCAGCGGGGAGGTCGAGCCATGGTTGACCGACAGATATCCCGACTGCGCCTGCATGTTCAGGTCGTGCTGGGCCTTCAAGCTGCGAGGATCGTTCTGCCCATACCCCGAGATCGACACGTAGATGATGCGCGGGTTGATCGCCTTGATCGAAGCGTAATCGATTCCGAGCTTCTTGGTGACGCCTGGGCGGAAGCTCTCGACGATGACGTCAGCCTTCGCCGCCATCTTGAGGAACAGGCTCACGACCTCTTTGTTCTTGAGGTCGAGAGAGATCGACTTCTTGTTGCGACCGAGCGCTGTGATGTAGTAGCTGACGCCGTGCTTCGTTGGATAGTCATGGCGGCTAAAGTCGCCAAGGCCGGTGTCTTCCACCTTGATGACGTTCGCGCCCCAGTCAGCAAGCGGCTGTGTCGCATAACCACCCGGAAGGTATCGGGAGAAGTCAAGGACGGTCAGCTTCGAGAACGGTGTCTTGTTCATAGCCTACTTCTTCCCTTCTGCTTCAGCTGCATTCGCCGGGCTGATGCCGTAGTTCGGCTCCAGGGCGACGGCCGGAACGGGCGCGCCAGCATACTGCAGCACCGAACCGTCAGCGATCAACGCATCAATCTGCGCATCCGTGTAGCCATGCTGCTGCATGATCTTGCGCGTGTCATACCCAATTGGACGGGAACGATACAGCACAGGATCGCCAATGCTCTTCAGGCGGAACGGCGCGGTCGTAATAACGTAGCTCTTGTCATCCCCATAGCCTTGGTCCTCGTAGTGAACCTTGCGAAGCTGGTCGTTAGCGAACGCCTCTTCGTCGGCGAGAACGTCCTTGACCGTGAAGCACTGCTGGAACGGAATGTCCTTTGCAGTGAAGATCGGCTTCCATTCGTCGAAGGTCTTCTTCTTGAACGCTTCCTCCATGGCTGCGACGACCTCAACGTAATTGCCGTTCGCAGAAATGGCTTCAAGCGTGTTGTACTCGGGGTCCTCTATGTAACGATCAAGTCCGATGGTCCTGAAGACGAGGGGGCAGTACTTGTTGTAGTGCCCGAAGCAGATGAGAAACCAGACACCGTCCGAGCTGACATAGCTGTTGTTGGTCGGGCACTTCGCCGCCTTGCGGCTCTTGGGATGGTCAAGCCCCTGCTGTTGCGCGATGATGGCCGAACTCATGCCCCAGGTCGCGGCGTGGTAAAGACTGGTCGTGACCTTGTCACCGATACCGGTCCTCAAAGCTCCCGCATAGGCGGCAAGTACACCGGCGGTCAGGGCGTTCGATGAGTTCCAGTCGCCGAAGGCGATCGGCGAGTTCCCCGGCTCGAAGTGGGGACCTGCATTCGGGAAGGACATCACGATGGCGCCGCGAGCGGCATAGGATGTCGCGTCGAATCCTTTCATGTCTTTATCGGGACCACGTTCACCATACCCACGCAGCTGCCCCCAGACGAGCTTCGGGAACTTCGCGTGCAGTGTGTCGTAGTCGAGTCCGAGCTTGACGAGTGCGCTGTCCCTGAAGCTCGTGATCATGATGTCGGCATCTTCGAGCATCTTCAGCATGAACGCATGACCCTCAGCGCTCTTCAGGTTGATGGCTGTCCATTCCTTGTTGAAGGAACCGCAGTCATAGGCAACGTCGTCGAACTCGGTTTTGAACTTCATTCCCCAAGCCATACCTTGGGTACGCTGCTCATCACCGGTGAACGGCTCGACCTTGATGACCTGAGCACCCAGTTCGCCGAGGATGCGGGAACACCCCGGACCAGCGGCATACGCGGTCAGGTCGATGACTTTCACTCCTTGCAAACCACCCATGTTATTCTCCTTCTCTTTGTCTGCGATCGGTCGTCCGGTGTCGGATGTCCCGTATTTCCGAATAAGCACGGGGTACGGTCCATGTACGTGGGCACAGGGTTACCGGCGTTGGCCGATAACCCTCGAAACCCCGTTGATGAATAGACTGAAATTAGTCGAGGTACTGAAGCACGCCGCCATGTTTAATGAGCTGGCGCGAGATGGTGATGCGCTGCACGGTAGGAGTGCCTTCTTCCAGCCACATCGCGCGAACGTCGCGATACATGCGCTCTACTGGGCCGTATTCGCAATCCTCGAAGTAGCCGATTCCACCGAAGATCTCCAGCATCTCGTCGCTGACAACCTTGGTTGTCCAGATGCTGAACAGCTTGCACATCGCTGCCTTTTCCTCGATATATTCGCCCTCGGGGTCTTTTTCGTAATCTTTGGCGAAGTCAAAAACCATGGTGCGCAGGGCATGAACGTGCGTGCCCATATCGGCGATCTTCATCCGGATGGCCTGGCGATCAATGATCGGCTTGCCGAAGGTGATGCGATCGTGAGCGCGCTTAAGAGACATTTCCAACATGCGCTGAGACATTCCCAGGTTGCTGGCCGCGATATGCACGCGGGATACGGACAGGGAGTGAATTGCAATCTCAAGGCCCTGGCCTTCTTTGCCCAGCAAGTACTTCTTATTCACTCTCATGTTGGTGAACTTAAGGCCGGTGTGGCCCGCACCGCGCGCACCCATCATGTGGGGCATGGGAGTGACTTCGTAACCGGGGGTGTTGCAAGGCACCATGAAGGTGGAAAGTAGATGCTCTTTGTCTGCACCGGGGTTGGTTTTGCATGTAATGTAGGCATAATTACAGCAATCGGTGTGAGAAATCAGGAATTTCTCGCCGTTGATGACGTAGTCGTCGCCGTCTTTGACAGCAAGGGTCTGGATATCCGCGCCCGTTCCACCTTTTTCTTCGGTCACAGCCCAACAGGTGAAAACCGATCTGTCCTGGAAACCGGGCATGAGCTCTTTCTTGAGCTCTTCGGTACCGTAGTCATACAGAGGGCGCCAATTCAAATCCATCGCGTAGTGCAGGTGCATGCGCATCCCGCCCGGGCCACGGCTGAATTCTTCCTGAATTTTCAGGATCTGGAGTTCGGACAAACCCCAGCCGCCGTACTCCAAGGGTAGAGAGCAACGATACAAATCGTTCTTGATGCCGAGCTCATAGAACTCTGGCGGGAAAACATTCGTGGTCTCAATCGCCTTCTGCATCTCGTCCAGAGGACCTTCTGCAAGGGCTCGAATCTGTTTCAAATAAGCTTCAAATTCCGCTTCTGACAACTTTCCCTTCAGCTTGGGTGCTGTCGCTGTCGAATTCGTCATGGACATAATTACCTTTCGTATTCGTAAATCTATTGGAGAGTCATCAGAGGGAGTCATTGGCCCTCTCTGACCAACTTCGCGTTATTAGAACTGCGCAAGCATCGCTATTCTGCAACAACAGTCCGCAGACGAGTAAATACTTTGTTCGGGCTAATTCAGTCCTCTTAGGCATGGCCGAATGTCCCTGCCAGATCCATAAGCGGACGCGCGTGGAGTCTCTTCGTTGTTCCGGCTTACCAGTGCGCTTGGAAAGCACCGGGTTTGTTGGGTATCGGGGCGGGTAGAGGGCCAATGGTTAGTCCACTAGGACTTCCGCTGTTGCCGGGGGGGGCGGAGCCTTGGAATCGCGGCTATCGGCGATCATCCAAGACAAACTGCAGTTCCAGCCTCAGTGCTGTTCCTGAACGTCAAAATACTCGGCGATCCTGTCCAAAGGAATTTCCAGTAGTCCTTTGGACTTGAAATACACATAGAGAATGAATCCCCGCTTGCAGCGAAAGACGCACCGTCGACAGACGTCGTTGTCGCAATATACGTAGGCGTCCTCGTCGGCCAATGGAAAGACCATGGGGGCAATCTTCTTGGCGGTTAAGTACCTGATGTAACTCCCGGTGAAGGTCCTAAGCAGTATCCACTCCGGATTGTCCTCTGCTAGTTTCGTCTTCCAGAATACCTGCACCGCGTTCTGGTTGAAGCCGCCGACGATCTTGTAGTCCACGTCAATGTCCGGCAACATATCCTCGGGACGGTGCGGTCTCAGCAACTCCATGGGAATGCCGCAACATACAAGCTCTTGAGCCGGCTCCTCATAACCTAGCCTTTGGTATAACCTGGCACACTGATTGCAGCGGTATATCACGATATCGGGGCACTCTGGCCAAGGTTTACGCGACGCCCTACTTCTTAGCGGCCCAAATTCCTGTACGGACATTTGCCATCCACCTATTGGATCTCTCAGTGGGTATTATGGCACGCACGCTGTGCCGGAGCACGCGGCACCCTCTTTAGGATGGAAGCAGACCCTCGCCGCGAACCTACACCGACGTGCAGCAGGATTCATGAGGTACATGATTGCTCTTCCAGTACCGCACGACGGAGAGGAATTCACTCAGCGCCTTGGAGTGATTGTCCTTCCTGAAGGCGACGAGCATCGGAATCTCAGGACGCGGTACGACTGCAATGGGTCTCACGGCAACTGTCGCGGGCGCGAATTCTCTCACCGAATCCGTAAGCACCGTGTACCCCAGGCCGGCTCCAATGTAAGTCAACTGGTCGATTAGGTTATCCCTATTACCCGCCCCAACTGCCCGTGCAACGTTGAAATCAATCAATGGAAAGATCTCTTTCAGGCGCGTCGCTACCTGCACGCTTACGTCGACAAACGGCAGATCCTTGATTTGCTCCAGTTTGACAGACCTCAGCCTGGCTAATGGATGGGCGGAGGGGAGCACTACAAACAAACGCTCGGTGAGCGCTAATTCAGCCTCAATACTCGGATCTTCGACGGGGCCACGGAGAAAACCAACGTCAATAGTTCCGTCGGCAAGCGCCTGGAACTGCTGGGCATTCGTCAATTGATGAAGTTGTAGTGTCAGTTCAGGGAATTGTTCGTGAACCTGCGGTAGCAGCGTAGGAAATATCTTGATCGCGGTCGTAGGGAGGTAGCCGATGTCGATTGCTTTGCCAAGACCATGCGCTGCGCTCCGCGTCTGCAACATCGCGGCGTTTAACTCGTTGAGAACTCTCCGGGCGCCAGCAAGAAATATTGTTCCGGGCTCGGTAAGTACCAACCGGTGCCGGTTTCGAGCAAAGAGCTTCACCTCGAGCATCTCTTCCAACTGCTCGATTTGTCTACCCAATGACGGCTGAGAGGTGTGGAGCAACTCTGCCGCACGAGTGACATTCAACTGCTCTGCTACAACAACGAAATACCGAAGATGTCGGATCTCCATACACTCACAACACCTGTTCACCCCAAGTTGGGAGGTCCCGATGGATAGTACAGTTTCGCATTCTGGTTGTAAATGCCAAAGTGCAGCTGGCGCTGCCGGGAATCGCTCGGTTTTTCGATTCCAGTCGCAACGGCCACGAACAGCGGCCCGCTCTAATTTGCTGCCCTAGAGCGTGATACGGGTAATCTTTGATCCGTGATAGTGTCTCATAATGAGACAAACAACACTGGCAAATCCTCCCTTGAGCTCAATTCCATCAGAGTTTCGGACGTCCGGCCCGCAGAGAACGTGCTCCTTGCGTGCCTTATGCCGCAGCATTGGCGTTGGCCAATGCTGTGGCGATTTCTACGCATCCAAGGCACGGATATTTATCTATAACCGCCTCGCTGCCGATTACTTTCCTGCGTACTGTTTTACGATCTGGCGTCCCGCAATATAGGTCATGATTTCATCTGTCCCGCCGGCGATACGACAGACGCGAATGTCGCGCCACAGACGCGAAATGCGGCAATCTTCGGTGTAGCCAACGCCGCCCATGATCTGCATGGCATCGTCGATGACTTCCTGAGCGGTACCCGTACAGTAGAGCTTGCACATAGGCGAAAAGAGCCGGAGAGGCTGTTTGTGGTCGTCCATCCAAGCTGCCTTGTAGATGAAGTTCTTCATGTTCTCGATCTTGATCGCCATTTGAGTCAGCTTATCTTGGATCAGTTGATAAGAACCAATGGTCTTGCCAAAGGTTATTCGCTGGTTGGCGTATTTGGCGGCGTCTTCAAAGGCGCACTCTGCCGGCCCCAGAGAGAAGGTTGCGCTCGTTAGTCGATCGACTTCGAAGTTCCTCATCAAGTGAATGAAGCCGTTGCCTTCTTTTCCGACAAGGTCGCTCTCGTCGAGTTCCACGTTGTCGAGGAAGACTTCGCAGTTGCTCACCATATGCCAACCAATCTTGTGCAGACGGTTCATGGTAATGCCTTTGGCTTTCGCATCTACCCACCACATGGAGAAACATTTCTTGGGATCTTCGGCCACTGGGTCTCTAGCGACGACAACCATGTAGGGATATTCCATCGCACCCGTAATGAACGTCTTCTGCCCATTGAGGTACACTTTGCCGTTCTTCCGGGTGTAGGTGGTCACCATCATATTGTTGTCGGACCCGGCGTTCGGCTCCGTAATGGCCAAGGAAAAGGGTGGAACGCCTGTCGCAATGGCTTTCGCCGCCTTTGCGAGCTGTTCTTTGGTGCCGAAGTCCATCATGTTATGAATGCACTGGGCACCCACCATTAAGAAGCCTGGCCCGCCATTTCGGCCAACTTCTTCAATCACCAGCATTCGGGTAAGAAGATCGGCGGGAGTGCCGCCCAACTCCTCTGGCACGCCCAACATGCTAATCCCATTCTCTCCGAGAGCATTCATGAACTCGACCGGATATCTGCCTTCCTCATCGCACTTCTTGAAGTATTCCTGGGGAAAATCTCTCGTCATAAGATCATGAATGCTGGCAAGTAAGAGTTCTTGTTCTTCCGTAAGTTGAAAGTCCATAAGTCTCCTTTTGATAAGTCCTGTCGGCGGCGGCTAAAACACTAACAGTTCATTTTTGTCTTTGGAAGAATTTTGTTTTTGTAGCAGAGGATTTATATCGCAAGTTGCACCATGCCTGCGAAGCATATAACTCTATTTGTCGAGCATTTTATCGTGCCTACAAAGCATATAACTTATGCTTGCGGCATCTCAAAACGGGTGCAATACTTCCTTCGTTTAATTATCAAAGGCCAAGTTGTACACGTGTGTGATTCGATGGGATATCTCGCTCCAATGATTCCCCTTGAATTGCGCGCTGGCAGCGTGGCTTGAAAATCCCTTGGGAGCTTTACCTGCAAATTTGACGTTCACTCATTTTCTGATAGAGCAGTTTCGAGGAGCAGCAATCATGACGACGATGCAAACGGAAGAGACGACCAGTCGTATCCAGGAACAGGAGCAACGCGATAGGACGCACCGCGCTAGCCAAACGAGGAAAGCGACCGCCAGCGGTTGGATTGGCTCGGCGCTCGAATACTATGATTTCTTCATCTACGCCACGGCAGCAGCCCTGGTTTTTCCGCAGATATTCTTTCCTAAGGGAAACCCGACGGTCGCAATCGTTGCCTCGCTTGCCACTTATGGTGTCGGCTATGTGGCTCGTCCCGTTGGCGCATTTTTCCTCGGCCACTGGGGTGACACCAAGGGTCGCAAGTCCATGTTGCTTCTTTGTATGTTCATGATGGGCATTTCGACGATGTGCGTCGGTTTGCTGCCAACCTACCAGCAGGTTGGCCTCCTCGCTCCGACACTTCTGGTTATCTTGCGTTGCGTCCAAGGTTTTGCGGTTGCCGGTGAAATCACCGGTGCCAGCTCCATGATCCTCGAACACGCTCCCTTCGGCCGCCGCGGCTACTACGCCAGCTTTGCCCTCCAGGGCGTGCAGGCTGGCCAGCTCATAGCTGCTGCCATCTTCATACCAATCACAAAGTTCCTTCCCGACGATGCGTTCATGGCCTGGGGCTGGCGCATACCCTTCCTGCTTAGCGCCTTCGTCCTCCTCGCAGGCGTCATCATTCGCCGCAAAGTTGAGGAAACTCCCGTTTTCACCAAGGAGGCCAAGGGCGGCACAATCGCGAAGGCCCCAATCCTCGAAGCATTCCAGAGTAGTTGGAGAAATATGCTTATCGTCGCTTGCGTGGCCTTGACGAATGTTATCGCAGTGGTCACTGCAATATTTGGCGCTGCCTACGCGTGTCAGCCAAGCTACGGCATCGGCATGCCAAAGAGCATCTTCCTGTGGATACCGGTAGCGGGAAATGTCATGGCAGTTTGTATTATCCCGTTTGTCGGTAACCTGGCGGATAAAGTCGGACGCAAGCCTCTGGTCGCCTTCGGTGCGCTTGGTTCGGGGGCGCTCGCGTTCCCCTACCTGTACTTCATCAGCACCCGTAACATCCCTATGGCGTTCGTCGTCTCTGTAATTATGTGGGGCACTGTATATCAGGGATTTAATGCCATTTTCCCGAGTTTCTATCCAGAGCTCTTTCCTCCGCGCATTCGCGTTTCCGGGATGGCCATAGCCCAGAATTTCGGCCAGTTCCTATCAGCCATGCTGCCAGCGGTCTTCGTATGGGTGGCACCTCCGCACTCGCTCAATATCCCACTCAAGGTTGGTGGAGTATCCTTCGTCGTGTGTGCCATTGCTGCTGTGGCAACCCTGTGCGCGCGAGAGAACTATCGAGTGCGCGTTGAGGATCTCGGCAATCCAGGCGCCGTTCCCGTTCCCAAGGATGAGTACAATAAACTGCGCTTAAAGAGCATTGCAGGCTAGAGAAAGGGAATGGCGCCTCTCCTACCGGGACGCCATTTCCCTGTCATTTTTTCACGCCATATCTGGCATTCATAAATAGATCGAGGAGTTAAGATGCAAGGATTGCAAGGAATTAAAGTAATCGATCTTTCGCAATATGTGGCCGCTCCCGCCTGTCCCAGGATTCTCGGCGAAATGGGCGCGGAAGTGATTAAGATCGAACCCATCGCAGGCGACGAGCAGCGTACACAGAGCCCAAGCTTTGGCATGGTCGACGATCAAATCGACAACCGCGGATACGACATGGCCAACACAAATAAGAACTGGGTGAGCATTAACCTGAAGGATCCCAGAGGCTACGAGTTCGCACTAAAACTCATCGAAGATGCCGATATCCTCGTTACGAACTACCGGGACTCGGCTTTAAGAAAATTAGGTTTCGATTATAAAACCATCAGCGCTAAGTTTCCTCAGCTTGTTTATGCCCAGATGAGGGGTTACGGAGACAGGGGGCCACTGAAAGATGCGAAGGGTATGGATGCCACCTCTTATGGCGCGCGTGGCGGCCTAACGCTCAATATCCCCCAAAAAGGCGAAACGCCGGGCAACATGCCGGTGGCATTCGGAGATTTCAACGGCGCCATGGCCCTGTGTGCCGGTGTATTAGCAGCCCTGGTGAGAAGGCTGAAAACGGGAAAAGGCGACAGAATCTCCGTGAGTCTCTACCATGTAGCTCTCTGGGGAATGCATGTACCTGTCATTGCCCGCCAAGAGGGCGTTGAATTTCCAAAATCGAGAAAGACCGTTCCTTGCCCGACCAATAATTGTTATCAGACCAAAGATGGCATTTGGTTCCTTATTTGCTACGGACATTACAACAAGTACTTTGAACTGACAATGAGAACCATAGGTCTCGATGAACTGATCGGCAACAAGGAATTAGATACGCTGGAAGTCATCGGCAAGAATGGGAAAAACGCTTATGTGATCAGCCGCATGGATGAAGCATTTGCGAAGAAGACCTTCGCTGAATGGGAAGAACTCTTTATTAAGTACGACATCCCATACCAGAAATGCTTCACAATGGACGACGTTCTTGCAGACGAGGAAGCGTACGCCAATGACTTCTTGAGACACTTCAATTATGACCTTGGTCATCGCGTCATGCCGACAAGTCCCATCAAGATGTGGAGCGTCGGGGATCCTAAAATCTGGATCGCCAAGCCAATCGGTTATGACACTCGCGAATATATGCTGAAGTGCGGCTATTCGGAAGAAGACGTTAAACGGATGGCGGCGGATAAAACTGTCGGCGTGTACGATGGCAAGCCCCTCCGATTCGACAAGGCTGTGCCATCTTCAGCGACCATACCGCTCTCCGATGTTTAGGCAGCCTATCGGTTGGTAGAGCCGGGACGCTTCACTGCATTTTGGACTATCATGTCCAGTGGCCGAGTTAGGTTCTATTCTCGACACGCCGCAGTTGAAGCGGTGAGTTCACGATTCCGAGTCGGAACTTTATGGAAGGGTCAAGTATGAAGAGAGCTTGGTTGGTAGCAGGGCTGCTAATTACAGTGAGTTCAGTGACGGCTTTTGGACAGCAGAAGGAACAAGAGCGAGTCGAAAATGCCGGAAAGGTAATGCAGGAGATTGTAAATATTCCTGACAATATTCCGCAGGACGTACTCGACAAAGCGGATTGCGTTGTTGTTTTGCCCTCCGTGATTAAGTTTGCCATAGGACTTGGCGGCAGCTACGGTCGCGGCGTGATGACCTGCCGCGGCGGTGCGGATTTTAAAGGCCGTTGGGGCGCTCCGACCATGATGGCGCTCGAAGGCGGAAGCGTGGGTTTGCAACTCGGCGGACAGGCAACCGACTTCGTGCTGCTGCTGATGAATCCGCGGTCGGCGGCGAACATTCTCACCAGCAAGGTGAAGCTCGGAGGGGATGTCTCTGCCGCTGCGGGTCCGGTTGGGCGAAACGCTTCGGCCGAAACCGACGTGACGCTGCGTGCCGAGATACTCTCGTATTCTCGCGCTCGCGGGCTGTTTGCCGGAATCTCGCTCGCCGGCTCTACGCTTCGTGCAGACAATTCGGCGAATAAGAGCCTGTACGGAAGAGAGATGAGCGCGCAAGACATCGTCTTCAAACATGCGGCGGCAGCGCCTGCGTCCGCAAAGTTGTTGCTGTCGACCCTGGACAAGAAGACACCAATCAACAAATCCAAAAACTAGCTTTTGTTGGTGAAAAACGAAGCTGTTTGTACCTATCCGATTTACGTAATAGGGGTGGTCTGTAACGGTACGCGCGCCGGTGGCAGTCAGACGCAGTCATCTCCTATTATTGCAACATCTATCCTGGATGGATCGGTCGCTGGGCGGCAGGAGTGAAATGCCGCCCGGCCATTCGTCTTTCTGCACGAACTATTCGCATTTCCTGTCCGAGAATCGCGTCAGTTCACAAATCTTAATAGGCATTTGCGCCGATTGAAGACCAACATCAGTTAGGCTGATAGAAGCGCAATTTAACGATGCTGCTTGGACGGCATAACCTTCGGGAGAACGTAAGGACTTTACTTGAGAAGAACCACTGAACTCAAATACTATGAGAACATGGCTCCCGCGGGGCAAAAAATCAACAGCACCTTGCAGCTTCTGTTAGAGAGAGCAAGAAGGACGATGAATGGAAGAGAATACTCCCGTCCCACCAATCCGGCCCGACGACCCATCTCCACTCACTAAACCTAAACGGTCCACAACCCTACGAGTCGTGGTCTGGATCGCCGTTCTCCTGTTCGCAGCGGGAGTGTTTTGGTTAGTCATCCACAATCGCAGCAATCCGGAGACGGCGTCGCAGAACGGCCGTCGCGCGGCCATGGCGGCTCAGGTCACCGTCATTCCCGCCGTCGCGCAAAAGGGCGATATTGGGGTCTACCAGGAAGCCATCGGCACGGTAACGCCCGTTTATACCAGTTCCGTGACCAGCCAAGTGACTGGATTGATCACTTCCGTTCACTACCACGAAGGCCAGGTCGTTTCCAAGGGCGCTCCGCTGATTGACATCGATCCCCGCTCGTTTCAAGCACAGCTTGAGCAGGCCCAAGGCACGTTGGAGAAAGACACCCACTTCCTTGCGCAAGCCCAGATGGACCTCGAGCGCTATCGCGCCGCCTGGGCCCGAAATGCTATTGCCAAGCAGATTCTGGATGATCAGGAAAAGATCGTGGCGCAGTATGAAGGGACGGTCAAGGCCGATCAGGGTCTGGTTCAATTTGATAAGGTCCAGCTCACCTATTGCCACATCACCGCGCCGTTCAGCGGTCGCGCTGGTTTGCGGCTGGTCGACCCAGGCAACATAGTGCAAGCCAATGGCACCTCGCCGCTCGTGGTGATTACCCAGGAACAGCCGATTACCGTGATCTTCACAGTCGCCGAAGATACGCTCGGCCAGATCCAGGCCCGGGTTCGCAAAGGCGGTCAACTCCCGGTGGATGCTTATGACCGTGCCGCGCAAACCAAGCTCGCCACCGGCAAATTGATCACCCTCGACAACCAGATTGACACCACCACTGGAACCGTCAAGCTGCGCGCCATCTTTGGAAACAAGAACCGCGAGCTTTTCCCCAACCAATTCGTGAATACCCGGCTGCTGGTGGAGACGCTCAAGGACATGACGCTGATCCCCACATCCGCAATTCAACACAACGGCCAGACTGCATTCGTCTACGTTCTGCAGAACGGCACGGCGCAGATGCGTACCGTTAAACCCGGGGCTGTCGATGCCGGGATGACTGCGGTCGAAGGCATCCAGCCCGGAGACGTAGTCGCCAATAGCAGCTTTGAGAAGCTTCAGCCCAACTCGAAGGTCGTAATCGCCCAGAAGTCTCCGCCCGCCAACGCAAACGGGAGTGGCATGAAGTGAGTCCCTCCCGCCCATTCATCTTACGACCCGTTGCCACTTCGCTGTTGATGATCGCGATTGTGCTGGTGGGTGTCGTCGCCTACACGCAGTTGCCGGTCTCTGCCCTGCCCCAGGTGGATTACCCAACCATCCAGGTCCTCACCTTTTATCCTGGCGCCAGCCCGGACGTAGTAGCGACCACGGTTACCGCGCCTCTGGAGCGGCAGTTCGGCCAGTTGCAGGGCCTCAGTCAGATGACCTCGACCAGTTCGGGGACAACTTCGGTCATTGTGCTGCAGTTCAACCTGAGCCTGAATATCGACGTTGCCGAGGAAGAAGTGCAGTCGGCCATTAACGCGGCGCAGAGTTTTCTGCCCAGCGTGCTTCCCGCGCCGCCTATCTACAGCAAAACCAATCCGGCCGATGCGCCTGTGCTCACGCTGGCGATCACCTCTGACTCGATGCCGCTCTCCCAGGTCGAGGATCTGGTGGACACCCGCCTCGCGCCTAAACTCTCCCAGCTCAACGGGGTTGGACTGGTAAGCATCAGTGGCGGCCAGAAGCCAGCCGTCCGCATTCAGGCCAATCCTGCCGCGCTCGCCTCCTACGGTCTCACCCTGGAGCAACTTCGCACCGCGCTCATCCAAACCAGCGTGAACGCCGCGAAGGGAAACTTCGACGGACCCCGGCAGGGCTACCAGATCGACGCCAACGACCAACTCCAGCGCAGCGCTGAATATAAGGACGTGGTTGTAGCCTACCGCAACGGTGCTCCCATCGTGCTGAAGGACGTGGCGCAGGTAGTAGACGGGGTTGAGAATAACAATCAAGCCGCCTGGATGAACCTGACCCCTGCGGTGATTCTCAACATCCAGCGGCAGCCCGGCGCCAACACCATCAGCGTCGTCCAGAGCATCAAGTCCATTCTGCCCCAGCTTGAAACCAACTTGCCAGCCGCCATCAAAGTCACGCAGATGACGGATCTCACGGTGCCCATCAAGGCCTCGGTCGACGACGTAGAGTTCGAGTTGATGCTCACCGTGGTTCTGGTGGTTCTGGTCATCTTCCTGTTTCTCCGCAGCATCCGCGCCACCATTATTCCGGCGGTGGCCGTGCCGATTTCCCTTGTCGGTACTCTCGGCGCAATGTACGTGCTTGGCTACAGCCTCGACAACCTTTCAATGATGGCTCTCACCATCGCGACCGGCTTCGTAGTGGACGATGCCATCGTGATGATCGAGAACATCTCGCGCTACCTGGAGGAGGGCGAAACGCCTCTGCAGGCCGCGCTCAAGGGTGCCGAGCAGATTGGTTTCACCATCATGTCGCTCACGATTTCGCTGATCGCCGTGCTCATTCCGCTGCTGTTCATGGGCGATGTCGTGGGCAGGTTGTTTCGTGAATTCGCCGTGACCCTGGCGGTGACGATTATCATTTCCGCGGTCGTCTCGCTGACCCTGACGCCGATGATGTGCGCCCGCCTGCTGCACTACAACCCTGAGGATCAGCAGACAAAGTTCTATCGCATTTCCGAGCGCGCCTTCCAGCGCATGATCGAATTCTACGGGCGCACCCTGAAATTCGTACTGCGCTATCAGACCATTACGCTTCTGGTCGCGCTGGGCACCCTTGTGTTGACGATCTTTCTATACATTGTCGCCCCAAAAGGATTCTTCCCGGTGCAGGATACCGGCGTTATCCAGGGTATATCGCAAGCCTCGGAGACCATTTCTTTCGCGGCCATGGCCCAGAAGCAGCAGGAGCTGGCAAAGGTAATCCTCGACGATCCCGCGGTCGAGAGCCTGACCTCGTTCATAGGTGCTGATGGCACCAACACCACGCTGAACAGCGGACGTTTCTCCATTAACCTCAAGCCGCTCAACAAGCGTGACAATAATGCTTCCGACGTCATTCGCCGACTCCAGGCGAAGCTGCGGAACATAGATGGAATCAAGCTCTTCATGCAGCCGGTGCAGAATATCACTGTCGACGACCGGGTAAGCCGCACGCAATATCAATACACGCTGGAGGATCCCGACGCGGACGAACTGAACCTGTGGACCAATCGCTTTGTGGAGCGGGCAAAGAAGTTGCCGCAACTCGAAGACGTTGCCACCGACCAGCAAACCGGCGGCTTGGCGGTTTCGCTGGTCATCGATCGGATCACTGCCTCGCGTCTTGGGATTGCGCCGGCCACCATCGACAACACTCTGTATGACGCTTACGGACAGCGCCAGATCAGCACCATGTACACCCAGCTCAATCAATATCACGTGATTCTGGAAACTCAACCCGAATTCCAGCGGGATCCGAGCAAACTGTCGAGCCTTTACATCCAGACCAACGCATCGTCAGGTGCAACCGGAGCCGGAGCTTCCACCTCTTATGCTGCCACCAGTTCGGTTTCCGCTGGCTCGAATGCCACCACAGCCTCAGCCCAATACACGCCATCGTCCGGGGTACAGCTTGCACCGTCAAATGCGCTGACGGCCAAGGTCTCCACGTCGAATTCCGCCAGCAGTTCCACTCCGGCGAGTGCCGTGCCGCTCGCGGCCTTCACCAGTTTCAGCCGCGTCAATTCGCCGCTCTCCATCAATCATCAGGGGCAGTTCCCTTCTGTTACCGTCTCTTTCAATCTGTCGCCGAATGCCTCGCTTGGCGAGGCCATTACCGCCATTGACAAGGTGCAGAAAGAGATGAACATGCCGGCCAGCCTGCAGGCCGACTTCCAGGGCACCGCTGCTTCTTTCAGAAACTCGCTGTCCAACGAAGCACTGCTCATTCTAGCCGCGCTGGTCACGGTTTATATCGTCCTCGGCGTGCTCTACGAGAGTTTTATTCATCCGATCACGATTCTCTCCACTCTGCCTTCCGCCGGAGTTGGCGCACTGTTGGCGCTAATCCTGTTCCGCCAGGATCTGAGCGTGGTCGCCATCATTGGAATCATCCTGCTGATTGGCATCGTGAAGAAAAACGGAATTATGATGGTGGACTTCGCCTTGGAAGGCGAGCGCAAGCACGGCAAGACCGCTACCGATGCGATCTACGATGCGTGCCTGCTGCGCTTCCGGCCTATCATGATGACTACGATGGCCGCACTCCTCGCTGGCATTCCGCTGGCTGCGGGCACCGGTATCGGTTCGGAGCTACGCCGCCCACTCGGCATCAGCATGGTCGGCGGGCTCTTGTTAAGCCAGGTGCTTACGCTATACACCACGCCGGTGATTTACATTTTCTTTGACGGACTCGCTCAGCGATTCTCGCGCTCGAAATCGAAATCCAGCAACAGACCTGACGCCCCAGGCACCGAACCGCAGCCGGAGCATTCATGAATCTGTCGCGCATATTCATTAACCGGCCTGTAGCCACAACGCTGCTGACGGCGGCAATAGCCCTGGCTGGCGCTATTGCTTTCAATGTGTTGCCTGTCTCGGCGTTACCTCAGGTCGATTACCCAACCATCTCGGTCGGATCTTCGCTACCTGGAGCCAGCGCCGAAATCATGGCCGCTTCCGTGGCTACCCCTCTGGAGCGGCAGTTTAGCCACATTGCCGGCGTCTCGGAGATGACCTCGACCAGTTCGCTCGGCACTACGGCCATCACGCTGCAGTTTGACCTCAGCCGTAATATCGATGGCGCGGCCCGTGACGTAGAAGCGGCGATCAACTCGGCGCGCACCTACCTTCCCGCCAACCTGCCCGCCAACCCAACCTACCGCAAGGTGAATCCTGCCGACTCACCCATCATGATCATCGGCCTCACCTCGGACATCTACGACCGGGGCAGGCTTTACGATGAAGCCTCCACGATCATTCAGCAAAAGCTCTCGCAGATTCAGGGTGTAGGACAGGTCACCACCGGCGGCGGCGCGCTGCCTTCGGTCCGCATTGACGTGAATCCCACCCAACTCAACAGCTACGGGTTCACCCTCGCCAATATTCAGTCAATGTTGAGCCTGCAAAATGCTCACCAGGCTCGCGGTCAACTCTCTGACGGCATCACAACCGCCGATATCATTACTAATGACCAGATCCGGTACGCCAATGATTACAAGCCTCTGATAGTTGGCGTCAAGAACGGCGCTGCCGTCCGCCTCTCCGATGTCGCCAACGTGTTCGACTCGGTACAGAACATCCGCTCCGCCGGCTACCTGAATGGCAAACCCGCCATTCCCATCATCATCTTCCGCCAGCCTGGCGCCAACATCATCGAGACGGTCGATAATATAAGACGCGAACTGCCTTCGATCAAGGCATCGATCTCGAAGGGCATCGACACAACCATCGTTCTCGACCGTACCCTTACGATCCGGGCCTCCGTAAGGGACGTCGAACGCACGTTGCTCATTTCTATTTGCCTTGTGGTGGCCGTGGTTTTCTTCTTTCTGCGCAGCCCACGCGCCACGCTCATTCCCGCCGTCGCCGTCCCGGTTTCGCTGGTTGGCACCTTTGCCGTGATGTACATGTTCGGCTTCAGCCTCGACAATCTCTCGTTGATGGCGCTCACTATCTCTACCGGCTTCGTCGTGGACGACGCAATCGTGGTGATGGAAAACATCACGCGCCACATAGAGAACGGCATGGAGCCGTACGCCGCTGCGCTCAGGGGCGCAAAGGAAATCGGCTTCACCGTCTTCTCGATCAGCATGTCGCTAATCGCGGTCTTCATCCCTATTCTGCTCATGGGCGGAATTGTAGGGCGCCTGTTCCGCGAATTCGCCATTACGCTTTCCACGGCCATTGTCGTCTCCATGGTCATTTCGCTCACAACTACGCCGGCCATGTGCGCCCATCTGCTCAAGCCCCATGCTGAGAAGCACGGCCGTCTCTACAAGCTGAGCGACAAGTTTTTCGCCGCGATGCTTTCCGGGTATCGGCGTTCGCTGCTCTGGGTGCTTGACAACTCCGTGCTCACGCTGGTCGTTCTAGGCCTGGTCATCGCGCTGAACGTAGTTCTGGTTTACATCATTCCTAAGGGCTTTTTCCCGCAGCAGGATACGGGAGTGATCTTCGGAGGCGTTCAGGGACCGCAGGATGCCTCGTTCGCGGTCATGCATGATTCCGTCAAAGCTCTTGCGGCCGCCATCAAGACCGATCCCGGCGTGGATAACGTCGTAGCATTCACGGGCGGTCAGGGCAACACGAACGGCGGCTTCATCTTCATGGCTCTCAAGCCGCTCGGGGAGCGCAAGGCCAGCGCCGCGCAGATCCTCGCACGCATCCGTCCCAAGATGGCAGCCTTACCCGTCGCCTCGGCCTTCTTGCAGCCAGCTCAGGATCTCCGCATCGGCGGACGGGCGAGCAACGCACTCTACCAGTACACAATTCAATCGGACAGTGCGCAGGATCTTGCCCAGTGGGGCCCCGTCCTTCTGCGCGAAATGCGCAAGCTCCCGGGTTTTCAGGACGTAAATACCGATCAGCAGAACGGCGGCCTTGACCATTACCTCACCTACGACCGGGCCTCCGCCGCGCGCTTTGGCATCACAACGCAAGCTTTGGACTCATCCTTGTACAGTGCCTTCGGCCAACAGGAAGTCTCCATCATCTATACCCAGCTCAACCAGTATTACGTGGTGATGGAAGTCGCACCCCAGTTCTCGCAGAGCCCCGAAGGGCTGAAGTACATCTACATGAACTCGGCGAACGCCGGTAACGTGCCGCTGAGCGCCGTCACCAGCGGCACGTCGAGCGCGATACCGCTCTCCGTCAACCACACCAGCCTGTTCCCCTCGGTCACGGTCTCCTTCAACCTGGCTGCGGGCGTAGCGCTCAGCGACGCTACCCGCGAGGTAGCCAAGATGCAGGCGAGTCTGAACATGCCCCAGACCATTCGCGGATTTTTCGCCGGAACGGCGCAGGCATACCAGACCTCGCTCGCCTCCGAGCCCATTCTTATCGCCACGGCATTGCTGGCCGTCTTTATCGTGCTTGGGATTCTCTATGAGAGCTTGGTGCATCCGCTCACCATCATATCGACGCTGCCCTCGGCCAGCGTTGGAGCGATGCTGGCATTGATGGTCTTCAAGATCGACCTCAACATTATCTCCATCATCGGAATCGTGTTGCTCATCGGCATCGTGAAGAAAAACGCCATTATGATGATCGACTTCGCCCTCGCCGCCGAACGCAATGAGGGCAAGAACACCACCGATGCCATCTTCGAAGCCTGTATGCTGCGCTTCCGTCCAATCCTGATGACCACCATGGCAGCCATTTTCGGAGCCTTGCCACTGGCCTTCGGCACCGGCATCGGCTCGGAACTGCGTCGCCCCCTCGGAATCACGATTGTCGGCGGTCTTGTAATGAGCCAACTGCTCACTCTCTACACCACTCCGGTCGTCTATCTGGCACTCGACCGCATGCGCCTCCGCGTCATGGGCAAGGAGCACGATACCCTTCCTCCTACCAACGGAAGCGATTTGGAAGGAGCTGTATGACCGGAGGCCAACCTATAATGCGAGATATCAAAATGCGTAACCGAACGCGGATAGCGAACTTCAACGTCCTGTCGCTGCTGGCCGCAGCCATGCTTTCGTGCGTGCTTGCCGGATGCGTGGTCGGTCCCAAGTATCATGCGCCCGCCACGCCGGCCCCACCCACCTATAAGGAGTCGCCCGCTAACGTCGTGCAGAAGACTCCTGCGCCTCCTCCGGCAGATCTTTCGTCCGATCCCACCCTTGGGGGCCTGGGCCTGTGGACTGTCGCCAAGCCGCAGGACGCCATGCTGCGCGGCAAGTGGTGGGAGATCTACAACGACCCTGAGTTGAACGCGCTCGAAGAGCAGCTCAGCGTCAATAACCAGAACATCAAGCAGTCTTTCGAGAACTTCATGGCGGCCCGCGCCATCGTTCGTCAGGCGCGTGCGCAGTACTTCCCAACTGTTACGGCTGGACCTTCGTTGACGGGTTCGCGTACTTCGTCCAATGCCGGGAGCGCACAGAGTGCCACGAGCGCCCTTATCGATCTGCCCATTGATGCCACCTGGCAGCCCGATCTCTGGGGCAAGATCCGCAACACCGTGCGTCAGGCGCAGTACAAGGCACAGCTCAGCGCCGCCGACCTGGAAAGCGAGCGCCTCTCCGAGCAGGCCAGCCTTGCCACCTTTTTCTTCGAGCTGCGAGGGCAGGATGCCCTCCAGCAAATTCTTGACGCGACGGTCGCCGCCGACCGGAAGTCGCTCGAGCTAGCGCGTGCCACTTATGAGACGGGAGTTTCGAATCAGCTTGCCGTCGTCCAGGCTCAGACCACGCTGGAGAGCGCACAGGCGCTGGCCACGAATCTCGGAGTCGTACGCGCCCAGTATGAGCACGCAATCGCTACGCTCATAGGCAAGCCTGCGTCGGAATTTTCCATTCCAGTCCGTGCCTCGCTCATTACGCCACCGTCCATACCGGTCGGTCTGCCTTCGCAACTTCTGGAGCGCCGCCCTGACATTGCCGGTGCCGAGCGCACCTTGGCTGCCGCAAACGCCCAGATCGGCATTGCCTATGCCGCCTACTATCCCAACATTACGATCTCGGCCGCTGGAGGCTTTACAAGTTCCACCTGGAGGCATCTCCTCGAGTGGCCCAGCCGCTTCTGGTCCGTCGGCCCCTCGGCCTCCGAGACCATCTTCGATGCCGGACTGCGCCGCGCCACCGTCAACCAATACGTCGCCACATACAACGCCAATCTCGCCGGATACCGCCAGACCGTGCTCACCGCCTTCCAGCAGGTCGAAGACGCGCTCTCTACCCTGCGCATCCTCACCGACCAGATTCAGCAGCAAAAACGTGCGGTCGACTCCGCCAAACTTGCTCTTGACCTGGAGATGAACCGCTACGAGAATGGACTAGATCCTTACGTCGACGTGGTTATCCAGCAGAACACTCTGCTCTCGGCTCAACAGACCCTGACGCAGATCGAGATCCAGCGCGTAACCGCGTCCGTGCAACTCATCCAAGCCCTCGGTGGAGGATGGGACCGGTCGCAACTGCCCACGCCGCAACAGATCACTGAGAAACCGGCGCAAGCAGATACAAAGCTGCAACAGTAACGGAACTGCGCCGGCGTTAGGAAAACGGACGGAGTCTTCTTGTGAAGCTGCCTCAAAGATTATTGTCTTTATCCTCGTTACTGCTGCTTTCCTTTGCTCTTGTCGCACAGTCCGTGCCCAGCCAGCGGCTCGTGATTCCTCAGGAACCAACTCCAAACCTGGGACAACTCAAAACGCGGTTGATTGCCTATCACGACTGTCTTCGTCCCCGCCGTTGTTATTTGCCCGAATTGAATCGTCAGAGTAACTTGGCAATCGCGTTTCTGCAACGCAGGGCGGCGAAAGCAAGACCCGGAGAGAAACTGGCGCTTGTTCTCGATATCGACGAGACCGCTCTGTCCAATTGGGAAGAAGAAACACAGGACGACTTTGGCTTTATTCCAAACGACTGGAACATCTGGGTCGAGAAGAAACAAGCCACGCCGATCGCTGGGACGTTGCGGCTATTCAACGAAGCGCAGAAGCACAAGGTTGCAGTGTTCTTCATTACCGGACGAAGCACTGCACAGGAACCCGCCACCGTGGAGAATTTGAATGCGGCAGGCTATCGCGATTGGGCAGGCTTGTCCATGCGCGGGCCGCATCCCTTCGGTCAAACCACGCGCGACTACAAATCAAGCGAGCGCAGAAAGATTGTCGAGGCCGGGTATCGCATCATACTCAACGTGGGAGATCAGATGAGCGATCTAGCCGGGAGCCCGCAAGCCGAGCTTTCCGTGAAGCTTCCCAATCCCTTTTACTACATTCCGTAGCAATTCTTCCGCCGGTCGAAGCCAAGAGCATTTCTGCGTAGGTGTGTCCCCAGAGCACCCCACATTTGCCTAGTTAGTTAGCAAATGTGGGTTCGCGGATGTGACGGATACACCAACCCTGCATTCGTGCTGGATCAGGCTTGGACCGCCGCCTTAGCCACCGCCGATGCACTGGGAAGCTTTTCAACGTTCCAGCAGGATTCCATCAACCGTACAACCTGCGCTTTGGGTAGAATGCCGTCCGCAAGGTCTGCAAACTTCGCTTCCAGCGCGCTATCGCTCATGGGGACTTCAGTGCTGCCTACCGCGTGCTCGATGCGCTTGCTCAGCCTGCGACCGTCCTTCAGTACGATCGTAAGTTCAACCTGCTCCGGTTTGATGGATACATCGACAATCGGAATAACGCGGACGCGCAGGGCAACGACCACTGGATCGCGCACCGCTCGATTACTGAACTGCTTTTCGCCCGCCGCGCCCTCAACGATTGCCACGGCCACGGCATGGTAGACGCTGAATTTTCCTTCCAATCCCTCGTTCGGCGTCTTCTTGCCGGTCAACTCCAGCACCAGGGGATTGACCCGCAGATCGACGTGGTCAACTTGCTCCGGAGTAATCTTGTATTGGTTGCGGAGTTGGATGGCCGCATCAATGGCCGGGTGCAGGACAATGCCGCAGGCAAACGGCTTATATGTGTTAAGCAGGGTTTCGTAACGAGTACCCAGGCCTTCGGTGATTTCCCGGTAATCCTGCTTGGTACTGATCGTATTCGCCCAACCGCGCTTGGCCTCGATCATTTCATTGGAACTGGTGTAATTCTTCGATGCCAAGATTGCGGCCGTCATACCATTGTTGGCCGCCCGACCGGGATTAAAGCTCTTGTTCATCGATCCAAAAGACTCACGTAATCCCACGGGTTGAGACGCAGCTAAACCGAGCGCCCAGATCATCTGCTGCTCATTGAGTCCAAGCAGTTTTCCTGTGGCGGCAGCGCTGCCAAATACTCCCGCAGTGCCCGTGATGTGCCAGCCCCTGTCATAGTGGTCGGGATATACCGCGTTGCCTATGCGGCATTCGGTTTCAACTCCGAGAACCAGTGCGTTCATAAAATCTTTGCCTGAGACAGGATGGTACTCGGCGAAGGCAAGGATGGCCGACACCACCGGCCCGCCAGGGTGGATGATTGTCTTCAGATGGGTATCGTCAAAATCAAAAATATGGGAACTGACGCCGTTGATAAACGCGGCATTCATGATGTCGAAGCGTTCTTTACGTCCCAGGAGACTGGCCTGCGGTGGACCTGAAAACGGTGACAGAGCCGCCACCGCGCAGTCGACCGTCTCGTGATGCGAGCCTCCCACAGCCACGCCTACCCAGTTGAGCAGCGTGCGCAGCCCCTCCTTGCGCACTGAGGCCGGCAAGTCCTCATATTTCGCTTCGACTACATATTTTGCCAGCGTGCGGGTTACACCTTTCGCTGCAGCAGGAGGCGGAGACGCTGTCTGGGCTTCGGCTGAGGTGGAAAACGCCAATGTCGTAGCACCAGCCCCGGTGGCTGCGAGTGAAGCAACCGTGGCGACGCGCAGAAAATCACGGCGATCAATAGTTGACATGCGATTCTCCCACAAATAAGTTGCCAAGTATTGTGGCTATTGACCTCGATTTACACAACAGCAATCTTTGATCGCATCCCGCCGTTGGCAAGAAATCTATACCGGTCTGCAGAGCCTCGGCTCAAGCAAGCTTCATGGCGAGGTCGGAAATCTTGGTTTCCACGAAGACAGGCGCATATAGACCGGCGCGGGCTCACTGCCAGCGCTGATTGTGCCGTTGCAACCACCAGCAGGGTGGGGTTAACGCTGACGCCGCATACTGAGGAAACGCGGTCCGCGTGCAGACCGCGTCCGCCGTCCCCAGGTAGTCATACTCCATTTTGCTGCCCTTGAGCGGCGTCTTCAGATACTGCTCAACCGGGACGCTTTCCAATCCTGAACCCCACGCCAGCCTCACCTCAAAGACAATCCAGTCCAGGGCATACAGCATAGCAAGACTAAGCAACAGGTACATCGTCATGCGCCCAACGTATCGCAAAGGGTGGATTTGCATTCGGCTCTCGTATCCCGATTTCAACAAACCAGAATAGCTTAGACCAATTCAAGGTGAAATGTATCCTGCACGGGAAACGAAGACCATATCAGCTACAAACGCTGCGGAGGCTTAGAGCGCTGCTTCCCAGGTTATCGCCAAGACGGCATCAGTGCGAACAGGGCACCCGACGTTCATTCCGATACGAAGCCCAAGGGAGCGCGGTTCTTTCTTACTGCACACATTCTTCCTTGCTGCCCAGCACCTTCGCCAGCTTTTCGGTCAGAGCCAGCAGCGTGAACGGCTTCTGCAAATATTCAAATGGCGCGTCCATCTGCCTTTCCCGCTGCAATATCTGTTCGGTATAGCCTGACATAAACACCACGCGAAGCTCCGGTAATGTTTCTAGAATTCGGTTTGCCATATCGCGGCCATTCATGCCTGGCATCACAACGTCGGTCAGCAGCAAATCAATTCTTCCCGGATACCGCTGACAAACTGCGATTCCCTCCTCTGGATAAGCACAGCTCAGAACCTCGTATCCCGTCCGTTTTAATACTTCGGTCAATAATCCGCGTATCATCTCTTCGTCTTCCACCAATACAACCGTCTGCTTTATTCCGGGTGTATTCGTGACAATGCTGGACTCCGCCCTGATTGCAATCGCTTCCTGCATCTGTTTTCTCCAGTGATGCTACGCTGCGAATTAGAGCAAGCATGATTCCAATTGCGCGATGACCTATTTTTGCTAAAACCGGCGTGTTTTTGCGCTTCATCTGCAAAGAACTGGTCTGTTGTCTTTCTTGGGATTTCAAAGCGGAACCGCTGTCCCGATTCGGATGAACCGGAATCGCCATCCTTAACGATTCGTAACACCATCCTCATCCGGAGCAGCTACTCGCAAATGCTAAGATTCTGGGAACGGTTGAACTCTGGTATGAGGTATTCATTGATGACGTTTCTTCGCCATGCTGGGCGGATTCGGCTTTCCATCTCTCTTGCGCTGCTCAGCGTAGTGGTTACCGCTCCGCTCGCCGCGGGTACTGCTCGTGTTGTGGAAACCGTGGATCTGCAAGTGGTCACGCAAATTCGCCAGGAAGGGATTCGGCACAGCCAGGTGATGCAGACTCTCGCCGAACTTACCGACCGCATAGGGCCCCGTCTCTCCGGTTCGCGGAATCTCAAAAATGCCAATGTTTTCACCGAGAAACAGTTCAGCGACTGGGGACTTTCCAACGTGCATCTCGAAGGCTTTTCCTTTGGCCGCGGTTGGGCGCTGGACTCCATCTCTCTCCGCATGACCTCGCCCGACAACGCCGTTCTCTTCGGCATTCCCAAGGCTTGGACGCCTGCCACAAATGGCGTAGTGAAAGGTGAAGTCGTTGCAGTCAGGATCAATTCCGTCGAGGACATCGACAAATACAAGGGACAACTCGCTGGAAAAATCATCCTTCTCGGTGAGGCGCGCGATCTGAAGCCGGAGAGTGAACCTGCGCTCCATCGCTACAATGATGCTCAACTCAGCGACCTTGCAAAATTCTCCATGCCCGGCAGCCCATACAAGGATGCGACGGGCCGGGTGTGGACCCGCGAAGAACTGATACAGCGCCGCCGACTCAGCCAGGCCATTGACAGGTTTCTACAGGACGAAAAAATCGCGGCTTCCATCGAAAGCTCGCAAGGCGATGAAGGTCTACTGCTCGTGCAGGGCACGTCGAACTACAAGCCGGAATCGCCGGATGGGGTACTCCAACTCGTCATCGGCGCCGAGCAGTTCAATCGTATGTCGCGGCTGATCGATCGCAAGGTTCCGGTCGCCGTGGAAATGGATGTGAAATCGCACTTCGAGTCACCTGACAACGGACAAATCTTCAACACTGTCGCCGAAATTCCAGGCACTGACAAGAAAGACGAACTGGTTCTCATCGGCGGCCATCTCGACTCCTGGCACGCCGGAACCGGCGCCACGGACAACGGCGCAGGTGTTGCCGTTGCCATGGAGGCCATTCGCATTCTGAAGGCGCTCGGACTCCAGCCGCGACGCACGATTCGAATCGTGCTCTGGGCCGGAGAGGAGGAAGGACTCCTCGGCTCACGAGCCTACGTCAAGGAACATTTTGGCTATCCTATCGAGCCAAAGAACGATCCGACTCCTTTCTACATGCGTACGGCCCCATTGCCGCTAATGCTCAAGCCCGCCCAGGCAAAGGTCTCGGCATACTTCAACTTAGACAACGGAACTGGAAAAATCCGCGGCATCTATGCTCAGGAAAACGCCGCTGTCGTGCCTATCTTCGTGCAATGGGGAAAGCCCTTCCGCGATCTCGGCTTCAGCACAGTCACCATGCGCGACACCGGCTCTACCGACCACGTCTCGTTCGACGCTGTCGGCATCCCCGGTTTCCAGTTCATTCAGGATTCCGTGGAATACGAGACCCGAACTCACCACTCCAATATGGATGTCTACGACCGTGCCCAGCGTGATGACCTTATTCAGGCGTCCGTCATCATGGCCTCGTTCCTCTACAACGCTGCGACCCGAGATCAACTGCTGCCGCGCAAGCCTCTGCCAGTCAAGGTCCAGCACGAACAGCCAGCCACGACCACAACAACTAAGAGCATGGACGCAGATAAGAAGTAAACACCCTGTCAAACAGGAAGGGTGGCCATCATCTGGCCACCCTTCCTGTTTCTCGCCCGTGTTATTGATCTTGAAACCAAGCCTTACCGCCCTGCCTTCACCGCCGCGGCCAACCCATTCAGCAGTCCGAGTGTTTCGTCCCAACCAATACAGGCATCCGTTATACTCTGGCCGTAGGTGAGTGGTTTCCCCGCCACCAACTTCTGCGAACCGCCTGCCAGGCTGCTCTCGATCATGACTCCGATAATGCGTTTTTCTCCCTTGGAGATCTGTCCCGCAACATCGTTGCACACCACAATTTGCCGCATATGATCCTTCTGGCTGTTGGCGTGGCTGCAGTCGATCATCACCATTGGTTCTTGTTTGCATTTTTGCAGTTTGGCGCAAGCCTCCGCCACCGCCTCCGACGTGTAGTTCACCATCTTGTTGCCACCCCGCAAAATCACATGCGTATCCGGATTGCCGCGAGTCACGAAGATTGCCGACTGCCCATATTTCGAATGGCCAAGAAAAGTATGCGAGTGCGCCGCCGAGAGCATCGCCTCAATTGCGATCTGCACATCCCCCGAAGTCGCATTCTTGAAGCCAATCGGACAGGAGATGCCGGAGACTAGCTGGCGATGAAGCTGGCTTTCCGTGGTGCGCGCGCCAATCGCACCCCAACTTACAAGCGCGGCCACATACTGTGGCGAGATCATGTCGAGGAACTCGGATCCGGCGGGCACGCCCATCTCTGCCAGGTCGAGCAACAAACGGCGCGCCATGCGCAGCCCGTCGTTGATCTTGTAAGAGTTGTCGAGATAGGGGTCGTTGATCAGACCTTTCCATCCGATGGTGGTGCGCGGCTTTTCAAAATACACCCGCATCACCACGATCAATTCGTTGGAAACCTTGGCCATCGCATCTTTCAGCTTGGCTGCATATTCGCGTGCTGCCTTCGTGTCATGGATGGAGCAGGGCCCCACCACCACGATCAGCCGCTTATCGCGACCAGCAAGCACCTCGCAAATTGCCTTGCGAGTCTTGAAGACGGTTGCCGCGGCAGCATCGGTCATCGGCAGTTCCTCCTCAAGGAATGCAGGAGGCAGGACTACTTTTGTCCATTTGATTCTTAGATCGTCTGTTTCGTACATAGCCGGTTTACCGATAAGTACATCGCGAGGCAATAGTGCCCGCTGCGATCCTAACCTTCCTCCAGCCTAGCGGCCGGAATCTCATTATGCAGGATATATCAGCGTAAAACGGATTGGCCTCTGGCCGCAAGCATTGCAAGCGCAGTCGCTACCCCGGCCCGCCTGCCGCTTGGGCTGCAGCGGTCTGCTCGGCAGCAGTCCTGAGCGCCTTCGCCTGCCTGCGCCGCCACCAGCTATAACCGGCAATTGGTATCGAGCACGCGAGCACAAAACCGATTGACCACTTCGCCGAACGCGCAAATACTTGCATCCAGTCAAACGTCCGCGCTGAGAGTACGCCCGCCAGCAGCATCACGAGAATCCATATCAGCGAGCCAATGCCGTTGTATATCTGGAATCGCATTCGCGGCAGCCGCGCCGCTCCTGCCACTGGGGGAGCCAGATGTGCAATGCCCGGAATCCACTTGGCATACAGCAATGAGATTCCCTTGAAGCGATCCAGTCCGTTGTAGGCTTTCTGCTCCAGCGAGTCCGGCACGAATGAAATGCGGCACATCGCGGCAATCACGCTGCGGCCCTTCCAGCGTCCCAGCTCGTACCACATGGCGTCGCCCAGCAGGCACGGCACAGCCGTAGCGAATAACACAAGCCAAAAGTGGATGGGATCAACCGCCACCATGGCGCCTGCAGCCAGCAAAAGTGGGGAGATAAATACGGGGAGTCCCAGCCGTTCGCCCAACGTCACCAGAAACATCCATAGCGCTCCGTGACGGGCAAGCATGGTTGTTTCTGCTGGTGACAACATTCGGTTCGTTTCTCCGGGGAAACCCGCAACGCAAGTAAGGGGACGCAGCCGCGTTCGCTCCGAGCTTTCGCCCTGCGAATGCCACGCCCCCACATGACTAGTGTACCGGGAAACCAGCCGAACTCAACCGGGCCTTTTACTGCCTGGCCGGATTTTCCTTACCTATGATCAGGCTCAATTGGAGTAGGCGAGCTTAGCTCGCTTCAATCACGACTAACGGCCGTCCATCGTCGGTAAAGTGTTTTTCCACCGGCAAGCCAATCTGCTCCCAACCAGCAAGCCCTCCCGCCAACGGACGCACGCGCAATAGGCCGAGTTCCTGCAACTGCTTGGCAACCTTCACCGCCGCCGCCTCGTTCGGACAGGTGCAGTACACCACAATGTCGCGATCGGCCGGAAGCTCCTTCCAGCGCTTCGCGATCTGGTCTGGATCCATCCGCAACGCATTCGGCAGGGTCCGTGGCGCCGCCAGAAAATCCAGCGGATGCCGTAGATCCACGATCACTGGCTCCTCGCCCGCTTGTACCTGCCGGTAAAGCTCTTCGGGAGAGATACGCGCCATGCGCAGGGCCTTCAGGAACTGCCGCCGCGTCCAGTAGCTGCGCGCCGCCAGCACTACGGAAAACACCAGTGCCACCCCTACGGCCCACTGCGCGGTGATCACAAACAGGCCCAGCCAATCGATGGTGCGCATCGAGAGATACCCACCGACCAGCAGCACCGCCAGCCAAGTGATCGATCCCGCCGCGTTGTAGAAATGGAAACGTCCGCGCGACACCTTGGCCGCGCCAGCTAGCGGCAACGCAAGGCGCCCTACGCCCGGAACCCACTTGGCCCAAAGCAGCGATACCCCGGTGTGTTTGTCCAGGGCCAACTGCGACCGCCGCACGCAGGAATCCGGCTGGAACGAAATGCGGCAAAGCAGCCCGAATAGAGAACTGCCCTTCCATCTGCCCAACTCATACCACAGCGTATCACCCGCCAGGCAGGCAACCGTGCTCACCACCAATAGCAGCCCGAGATGCAACGTGCCCATCGCCGCCAGCGCTCCTGCGGCAAACAGCAGCGGAGTCACAAACAAGGGAAGCCCAAGGCGCTCACCCAAGGTCAGAAAGAACACCCAGAGCACGCCATGCCGCGCCAATGAATGAAGATCGTAAAAGTGCATTGTGTGGTCCTGCCCTTCGCCGCCACGGACTAGCCGCCGGTAAAATCAATATCTAGTGAATTATTTGTGTGAACGAGCTTCCTGTTTAGATAGATGCTCAGGAACGGCAATGGAGTGCAAAAATCTCTCGGCAAAGGGACATTGCGGCCCCGCGCATTCGTGTACTTAGGTACCCTCCCACTAAACACCTTAGCTTTCCTCTTAGCTCTCGCCCGGGATATCATGGTTTCGCTTAGGAGAGATCCCGGAGGGTACGCATGATCCCTTTGCTCGTGTTTATTGCCATCCTCGTCGCGGCTGGCTTCATCGTGGCCGGCATGTACAACGGATTGGTACAGCTCAAGGTTCGCGCCGAGAATGCGTGGTCCGACATCGATATTCAATTGAAACGGCGCCACGACCTGATCCCGAATCTCGTCGAAACCGTCAAGGGCTATGCCGCTCACGAAAAGAGTACGTTTGAAGATGTAGCCCGCTATCGTTCGGCAGCCATGGCAGCTACCTCGACCGAGGATCGCGCCCAGGCCGAAGGTCAGCTCACCCAGGCTCTGCGAGGTCTGCTCGCGGTTGCTGAGGCCTATCCTGAGTTGAAGGCCAACGCGCAGTTCATGTCCCTGCAGCAGCAGCTTTCCGATTTGGAAGACGCAATACAGAATTCGCGCCGTTACTACAACGCTGTGGTTCGCGATTTCAATACAAAAATTCAGTCCTTCCCGACCAACATCATTGCGGGCATGTTCAACTTCCAGCAGCGGCAGTTCTTTGAGATCGCCGATCCCACAGAACGCGCTGTGCCAAACGTGAAGTTCTAGCCCGCCATGACGAATCGGACCATGCATTCCACACTCCTGAACCCCAGCCGTTTGCGCTGGGGTTTCTTGCTGGCCATGCTGCTTCTGCTGGCAACTCCACTGTTTGCACGCTCTTGGAAGATCGCCCGCTTCGATGCCCGCTACACCGTTGCCGACGACGGCACCGTGCTCATTGAGGAGGAGATCCATCCTGCATTCGTCGGCTCGTATAACGGCATCCTGCGCGATATTCCAGTCGAGTATCCCGGTCCCGATGGCACCGCCTACAAACTCTTTCTGAAGGTGGACTCGGTCACCGATGAAAATGGCGAGAAGATCAAGTTTGAGCAGAGTACCCGTACCGAGAGCGTCGCAGGCGGTGACCGCCATGCATTCCTTGTCCTCAAGATTTACGCCGGAGGCGAAGACACCGAACGCACCGTGCGTATCACCTACCGCGCCTCCAATGCCATACGCTTTTTCAAGGACCACGACGAGTTCTACTGGAACGTGACCGGTCTTGACACGAAGGTGCGCACCGACGAGGCCTCAGCTTTCGTCGCCTTGCCCAGTGCCGCCACCGGAAAACTCAAGGCGCAGGCCTTCACCGGCATTTATGGCGCCCGCCAGCAGGACGCCACCAGCAGCATTGAAGGCAGCACCATCAGCTTTGACGCCACCCGTGCGCTCCCAGCCCGCAGCGGACTCACTATTGATGTGTGGATTCCCAAGGGTGTTATCAAAGAACCTTCCGTGTTCACCCGCATTGGTTGGTTCTTCGGCGGAAATCCCGGCGCGTTTCTTCCCATCTGGGCCTTTGTGGTTATGTTCAGCCTCTGGTACTGGAAGGGGCGGGATCCGGACTCCGGACTCTCCGTTGCCCCCATGTATGAACCGCCCAAGGATCTCACGCCCGCCGAGGCAGGCACGCTTCTCTCGGACAACATTGAAGCCCGCGACATCACCTCGACGCTCATCGATCTTGCGGTCAAGGGCTATCTCAAAATCGTCGAGGTCGAGAATAAGATTCTCTTCATTTCGCACAAGGATTACATTCTGCACCTGATGAAGCCGCGCCCTGAGTGGCAAGGCCTGGCCGCGCATGAAACCGAAGTGCTCAACAACATCTTTCCCGAGGTCACGGCGGAGGAGACAACTCTCTCCAGCCTGAAGAACCGCTTCTATCTTGCATTGCCCTCGATTCGCGAGGAAATCATGGGCGCGCTCAAGGCTAAGGATCTCTACTCCACCGATCCCGAATCGGCCAAGGGTCTTGCACTGGTCGGAGTTCTCGTTATCGCGCTGCCTTTCCTCTGGCTCCAGCTTACCGGGCGCATCCGTCTGGGCAATTCTCCCACTGCACTTGTGGTTGGCATTTTGCTCTCGGCGCTTTTTGTTTATCTCTTTGGCCATCACCTCGCCGCAAAAACCGTACGCGGCGCGCGAGTCCGGGTTCAGTGCCTTGGCTTCAAGGAGTTCATGACCCGCGTCGATGGTGACCGCATCAAGCGCATGCCGCCTGACACCTTTGAGAAGTTTCTTCCCTACGCCATGGCTTTCGGCGTGGAGCAGCACTGGGCCAAAGCCTTCCAGGGGATCATCACGGATCCGCCCTCCTGGTACGTCGGCTCCGGCTACGGAACGCCGGGAATGCTCTGGACTCCGCTGCTGTTCACAAATTCCATGAACAGCTTCTCAACCTCTGCTTACCAGTCATTCGCAGCAGCACCACAAGCAAGTTCCAGCGGCTCTGGCTTTGGAGACGGCGGCAGCTCAGGCGGAGGAGGCGGCTTCTCTGGCGGCGGATTTGGTGGTGGTGGAACCGACGCATTTTAGCTTCCGCTCTATGCAGCGAGCCCGCGTATGGCTTTTAGTACACTTCTTGGAAGAGAGCTGATGCGAATGGCGGGTTTGCATTTACAATCCTGCCCGGGGAAATAGCGCGGAATAAATGTGGGGAAGCAAGACAGGATCTTCATGAACAGGCGCCCATTTCGGCTGGTTTATTCGGAAAAGGCAAAATTGCCGATTGGCTCCCATGTCTTCCATGGGGACAAATATGGTGCGATCCGGGAGCGCCTTCTGCGCTCTGGAGCCTACGCGGATGCCGATTTTCTGGCTGCGCCGAGTTGCCGGGATGAGGACGTTCTGCTAGCCCATACCCCGCTCTGGGTAGAAAAACTGAAACGCGGAACCCTGAGCACCCGCGAGGAACTGGAACTGGAAGTGCCTTACAGTAAAGAACTTGTGGAAGCTTTCTGGTACATGGCCGGAGGGTCGATTGTGGCCGCTGAGCAGGCCCTGCGCGACCATTGCTGCGTCCACATAGGAGGCGGATTCCACCATGCCTTCGCCGATCACGGGGAGGGCTTTTGCCTGATCAACGACGTGGCGGTTGCCATCCGGCGCCTGCAGCGCAACGGTCACATTGCGCGCGCCATGGTGGTTGATTGCGACGTACATCAGGGTAACGGTACAGCGGCCATTTTTGGCACCGGCGATCCAGAACCGTTTCCACGAGCCTCCTGGTCGGCCTCGCTGCTCGCGCCGCCGCGTGCTGCCAGCGTCAAGACCAGTGCAACTCGCGACGTTTTCACAATTTCCCTGCATCAGGAGAGCAACTACCCCTACTGGAAACCCCCTTCTTCGATTGACGTGAATCTACCCGACGGCACCACCGACGCCGAGTACCTGGAATGGCTGGACACCGCCCTGAAGGTGGCAACGGAGCGGTTCGAGCCCGAGTTAATCTGCTACGTGGCGGGTGCCGACCCCTACAAGGGCGACCAGCTTGGCGGCCTTGCGCTGACCATCGACGGACTTAAGCAGCGCGACCTCATGGTATTCAACTTTGCCCACGACCGCGGTATCCCGATCATGACTACCCTTGCTGGCGGTTATGCAGTAAAACCGGAGGACACCGTGACCATCCACGTCAACACGGCGCTGGCGGCGAAGGAAGTCTTCGGATAACCGAAGTTGCTGGCTGCCCTCCTAGGACGGGAATTTTTCAAAATTAATTACATAGCTGCTATGCGCGCTGCCGCGGAAACGGCATCTATTGTCAGCAGATTCGGTTGGGCTCGTCGTATTGATTACGTGCAATCGCGCAAGTTAGGGGGAATTCCGCCTTGGGGTGGCTACATTCTTCTGATATAGTTGCGCGCTGGTTGGGGTGTTCAATATTCAGAATCGGAAAGGTTCCACGTGCCAGTATCTCGTGAACTTGAGCGGCTTTTGACAGTCACCGCTCTGATGACCGATTCCGTGATTGCCTGCGATGCCTGCGGGCAGATGGTCTACGCCAATTTCGCGGCAAGAACCCTTTTCGGCGAAATCGACATGAACAAGAACAGCATGGACGATTGCCCGGAGGCTTTTGGCATCTTCGACTGCCACGGCGAGCGCATGCTGGACCCGGAGGAACTGCCGCTGGCTCAGGCCGCTTACGAGGGCAAGGTGGTTCGGGTCAATCTGCTGGTACGCCAGGATGAAGCTGCGTCCCCGGTAGAAGCGACCGCGTTCCCGGTCCTCGACGGCACTGGCAGGCAAATCGGGGCAATGATGGTCTGCCGTCCTCTGGGTGCATTCCCCGAGTCCGGACGCGCCACGCATCTGGCGTGATATTCTGAGGCTTCGCGGGCCCTGCTGCCGCAATTGATAAAACTCCACAGATGGACCGCCTTGCGCGGTCCCCCGGACTTACTTGATGTTCGAAAACTTAACTGACAAACTACAGCGCGCATTTAAGAACCTTCGAGGCCAGGGCAGCCTGACCGAAGAAAACATGGACGAAGCTTTGAAGGAAATCCGCCTTGCCCTGCTTGAGGCGGACGTCAACTTCAAGGTCGTCAAAGACCTGATCGACCAGATTCGCGTCAAGGCGCTTGGAACCGAGGTTATGACCTCGCTCTCCCCCGCCGAGATGGTGATCAAGGTGGTGCGCGACGAACTGGTGGAAACCCTGGGGCGCGACACCGCGAAGTTCAAGTTTGCCTCGCAGCCGCCCACCGTCGTCCTGATGGCTGGCCTTCAGGGTTCCGGTAAAACGACCACCTCCGGCAAACTCGCGGGCTGGTTCAAGAAGGGCGGACACCGCCCCATGCTGGTCTCGGTTGACGTCTATCGTCCGGCGGCACGCGAGCA
>Ga0181528_10000213_pt1 | contig 52582 bp, 47 predicted proteins | sample PEATcosm2014_Bin_47_FD_119742 | JGI IMG/M metagenome (GOLD analysis project Ga0181528, IMG submission 119742) | Peatland microbial communities from MTU Mesocosm Facility, Houghton, MI, USA - PEATcosm2014_Bin10_10_metaG | ecosystem: Environmental > Terrestrial > Soil > Wetlands > Peat | place...
CGTCCAGCCCGAGCTTTATTACCCTGGCGCGAGCGCCAGGCTCTGTATCCTTGCTTTGATTAGTGGTCATAGCGCGGACAGCTTGGCGCCTCGCGCCTCGCTTGTCCGCCCCATGTCATCTAGGCTCCGACCTTGTCCGGGGCGATGATCTTCAGGACTGAGCGCACGCGGTTCAGCTCGCCGTGAAGATGACTCATGATGAAGGCGATCTCGATCGCCCTTGAGTCCGGAATATCGGTGTTGGGCTCGATCGAAAGCCGGGTTTCAAGGGTCGAGAAGCGGCGCCCCACCTCGCGAAGGCCGAGATCGAGCGCCTCGGCCTTGAGGCGGCCCGAGTCGACGGCCAGCCTTTGGCGGTCGGCCGACTGGGCACCCGCCTTCGCGTGGGTCAGCCACCGCTCCATGCTCTCAAGACTTGTCCCCACCTTCGCCTTGTAGCTTGCCAAGTCGATCCCCAGGCGGCCTGCGGCCTCCTCGGGCTTTTCGATCTTCTGGAGGCCGGCGATCTCGGCCTTGATGATGTTGAGCTGCTCGTAGACCCGGATCCGGTCAGGCGGCTTCACCATGTAGTGGCGGACGCCGAGCCGAGCCGCCCTGACGACCGTCGCGCTGTCCGTCGAGGTCGTGCAGATGATGACCCGGACATAGCGGCACGCCGGGGTCGCCCTCACACGCTCGAGCAGGTCGAGTCCCGAAATCGAGGGAAGCATCAGATCCAGGAAGACGACGTCGAACGGATGCCGGGGATCCTCCATCAGCTTAAGTGCCTCATCCCCATCTGAAGCCGTCAGAATACGATGGTCCCCTTCCGATTTGAGGATGCTCAAAAGCATCTCTCGCGAAGTGGCCTCGTCCTCGACGATTAGGATATTCACAAAAATTTTACGAATTTGGGGACAGGCCCTTCATTTCAGAAAAACGGCGGGCGGTGTCAACTGTAGCCAGCGAATTGCGCTACAAATCATTTGACGGCAGCCCAGACCCTTTGGACGTCCTCGTGGTCCTCAAGCTCCTGGAGGAACTCGCCCACGTCGGCGCGGGTCGCCTCGTCCAGCTCGGGGAACACCTTGGCCTGGTAGCCCAATTCGCTCGTTATGACGGACCAGCCATGCTGGGCGAGCCACACCGAAACCGCATGCACGTCGGTGCGGTCGGTGGTGAAGCGCGCACCGGTGCGGCCCTCGGGGATGTCATCGTTCTGGCTGCGGGCAAGCGGCTCGAAGTCGCTGGCCCCGGCCTCGATGGCCGCCGCCTCGATGTCGACGGACGGGTCCGCGTGGTGGGCCTCGACGATTCCAACATGGTCGAAGAGGAACTTGTTGCTCCCGGCGTTGCCCAGCACGCCCCGCTTGAACAGGAACCTCATTTCCGGGGCGGTCCGCTGGTGGTTGTCGGTGTAGACCTCGACGATCACCGGCACCTTATGCGGCGCGTAGCCCTCGAAGACGATGTGCTCCAGGGCGTGCTTGTCGTCGCCGACGCCCGCTCCCTTCTTGACGGCGCGCTCGATCACGTCGCGGGTGACGCTCGCCTTGCGCGCCTTCTCAAGCGCCGCGAAGAGCCGGGCGTTCGCCGCGGGATCGGGGCCGCCAAGCTTGGCGGCCACCGTGATTTCCTTGACCAGCTTTCCGACCGTCTGGCCCTTCTTCAAGTTGACGATCGCGCGTTTCGCGTGAAGCCATTGGCGTCCCATGAGGCGTGGATCGTTAGCATCCCGATCTCATTCGGGCAATTGCAAACGTTCTCGAATGTGCGATCTTCGCGGGATAGCCTTGGCGTCCATGAACCCCAGAATCCCCTTTGGAGCGCCCACGGCCCTTGCCTGGTCGCTCGCCGTCCTCCTCTCCTGCGCCGTCCCGGCCCGGGCCGAAGTTCCCGCCGCCCGGCTCGCTGCCCTTTCGAAGGGGGTCAACCTCTCCCACTGGTTCTCGCAGATCCCTCGAAACAAGGGCGCCTACACCCACGAGTGGTTCGCCTCCTACGACGGACCCAGGGACTTTGCGCTCATCGCCGACGCCGGCTTCACCCATGTGCGTTTTCCGGTCGAGATGGAGATGTTCCTCGACGAAGCCCACCCGGAGACCCTGCGGACCGAATTCCTCCCCGATTTTGATGCAGCGCTGGACCACATCCTCGCCACCGGACTCGCCGTGATAGTCGACTGGCACGCGAGGGAGGACACGAAGAACCGCCTTCGGACCGACGACGCTCTGGCGCTCAAGGCCGCGGCCCTCTGGGGCGCGATGGCGACCCACCTCGCGTCGCGCAACCCCGAGAGGGTCTTCCTGGAGACGATGAACGAACCTGCGGGCAAGATGTCGCTCGAGCGCTGGACCTGGGTCCAGAACGGCCTTGTCGCCGCCATGCGCGCAGGCGCCCCTCGCCACACGATCATCGTCACCTCGAACCGATGGAGCGGCGTCGACGACTTCGCGAAGCTGGAGCCGGTCGCGGACGGGAACGTCGTCTACAACTTCCATTTCTACGAGCCGATGGCCGAGACGCACCAGGGAGCCTCCTGGGCCGGCGAGGGTGAACGGGCGCTCTCGGGCGTCGTCTATCCGGTGGACGAGGCGAGCAAGGCGGCCCAGCTTGCCGCCCTCACCAATCCCGCCGCGCGCGCGGAGCTCGAAAAGTACAACGCCACGCGGGCATGGATCGCCTCTCGCATCGCGGTCGCCGCCGAATGGGGAAAGGCCCACAACGCTCCCCTGACCTGCAATGAGTTTGGCGTCTACACCCGCGTCTCGCCCCCGGAAAGCCGCTACCGCTGGATCCGGGATGTGAGGGAGATCTGCGTGGCTGACGGGGTCGGCTGGGCGATGTGGGATTACGCGGGGGGGTTCCAGGTGGCCAACACGGACCCGTCCGGCCAAAGGAGCATGGACCCCGCCTGCCTCAGGGCCCTCGGGCTCCGTCCCTAGCCCGCGGGAGGCAATTGCGGTTTGCCGTCGGCGCCCCGGCGGCCATATTCCTGCGCCTCCCGCGCAGAAGGAAACCGCCATGCAAACCCCCACCAACGTCCAGCTCATCGGCGGCGAGGTCGCCATCGCCTGGAGCGACGGCTCCGAATCCTACATCCGCCAGGATGTATTGCGCCGGGCCTCGCCAAGCGCCTCAACCCAGGGGGAGCACGACGTCTTCGGCAACAAGTATGGCGGCGAGGGACGGGCCGACTATTCGGGAGTGCAGGTGCTCGGCTGGCATCGGATCGGCAATTACGCCATCCGCTTCGACTTCAGCGACGGCCACGGAAGCGGCCTTTACACGTTCGACTACCTGAGAAAACTGGGCGATCTTCCGCCCACCTAGATTCCATTCCCATGCCGACACCCGCCTCGTTCCCAGCGCGCACCACGACCCAGGAGGTCGAACTCGGAAAGCTCCTCCAGCCGAAATTCGGCCCGGACGGAATGATCCCCTGCATCACCGTGGACCACGCCACGGGCGAGGTGCTGATGTTCGCGTTCATGAACGCCGAGTCCCTGGCGCACACGATCCGGACCCGGAAGGCGACCTATTGGAGCCGCTCCAGGGGCAAGCTTTGGGTGAAGGGAGAGGAGTCGGGCAACGTGCTCAGGGTTGTGGACCTCTTTGTTGACTGCGACCAGGACGTGCTGCTCCTAAAGGTCGAGAACGCCGGCAAGGGCGCCTGTCACAACGGGTACCCGTCCTGCTTCTACCGGAAGCTCTCGGCCGGCGCCGATCCGGGGCGCCCGGAGTCGCTCGCGCTCGAGTTCGCGGCCGAGCGGGCGTTCGATCCCGCCACGGTCTACAAGAAGAAGTAGCCCGGGCCTCAGCCGGCCTCGGATTCCTCGACCATCGCGATCATCAGGTCGGCGCTGGAGACGACCTGGCCGTCCACCGAGCAGGTGGCCTCCGCGACGGCGATCTTGCCGCTGCGGACCTTTGTCAGCTTTGCATGTATCTGGAGCTGGTCGCCGGGGCGAACGGGCTTTCGGAACTTGACCTTGTCCGCGCTCATGAAGAACGCCGGCCTCGAAACCCAGTTGTTCAGCCGGACGACCAGGATCCCCGCCGCCTGGGCCATCGCCTCGAGCTGGAGCACCCCGGGCATGACCGGGTTGCCCGGGAAATGCCCGTTGAAGTAGGGCTCGTTGAACGTGACGTTCTTGATGGCGACAATCTCCTCCGCTCCCTTGATCTCGACCACCCGGTCGATCATCACGAAGGGATAGCGGTGCGGCAGGATGTCGAGGATGCTCCGGATATCGAGGGTCTTCACGTCGATGGCCGGGGTCGGCCGGGGAGCCCCCTTCCTCTTCCCCCCGCCCTTCTTCTGCTCCTGGAGCCGCTCGAAGAGCACCTTCGTCAGCTCGGCGTTGATCGCGTGCCCCGGCCGGGTCGCGACGATGTGCGCCTTCAGCGGCACGCCCAGGAGCGACACGTCGCCGATGATGTCGAGGATCTTGTGCCGGACGAACTCGTCCTTGAAGCGGAGCGGCTCCTTCGACATCACCTTGTCGCCCTTGATGACAACGGCGCAGTCGAGCGAGCCGCCGCGGATCTTGCCGAGCTTCAGGAGCTCCTCGATCTCCTCATAGAAGGTGAACGTGCGGGCGGGTGCGATCTGGGAGACGTAGGTCTCCGGGTCGATCGAGAGCGACAGATGCTGGGTGTGGATCCCGCGGTCATCCGCCGACGTGCAGGAGATCTTCAGCCCGTCATGGGGAATCGCGACGATCGAGGAGTTCCCCCGGCTGACCGAAACCGGAGCGTCGAGCGTGAAGTAGTCGCGTTCCCTGTCCTGCTCCACCGGCTCGCCCTCGACGATCAGGTTGACGAAGGGCCTGGCCGACCCGTCCATGATCGGGGCCTCGGACGCGTTCATCTCCACCAGCACGTTGTCAACCGAGCACCCGTTCAGCGCGCTCAGGACGTGCTCCACCGTATGGATTTTCACGTGGCCGGATTGGATCGTGGTGGCCCGCACCAGGTCCGTGATGTGGTCCACCCTCGGCTGGATCTCCGGCGCGCCCGTCAGATCGATGCGTTTGAAAACAACCCCGTGGTCGACCGGCGCCGGCTTCAAGGTGAGGGTCACCGCCTCGCCCGTGTGGAGTGCGTTGCCCTTGATGGTTACCGAACGCGACAGGGTGCGTTGTTTCATTGGAGTTGTGCAGTTTCGCCAAGGCGCGCCGGTCAGCGCAAGCGCGGAGAGTCGGGTTGGGGTCGGCCTTGACAGGCAAGGCTGGGTCCTTAGGACTGATCCTTCCAGCACACAAACTGCCCACTCCGAAAAGCTCAGCCGCCATGCCCGCAGCAAACGACATCCGAAAAGGTCAGGTCATCAAACACAACGGCGAACCGCATCTCGTCATGGAGACGCAGCACCGCACCCCTGGAAACCTCCGCGCCTTCGTCCAGGTGAAAATGCGCAACTTGCGATACGGCAAGGCCCTGGACCAGCGCTTTGCCTCGACCGACACCATCGAGGTCCTCCCCACGGACCGCCGCACGCTCGAATTCAGCTACGCGGACCGCGACACCTTCGCCTTCATCGACCCGAACACGTTCGACCAGATCGAGATGACCGCAGAGACGCTTGGCGACGTGAAGAACTACCTGACGGCCGGCGGCAAGGTCGACGTGCTTTTTGTCGACGAGAAGCCGCTCACCGTAGAGCTCCCCTCGGCCGTGACCCTGAAGGTGGTTGAATCGGCCGACGGGATCCGAGGCGACACCACGAGCAATGTGCAAAAGCCGGCGACGCTCGAGACGGGCCTTGTGATCCAGGTCCCTCTTTTTGTAAAGGAGGGCGAGCTCGTCCGGGTCAGTACGGCAGACGGCAGCTATCTCGGCCGAGCCTGATTCGGGCTTTGCGCAAGGCGGAGTGCCCCCGCCCTTATATCCGTCCGAAAGCCCAAGTTTGGCCCGGGCTCGACGCCTGCGGCCCCGAAATGGCGCCCGCGGGGACAACCTGTTGAAACGTCACGCCTAGAGCACCCGGGCCCAGAGCACCTTAAGATAGCGGCTCTCGAGGCAATTGGAGAGCACCGGGTGGTCGGGGCCCGGCCCCGTGCGGTCGAGGAACTGGAGCCTTCGGTTGAGCCGGTGCGCGGCCTTGATCACGTGCTGCTCGAAGTCCTCGAGGCTCAGGAGCCCCGAGCACGAGCACGTGACAAAGATTCCGCCCGTCTTCACAAGGCCGATCGACAGCTGGTTCAGGTCCTCGTACTTCTGGCGGCCCTCCCAGTTTCCATGGGCGTCGCGCGTGAAGATGAATTTGGGGGGGTCGAGCACCACCAGGTCCCACGACTCCTTGTTCTGGTACATCTGCCGCGCGTAGGCGAAGGCGTCGGCATGGACGAAATTGAGACGCACCTGGTTCAGGTTTGCATTGCGGCGGGCCTGCGCGATCGACACCTCGTCCAGGTCCACGCTCGTCACCTCGCCCGCGCCCCCAAGGACCTTGGCGCTGAGCGAGAAGCCCCCGGTGTAGCAGCATAGGTCGAGCATGCGGGCCCCTTTTGAGAACTGCGCGACCCTCCTTCGGTTCTCGCGCTGGTCGCAGAAGAAGCCGGTCTTGTGCCCCTCCTCGAAGTCGACCTCGTAGCGCACGCCGTTCTCCCGGATCTTCGCCGTGCGCGGCGCGGCCGCGTTCGTCTCGTTGAAGGTGGACGGCTTTATCCCCTCGAGGCTTCCCAGGTCATGGTCGACGTGGACCCGGGCGAACCGGGTGCCCGCCAGCTCGTGGAGGAGCGGCAGCCACGTCGGCAGGCGCTGCGCCATGCCGAGGCTGACCACCTCGCAGAAAAGCACCTCGCCGTAGCGATCGACCGTCAGGCCGCTCAGGCCGTCGCCGTCGGAGTTGACAAGGCGGTAGGCGTCCGATTCCGCGTCGATCTTGAAGACCTCGCGCCGCAGGGCGACGGCCCGCCGTATCGCGCCTTCGAAATAGTCCTCGCCGATGGGCTCGGCGCCGTGCGCGACCACCCGCAGGGGGATCTTCGCGCGGGGATTGAACAGCCCCGCGCCGACGCGCTCGCCGTTCTTGTCATAGACGGACACCCAATCCCCCGGGCGCGCGTCCTCGGAGACCTTCCCGAGGAGCCGCGGAAAAATCGCCGGCTGGAAGGTGACGTACTTGAGCTGCGCCCAAGGCCGCGTCCAGGACGAGCGGTCGACCACGGCGGACAGGCCCTTGCAGACCCGCTCAGGCGACGCGCTCGACGATGGCCGGGGGCGGCGTCGGACGCTTCGGAGCGAGGCGGTAGGCGTTCTTGAAGTATTCGAGCGCCTGCTCGAGCTTCGCCTCGTCGTTGTAATGGATCATCATCAGCGGCTCGCCCTGCTTCACCTGGGTGCCCACCTTCTTGATCTCGGAGACGCCGACGCTGTGGTCGATCTTGTCGTGCGGATTCTCGCGACCCGCCCCGAGGAGGTGGACGCCGCGGGCGATCATCGCCGCGTTGATCGTGTGGACATAGCCGCGCTTGGGCGCCGGCAGCTTCCGGATGTGCCTCGCCTGCGGGAATTTTTCAGGGTGGTCGATGAAGGTCGTGTCCCCGCCCTGGGCCCTCACGAGCTCCTTGAACTTCTCAAGCGCCGATCCGTCGGTAAGGTGGCGCTGCACCGTCTGCTTGGCCGACAGGGTGGATCCGGCGACTCCCGCCAGGCGGACGATCTCCATGCCGAGCTTCAGGACGAGCTCCTTGACGTCCTCGGGTCCCTCTCCCCGGAGAAGCTGGATCGCCTCCTTCACCTCCAGGGCCGTTCCGACCGAGTCGCCGAGCGGCTGGTTCATGTCGGTCACGAGCGCAACGCAGCGGCGCTTCATCGAGCGGCCGACCCGGGTCATTGAGCGCGCCAGCTGCTTCGCCTGCTCCAAATCCTTGATGAACGACCCGTTGCCCCACTTCACGTCGATCACGAGGCCCTCGGCGCCCTCCGCAAGCTTCTTGGAGAGGACGCTGCCGGTGATCAGGGGAAGGCTCGGGATCGTGCCCGTGTCCTTGCGAAGCTCGTAGAGCTTTGCATCGGCCGGCGCCAGGTCCTCGTTCTGGGCGATGATCGCCCCGCCAATCTTGGCAAGCTGCTGCGCAAACTGCTCGTTGGTCTGGTGGCCCTTGAAGCCGGGGATGGCCGCGAGCTTTTCAAGGGTGTTGATCACATAATCATGCTCGACGCCGCACATCATCGGGACCACGACGCCCGACGCCATGGCAAGGGGCACCAGCACGAGGGAGGTCTTGTCGCCGACGCCCCCGGTCGAATACTTGTCGATCTTCGGCTTCGCAATGTGGGAAAGGTCTATCACTTCGCCAGATAGCATCATCTCCTCGGTCAGATCCGCCGTTTCCTGGGCCGACATTCCCGAAAAGTAGATGGCCATGGCCAGAGCCGCCAGCTGGTGAAGCGGCATCTCCCCGTCGAGCGTGCTATCAACGATATAGCGGATCTCCTCCTGCGTGAACTCTCCGCCGTCCCTCTTCTTCTCAATCAGGAAGTTAAACGTGGGTTTTATGAAGCGCCGGGCTGGGATGGTGCGTTTGCTCGTCATGGAGTTGATGGGCGGGTACAAGGTGCCCCGAGTCGGGGAAAGCGTACGAGCCAACAGGCTCCCATGGAAATGTCGAGCCAAAACGGCTCATCCAGTCCGCGCTTGCGCCGGCTGGCAGGGGGGTGGTGAAGTGCCCGGATGCACCTTGCGTTCGATTTGATCGGCGAGCTGGAACGGGCCCTTGCGGCTGCAGCCGCGGCCGCCGGCATCGAGCCGGGGTCGTTCGAACCCGGGGTGCGCACCTCCGACCCGAGGCACGGGGATTTCCAGGCCAACGGAGTTCTCGCGGCGGCAAAGCGGGCCGGAAAGCCGCCCCGCCCGATCGCCGAAGCGGTGGTCGCAGGTCTGCCCGACACGCTCCGCTCATGTTTTGACGTCTCGGTTGCCGGTCCGGGCTTCATCAACTTCTCCGCCAAGCCGGCGATGCTCCTCGGGTGGCTCAAAGGCCATCGCAGCCGAGCCGACCTGGAGGCCGGCGCCTCCGCCTCCCATCGGGGCGAGAGCTGGGTCGTCGATTACAGTTCCCCCAACGCGGCCAAGCAGATGCACGTCGGCCACCTGCGTTCGGCGGTCATCGGAGAGGCCCTGTCGAGGCTTCTCGCCTTCACCGGGGCCAGGGTCGTGCGCGACAACCATATCGGCGACTGGGGAACCCAGTACGGCAAGCTGATCTGGGCCTGCAAGCGCCACCTCGACGAGTCTGCGCTCACCCGTGATCCGATCGCGGAATTCGAGCGGCTCTACAAGCTGGGAAACACCGCCGCCGAGCAGGACCCCGGCGTCATGGAGGAGGCGCGCGCCGAGCTCGTGAAGCTCCAGGGCGGCGACCCGGAGAACCTCGCCCTTTGGAATAGGATCAACCAGGCGAGCCTGTCGGCATTCCAGGCGATCTACGACCGGCTCGGAATCCGCTTTGACGAGACGCTCGGAGAGAGTTTCTACAACGACAAGGTCGAGCGCGTGTACGGCGAACTGGCCGCCGCGGGGATCTCGACCCAGAGCGAGGGCGCGCAGGTCGTCTTCCACCCCGAGCACCCCAGGTTCAAGACCCAGCCGATGATCGTGCGCAAGTCCGACGGTGCCGCCAATTACGCCACGACCGACCTCGCCACCGTCCTCTACCGCTGCGAGCACTTCCGCGCCGACTGCATCCTCTACGTGGTCGACAAGCGCCAGGGCGACCACTTCGAGCAGCTTTTTCTGACCGTGCGGAAATGGTTCGCCAAGCAGGGGCGCAGGGTCCCCAGGCTCGTGCACGTCGACTTTGGGACGGTGCTGGGCGAGGACGGCAAACCCCTGAAGACGCGCACGGGCGACAACATCAAGCTGAAGGACCTGCTCGACGAGGCCGCCGAGCGCGCCTTCGCGCTCGTGACTCTGAAAAGCCCGGATTTCCCCGAGGACGAGCGCCGGAGGATCGCCGAGATCGTGGGCGTCGGCTCGGTCCAGTACGCGGACCTCTCCCAGAACCGGACGAGCGACTACCTCTTTTCCTGGGACAAGATGATCTCGCTCGAGGGAAACACAGCCGCCTATCTGCTCTACGCCCTGGCGAGAATCCGCTCGATATTCCGGCGCCACGGCCTCGAGTGCGGCGACCCGGCCGCGGAGTCGGGCGCCGACGTGTTCGGCACGCCCGGCGAGATTGCGCTCGCCCGCAAGCTTGTGAAATTCGCCGATGCCCTGAGGCTGGCCACCGAGACGCTGAGTCCGCATTTCCTGGGGCTCTATCTCTACGAACTCGCCGGGGAGTTCAGCACGTTTTACAATGCGGACAAGGTGATCGTCGACGATCCGCCGGTGCGCGCCAGGCGCCTGCTCCTTTGTGCCCGCACCCTCCTTGTGCTCGAAACCGGGCTCACCCTCCTCGGGCTTCGCACCCTGGAGCGGATGTAAGCAAAACGCGCTTGCCGACCCGGCGCCGCGCAACCAGCCTAGCCGGCACATGGCCACGCTCGAGTTCTACATTCGCGAGGCCTCGGAAACCGAGGCGAGGGGCCCGTACAACATGGAGCAGCTCGTCTCCCTGGCCGAGACCGGCCAGGTGACGGTCGACACGTTCTGGTACGACCCGACGCTCGAGGACTGGGTGCAGATCGGCGCCAATGACGAGCTGAAGGCCTCCCTTTTCCCCGAAAAGCGGAAGCTGCGGATGAAGGTGCGCGAGAACATCCCCCAGGTTAAGATGTCGGATTCCCAGGCGCCCATCACGATCCAGGACATGCTGGCCGGCGCCGAGGGCCGCACCGCCGAGACGAAGGACAAGGTCGACCCGGCGATCATGCAGGCGCAAGCCGCGCGGATAGGGATGTGGTCGGCCGTCGCCTGCCTCATTCTGGCGGCGGCGGGCGAGATTCTCCCGGGCGCGGACGCGATCGCCGCGGCGGACATCAACAAGATCCTTGCGCAGCCGCTCGTGTTTCTCGGCGCGCTCGACCTTTTCACGGCCGTGATGCTCGGGCTCGGCGTGGTGACCTTCTACCCCTTCGTTCGCTTCAGGGCGGCGCTCGGACTCGGGCTCTTCGGATTCGTGTTCTTCGCCCAGGGCTCCTCGATGCCGATTCTCGCGGAGGCCGGGGCGGCCGTCGGCCTCTATTTCGCGACCGTCTGGGTCGACATGCTCCCGGTCCTCATCGTTTCCGCGCTCGGGGTCGTGGGCTCGGCCGGAACCGCCTATTTCCTGCTGGCGACGTGACCGCCTGAAATGCGGCCCTCGGGCATCGGAAAGCGTTTCGTCCGCCTTTGGAACAGGGACATCTGGCAAGCGGACCATCTTGCCGACCGCTCCCCGGTCGGCTGGTTTTACGCCCTGCTGAGAGTCTTATCGACGACCGCCACGACGTTCTCCGAAACCAAGACGGCGAGCCGGGCGGCGGACCTTAGCTTCAGCACTCTTCTCGGCCTGGGGCCCCTGATCGCCATCGCGATGCTGGTGGCCTCGAGCCTCTTCGGCCCGCGAAACCCCAACCTGGCCGTCGACACGCTCAACCGCGTGATCAGCTTCATCGCGCCGCAGCTCAACCAGTACGAGAGCCTCGAGGGAAGCGCCGCGGTCGCCGTCAACCCGGAGCTGGTCGACATGATCAACGGCTTCATCAAGGGGGCCCGCTCCGAGACCGCGGGAGCCGTGGGAGCCCTCCTCCTCGTCCTGATCGTCCTGTTCCTGTTCAAGTCGATCGAGGACGCGTTCAACGACATCTGGGGCGTCAGGCGCGGGCGGACGCTCGTCATGCGCGTGGCCCTCTACTGGACCGTGATGACGCTCGGAGGCGTGATCTTCTTCGCCGCCGTCGCCCTCCTCGGCGCCAGCGCCTTCGTCAACGTCTTCGTCGAGAAGCTTCCCTTCGGCGCCGAGATTGCGCGCCTCGTGCGCTGGTCCCTCCCCTCGTTCTCGTTCGTGTTTCTGGTGGGCGTGCTCGCGATGTTCTACCGCGCGATCCCCCACACGCGCGTGCGCTGGACCGGCGCGCTGTCCGGGGCCCTCGCCGTCGCCGCGCTCCTGACGGCCAACAACTTTCTGGCTTTCCTCTACCTGAAGCGCGTGCTCCTGACGCGGAGCCTGTTCGGGTCGCTCGGCCTCATACCGGTCCTCATGTTCGGACTCTACGTCTTCTGGCTGATCGTGCTCGTCGGCGGACAGATCAGCTACGCGGTCCAGAATGTCCACGTGCGCAACAGCCGGCTGGCCTGGGGCAGCCTCAGCGCGGCCAACCGCGAGCGCCTTTCGCTCACGGTGCTGATGGCGGTCTGCCGGCGCTTCCATGCCCGCCAGCCGGCCATCTCGGTTCCCGAGATCTCGAACGCGGTCAGGCTCCCGGTCCAGGTCGTCAACGAATGCCTCAACAGGATCGTCGACGCCGGTTACGTGATTTCGGTGCCGGGACCGCGGGGCTCCTCGACCACCGAAGCCTATTACCAGCCCTCCCGACCCCTGAACCGGATCACCTTCTTCGACTTCAAGGAGGCCGCGGACAACTTGGGCGCCGAACCCGCCGGCGATTCCCTCGACAAGATGGATCCGGCCGTGCGGGAATTCGGGGCGGCGCTCGAGCACGCCGGGCGGGAAGGGTTCCTGCGAAAATCGGTCGAGGAGATCCTCAACGACGAACCCGCCTCCAATTAAACGTTGCCAGTACCGGTGGGCGCCCTAGCCTCCGATCCCTTTTCCCCACATGATTTCCTGGATCCAGCGCACCTTCCAGCACCATTTCCGGCTCATCTTTGCGATTCTTCTGATCGGCATGGTGATCCCGTTCATCTTCACGATCGGCTCGACGCCCGGCATCGGGCGGGCTGAACGCAAGACGGCGACGCGGGACTTCTTCGGGCACAACCTGCTGTCCCAGGAGGAATACCGGAACCTGATCGAGGACACCCGGCTCAGCGCCGAGCTCCAGTATGGCCCGGGGGCCACCCCCGATCAGCTTCAGTACTACATGTACCAGCGGATCGCGGCCCAGCACCTGGCGGACGAGCTGCACCTGCCCCAGCCGACAACGGACGATGTCAAGAATTTCATCATCAAGGGCCTACGTGCCTTTGCGGGGAGTGACGGCCAGTTCGACGTGGCCCGCTACGACGCCTTCCGAAACTCCCTTAAGGCGAACTCAGCGATCACCGAGGCGGACATCGCTCGCGTCATCCGGGATGACACCCGGATGAACAAGCTTCAACGGCTCATGGCCGGACCGGGCTATGTGATGCCCGCGGAGGTAAAGGAGCTGCTCCTAAAGGCGGACACGAAATGGACCGTTTCAACGGCGACGGCGGATTATGCCACGTTCGCGCCGGACATGACCGTCAGCGATTCTGAGTTGTCCAAGTTTTTTACGGATAACATGTTCCGCTATACCGTGCCGCCGCGTATTGTCGCGGACTGCATCAGGTTCCCGGCGTCGATGTACACGGCGGGAATTGCTCCGACGGACGCCGAGGTCCGCGAGTTCTACGACTCAAATCCCTCCCAATTCCCGAAGCCTGCGACGGGAAAGGAACCCACGGTCAAGGCCGATCCCGCGGCTGATTTCGCTGCGGTGAAGGCCCAGGTGCGCCAGGCCCTGGTGCTCGAACTGGCAAAGCGCAATGCCGTCAAGGCGGCCTCGGACCTGGCCTACGCGCTCTACGACGGAAAGGTCTCGCGCGCATCCCTCGATTCATTCCTTTCAAGCCGCAAGATCAAGGCGGAGAGCCTCGCCCCCTTCTCGAAGGATGCGGGGCCGGCAGAGCTTGGCGGCTCCCGCGAGGTGGCGGCCGCGGCCTTTGAGCTCAGTGCGGACCGGTTCTATTCCGAGGGGCTGCCCACGGACTCAGGCGCCGTTGTCCTGATCTGGAAGGAACTGCTTCCCGCCCACGAGCCGCTGCTCGCCGAGGTCCGCGAGAAGGTCCGCAACGACGCGCTGGACAACCAGAGGCGCATCCGCTTCGTCGAATTTGGGCGCTCCCTGAAGGCAGGCATCGAGCGGCGCCTGAAGGCGGGCGAGCCGTTTGAGAAGGCCGTCGCCGAGTCGGCCGGGTCGGTGAAGGTCACCGTGAAGACCTACCCGGCATTCACGCTGCGCCAGCAGCCCCATGACGTCGACCCGTCGGTCTTCGCCGTGCTCGACCGCCTCGACAAGGGTGCGGTCTCGGACATGGAGTCCACCGCCGACAAGGGCGTCATCGTGTATGCCGCCGACAAGAAGGCGCCGTCCTCGGATGAGTCGAACCCCATCTATGCCGCGATTAAGCTTCAGCTGGCGGACACCTATGCCCGGGCGGACGCCACTTCGGCCATGCGCGACATCGTCGATCAGGAGCTCAAGCGCACGGACACCGTGACAAAATAGCCGGGCGCCCCCCGCCGCTCAACCGCGGCTTTTGACCGTCCCGGCGCCAGGCGGAGCCGCACGTAGAAAAAGAGTAACTTTGGGCCCCCTAGCGGTGTTGAATCATAAGTAACCGCTTCACCTCCCTATCCTAATGCACAGACCCACCGTCCGCGCAGCCTTAGTCCTGTTCTGCTTCCTGCTGGCCCTGCCAGCCCGCGCCGCGGATGACTCCGGCCCCGTGGTGACGACCTTCGGCGAGCCGAGCCAGCCGATCGACCTGTCCGGGGACGTGAATCTCCAGGACTGCGTCGCCCTGGCCCTGGGCCGCAATTTCACGGTCCGGATCCAGAAATTCCAGGTCTACGAGGCCGTGGACGGCGTGGTGGTCCAGCAGGCCGCCTTCGAGCCGATCTTCGGGTTCAACGCGAACAGGCAGGTCTCGCAGCCGACCGTCAACGAGTCCGAATTCGGCATTCCCTACAACACGGCCGTGGACACCGCCGCGCTCTCGATCAACGACACCCTGATCACGGGGGCGACGCTTAGCGGCAACTACAACCTCGTGCGGACCAACGAAAGCCCCGCCTTTTTTCCCCCCAACCCGTCCTTCGGGAGCAATGTGTCGATCTCGGTCACCCAGCCGCTCCTCCAGGGGGCCGGCACCGACTACAACCGCGCGGCGATCGAGAACGCCCGGCTCGGGGTGAGGATATCAAACCTCAATTTCAAGAGCACGGTCCTCACGATGATCCTGAACGTCGAGAATACCTATTTCAACCTCCTCTACCAGCGCGAGCAGTACAAGGTGCAGGAGGATGACCTCAAGCAGGCTCAGCAGCTCCTCGACGAGAACACGATCCGGCGCCAGACGGGGGTCCTGACCGACCTGGACGTGATGAACGCCCGGGCCGGCGTGGCATCGGCGCAGAACCTCCTGATCCTCGACGAGCAGGCCGTCCGAAACAGCGAGGACAGCCTTCTGCAGCTGCTGGGCGACCGCGAATTCAAAATCGCGGTCGGCGACATCAAGTTTCCGGTGGTCGGCGAGCCCGAGGTTTCGTTCGCCCGTTCCTACAAGCTCGCAAGGGAGGACGGTCCGAACCTCGCCATCGCGCAGGCCACCATCGACCAGTACAAGCTTTCCGCCCTGAAAGCGAAGCGCAACATGCTGCCGACGCTCAATGTCAACGGCGGGCTCGGCTACAGCTCCTACGCCTCCTCGGCCAGCCAGTCCGTGACAGGCGCGTGGAACGGCTACAACTGGACGGCCGGGCTCACGCTGAGCGTTCCTTGGGGCATGAGGGCCAACCGGGCCCTCTACCACCAGGCCCTCTCGCAGGTGCGCAGCCAGGAGGCGGCCTACGAACAGGCTGACCAAAACCTGGTGGTCAGCGTCCGATCGGCCGTCCGGGCCGTCGAGACCGGGATCGAGAGCACCCGCTCATCCGCGGAGAACACGAAATTCGCGACAAAGGCCTATGAGCTGACGAAGGCTCAATTTGACGCCGGTCTTGCAACGAGCTATTTGGTGCTGCAATCTCAGAACACTCTTGAAACCGCCCGCGTCAGTGAGCTGCAGGCGAAGGTCAATCTGCTCTCGGCGATCGCGAATCTGCGTTTCCTCGAGGGCGCCTCGCTCCAACTCTACCGAATCAACCTTCCGGAATAGCCGCTCCGGCGGGGAGCGCGGCTTCAGCCTCGTCGAGCTGGCGGTCGTGGTCCTGTTGATCGGGATCATGGCGGCCCTTTCGGTGCCGGGCCTCAAGAGAAACGCGCTGAACGCGCGCTCCAGCGCCGTGATGAACGACCTGCGCGTTTATTCGGGTGCGTTCCAGGCCTACGCCCAGGAGCACGGGGACTGGCCCCAGGGCGGTGCCTCGCCGGGTGTGTTTCCCGCAGGAATGGACGGCTACCTGAGCCAAAGCAACTGGTCCCGGACGACGCCTATCGGGGGCAATTACCAGTTTGCCACCCAGAGCCCGCAGGCCGGCGGGCGTTATGCCGCCGTCATCATCATTTCCTCCACCCCCAACAACCCGGTTTCATCCGACTTCAACCAGCTCTCCGACATCGACAAGAAATTGGACGACGGTAACCTCGCGACGGGAAATTTTTTCCTCGGATACCGCAACTATCCTGTATTCGTCTTGGAGCACTAAATGTACCGCGTAACCACATCCCGCCTAGGTCCGGACGGCCGGAGGATCAATCCGACAAGCGTGGACACAGACCGCGGGGAGATGAGCGCGGCCGACCTGACAATCCTCCTGGATTCGTTTGTCGAGATCGACCCGGCCGAAAACGAGGAGCATGACCCGCACATTGTCGTGGCCGGCCGCGGGGCGAAGCTGATCATCCGGACGAGCCGGGGCCGCCTCCAGGTCTACGATGTCCGCGACCATGCGGCGCCGGCGGTCGTGATGACCGTCGCCGGGATCATCGACAGGCTGGATCTGGTCGAGACGAGTTCGCCCTTCCAAAGGGCCGACGAGGCCCCGCTTCCGGAGCCGACGGCGCCCCACCGCGGCATCGCCTTCGCGATGCTCTTCGTCGGGCTCGTGCTCAACGGGTACATCCTCTACTCGGTCTTCTACGTCGAAAGCGTGAACAAGAAGGTCGAGGTGAAGCTCATCACCGACGCGGACGAGGTGAGGACGAAGGAGGCCGCGCTTGCGGGGATCTACGCCACGGGACCCAAGATCGGCGACCGCGTGATCGACGTCAGCTCCTCGGGACTCGTCCGCTTCTACGAGATCGGGGCCAAGGGTCCCATCAACGACTCGAGGGACAACTTCAGGATCGGGCGCCACGACGGGCTTCTCTGCATCACGACCGACGAGAGCGGCGTCATCGACCTGGTCGGAGAGAATCTGGTCTACTACAAGGACGTCTACCAGCGGCGAAAGCCGACGCCCTAGGCCGGGAAAAGCTCCTCGGGGCCCCGGATCTGCGCAGCGTCGAGGACGCGATGGGGGGGGAGCTGGGTGCGAAACCAAGTCCGCTGCTTTTTGACAAGCGCCCTTGTGTCCCTGGCGATCGCCGCGGCCAGCCCGTCCGCGGGCGCCCTTCCCAGGATGACTTCGATCGGTTCGCGGTAGCCGATCGCCCTCACGGCGCTTGGATTGGAAAGCAGGCCCGCATCCATGAGGCGCCTCACCTCCTCCAAGAGGCCGGCCCGGATCATGGCGTCGACCCGGGCGACAATGCGGGCGTCCAGGTCGGCCGCGGAAAGCTCCAGGCGCACGAGCCTGACGTCCCAGCCTGCAAGGGGGCGCTCTGTCTTCGCAAAGTCGGCAGCCAGCTCGGCCAGCGTCCGTCCCGAGGCAAGGCAGCGCTCAAGCGCATTGGCCACCCGCCGCGGATTCGCGGTGTCGAGGCCGCCCAGGCCCCCAGGGTTGAGCCGGCCGAGTTCGGCGACAAGCGCCGGCATCCCTCCGGAGGCCATCATGGCCGTGACACGGTCCCTTACCGAGGCGGGCACCTGAAGGGCGTCGGCAACGGGCGCGAAGAAGGATTTCAGGTAGAACCCGCTCCCGCCCACAACCAGCACCGAACGCCCCCGTCTGTGGATTTCCTCCGCTGCGGCCCGCGCCATCGCGGCATAAATGGCGGCGTTCATCGGCTCGGTCACGGCCCGGACGTCGATCAGGTGATGGCGCACGCGGCCGAGGTCCGCAGAGGACGGCTTGGCCGTGCCGATGTCCATTCCGCGGTAAAACAGGAGCGAGTCGCACGAGATGATCTCCGCCGCGTTGGCCTCGGCCCACCGGAGCGCCCACTCGGTCTTGCCGACCGCCGTGCATCCCGTGAGAATGCGCAGCACCCGGCCCGACTTCGCCGATCCGCTCACGGCCGCGCCCGCAAATGCTCCGCGGAGACCGCGCGGTTGCGCCCGCTTGCCTTCGCCTCGTAGAGCGCCTTGTCCGCGGCAGCGATCAGTTCGCCGAAGCTTCTCGCGTCCGCGGGGAGCTCCGCGGAGCCCGCGCTTGCGGTCACGGTCAGGCGGACCCCCGAACCGATGTCGATCGGCGAATCTGACACCGAGCGGATGGCCCGACTCGCGACCTCGTGGGCGGCCTTTCCGTCCGTCTGGACCAGGATGAGCGCAAACTCCTCGCCCCCGATCCGCGCGGCGCGGTCCACGGAGCGGATGGAGCCCGCGATCCTGCGCGCGGCCTCCCTCAGCACTGCATCGCCGGCCGGGTGCCCCCGGGTGTCGTTCACGGACTTGAAATGGTCGAGGTCGACGATCGCGAGGGCCAGCGGGTGTCCAAACCGCTTGGAGCGGTCCTCCTCCTCGACGAGAATCCGGTCATATTCCCGTCTGTTCAGGAGTCCCGTGAGCTCATCGCGCGTGGCAAGCCGCCTGAGGGCCTCAAGGGTGGAGCCGAGCTTCAGGGCGTACCGCAGCGACCGCTCAAGCGAGCGCGGCGTGATCTCGCCCTTCACCAGGTAGTCGAGCGCCCCCGCCTCGAGCGCCTGCATGTCGACATTTCCCGAGGATTCGGCCGTGAGGAATACGATGGGGGTGCGGCATCCCGCCTTCGTGGCCTCTCGGATGAGCTGCAGGCCGTCGCGTTCGCCCAGCCGGTAGTCGAGCAGGCACACCGCATAGGCGTCCGTCAGCAGGCGGGCCAGCCCGTCCTCGAACGTCTCGGACCAGTCGAGTTCGAACGTGCCCACCTGGAAATTCTTGAAATGGGCTTGGACCAGCCGGAACTGCAGTCGGTCGTCGTCGATGACGAGGACGCGGGTCATGGCCGCTCCGTTCCGGCGCGCAATTCGGCCACCCGCAGCGCGAGCGCCGGGCCGATGCCCTGACGCGCGCCGATCCCTTCGCGGATCAGGTTGACGAGGGCGCTTCCCACGACGACCCCATCGGCGTGGGAAGCGACCTGCGCCACCTGGCCGCGGGTCGAGATGCCAAAGCCGACCGCAACGGGCATCCGGGTGTGGGCGCGAATCCGCGCAACGGCCTCGGGGATTCCCCCGGCCAGCTTTTCGCGGACGCCCGTAACCCCTTCCCGCGAGACGTAGTAGATGAATCCGGTCGCCGCCGCGGCAATCTTCGGGAGCCTGGAATCGGGGGTCGTCGGGGCCACGATGCAAACGGTGTCGACGCCGTGCCGGCGGCAGGCGGACCCCGCTTCCTCGGCCTCCTCGGGAGGGAGATCAAGGATCAGAAGCCCGTCCACACCCGCCTCCCGGGCCCTGCGGACGTAGTTTTCGACGCCGTTCGAGAACACGAGGTTGTAATACGTGTAGAACACAATCGGCACCTCGCTTGTCCTGCGGATCTCCTTCACCAGGTCGAAGACCCGCGCGGCTGTCATCCCCGACTCTAGGGCCCGCTGGGCGGCGAGCTGGTTCGTCAGGCCGTCCGCCAGGGGATCCGAGAACGGCACCCCGAGCTCAAGGATATCAGCACCCGCCCCCACGACCGCGCGGCATGCGGCCAGCGACGTCTCGAAATCGGGGTCGCCCGCGCACAGATAGGCGATGAAGGCCGCGCGGTTCTTCGCTGCCGCCCGGCTGAATGCCTCATTGATCCGTCCCATAGGAAGTTTGATCAAAAGCAATTCGCCCCGTCACGCCACTGAAAACTCCACCATGACGGGCCGGTGGTCGGACAGGAAGCAGCGCACGACCTCGCTGCGCACCGCCTTGCACCCGGGCGGGACGAACACGAAATCGAGCGCGCGTCGCGGAAGCGGGGAGGGAAAAGTGGGGCCCAGCAGGGGGTGAAGGCGGTAGTCGCCATAGTCGCAAAGATGGCTCAGGAGCGCCGCCGTCGCATCGTCCTTGGTGTCCGGGGTGTTGAAGTCCCCGCAGACCATGGGCGGGACGGCCCAAGCCGCACCCCTCTCGCGCTGTTTGACCCGAAGCCAGTTCACCAGCAGGTCAAGCTGCTGGAGCCGTCGCCGTCTCGAACTGAAATGCAGGTGCAGGTTGACCAGGGGCAACACCCGGCCGCCGACGTCGATTTCGGTGTAGAGGAACCCCTTCTCTCCCACCCTCCGCTTGCCGAACACGATCGTCTCGGTCTCCGATATGGGCAGCCTCGAGAGGATCGCGTTTCCGTAGCACAGGTTTACTAGGCCCGACCGGCGGTTGTTGATTCCGAAGGCGGCATGGGGAAAGCCCGCGTGGGCCCTGATGTAGTCGAGATGATCGAAGCTCCCAGACCAGACCGAGCATTCGTCGACCTCCTGCAGCGCAACGAGATCCGCTCGGAGGGTGCCGAGTAAATGGGCGATGCGGCGCAAGTTCAGCCGAAGCTTGCGCGAGGATGTGAATCCCTGAATTGGCGTGAGCCCCCTGCCGTGCGCGATGTTGAAGGTGATAAGACGCAGCCGTCGCGTGGACACTCGGCGAGCCTATGGCAGCCTTGGGGTCCTATACAACCGGGAAACGGGTTGACAGGCCTTCCGACGGACAGGAAGGTTCACGTTCCCAAATTTACGGCGGTCATAGCTCAGTTGGTTAGAGCACAAGATTGTGGATCTTGGGGTCGCGGGTTCGAGTCCCGTTGGCCGCCCCATTTTAATCTGACTCCTCGCCGGAGCCCAAGTCTAGCGATCATAAGGCCTGATAAGGGAAAACGTTTGCCATGTCGGCGACGGTTTTACTTCCAACACGAACTGTGGTAGCGATTCGGGGATGCCAACTTTGGCACAAGAATTACGCGAGACGAGCCACATTTCGCCGTTGCTGCAAAGCGCACGTCGCATGGGGTTTGATTCGACAGGCAAGCTTATCCGTCTCGCGGTAACTCGAGGATGCTACCATTACGCTCCGGGCTATCCTCCAGTGGAGGACGACCCAGGGCTGGCTAAAATCTCAAACGAAGAGCTGGTGTCGCTGTTGCTCCTAGGTTCCAACGAGTATGAACCTTACGCAATCAGATGTGCAGCTCAGCTTGTCAGTTCATGTGATGCCGAGCTTTTGGCTTTTGTTGGTCGGCGTGAGCGCGTGGAGCGACCCTTAGCTCATATTGCAAGAGTCGCACTTGAACACGACGCCGGCAGCGAAGGTTTTTGGAATAAACTATTGGACTCTTTGGGTGATCAGGCTCCTATTCCGGACGGCATAATGCCCCACTGGAGTCGGTTTGTTTCGCAGACGGGCGTCACCAGAGGCGGCCAAGGGAGCATCAAGTGGCTGAATTGCCTGTAAACAATCCTGAGCGAATCCTACGAAAGCTGGATTCATATTTGGAGAAGGAGACACGGATCGTACTCTTTGGAAGAGCTGCGCTCGCTCTAGGTTACGGCAGACTTGGCTCCCAGTTCGGAAAGACCATGGATGTTGATGCGATCCTCCCTGTAGTCGAAATGGGAAAGATCGAAGCGGACGCGCAGTTCTGGAAAGCGATTGAGCTGACAAACAAGAGCTTGTTACCTGAGGGCCTTTATGTGTCTCATTTGTTTACGGACGAGCAGGTCGCTTTGACCCCAAATTGGCTCGCAAAGATAGTGCCGGTCGAAATCGGCGACCTCAAGCATCTCCGGCTATTCCGACCCTCTACTATTGATTTGATCCTGACGAAGATGATGCGCAACGACCGCCAGGATATTGGGGACATAGCCTTCATCTTGTCCCACGAACACGTGGATCCAATCGAGCTAGATAAGGCTTTCGCTAGTGTAAAACCTTTGGGACTCGAGGAACTGCAACATATCTTCAGCAAAATGCAGCCTCAGGTGCGAGAAATGGTAGCTCGGTTAAACGGGACGACGATAGCTCAGGGTGGCTTTCGCCACGATTTAGATCCCGATTGGTGGTCGAAATGGACGCAGCCGTCGGTTGCGCCCGAGCGCGCTAAGGAAAAGGATCGTAGCCACGAGCTTTAGCTCCCCACGGAAATGTTGAACATTCCGTGCTCGGTCGCTTCGCGGATGAAAGATCGGCGTTTTTCGTGCCACATCGTGACACACCCCATCCCTAGGCGCAGAACGAACTGCGACGAGAGTGTGTTTCGTAACACGTTTATTCGCAAGGGGAGCACAATTTTGTGGATCTTGGGGTCGCGGGTTCGAGTCCCGTTGGCCGCCCCATTTATTATAAATCGGAATTCCAGGGTCAGGTTACCGTTTCCTTGGGTTGGGAATGATGAGGGGTGGTTACCCTCTGAATCGAGTCTCAGGTTGGTAGGTGGGTTGGTACCTGACTCCCTGACTGGCAACTCTGGTCCCGTTGGTGTGGGTTGCCACGGAGTCGATGCCTCGGGCGATGAAGGGCCCGGCGTTCACGGGCTTGAAAGCAGCGACCGTTACATCTCCAACACGCTCCTGCGCGGGATAAAGGACGAAATGCCCTCGTTCAAGAGGAAGCTGGGGTCCGCCGAAATCCTAAAGCTCACGGTTAACATCAGGTCTCTGAGGTAGCCTTGTTCCCCGGACGCGGCGCCTTTAGGACCTGCCGAAATCCTCCGTTTGGACGGGCCAATCCGACTCGTGGATATTGCGTGCTTAGCGGGAAACGGGGTCGTCCTTGTATTCCCAATAGCCGAGGGACCAATCCGAGTCGTTGCCGTAGAACCGGTGCCATATGTAACGGCTTTCAATTTTATGCCGTAGCGGAAGGAACCGGGAATTCTGGTCGCCGTTGTCTTTTTGCAGCCAGAGGACGTAGCGAATCTTGTTTGCCAGCAGCCATGCGAGAGGATCGTCCATCTTCCCCATGTAAAAGGACTCGACCTGCTTCAAGCGTTCAACGATGTCAGTCTGCTGATCACGCCAAATCGTCTCTTGGATGGGCCATCCCACGAGAGCCTGCTTGTTTGCGAAAAGCCCCATAACCGTAGAATCCGTATTGCTGAGCTGATTTCCACTATCGATGCAGATACCGTCTGGGCGCGCCTTCAGGGAGTTTATGATCGACCTGTAATTGACGTCCGCGGTGATCCAATAGGTGCCATCAATCTGGCCTAGGCTCGGCTTGTTGGTGCCGTAGAAGAATCTAGCATAGTTGTAGACCTCGGCACACGGGAGGAGGATCAACAGCAGCGACCCGAAGCGGCAAAAACGGTTCTTGGAAGCCAGGTTCGGCCCGCCGATGAGAAGTACCCCTCCGGCGTAGATCCAACCCCACCATTTCAAGGTGCTGTTGTAGCGCTCCCACGTGCCGCCATTGACGTCGTGCATGTAGAATTCCTCCGTGCCGACCGTCAGAATCAGCCAAACGCTCGCCAAATACAGAACAAGGGCACGGCGTTCCTTGTTCAAAGGCGCCAATACGATGAGGCCGAGCACGGGCCAAAACACAAGAAACCAGCCAATCCAAGAATGATCCCCTGACCGGACGTGCCGGATTTCGGTGCTGTGCGCCAACGCCTGTTGCATGAAGCCGACCAGGAATGGATACGACAGGATGGTGGCGATTCCGCCACCGATTAGACCCGCTTTCCAAAGCGGCCATTCCCCTTTCAGGAAGCGGTAGGCAAACCAACCGCCAACAAGCACGACTTGGAGCGGAAAATCCCATGAATTCGATATAAGGCTTATTGGTAGGGTCGCCGCCAGGAGCGCGACGAGAATCGTTCTCCTGGTCGGATTCCCCTCGATTTCGAGCGAGGCAATTAGCAACGCGGAAAAAGACAGCACCAGAAACCCCGCAATCGGAGGATGGTACTCGCCAAGCGCCACAAGAAAGCTCAGCGGGGTCACGGGAAGCTCCTGGGGATCCTTCCCTGACGGATACATCTTGCTGTCGAGATACCTGCCAACGGCCGTGCGCTCCTGCGCAGGACGGTGAAGGCCAAGATATCTGCATATCTCAGCTGGCTGGATATAGTGGTTCATCGACAGATTGGCCTCCAGGCCAAGGCCGCAGCCACCAAAAAGGAGCGCGCCCAAGATGATCCAAGCTCCGGGTTTCCAGGGGCAGAACCGGCGGCTCGCGGTATAGATCGCCGTGGTGATCAGCCCGGCAATAACGCAAAAGGCGAATTGATAGCTGAAAGTCGGACCCAGCTGGAACCAGCGTCCGAGGAGCGCCCCCGAGTAGTGCTGGAAGCTGTAATAGAAATCCATCTTGAACGGTGGCAGCCACCGGTCGATCGGCGGAAGCTTCGTCCCGACGATGTAGTTATTGATGAAAACAAGGTCCGGGATCTTTTCGCCATCAAGATCGATATCCGGAAATGAGTACCTCCAGACCATGCAGTAGAGGAAGCCCGCTGCGAAGGACGCCTCCACCTCGATGTTTTGCCTCAGCATTCGGCGCTCTTTCCAGACGAGCCAACCGGAAATAGCCGCGCTAAACGGGAGCAGCCAAAGCTGCGGTCCCAATCCGTAGAAATGTTCGATGAAGAAGAATACGAGGCAGAGAAGCAGAGGCGCTCCGATGCGCGAAACCGCGTAGTCCTTTATTGCGTAGTTTGCCAGCAGGCTGAGTCCCGTCAGGTTGAGCCAGATGATTCCAAAAGTGATAAGAAGCGACAGCAGCGTCATACGGCGCAATTGCACATCGATTTAACTAGGCCTTGTTGGTTCAAGGATGACATCGGTCTCTCGTTGGCGTCGTTACGACCAATCGGAGAATCCTGAGCAATTAGACAGTCTCTTTGCAAACAATCGTTTGAAGAAGCGCCCGACTGGCTGGCGCTTACGGAAGAACGGCCGGACGATAACGCTAACGATACAGGTTTTAGCCCAAATAGGCGCCTCTCTTCGGCTGACACGGGGCTCATCTGGGGATTCGCCGTGTTCTCATGCTTTCGGCGCTGAGGTGAATTTCACGCTCTATGTCACGATCCAGGAAACGGCGCGGGTAACAAAACCAATCAACGTGCAGGGTGCCATTATGTACCGGATAACGTCCGTAGGAGAAGGGGTGCGACTCGTGGAGGTCGCGGCGTTTGAACTCCCCAGAGAAGGGTCCCTTGAACACCGCCACTCCAGATACTCTTTGATGAGATTATGAAGCGTCTCTCGGGATTTTCCCGGTTTCTGCCAATTGGACTTTGAAATGGGGTTGAGCCCGCGGCATTCGCGGGCATGGTCAACCCACTTTATGTACCTAGCCGTCATCGCCGCCTGCCTGGTCGCGGTCATCGTGGGTTATTTTCTCAATAATCCGCTTGGACACAGCCGGCGTTTCATCCTGCGGCGGTTCCTGAACTGGTTCCCCCTCGGAATGACCTATTCCTTTCTGTACATGGGGCGGTACAACCTGAACGTATCGAAGAACGCCCTGGGTGCGCTGATGTCGAAGGAGGAATTCGGGCTCATCTTCGGCCTCGGAACCCTGGTCTACGCCGTGTCCTTTCTCGTGAACGGACCCTTGGTGGACAAGATCGGCGGCAAGAAGGGAATTCTGATCGCCGGATTCGGCTCGGCATCGGCCAATATCCTTCTTGGTCTGCTGACCATGGCGGTCCTGGCGGGCCAATTCCGCGCCCATCTGGTGGCCACCTACGCCGTGCTCTACGGCTTGAACATGTATTTCCAGAGCTACGGAGCCGTCTCCATCATCAAGGTCAAGGCCTATTGGTTTCACGTCCGGGAACGGGGAGTGTTCGGGGCGATCTTCGGAACCCTGATCTCGTTCGGAGTCTATTTCGCCTTTGATTGGGGCCAGGGGATCGTCGATTTCACCAAGAGCATCCCCGCCGTGTTTTTCATTCCGGCTTTGATCATCGCCTTCTGGTCCGTCACGGACATTTGGGCCGTCGCCGATACGCCCGAGGATGCCGGCTTCCCCGCGTTTGACACCCACGACGCATCGTCGGGCCATATGGATGTCAACTTCACCTATCTTGAACTCCTGAAGAAGGTCTTCACGAGCCCGCTCATGCTGATGATCGCCGTCGTCGAGCTCACGTCCGGGATATTCCGCAATGGGATCTCCCAGTGGTACTTTGTGTTCGCGAACGAGGTTAAGCAGCCGGGAGCCGGTTTCTTCCTTGAACACTGGGGCTGGCTCCTGTGCATCTTCGGGGTCGTCGGAGGATTCGCCGCCGGATTTGTGTCGGACAAGTGTTTTCAGTCGAGACGCGGCCCACCGGCGGCGATCCTATGCGGGCTCGTGATGGTGCTTTCCCTTTTCATGGCGGCGACCCTGCGCTTTTCACCGGTGCTCGTGGGGGCTTCGGGCGTGGCGATCGTGATGTGCTCCGTGGGAATCACGTCCCTCATGTCCGGCACAGCGGCCACCGATTTTGGGGGCCGCAAGGCCACGGCAACCTGCTCTGGAATCGTCGACGGGTTTGCCTATCTCGGGAGCTCGATCCAATCCTTTAGCATCGGTTACATCGCGACGCGGAATTGGCATTGGTGGCCCCTGTTTCTGACCCCGTTTGCGGTTATCGGAATGGTGATTGCGATTAAGATCTGGCTCGAGCTACCCCCTGCAACGCGGCGCTACATCGCAGAGGTGGAATCCAAGAAGGTCGCACGACCCGACCGCGCCTTTGACGGGCGGCCGCGTTCGGCATTCGGGGGGTGACCGCCGATGGGATCCCGTGCGCCATCGCGGTTTCCGCCTGGCGTTTCCTCCTGTTCTTAGGCCTTGCTTCGTCGCCCGGGCGCGGACCCTTCCTGAGTTCATGCTGAAAGGGGCCGAACCCCGGGGCCCAGGGTCTCCCTCTGGCACCCTTCGGTTCAAAGCTGGTTGAGTAGGTTCCAATTCGTCACGGCCAGCCACCGAGGTTCAGTTTTCGAGGGTGTCGTCATAGGGGACTCCTGACGAACGAGATGCGTTTCGTTTGGCCCGGCCCCCCCACCCTGCGGTGCGCGCCCGGGTAGGATTCAATCTCCCCGCCGGATGCTTTGGGCAAAATCTTTGCCCGTTTGTGCCGATATTCCCTTGGGAACCCCCCATGAAACACCCCTTGTTTACGCTCATCGTGCTGACAATCGTGCTCATTCCCTGGCTCGCAGTCGTGGCGTTTGGAGACTGGCTTAGGGAGAAGCATGGTAGCCCTCACGGTGTATTGTCTGGAAAGTCTTAGGTCCCTTGGACCGGCGCGTGCCTCCCGCCGTATTGGGAAGACGTATGCCGCGGAAAGGTGCATCGGGAGACGGGTGACGTTCGGAAGATGGAATATCACGGATTTCGGCCCGATCATGGCTTTGCAATTGAGGGTTTTGCGCTTGCCGAAGGTCCCGCATTGACCGAGACGACTCTCTGCCGGCATCGATGCGCGGCCGTATGCGGAATCCCCCCCTGGTTCAAGGCAAGTGAAACAACGACAACCTGCACCGCCAAGGGCCGGTAGAACGCCGGACGTCGCGCCCTATGCGCCGGCTGCTTCGGGGGCCGAGAAGCCTGTGCGACGGGCGAGCCTCTGGCTCGTGATTGCCTATCTGATTCCAAATGCCGGGGTCGTCGCCGGCTCATTCCTCTTTGACGATGTGCCGCTGATCGTGGAAAACCGATGGCTGCACTCGCTTACGAGGCTCCGTGATGTCTGGACCCACGGCTACTGGCCTGACCGTCCGGGGCTGACGCTCTACAGGCCCGTGACCGAGACGCTATGGAGCCTGCTCTGGACCCTCGGGGGCGGCCGCCCTGCCCTGTTCCACCTGGTGACGCTCGCGCTCGGGGCGGTCGCCGTGGTGCTCGTCTACCAGCTGCTCACGAGCGTAAGCCGGGCCCCAAGAACCGCATTCTATGCGTCGCTTCTTTTCGCCGTGCTGCCCATTCACTCGGAGGACGTCGCTGCGATTGCCGGGAGCAACGAGCTCCTCGCCGCCGTGTTTGGTCTCGGTGCGCTGATCCTGTATCGTCGCGGATCGCTCCTGGGCTCATTCACTCTCTTTGTCCTTGGGGTTTTTTCCAAGGAAAGCGCGGCGGTCTTCGCGATTCTTGCCTTCGTCCTGCCGTTCTTGGAACCCGGACCGCGGCCTTCGCTTTACCGCCTGGCCCTGCACGGATTGGCGGCGGGGCTGGTCGTGCTGGTCGCGCTCTGGGCCCGTGCGGCCGTATCCGCGGGTCCTACCTTCGTGCCGCCGATAGACAACCCGATGTCGCTCACAAATCCGGCCAGGAGGGTCCTGACGGCGCTCTGGATTCAGGTGCTCTACGTCTGCAAGACCGTTTTTCCGCTCACCCTGTCGGCAGACTACTCCTATCGGGAAATCCCGCTCGTCATGAGCCTCAGGGATTCGAGGGCCTGGTATGGCTTGGCGCTCCTCGGAGCGTCCGGCTGGGCCTTCGTTCGAATCCCGGCGGTGCGCACGGGAATCGCCATCTGGGCGAGCGCCTTCCTGCCGACGGCCAATATCCTGATGGCCATAGGCACCACCATGGGCGAGCGCCTGGCCTATGTTCCAAGCATCGGACTCGTGCTCCTTGCGGCTCAAGGCCTTAGGCGGATTCCCGGGACGGCCGTGGTCGCCGCCGCAGTCGTGCTTGCGTTCGGTGCGAGGACCCTCGTGCGCAACGGCGACTGGCACGATGCCGATGTGTTTTACGTGAAGCTCGCGGAAACGTCGCCGGGAAGCGCAAAGGCCCAGTATTGCCTTGGCTGCCTCAGGTACGCGCGGGGGAACTACCGGGAGGCTCTGGGATGCTACGACCGCGCGATCAAGATATTCCCTCCCTACCCGGAGGCGCTCAACAACAGGGGCTGCCTCCTCGTACAACTCGGGCGGATTGAGGAGGCCAAGGAGAGTTTCCGGCAATGCCTCCGATTCAATCCCAGCCATTCGGGAGCGGCCGCGAGCCTGGCGTCCCTAGAGGCCGGAATTCGCTTTACCCCGCTTCCCCCGAAGATCTGAAGCCGTGCCACATTTTTCCAGCGTCGCGCGTGGACGAGGCGGGAATCGAAGCCGCTGGCATTATGGCGCTTCCCACCCATCCTCTGGAAGCGCAGCCCCGCCCAGTGGGCGCCTTATTCTGAATTGACCTAGTTCCCGTGCCCTCGGACCGAATACCCCAGGCGCCTTAGCCGGCCCTGTATCCTCCCCAACCCCCCAGAGCATGAAATCTCGCATCTATTGGTGGTCGCTTACGTCCGCGCTCGCCGGATTCCTTTTCGGTTTCGACACCGTCGTCATCTCGGGGGCCGAACAAACGATCCAGGCGCTCTGGCACCTGAGCGCCGGGATGCACGGGTTTGCCATCGCATCGGCCCTGTACGGCACGGTGGTGGGTTCCCTGGTCGGCAGCTGGCCGACCGACCGGTTCGGAAGGAAGCCAACGCTCACGATGATCGGGGTCCTCTACATCGCCTCCGCCGTGGGCTGCGCGTTTTCCTGGAACGTGTATTCATTCATCCTCGCGCGCCTCATCGGCGGTCTGGGCATTGGCATATCGACCGTGGCGGCGCCGCTCTACATCTCGGAGATTTCGCCGCCGGCTTACCGGGGCCGACTGGCGGGGATGTTTCAATTCAACATCGTGTTCGGCATCATCATCGCCTTCGCCTCCAATTACCTTCTAAAGGACGTCGGCGAAAACTCCTGGCGCTGGATGCTGGGTGTGGCTGCGTTTCCGTCCCTGATCTACACGGCCTTGTGCTTCGGGCTGCCCGAGAGCCCGCGCTGGCTTATTGGGCGCCGCCACGACCGGGAGGCCGGCCTGCGGGTCCTGGGGCTGATCATGGAGGGGGAGCCCCCTGCAAAGGTGGAGGCCGCGGCCGATGAGATTCTTGCCGTGTCCCATGAAAAAACGGAGGCGGGGCCGTTTTGGACCCGGCAACTGCGCAAACCCATCCTGCTGGCGATCCTGATCGCTTTCTTCAACCAGCTATCCGGCATCAACGCGGTCCTTTATTTCGCACCCCGCATCTTCGAACTCACAGGCCTCGGCGCCAAAGCCGCGCTCCTGCAGTCCGTTGGAATAGGAATAACAAACCTCGTGTTCACTTTCGCCGGACTGCGGCTCATCGACAAGATTGGGCGCCGGACCCTGCTTTATATTGGATCGGTCGGCTACATCGTCTCTCTCGGGCTAACGGCTTGGGGATTTTTCAGCGGGCATCTTTCCATCGTGCCGATCTGCATCTTCGCCTTTGTCGCCTCGCATGCAATTGGGCAGGGCACCGTGATCTGGGTCTTCATCTCCGAGATTTTCCCGAACCGTCACCGGGCCACCGGCCAGGCTCTTGGAAGCTTCACCCATTGGATGTTCGCCGCCCTACTCACCACGTTTTTCCCGAGCATGGTGACGGCCTTCCCCCCCGGGTACGTCTTTCTCCTATTCTGCTGCATCATGGGGGTGCAACTCGTCTGGGTCCGGCTGATGGTGCCCGAAACAAAGGGGATATCCCTTGAGGAGATAGAGCATCGGATGCAGACGGCCCATTGAGCCCAGGGGCAAGGCGGGCCAATTCAAAGAAGATCCTGATACTCGCAACCGCGGGGGCTGCGGCTGGGCCCCCCACCGACTGTCGGATTCAACGAAAAAATCCGCTTGCTTTTTCCTGCGTATTCACAACCTTTAGGTTGTGGATACGCTCACAGCCACTTTTGGCGCCTTCGCCGATCCGACGCGCCGTTCGCTGCTGAGGCGCCTTGCGGGCGGCCCTGTGTCGGTCTGCGAGCTCGCCCGGCCCTTCCGAATCACCCAGCAGGCGGTTTCGAAACATCTGGCCTACCTGGAACGGGCCGGGCTGATCGTGAAGCGCAGCGAGGGTCGGCAGCATTTTTGCGCCCTGCAGGGTGATTCATTCCGGGAGGCCGCAGAATGGGTGCAAAACTATCGGCAGCTTTGGGAGGAGAGACTCGACCGGATGGATGACTACCTGAAAGAGCTTCAAAGGAAGGAGAAAAAAAGTGAAACCAAAACCTGAGCCGGCGAATCGTCCAAGCGACCGTGAAATCGTGATCGAGCGGGTGTTCAATGCCCCGCGCGAACTGGTATGGAAAGCCTGGACCGATCCCCTCCACGTTGTGCATTGGTGGGGCCCCCGGGGGTTCACAACGACCGTCGAAACGATGGACGTTCGACCGGGAGGGATTTGGAAACATGTGATGCACGGGCCCGACGGGGCAAACTACCCCAACAGGAGCGTGTTCTCCGAAGTGGTCGAGCCCGAGCGGATCGTCTTTTCCCAAGGCGGCCGCCGTGAGGGCGGCCCTGAGGTCAATTTCGTGTCGACCTGGACGTTTGACGCCCTCTCGCATGACCGGACGAAGGTCACCATCCGCATGGTATTCCCTTCGGCCGGGGACCGGGACCGCGTGGCACGGGAATTCGGCGCCGTCGAGGGCGGCAAACAGACCCTCGGGCGCCTCGCCGGGCACCTCAAATCGCTCATGAGCAATCCCGCTGAACGGGAAGTTGTCATCACACGGACGCTCGACGCGCCACGGGATCTTGTCTTCCAGGTCTGGACGAATCCGGAACATTTGGCGCGCTGGTGGGGCCCCCTGGGATTCACCAATCCCGTGTGCGAGCTCGACGTCAGGCCCGGCGGCAAGTGGCGGATGGTGATGCGAGGCCCCGACGGCGCGGAATATCCCAGCCAGGGAGTCTACCGCGAGGTGGTGAGGCCCGAACGCCTTGTATTCACGAACGACGCGGTGGACCAAAGCGGCTCCCCCCTGATCCAGGGTTTGACGGCGGTCACCTTCGAAAGCAAGGGGACCAGGACACGGCTTGTCTTGCGCACGCAGGCGATCGCCGCGGCCCCCATCGCCCGGATCTATCTGGCCGGAATGAAAGCCGGCTGGACTCAGAGCCTGGACCGGCTGGCCAACGAGGTCTTGCGTGCCCGCGCTGGAAATTGAGCCGGAGCGACCGATCGCTCATGCCCGCTCGCCCTCTTTCGCGTCGCCTGACGCCCGGTTTAACGCAGGCGCCCCTCCGGTCCGACCCGGCCCCGTTGCCTCCGGCCGTCAGAAGGCGACCGAACCGTGTGCAAACAGCTCCGGGGATCCGTCCATCCTGAAGGCAGCTGATGAATCACGCCTCTCAAGCGTGATGTTCACGTCCTCAACGCTCGGGGGCACCTCGCGAATGAACTGGATCTCGACTTCGCGCGGGCGGGGAGGAAATCCGCGCTTTGCCAGGGCTGTCTGCAGGTAGTCCAGGTAAGCGGTGTTGTTCACATGCCCGTTCCCATCAATGTCGGAGAAACGAAGCGACACCCTGGTTCCGTTGCCGCCGGGCGCCGGAGGCGCCAGGCCGTGCTTGTCGATCTCGGGCTTATGGACCCCGAACGCGCAAACCGGAAATCTGTCGGCCAGGTCCTTAGGAACCCGGGTTAGCGATTTCGTTGCGAGGTCGACGTGAAGCCAAAGCGAGGATGCCGCGACCACCAATTCTTCCCCGCAGTAGATCCGGAAATCGCGAAAGCCCTTGAAAGCCCTGATGCCCGATGACCAGGTCACGACCCGCACTTTCTCCTCGAAGGCCGGGTACCTTATGATCGACGCGGCCACGCGGTTGAGGACCCACGACGCCCTGCGGTGGTCCATGGACCGCGCCCCGGCGTCGAATTGGTCCGCATGGAGGATGGCCGCTTCCTGCATGAACTTGAAGACGCCGCGCAGGGTCAGCTTCTTTTCGCGGTCGACGTCCCAATAGGAGACTACCGCGGCAAGGGTGAAGGCACCGTCCATGTACTCAAGATGTGAGCAGAGTGCGGGGAGGAAGCGCAACGCTTCGGTGGGGACCCGGGAGCGAGATTCGAGCCATGTGAGATCGCGGCGGCTGCCGCCTAGCGGCGGGTGCGCCCCACCCTCCGGGCACGCGGCAACCCGGAGCGCTCGGCTCGCGTGACGGCCGAGCCCTCCCGCTTCGCCCGCGCCGAAGCGGGATCAAGTAGGCCCGTTGGTTAGCCTTCGGCCGTCGTCAGTTCGGCGGGGGTTTCCTCGGGAAACACGAGATAGGCCCCGCAGTTCTCGCAGATCGCGAGGTCGTCGTCGCCTCCGGTCGCGAGTGAAGTCGGCAGCTTTAGGAAACAGCCTGTGCACACTCCGTGGCGAACTTCGGCGACCGCCTTGTTTCCCTGCGCCAATAGCCGGTCGAAATGCGCCAGGATAGGCTCCGGGGTCGCTCCGCGTATGCGGGCGACCGTCATTTTCTGATCCGCTGAAAGGCGCCCGCCCCTGCGGCTGAGGCGCTGCAACTGGGTTAGGTCCCCGATAATGATATCAACGTCCATGTGGTGATAAAAAAAAACTGGCGGCCGAGCTCAAATTGAACCCGGCCGCCAGTTGGTTACTCATTTAGTGTTTGGCGATGCTTCGCGCTGCCGCGAATCATCGTTTGATGAAGGGCGTCTGGGCCGGTGCGGCCGAAGACTGCTGCTGTTGCTGGGGCTGCTGCTTCTTGTTGCCGCGGTTGAAGCGCGGCCTGGCCTGCAATGCCGGGCTGGTCGGAGTTGCAGCCTGCGCCGCAGGCGTTGTGGGCGCCGTGACGGGCGCCGGGCTGGAAGAGGAGCCGGCAGGATTAATGTCGGGATTCATATGATTTGTTTTCTGTTTTATGGATACGCTGTTGTTTGTGCCCAGAATGGACACACCCGTTCCCTTGCACCCCTTGTGCCGTGCGGCCTCATGTTTTCTTAACTCAAAGGACCCTAGATATATATATTTTTAGGGCCGACAAAATTGAGACAAAGGGCTGCTGTTATAAGTGCATTTATTGCACTCAATAACAGCCTATGGTGCAATTATTGGATAACTTTCGGTCCCAATCACTCGTCGAGGAGCCCGTATCGCCGAAGCTTGTACTGGAGCGCGCGCCGGCTGATACCGAGCAACCTTGCCGCTTCGGCGCGGTTGGAGGTGACGTGACGGAGCGTCTGCCGGATCAGCTCCTTCTCCGCCTCCACGAGCGAGATGCCCGGCCTGATGCTGAAGGCGGGGACCTGGGTATCCTGGCTGCGCATGTAGCCCGGCAATTCGTGCACGCCAATGGTCGGGTTTGGGGACGTGACCATCAGCCATTCGACCGCATTGCGCAGTTGGCGCACGTTTCCGGGCCATGCGAACCTCTGGCACGCCGCCATCGCCTCCGGGGAGAGTCGGCAGTTGGGCCGCCTGTGCTTGGCCCCGAATTGCGCCAGGAACGTCTCCACAAGGACGGGTATGTCCTCGCTTCTCTCCCGAAGCGGCGGAATCGGGATGGGAATCACCTGCAGCCGATAAAAGAGGTCCTCGCGGAATTTCCCCGACGCGACGGCGTCCTCGAGGCGCTTGTTTGTCGCAGCGATCACCCTGACATCCACCTGGATCAGGTCGGTGCCCCCGACCATGCGGAACGCCCCATCCTCAAGGACCCTCAGGAGGTCCCCCTGCCCCTTCATCGGCAGGTCGCCTATCTCGTCCAAAAAGAGCGTGCCATGGTCCGCGAGCATAAAGCGCCCCGGCTTGTTGAAGCGCGCGTCCGTGAACGCACCCTTCACGTACCCGAAGAGCTCGGCCTCGACCAGCTGCTCCGGCAACGCAGCGCAATTCACAAAGATGAACGGCTTCTTGGCCCGCGCGCCGCCCTGGTGGACCAGACGGGCCACGATTTCCTTGCCGGTGCCGCTCTCTCCCTCGATCAGTACGGTCACGTCGCTGCGCGCGACCTCCTCGACAAGCCGAAGCACCCTCCGGACCGCGTCGCTCTTTCCGAGCAGGAGGTTCGTCTCGCCCCGCGAAGGGTCCTCGGCAGAAGGAAGGCGGGGCACAGGAACTCCGCCTTCGTCCGGAGGGTTGAGCGGGTCCGCCATCATTCGTTAATGCCAAAGCTCGAGCCTTGGTTCAAGAACACCCTCTTCGGCGTCCATGGGCCCATGCGATGCCCACATGCCAGTCGAATGCAGCTTCGGCCGTCTTTGGCCGATGCCGCAGCCGCTCGAAAATCCCCGCGCCGGACACCGCCACCGGGAGGCCATGGAGACCCGGAACAGGGGCCCGACGTTCTTCGGTTCGTTCAAGAGCGCCTCGTAGCGCGGGTCCCCCTTGAGCGAGTTGAAGAAGAAGGCCGCGCAATCACTGCGTCGCATCCTGACTACGTCCGGTCCGCAAGGAACCGAGAACAGGTGCGCGAAGAGGGTGTTGCCGCCGATGACAGCGCAATCCATTCACCGGTCCCTTCGCGTTTCAACGAGCCGAGCGACTCCCGAATGGCGGCCGCCGTCTCAACGGGACGCACAGCCTGGCGGTGCCCGAAAATCCGGCGCCGTGAAACAGCGGAATGGGGATAGATTCGCCCATCCGGGTTGCCGATGGCACCGGTCCACCGTTGAGCCGTCATATCCGATCGCCTCTCAAAGGGCGGCTCCGAAGGAGCTTCCCGGGGCGCGGAACGCTCAGATCGCCGGATGGTTCGCGTGGAGCAGGCCGTGGACGACGGCAAGCATGCTCTAGGCGGTGAACGGTTTAAGGAGAAACGCGTTCATTGAATTCCCGAGGCTTCGAGGGTCCTTGCCCGGCCGGACTCCACTGATCGCGACGATCGGCCCGTGGGGTTCACCTTGCGGGCCATGGCCGCGAGCTCCGAGCGCGCCCGGGACGCATGGGGTTTCGCCCGACGCCGCTCCTGGCAGACATTGGTTCGCCGCCAAGCCCGGGTAGGTTAAATTCGTGTAGAGTCTTGAGGATCGGCTTGATCCCACTTGCATTCACCAAACACCATGGGCCCATGCCGATTCCGCTCGAAATCGCCCTTCATGAAGGATTTGCCCGCATATGCGGCCCTGTGAAACAATGGCCACGGACATGGTCCGTTTTGATGGCGGCCTTCATCGGGGTAGGCTCATTCCTTGGCGGGGCGAATGGCCAGACGGCGGCAATCCCGCCGATCGCCGCAGGCGCGCCGACCCAGGCCAATCCGGCTCCCATCGCAACCGGTTCTGAGGACTGGAGCCTGCATGTGCAGACCACCGTCATCGAGCAGTGGGATTACGGCTTCAATTCCCCTTACGCGGGGCCAAACAGCTTCCTCCCCGGACCGGAAGAGGAGCGCACGTTCTCGTTCACGCTTTATCTCGGGCGCAAGCTTTGGGACGGCGCCGAGTTCTACTACAACCCGGAGATTCTCCAAGGCCACGGCCTCAGCAGCACGCTTGGCATCGCGGGCTTCCCGAATGGGGAGGCGGTCAAGGCCGCGTTTTACAATTTTCATTACAACACGTCGCGCCTATACCTTAGGCAGACCTTCGGACTCGGCGGCGAAACCGAGAAGATCGAGGACGACGAGAACCAGCTTTCGGGCACCGTGGATGTCAATCGGATCACCCTTAGCCTCGGAAAATTCGCCGCCAACGATTTCTTCGACCAAAACGCCTACAGCCACGATTCGCGCACCCAGTTCCTGAACTGGGCTCTTTGGGAAAGCGCGGCTTGGGACTACCCGGCCGATGTGATCGGCTACACGGGAGGGTTCGTTGCCGAGTACAACACGAAGAATTGGATGATCCACTATGGGATCTTCATGGAACCCACGGAAGCCAATGGGGCCACGCTGGATCCGCATCTCGCGAAGGCCTGGGGACAGGTCCTGCAATTTGACAGGACCTACACCCTGGACGGTCACGACGGCACGATCCGACCCTTCGTCTTCTGGAACCGCGCGGATATGGGCAATTATTCGGACGCCGTCGCCGAGCCCTCGGCCGACGTGGATATCACCAAAACGCGGGCCTACCGTTCAAAGGTGGGGTTTGGCCTGAGCTGGGACCAGGAATTGACGTCGGATCTCGGCGTTTTCGCCCGCCTGAGCTGGGACGACGGCAGAACCGAGAGTTTCGCATTCACCGAGATCGATCAATCGGCGGCGCTTGGCGTCAGCATGAAGGGTACCCGGTGGGGGCGCGCCGACGACACGCTGGGCGTCGCAGGCGTCGTCAGCGGCCTTTCGTCCGAACACAGGGCCTACCTCGCAGCCGGGGGGATCGGGCTCATCCTTGGGGACGGGCGCCTCAATTACGGCCTCGAGCAGATCGTCGAGGCCTATTACGACATCAAGGTGTGCAGGTGGCTTCGGATGGCTCCCGATTTTCAATATGTGTGGAATCCCGGATTCAACAGCGACCGCGGACCGGTCCCCGTCTATGCCGTGAGAGCGCACGTGGAGTTCTAGCACGATTAACGCAGGGCCCTGTTTCGTGAGCAAGCCCCACCCATCGTCATCGCTCGCCGGCTCATTCAACGCATGGCGCCGGGATTTCTGGTGGAGCATCGCGTCCACAAGGAACCCCTCGCATCGGCGGCGCCTGGTTGCATTCACGTTCATCCTGGTGCTCGTGATCGGCGTCGCGGACTACCTGACCGGGTTCGAGCTGTCGCTCTTGGTGTTTTATCTGCTGCCCATCTGCCTCGCGGTTGCCTCGGTCGGTTGGCGGTTTGGCGTCGTAACCTCGGTCCTCAGCATCGCGACCTGGCTGATCGGCGACTTCGCAGCCGGGGCCCATTTTTCGAAGACCCTTGTTCCCATTTGGAATTCGCTCATCGCGCTCGGCACGTACCTCATGGTCGTCTGGCTCCTTTCGAGCCTCCTGGCCCTTCAGCGCGAAATGGAGGCGCGGATTCAGCAGCGCACGGCCGCGCTCACGGACGAGATCGCAGAACGCGAGCGCCTCGAGCGGGCCATCCTGGAAATCAGCGACAGGGAGCGGCGCAGCATCGGCCACGACCTTCATGACGGCCTCGGCCAGCACCTGACCGGAACGGCCCTGGTGGCGCATGCCCTCGGTGCGAGGATGGCCGACCGAAAGGCCGACGAGGCCCTGGAGATGAAAAAAATCATCGGCCTGATCGAGGACGGAATCGAACAGACGCGAAACCTCGCAAAGGGCCTGCTTCTCGCCGAGATCGAGCGGGAGGGCCTTGCAATCGCCCTGCAAGAGTTCGCCGCGGCCACCTCCCAGAATTTCCGTGTCGAATGCGTGTGCCGCTGCGAAGGCAACGCCGCCTTCGAGGAGAACGGGACCGCGACCCATCTTTATAGGATCGCGCAGGAAGCCGTGCGCAACGCCGTGCGCCACGGACGCGCAAAGCGCATCGACATCGCACTCGAGGACCACGGCGGCAAGGTCGCCCTGAGCGTGCATGACGACGGGACCGGACTCGCCCCGCCCGGATCCCGGGGAGAGGGTCTCGGGCTGAGGATCATGACCCATCGGGCGTCCATCATCGGCGCGAGCCTGGCCGTTACCGCACAGCCCGGTGGCGGTACGCTTGTCATTTGCACGCTCGCCCGCCCAGTATTCCAACCATGAGCGGAACCCAGCCCGAAGCAGAAACCGCACCGATGCGCCATCCCGTGTTCATTGTGGACGATCATCCGCTCGTCCGCGAGGGCCTGCAGAAGCTGATCGCTAACGAACCCGACCTCGCCGTCTGCGGCGAGGCCGAGGAGGCGAACGCGGCTTTTGCCAAGATAGAGGCGATAAAGCCCGAGGTGGTCATCGTCGACCTGTCCCTGCGCGGGGAATCCGGCCTCGACCTTATCAAACGCATCCAGCTGCTCCCGCAGCCGCCCAAGGCCCTGGTGCTTTCAATGCACGATGAGACGCACTACGCGGAGAGGGCGCTTCGCGCGGGGGCCGTGGGCTACGTCATGAAGCGCGAGACCACGAGCAACATCATCACCGCGATTCACGAAATCCTGCAGGGCGGCGTCTTCGTCAGCGAGACCATGGCCTCCCAGATGGCCAAGAAGTACGTCGGTATTGGCCCCAAGCTCGCGGTCAGTCCCATCGAGCGGCTGAGCAACCGGGAGCTCGAGGTTTTCCAGCGGATCGGCCAGGGCGAGGAGACGCGCTTCATTGCGGACGAGCTCCACCTGAGCCTGAAGACGATCCAGACCCACTGCGCCCATATCAAGGAGAAGCTCGGCCTGGAGAACGCCACGGCCCTCATGCACGCCGCGGTGCGATGGGTCGAGAACGAGAAGCGCGTCTAGCGCCGGGGGAGGCCGTCTCAATCGCGCTCCATCAGGCAAAGCCCTAACACCGAACCAAGCATGGCCCGATGTACGAGCCGGGACAACGATGCTACGATGGCGGAATGACGCCCTGTATCCCTGGAGATCAATTTCTTACGAATTGTTCCAGGCGGCTTGCGGGCGCACTCCTCGCATTGGTCCTTTTCGCGGGCGGCGCCCGCGGCCAGGCGCCGGCCTCCGTTCGGACTCCCTTGTCGCTGGCCGAGGCCCGGCGCGTTGCCCTCGAGCGAAACGCCGACTTCAGGATTGCGAGAATCCAGGTGGATGCCGCCCTCGCCCAACTGAGGGCGGCTCGCGAATTCCCCAACCCCACGCTGGGGCTCTCCACCGCGAAGATAAGCACCGACGGAACGCCCGAATCCACGCCGATGGGCAACAGCCTGCTCAACCGGGCCTACGACAGCATTGTCTCCCTTAGCCAGCTCATCCAGATCTCGAAGCGCGGCCTCATCCGCGATTCGGCCAATGCCGGCGTTCACGTAGCTGAATTCCAGAAGGAGGATGCCCAGCGCCTGCTCCTGCAGGCGGTCACCCAGGCCTATGTCGCGGCGCTTTCCTCCCAGGAGCAGGCAAGGGTCCTGACCGAATCCGCCGCGGCGCTCAGGCGCCAGGCCGAAATCGCGGCCCACCGCTACCATGCCGGCGACCTCTCGAAATCCGACCAGGGGCGGATCGAAATCGCCGCGGACCAGGACGAACTAGGGGCGCAGTCCGAGGTCGCCGCCGCAAAGTCCGCCGTGGTGGCGCTTGAATCGCTTCTCGGGAATCCGAGTCCGGATGGTTCCACGGAGCTTTCCGACAGCTTGGAGCAGCTCTCGCAGGCCGCGGCGCCGGGCCTCGAGGACATGGCCCTGTCCGAACGGCCAGACATCGCGGCAGCCGAGGCCGGCGTCGAGCAGGCCGAGACGAACCTCAAGCTGCAGCGCCGCGAGCGCGTGCCCGATGTCACCGTCAGCCTGCAGTTCGAGCGCAATCCGCCCGCGCAGCCCGACACAATTGGCGTCGGCCTCTCGCTGCCCCTGCCTCTCTGGAACCAGTACACGGGCGAGATCCTCGGCGCCCAGGCGGCCCGCAACCAGGCGGAGGCGCATCTCGACAGCGTGCGTGTCCAGGCGGCGGCGGACGTTTCCGCGGCCCGGGTCGCCTACCGCGAAGCCAGGGACCGGGCCCGAAGGTACGAGCAGTCGCTCGTGCCCAAGTCGGCCGAGGTGACAAAAAGCGTGGTCTACGCCTACGAGAAGGGCGGCGCCGCGCTGATCGACCTTCTTGATGCGCAGCGAAACGACAACAGCATTCGTCAGGCAGCCGTGCAGGCCGATGCGGACGCGGCGGCCGCAGCCGCCGCCCTTCTCGCGGCACTGGGACGGCTGTAGCCGCCAAGCGATCCATGGAAACCGACTGAATCGAGGAGAAACCACCATGACCCAACGAGCCCTCCATCCGCGCCCCCTGCACGCAGCCCTGCATGGGGGCACCCTAGCGCTCCTGGCCGCCCTGGGCCTGGGCTTGGGCCTTTCCACGGCGGGCTGCGGACGGCAATCGCCCGCGGCCTCGGCGCCCCCGGAGCCCAAGGTCGAGGGCGAGCGGGTCAGCTTTCCCGCCGACGCCCCGCAGCTGTCGTCCCTAACGGTCGAGGCCGCGGAGCCCAGGAAGTTGGCCATCACCCACCTGACGGGGCGCCTCTATTGGAATGATCAGACGACCGTGCGCATCTTCACCCCGGTCATCGGACAGGTGACCGCCATACGGGCCGACATCGGCCAGCCCGTTTCGGCGGGGACGCCCCTGGCCGACATCAGCTCGCCCGACTACGGCCAGGCGCTCGCAGACGCGCAGACCGCCACCGGGAATCTCGCAGCGGCGCAGAAGGCGTTCTTGCGGGCGAAGGATCTTTTGGAGCACGGCGCGGCGGCCGCAAAGGATGTCGAGGCCGCGGAGGCGGCGTTTGTCGCCGCAAGGGCCGAGCGGGACCGCGCCGAGTCGCGGCTAAAGCTCTACGGCGGGAGCGAGACCGAGACGGGCGAGGCGTTCGTCCTGCGTTCGCCGGTCGCGGGCGTCGTGGTGGAGCGCAACATCAATCCCGGACAGGAGGTCCGGAACGACCAGATGCTGGCAAACGCGCCAAACCTGTTCGCCCCGCTTTTTGTGGTGAGCGATCCGGCGCTGCTCTGGATCCAGCTCGATGTGTCCGAGTCCGACCTGCCGTCGCTCGAGCCCGGGCTCGCCCTGCGGATCCATGCCCGGGCGTTCCCGGACCGCGTGTTCGACGGCGCCGTCGAGAAGGTCGGCGAGGAAATGGACCCGTCGACCCGAACGGTGATCGTCCGCGGCGTGGTCCGCAATCCCGACAAGCTCCTCAAGGCCGAGATGTACGTCCTCGCCGACGTCGTCCAGGACGAATCACGAGTGGCGAAGGCCGGCGTCGAGATCTCCTCGAAGGCGATCTTCATGGTGGACAACCGCAACTACCTGTTCGTCGAGGTCGGTCCCGGCCAGTACGAGCGCCGGCAGGTGTCGATCGGCACCGAGAAGGACGGGAGGGTCCCGGTGCTCGACGGCCTCAGCGCCGGGCAGAAGGTCGTGACCGAGGGAGGGCTCCTGCTGCAGTCCATCCTCGACCCCGCCGATTGACCTCTGAATCCCGATGATCGGCAAAATCACGCTCTACGCGCTTCAACACCGGGCCATCGTGCTCGTGTGCCTTGCGGCGTTCGTCCTCGCCGGCATAGGATCCTACCGGGAGCTGCCGGTCGAGGCCTACCCGGACGTCACGAACGTGACGGTGCAGGTCATCACCCTATTCCCGGGGCACGCGGCGGAGGAGGTGGAGCGCCTTGTCACCATCCCGATTGAAAGCGCGATGAACGGCATCCCCGGGCGGGTGTCGATGCGCTCGATCTCCCTCTTCGGCCTTTCGCAGATCACGCTCGTATTCGAGGACAATGCGGACAACAACACGATCCGCACCCTCGCCCACGAGCTCCTCGGGGACGTGACGCTGCCGCCGGGGGCCAGCGCCAGCCTGTCGCCCGATGCGACGCCGATCGGCGAGATTTTCCGCTACACCCTGCGCGCGCCGAAGGGATTCCCCGCCACCGAGGTGCGGGCGTTGGAGGACTGGGTGGTCGAGAAGAAATTCCGGTCGGTTCCTGGAGTCGTGGACATAAACCCCTTTGGGGGGCTGACGAAGCAGTACCAGGTGCTCATCGATCCGGCGAAGCTCAAGTCGTACAACCTCACGCTCCAGCAGGTGTTCACGGCCCTCTCGAACAGCAACACCAACGCCGGCGGCTCCTATGTGGAGCACGGCTCGGAGCTCTACGTCGTCCGGGGCCTTGGCTTCCTGCGCAATACGGCCGACATCGAGGCCGTGGCGGTCGACACCCGGGGCGGCACTCCGATCCGGATCAGCGATGTCGGCCGGGTCGTGATCGGCAACGCCGTCCGCCTCGGCCGCGTCGGGCGGACGGATACGGACGTCAAGGGCTTTCCCGGCGGCATCAAGGACGAGGATGATGTCGCGGAGGGAATCGTCATCATGAGGCGCGGCGAAAACCCCGTCGAGGTGTGCGAGCGCGTCAAGAGGATGGCCGACGAGATCAACGCCCACTACCTGCCGGCCGGGGTACGGCTCGTGACCTATTATGACCGGACGGCCCTTGTCGACCGCACGCTTCACACGGTGCGCCACAATGTGATCGAGGGCATCGGGCTCGTCCTGCTCGTGCTCTTCTTTTTTCTCGGGCTAGGCAACTGGCGCTCCGCCCTCGTCGTGGCGCTCGCCGTCCCGGTCGCCCTCCTTGGCGCGTTCATGCTCCTCGACCTCCGGGGCATACCGGCAAACCTCATCTCGCTCGGCGCAATCGACTTCGGGATCATCGTGGATTCGGCGGTCGTCGTCATCGAGAACATCCTGCGCATCCTCGAGCAGCGCAGGGGACAGGTCCGGTCGCTGCGCGCGGTCATCATAGAGGCGGTGTCCCAGATGGGCCGGCCGATCCTGTTCTCCAAGGCGATCCTCCTGACGGCGTTCGTGCCGCTCTACACGCTCCAGAGGGTCGAGGGCCGGATCTTCCGCCCCATGGCGCTCACGCTCACGTTCGCCCTCATCACCGGCACGGTTTTCGCGATCACGGCCGTGCCCGTTCTGGCAAGCTTCGCCCTCAGGAGAAAGGTGGCCGGGGAGGAGTCGTGGATCGTTGGCCGCCTGCTTCACGTCTACCGGCCCGCCCTTGAATTCGCGCTGCGGTCCCGGCGGGTCGTCTTCGGCGTCGCCGCCGCGCTCCTCGTCCTCGGCGCGGTCATCTTCCATTTCATAGGCAGCGAATTCCTGCCAAAGCTGGACGAGGGCGACCTTTGGGTGCGCACCTTCGCCCCGCAGTCGATCTCCCCTTCGGAGTCGGCCAAGATCACCGCAAACGTCAGGCGCCGCCTCGCCTCGTTCCCCGAGGTGAGGTACGTCGTCAGCCAGCTAGGGCGCCCCGACGACGGCACCGACGTCAACGGGTGGGACGTGACCGAATACAGCGTCGGCCTGAAGCCCAGGGAGGAGTGGACGACGGCCCACACCCACGACGCGCTTGTCGCGGCCATGGCCCGAAGCCTCCGCGAGATCCCCGGGATCGACAGCCAGTTCAGCCAGTACATCGAGGACAACGTCGACGAGGCCGTTTCGGGGGTTAAGAGCGAATTGGCGATCAAGCTCTTTGGCGACGATCCGGTGAAGCTTCAGGACTACGCAAACCGGATCGTCGACGTCATCAAGACCGTGCCCGGGGCGGCGGACGTCGGGACCAACCTGCTTCTCGGCCAGCCCCAGATCCAGATCGCCGTGGACAGGTCCGCCATCGCGCGCTACGGCCTTTCCGTCGCCGACGTCCAGACCGTGATCGCCACGGCCATCGGGGGCCAGGCCGCCACCCAGGTGCTCGAGGGCGAGCGCACGTTTGACCTCGTGGTCAAGCTGACGCCGGAATCGGTCCTTGACGTCGATGCGATCCGCAACGTCCCCGTGTTCGGGTCCAACGGCGAACGCCTGACCCTCGGCGCCCTGGCGACGGTGGAGATCCAGCCGGGCCTCGCCAGCATCTACCGCGAGGAGAACGAGCGCCGCACGGACATCAAGCTTTCGGTCCGCGACCGCGACCTCGACTCGGTCGTCACGGAGGCGGAGGGAAAGGTCGCGGCCGCCATCCACCTGCCCACGGGCTACCGTCTGGAATGGACCGGCTCTTTCGAGAACGAGCAGCGCGCCGAGAGGCGCCTCGAGGTGATCGTTCCCTTCACGCTCCTCGCCATCTTCTTTCTTCTCTTCATCACGTTCGATTCCTCGAAATTCGCGGTGCTGATCCTCCTCACGGTGCCTTTCTCCGCGGCGGGCGGCCTCGTGGCCCTGCCGCTCGCGGGCCTCAACCTATCCGTCGCCGCATTGGTCGGATTCATCGCCCTCTTCGGCATCTCCATCCAGAATAGCGTCATCCTTGTGTCGCGGATCCATGAGCTCAGGCGCGACCGCGACTACCAGATGATGGATGCGATCAGGGAGGGGGCCACGTCGCGCGTGAGGCCCATGGTCATGACGTCCCTCATGGCGATGCTCGGGCTTCTTCCCATGGCGATTTCGACAGGCGTCGGCGCCGAGACGGCGCGGCCCTTTGCAGTCGTCATCATCGGCGGCCTGTTCACCGGCACGGTGCTGACGCTCTTCATCCTGCCCCTCCTTTATCCCAATTTTGAATCCCACATGGCGCCCAGCAAACAGCCGCTTGAGGGCGCGTCCGCCTAGGCCGGGGTTCCCATCCGCACGATCAGCTCAAAATCGCTCTGGGTGAGCGGCATCACCGACAGGCGGGTATGCCGGAGAAGGGGGACCCCGGAGAGCGCCGGCTCCGCCCTCATGCGGGCAAGCGGCACCGGGGCGCCCAGTCGGCGGACCGCCTTGAGTTCCACGGAAACCCAGCCGGGCTCCTCCGCCGTGGGATCGGGATAGGCGGCCTTTTCGACCCTTGCGACGCCGACCACCTCCTTCGGGCCGCCGCTCGCATAGAAGAGCACGCCGTCTCCACGATGCATGGCCCTCAGATTGTTGCGCGCCTGGTAATTGCGGACGCCGTCCCATGAGGTCCGTCCGTCCCTCTCAAAGTCCTCCCATGAGTAGCTCTCGGGCTCCTGCTTCACCATCCAATGTTGGATCTTCAAGGCCATAGGGGGATGTGTTCTGCGGGGAGAATCTTTGACGGGGGATCGTCCGGGGGGACGAGGACGGACAAAACCACGGATCCGGAGAAAGGAAAGCCGTTTCCCCGCGCGGCGATTGCCGTTGCCTCGCTCCGCCCTCCCCGCTGAAAATTGGGCGCCTGGTCCGCCGTCATGCCCTACGCCCTCTTTCCCACCCCGTTCGGCACCTGTGGTCTCGCCTGGGCCGACGCCGGAATCACCCGCTTCCAGCTTCCCGAGGAGACCGAGGCCCGGACCGGGGAGCGGCTCGCCCGCGGCGGGGGCGCCAGGCTCCAGGAAGGCGACGCCCCGGAATGGGTGCGCCGGGTGATCGCCCGCGTCCGTCTCCACCTCTCCGGTACGCCGCAGGATTTCTCGGACGTGGCGATCGACTGGAAGCGGGTGAGCGACTTCCAACACGCCGTCTACCTCCAGACCCTCGCCATCAAGGCCGGTTGTAAGGCGAGCTATGGTGAAATCGCCCGCGCGCTGGCGCTTGGGCCGGAGTCGGCGCGCGCCGTCGGCGTGGCGCTCGCCACGAACCCGTGGCCGCTCCTCGTTCCCTGCCACCGGATCGTATCGGCAAAGGACACGATGACCGGGTTTTCTGGACCCGGGGGCGTCCGCACCAAAACGCGGCTCCTCGCCCTCGAAGGGGCGGAACTCCTCTCGGAGTAGACGCTCCCGGGGCCGCGTCAATTGTCACAAAACTTTGAATCGGCGACCCGGACCCGCCTACGCGAATACACCCATCGGGTTTGACGTTGCGTGGCGGGGACCCGGGCTGTGACGATGGCCCGTCGCGTCCAGCCGGCTCAGACGCATGAATTCCCCGTGCCCAACACACCGCCCGAACTTGTCCTGATCGTGCCCGTGTACAACGAGGAGGACGCCATCGTGCCGGTCCTGACCGAGTGGCGCGCGGAGCTTTTGCGCACCCTGGGCGACGGCCGGTTTGCAATCCTCGTTGTCGACGACGGTTCTACCGACGCCACCCCGGCGCGCCTGTCTGCGCTCGGCTGGCCGGAACTGCGGGTCCACAGGCACACGAATCGGGGCCACGGGCAGAGTTGCCTCGTGGGCTACATCGAGGCCCACCGGATGGGGGCAACGCATGTCTTCCAAATCGATTCCGACGGCCAATGCGATCCAGCGGGCTTCCCAAGCGTGTGGGAGAGGCGGGAGAAGGCGCCAGCGATCTACGGCCGGAGGACGAGCCGAGACGACGGGCTCGGCCGCAGGGTGATCAGCGCCGTCCTTCGGCTCTCCCTCAAGGTCACGCGCCGCACCCGGCTCAATGACACGAACGTGCCCTTCCGCCTCTACAGGGCTCCCCTTGCCGCCGCCGCCGCGGGCCGCATCCCCGGGGATTTCAACCTGGCGAATATCGCCATGGCGCTTCTCCTTGAGCCCGAGGGCTTCGAGGAGGTCCCCATCCATTTCCGCGACCGGATCGGCGGACACCCGACCGTGCGCATATGGGGGTTCGCACCCAAGGCGATGCGGTTGCATCGCGACCTTTTTCGGCTGCGCAACTGACCGATGCGGGAGAGCTATGACTACCTGATCGTGGGAGCCGGCCTATCGGGGCTGGTTCTGGCGGAGCGGCTGGGCTCGCTCGGCCGAAGCTGCCTGGTCGTGGAGCGCCGCGACCACATCGGGGGCAACTGCCACGACCGCAAGGACCGAAACGGGCTCTTCTACCACGTCTACGGGCCCCATTATTTCCGGACGAATTCGGAGCTCGTGCGCACCTACCTGAGCCGCTTCACGGCGTGGACGGATGCGAAGTACCGCGTCAGCGTCTTTACCCGCGGAATCTACTGGAGCTTCCCGGTCAACCTCGGCACGTTCCGCCAGCTCACGGGCAATCCGGGCGCCACCGAGGATGACTTCAAGTCCTACCTGGCGCGGAGCGCCGTGGCGATCGCCGCCCCGGCCAACTCCAAGGAGGCCATGCTCGCGGCGGTCGGCCCCGAGCTCTATGAACTCTTCTACCGGGGCTACACCGAAAAACAGTGGGGGAGGCCGGCGGAGGCCCTGGACGCCTCCGTCTGCCGCAGGCTCCCGATCCACACGGGCCTCGACGAGCGCTATTTCCGGGACGAGTTCCAGGCCCTCCCAAAGGAGGGCTACCAGCCCATGTTCGACGCCATCCTGGAGGCGTCGAAGGCCGACCTGCGCCTCGGGACCGACTACCGCGAGCTCCTTCCTCACGTCCGTCACAGGCACATGATCTACACCGGTCCCCTCGACGAATTCTTTGAATGCCGGTTCGGGCCCCTGCCCTACAGGACCGCGCGCTACGACCTCGAGGAGATCGGGCAGGACGGGGTGCCGAAGGGCGGCTTTGTCCAGCCGGTCCTCCAGGTCAATTACCCGGGAACCGAGCCCTTCACGAGGACGGTCGAGCTGAAGCACGTGACCGGCCAGGTCAGCCGGTGCTCGAACCTGGTCCGCGAATTCCCGGCGGAATACAGGCCCGGCGAGAGCGATCCCAACTACCCGGTTCCGGGCGCGGAAAGCGATGCGCTGGCAGCCCGCTACCGGGCTCTGGCGGACGGCCAGCAGGGGGTGACCTTCATCGGCCGATTGGCGCAATACCGCTATCTCAACATGGACCAGGTTGTCGGAGCGGCCCTCCACACCTTCGAGAAACTGCGGGACTGAGCGGCCCGAGCGGCCGCCCCGTCAGGGGGCGGCAAGGGGGGCGCGCTTCCAAAGCCCCACCCGGCGGCCGTCCTCCCGCGGGCTCTGGTAGGTGAGGATATCGCACCAGATGTATTCGGGGCCGACGGCCTTGTTCACCTTGGCCCAGAGTTCGGGGGTGTCGCCCTGCCGGTACCAAAGGACGTAGTCAATCCCCTGGGCCATGAGCCACTTTCCCGCATCGGGCATCTCTCCGTTGAAGAAGCTGACGAGCCGGGCATGGCGCCGCCTCACGTCCTCGCGGAATTCCCGCCAAAGCAGCTCGTGACCGTACCATCCGAGCCACATCCTCTGCCTCGCGAAAAGCGGAATGACCGCCGAGTTCGTGAAGCCGCCCTCCTTTTCCGGGCGCTCGATGACGACGCCGGGTTTCTCAACCTTGAGGCGGCCGAGCATCAGACGGGGGAATTCGTCCTTGGTCAGGTAGGTCGTGCCCTCCATCTTGCCGATCGACTCCCTCGGTCCCCCGAGGAACGGCCTCCAGAGGTCGAGCACATAAAAGCACGGATAAAAGCAGAAGAGGAACCCGACCACGCGGACCCAACGGCGCCGGGCCTGCTCGAGGACGAAGGGTCCGAGCGTCATCAGCGCCCCCGCGGCCACCCAGGGCCACCATTTGAGCGTCGTGTTGAACCGGTCGTACATCCCCGAATAGACGTCATCCACGTAGAAATACTCGGTGAAGATGAGGAGACAGGACCAGAAGAGGCCCAGGCGCCGGCCCTGCGGGCTCCCGGATACGAGGCCGAGAAGGCAGAGCGCAATCGTCGGGAGCAGGAACAGTAGAAACAGAAGCGGCGGGGTGTGCTCCTTCCAGGGCACCATCCGCATGGCCGCCCCGTAACCCGAGGCCGAAGCGGTGAAGACCGAGAGGTACACCCACGTCAGAAGCCAGATGGTCGCGGCGCCGGCCATGACGGCGGGCACGAGGCGCCGGGCGTCCCTCCAGTTGAACGCAAGCCAGGCGCCTATCCCGATCGCCTGCAGCGGCAGCACCCAGGTGTTGGCGAGGAGCGTCCAGGTCAGCGTGCATCCTGCGATCGCCGCATACCTGTATTGCCGCGTGCGCGCCCAGAGGAGCATCGCCATCGCGCACAGTCCGAGGAGGTAATAGCCGGAAAGCGGGGGATGGTAGTCCCCCAGGTAGATGGAGTACGAAAAGGGTTCCCCGGGAAGCTCGAGGTGTTCGAACTTGGACTGGTAGGCCTTGAGCCACGGCCCCAGCGGCGGTTTGTCCATGGGGGCGCTTCCGATGTAGCGCATGCTGGTCCAGGGAAGCACGTCCGTGTCGGTCAGGTGCACGAGGAGCGTCATGCCCATGCCGCCGAACACGAATCCAAAAATGACGAGCGCCCTGACCCAGGCCTTGCGCGCGGCCATGAACACGGCTCCGGAGAAGGCCGATCCCCCGAGCGCTATCAGCAGGCAGAGGCCGATATTATAGCATTCGCCGGTCTGGAGGCCGAGCACCCGTCCCATCAGCGCGGCGCCGTAGTGCTGAAAACTGTAGTACTGGGTCGAAAGGTAGGGATAGAGCCAGGCATCCGGGACCGGTATCGTCTCCCCGGTGTAGTAGCTGCAGATGTAGGAGAAATCGGCGATCTTTTCCGAGGATCCATCGACGTCCGGGGACGTGAATCTCCAGAGAAACGCGTAGAGAAAGATCGCAGCGCAGATCCCGAGACAGCCCACAAGCCTTCTTGGGGCGAATTCGGCCCGCCAGGCCCGAAGGAGGTCCCTGCTGCGGGGCCCAAGCAACCGGGGCTCCCAAGGGCCGGCGCTCAGCGCGATGAGTGCGATCGAAACCACCGTGGAGAATTGTCCCAGGCCCGAAAGGGAGCGGCCGAGCCCGTGGTGGCATTCGATCGCATAAACCGCTGTGACCGCCAGAATTGGGCCCGCCGCCAGCGCAAACCACCGGTTTCGCCAGTAGAGGCCCGCAATCAGCATCAACCCCCACAGATTGACCGCGAGAAGGGCTAGCGTGAACAGCAATCCCAAATGTTGCATGCTACTGTGCGGTAGTTACGTATTACGATTGTTTGACGCAGAATTGCGTTGAAAGCCTTGTCTAGGTGCAATGCAATTACGAGAGGCAAGGTAGGGTTTATACAGCAGCAACTATAACGTGCAACGTTCCATATCCGCACCAGAGCAGGTCCCGCTCGCGGGTCGAGGACTCCGTCGTGTCCGGAAGGCATTCACGCTTGTCGAGGTGATGGTGGCTACGGTGCTCCTGTCACTAATCATCGTCACCATTCTAGATACTTTGATTGGTTCCTATAGGGTGGCCGCCAAGGCGCGGTATGCCGACCATGCCCGTTACGTGATCAAGTCCTTTGCCGACCAGTTCCTGACGCAGACCCCATGGGACCAATACGGAAATGTTTATCCGATGTGGGTGCCAACGGTCGACGGGGTGACCGGTAACCTCACCCCCCAGGGCACCGGGCTCAGCTGGACGAATGCCGACGGTTCGTTGGGATACACTTCTTTACCGGATCCTGACGGGGTGCCCCTCACCTTTAACGTCCTTCTAGGCGATACTTCGGGAGCCCCCGTAACGGCCTCGGTCACCCGCACCGTTCAATGGGTCACGGCGAACTACAACACCGCGCCGGGTAATCCGACCCTGATCCAGCAGAATCAGCCGGGCGGCTACATGTTGGTCGCCACGTTCTCCATCTCGTATCCCTTTCTGGGGGTGACCCCCCCGGCCCAGTCGATCACGGTGACCCGGGCCCTGCCATGAAGACACCGGGCGACCATTCCAAGGGGAAGAGGGACGACGGGACCCGCAAGGACCGCCCGGTCGGGTTCACGATGGTCGAAATGGTCGTGACGCTCGGCGTCGCGTGCATCCTGATGGTGGCCGTCGTCGCGTTCCTCGTGAACGGTGTCGTCAGCACCACAAAGACGACGGCGATTAACGACAACACGGCCAAGGGAAGGTACGTTTTCGAGCACCTGTCGCGTGAGATGGCTCGGGCGACCGACATCAACGCTTCGAATTTCACGGGCGGCGCCCCGACCCCCAGCGGGGTTATGGGACCCTACCAGGGTTTCAGCTACTACGTCACGGTCGAGGACCAGGCCTTCACGACGGCCGACGCGCAGGCCACCACAAGCACGCTTATTGTGTCGGTTCCTCCAGCGACGGCGCCAGATTACCTCGTTCCCCAGGGCGGAGATCTGTTGAAACTTCCCGGCATCAATCTTGGGGAGGGAGCCACGATCGCGAACGCCTCAGGCTCGGCGGCCGGTGGACAATGGACCATCACCCTCACGCAGCCGATATATGTGACGGCTGGCTGCTCCTCTACAGTGACCATTTTGGCGAATACGGTTGCTACGGTCCTGCGGCAGCGGTCGTATTCCATCCAGAACAACCCGCAGGCTGGCGACACCGAGCTCTGGTGGTATCCTGCGACCTCAGGCCTTCCTCCCACGATGGTCGTGGCCAAGGGGTTGCCCGCGGTCACCGGGGGAACGCAGTACCCGTTCACCGCGCTCGTAAAGACGGCGAATGCAAATCCGGTGACCTATTACGTCGGAATGAATCTGCGGCTCGCCAACTCATCGTCCGAGTTGATTCAGGTTTCTCCGACCGGGACTGTGACCACGGTAAATGGGGTCCTCGCCGGCCAGACGAGCTTCTTCTCCAACAATTCCGTCAATGCGGTGTTCGCCAACCGCAGTTATGCATCCGGAGGCTTTGTTTCCAGTGTGACACCGACCCCGGTGCCGACGCCGACCCCGTCTCCGTCGCCCACGCCCTCACCCACGCCGACACCGTCTCCGACGCCGACACCGTCTCCCACGCCGACGCCAACCGCGACCCCGACACCCTCGCCGACCAACACGCCATCGCCGACCCATACCCCCCCGCCCGGAATGACGCCTTCGCCGACTCCGACACCCACGGCCACAACCACTCCGACACCCACAGCCACTCCAACGCCCACGGATACTCCGACTCCCACACCCACTCCGACGGCTACGCCGACACCCACACCGACGGCCACGCCGACGCCGACCCATACCCCAACACCGACAGCCACGCCGACGCCCACAGCCACGCCGACGCCGACGGCCACACCCACTCCGACAGCCACACCGACGCCGACCCATACGCCGACGCCCACGCCCACGCCGACGCCCACGCCCACGCCCACACCGACGCCCACGCCGACGCCGACCCATACACCGACGCCTACGCCGACGGCCACGCCAACACCCACGGCCACACCCACACCGACCCATACGCCGACGCCGACGCCCACGCCAACGGCCACACCCACACCGACGGCCACGCCGACGCCGACCCATACCCCGACGCCTACGCCTACGCCGACGCCCACGGCCACACCCACACCGACTCATACGCCGACGCCGACCCCCACGCCGACGGCCACACCCACACCGACGGCCCCACCCACGCCGACCCATACCCCGACGCCGACCCCCACCCCGACCCCCACCCACACCC
>Ga0181528_10000214_pt1 | contig 52300 bp, 51 predicted proteins | sample PEATcosm2014_Bin_47_FD_119742 | JGI IMG/M metagenome (GOLD analysis project Ga0181528, IMG submission 119742) | Peatland microbial communities from MTU Mesocosm Facility, Houghton, MI, USA - PEATcosm2014_Bin10_10_metaG | ecosystem: Environmental > Terrestrial > Soil > Wetlands > Peat | place...
TCTCACGCGTCGTAAGCTGCCCGGCGTCAGCGGCCGAGCAGTTGCATTTCACGGATCGTGTTCTTCAGCCGGTCCGTGAGTTCGACGCGATCCGAGGTCCTCAGGCCCGCGACGTCGATCGGGTCGGCGATGCGCAGGGTCACTTTCCCTGGGCGCATGTGGCCCGAGTGCATTGGCAAGACGTCATGGATCCCAACGATGCAAACCGGCAGGAGCTTCACATTGCCTTTGATGGCCAGGTAGGCCGCGCCGTCTTTGAACTCCTGCAATTCGCCATTCGGGGACCGGCCGCCTTCCGGAAACATGAGGACGCTCTGACCTCGCTCGACCAGGATGACGCCGACCGTGGCCAGCACCTTCAGCGCTGCGCGCCAATCGTCCAAGGGGACTGAGATGTGGCCTGCCTTGGTCAGGTGCGGCCCGATAAACGGCGCCTTGAAGAGTTCCTGCTTGGCCATGAAACGGAAGTTGAGAGGCAGGTGCGCCAGCAATACGGGCGTGTCCATGTAACTGACGTGATTTGAAACAATCACGTAGCTGACGCCATTTTCCAGCTTTTCCAGACCAATCGTCTTAACGCTGGCGCCAGCGCAGAACAACAGCATCCTGGCCCAGATGCGAGCCACCCTCAGTTGGGAGTCTCCGTTCTTGTCCCACAGCGCCACGATCACGCTGACGCTGCCCATGATGGCTGTGCAGATGATAATGAGCGGGTCCCGAATCAGGAGCGCGATGAGGTAGCTGATGGACATTGGACTTTAGCGCAGAAGAGCAACCGAGATTATCCCACGAGGCCCAGTTCAGCCCGGATTTCGCCCACCAGGTAGAGCGAGCCGGTGATGAAAACCACGTCTTCAGGCGGCGCTTTCAGGACGAATTGCAAGGCTTCCGCGGGCGAATTAATGATGTGGGCGCGGGCTTCCCCGCTGATTTCGCGAATCTCCTCCGCGTGGAATGCACGCGCCTGGTTGGGCGTGGTGAAAACCAATTCGTGCGCGAGCGGGAACAATTCCGGGCCCATCACGTGAATGTCCTTGTCGCGCATCGCGCCGAAGAGCATCCAGATCCGCTTCTCGGCGTGGAAGCGGCGGATGTAGGCCGCGAGCGCACGGGCGCCCGCCGGGTTGTGGGCTCCGTCCAGGAAAACTCCAGGAGCCGTGCGTACCAATTCGAGGCGGCCCGGCCAGCGAGTGGAGGCGATGCCATTGTGAATGGTCTCGGGCGTTATCCTTGCGAACTCCTCATCCATGGCAGTCAGGACGCTGAGCGCGGCAATGGCCGTCAGGGCGTTGTCCACCTGATGCTCGCCGATCAACGGGCAGTCTACCGGGAATTGCGCCGCTCCGTTTGTAGCCAGGAATTTTGACCCGAAGGCGTGGATTCTCAGATCCCGCGCCTGCCAATCGGTCGCATGCGTGACCGGCGAACCCACTTCCACTGCCCGGCGCTCCAACACTTCAAGCGCTTCCGGCCTTTGCCGGGAGAACACCGCGGGACAGCCGGGCTTGAGAATTCCGGCTTTTTCGTAGGCGATCTCCGGGATCGTTGTGCCGAGGTACTTTTCGTGGTCGAAATCGATCGGGGTGATGACGCTGATCAACGGCGTGACGATATTGGTAGCGTCCAGGCGTCCGCCCATGCCGGTCTCGAGCACCACGACTTCGGCTCGCTTTTCCCGGAAGAGTTGCAGAGCCATGGCGGTGATGGTCTCAAAGTACGTCGGGTGCATGTCGATGCCTCCCGACGCGATCAGGCGCTCCGCCGTGGAGTGTACGATCTCGAACGCCGCGGTGAACTCCTCCGGAGTGACAGGCTGCCCGCAGATGCGGACCCGTTCGGTGGGCTCGACCAGATGCGGAGAAACGTAGAGCCCGGTTCGAAATCCTGCCTGGCGCAAGACGCGCTCGATGAAAGCGCACGTGGAGCCTTTGCCGTTGGTGCCCGCGACGTGGACGAAGCGGCAGGCCTCCTGCGGCCGGCCCAGGGCATCGAGGAGCGTGCGGATACGGGCCAAACCAAATTTGAATGTTTTGAATTCGTTGCCGAGAGCGTAAAGGAACCGGACGGATTCGGGATACGAAGTGCTCAGGACTGCTCCTAACGCGCCCCGCCAGCGTGGCGGGAGGGAGCCGGCAGCCAGCCGGAGCCTCTTGAGGCGCCTATTCGTTATCCTATCGGACTCCTGGCCATCCTTGACAGAAATGCCGCAACCCGCAAACTGTGCGGGCTCGCCGGGACTGTGGCTGCAAACTGCTTCACAAGGATGATTCCGTGACAGACTATGGAGCAGGAGTGGCCTGCCCCAACGCGCCTCTCCCATTTCTTTCGGGAACTCCGACTTTCCAAGCATGATGGGCGTCCTAGAATCAGACAGATCCGGCCAGAGGCCGAGGAGAATGGCTGGTTGATCCTCCGCGAGGCAGACGAACGTGACTTGGTGCCGCGCGCTCAGAACGGCGATGTGGAGGCGTTCAACGTCCTTGTATCGCGTTGGGAGAAGAGGATTTACAACTACCTCCTGCGGCTTGCGCCGGACGCTGACGAAGCCTTTGACTTGAGTCAGGAGACGTTCTTGAAGGCGTTTCAGAACCTCAAGCGGCTGGATGCGCCCGAACGGTTCGGGCCGTGGCTCTACAGGATCGCGCACAACGAAGCGATCAGCTTGCTGCGGCGGCGAAGGCCGGAGAGCGATCCTCCGGAGCAATCGACCGGGAAGACCGGTGTGTTCGGGATGGCGGGAATAGAGATCTCGCTGGCGGTGGAGAAGGCACTCAGCGTCCTGACCGCGGAGCAGCGGGAGTCCGTCGTGCTGAAGGTATGTGAAGGGTTCAAGTTCGAAGAGATCGCCTCGATTCTGGATACGCCGGCTTCGACCATCAAGTCGCGCGTTTATACGGCACTCGAGGCCATGCGAGTCGTACTCGCTCCGGTAGTGCCGGACGGGCACGGCGCGCCAGGCGCGGAGGGATGAAGGAGACGGCGATGGAATGCACGGGTTTTGATTGGAAAGGCTACGCGCTCGGGGAACTGAGCGCCGCAGAAACCGCGGAGCACGAGCGGCACGCCCGGACTTGCGAGCACTGCCGGACGGAGTTGGCCCGGTATCAGGCCACCGTTGCGGGCCTCCGCAGCCTGCCCCTGGTCGAGCCTCCGCGCCGCATCGTATTCGCGCCGGAACTTGCTGGACGCGCCGTGTCCTGGTGGGAGCGCATGTGGCAGTCCGGGCCGCAATTGGGCTTCGCCTCCGCCGCCGTGTTGGCACTGGCAATTGTTGCCCATGGGCTGCTGGCGCGAGTTCCAGCCAAGTTCGCTCCGGGACCGGCGTCTCAGATCGAAGCCCGCATTCATGAGGAAGCGCAGCAAGAGATCGCGCGCCGGCTCCCGCAAGCCGTGGACGCCGCTGTCGAGCGCAGATTCCACGATGAAATCCGGCCCGCCGTTGCCAGTTTCAAGGCGCAAATGCTGCAGGAAGAGAAGCTGCGAGAGGCGGGATTCGAGCAGAAACGCGACTCCGAGCTGAAGACGTTCCAATACGCGTTCACGCGTCTGGAGCAGCGGCTCAACTATGCCACGCTCTCCTCGGCCCGGCCGAACGGAGGCGAGTGATGGGGTCCGCGACGCGCGCGCTGGCATTCGCCCTGGTATTGGCGCTCGGAGCGGCAGCCGCACAACCTGTCGCGGTGCACGCCGGGTTGCCGCAGTCCGACGTCGCGATCGCCGAGAAGATCTGCGACGCCGCGATTCGCAGTTACAGCATCGACGCGCCGATAGACCACCTGTTGCCCGCGCACGGCGTTTACGTCGAAGGCTATGGCGTAGTGTTGATCACCGACATCAATCTGGTTGCGCTGCCGCCGTTGTGGGGCTTCACCGGCGGAGTTACGGATAAGGACAAGGCGCGGATTCACGAAACCAAGGTGAAGCGCTTTCCGGCCGTGCGGGAGATGTTCACGCGTGTAGCTGCGAGCGTGGCCGACGGGCTGGAACGGCTCTCTCCGGAAGAGAGCGTCCTGCTGCGAGTGAACTTCTATAACTTCGAATTCGAGAATAAGAATGACCTTCCCAAGCGACTGACCATCTCCGGCCGGAAGAAGGACCTGGTGGACGCCGCCCGGAAGGGAAGCCTGCCGGGCGCATTGTCAGGCATCCTGAAGGTGACGGTCGAGTGATGCTCGCCGATCACTGGCCGGAGGCGTGCCGCTGTATGGACAAGCTGTTGGTGTGGTTCTCATGAAGAAGCTGGGCGAAATCCTGATCGAACGCGGTCTGCTGACTCCGGAGGACCTGGAGCGGGCGCTGGGAATCCAGCGCGAGCGCAGCGGCGAGAAGATCGGCCGCATTCTGATCGATCTCGGATTTTTGGCGCAGCGGGATCTCCTTTTGGCGCTCTCCGAGCAACTCGGCCTGAGTGTAGCGTCGCTGGACGGCCCGCCAGCGGTGACGCCGGAAACCGAACGGCTGTCGCCGCGATTTCTGCGTCAGGCCCGTGCTCTGCCGCTGGCCGTCGACGGCACGACGCTGCGCCTGGCGATGGCGGATCCGCTGGACTTCGAAACGCTGTCGGTCGTGCGTGTCGTGACTGGGCTCACCGTGGAGCCAGAGCTGGCAACCGAGGCGGAGATCCTGGATGCCATCGAGCGTTACTACGGCGAGGAAGAGAAGGAGATCGCATCGTCCGGACTTGACGGGGAGGAGTCCGCGGCCGATCTGGAACAGCTTCGCGACATGGCGAGCGAAGCGCCGGTCATTCGCCTGGTGAACGCCATGATCGCCACCGCCGTCGAGAAGCGCGCAAGTGACATACATATCGAGCCGTTCGAGAAAGAGTTTCGCGTCCGGTACCGTATCGACGGCGTGTTGCAGGAACAGGAGCCGCCGCCGAGAGAGCTGAAGGCCGCGATCATTTCACGCCTGAAACTCATGGCGCGCCTGAACATCGCCGAGCGCCGGCTGCCGCAGGACGGACGCATCAAGGTCAAGACATTGGGCCGCGAGGTGGACCTGCGCGTTTCCACGCTGCCGACACTCTACGGCGAAAGCGTCGTGATGAGGTTGCTGGATCGTTCGGCGAGCGATTTCTACGATCTGCACAACCTCGGCTTCGACCCGCTCATGCTCGAACGCATGGAACATTTCACCTCTCTGCCGCATGGGATTTTTCTGGTCACCGGGCCGACCGGCAGCGGCAAGAGCACGACGCTGTACTCCGCGCTAAAGCTCATCAACCAGCCCGACAAGAAGATCATCACCATCGAAGACCCGGTTGAATACCAGATGGACGGCATCAACCAGATCCACGTCAATCCGCAGATCGGCCTGACCTTTGCCGCCGGATTGCGCCACATCGTACGCCAGGATCCGGACGTTATCATGGTCGGTGAAATCCGCGACCGCGAGACCGCCGACGTAGCGATTCGCGCGGCCCTCACGGGCCACTTCGTCTATTCGACGCTGCACACCAACGACGCGCCCAGCGCGATCACGCGCCTGACGGACATGGGCGTGGAGAATTATCTGATCAGCTCCTCGGTAGTCGCCGTGCTGGCACAGCGGCTGGTGCGTGTGATCTGCCACGAATGCAAGGTGAGCGCCGGCGAGCGGATGACGCCCATGGGCGAAATGGTGCCTTCCTTCCGCGGCGCCGGTTGCGAGCGCTGCTTCGGCACCGGCTACAAAGGCCGCGTCGGCATCTTCGAGATGATGGAGTTGGACGAAGACATTCGCAAACTGATCATGGCCAACGCCGATGCGGGCCAACTGACGGTCGCGGCGCGCAAGCACGGCATGCGTTCGTTGCGCGAAGACGGCTGGCTGAAAGTGGCGACGGGCGTGACAACGGCGGACGAAGTGATCCGCGTGACGCAGGAGTTTTAGCCCGGCATGGCCTCCACATTTCATTTCCGGGCCGTGACCCCAGATGGGAAGATCCGTACCGGCACGTTGACGGTCGACAGCGAGAAGATGGCCGCGAACGAGTTGAAGCGCCAGGGCCTGTTGCCGGTCTACATTGGCGCCCGCCCGCAGTCGCGCGGCGAACTCAAGCTGCCCAGCTTCCAATTCGGGAAGCGTCGCGCCATCCTCTTCTTTACCCAGGAAATTGCCACGCTGCTGAGCGCGGGCGTGCCGCTGGACCGCGCTCTGTCCATCACCTCGGAATTAGGCGAGAGCGAGGAGTTCCGCGCCGTGGCGAACGATGTGCTGCGGGCGCTCAAAGGCGGACGCTCCTTCGGCGACGCATTGGGCACGCGGCCGGACTATTTCTCCGATATTTACGTGAATATGGTGCGGGCCGGCGAGGCGTCGGGTTCGCTGGCGGCCATTTTCGAGCGCCTTTCCGAGTACGAGCGAACGCGCGACGAGCTGCGCGGCTACGTCACCAGCGCGATGGTCTATCCGGCTCTGTTGGCGACAGTGGGTTCGGCATCCATTTTTCTATTGCTCTACTTCGTCGTGCCGCGCTTCGCGGCCGTCTTCTCCGAATCACGGATGAAGATCCCGACGCCGACTCTCCTGCTGATCGAGACCAGCGATATCGTGAAGACCTATGGTGGATGGTTTCTGCTCGGTTTAGCTGGGGCCGTAATTGGTCTGCGCTCCTATATTGCTACCGCGGCAGGACGATTGTGGTGGGACGGTTTCCGGCTGAAACTGCCCGTGCTCGGAGATGCTCTGAGGAAGTCGCAGTCGGCCCAATTCGCCCGCTCCATGGGGACTCTCGTGGGCAACGGCGTGCCGCTCGTGCGGAGTCTGGCTATTTCGCGCGCCATTCTGACCAACCGGCGGATGAGCAATGCGCTGGAGGCTGTCTCGCAAGGCATTAAGCGCGGCGAGGGCGTCTCGGGCCCTCTGGCAAGGACGGGACAGTTTCCGCCGTTGCTTTCCCACCTGCTCGCCGTGGGCGAAGAGACGGGACGTCTGGACGCCATGTTCAACCGCGCGGCCGAGATTTACGACGCGGACACGAAGGCCGCGATCAAGCGATTCACGTCCCTTTTCGAACCGCTGATTATTCTGTTCATGGGCGTCGTGATCGGCTCGCTGATTCTGAGCCTGATGATGGCCATCACGAGCCTCAATGACGTGGGCATGTGAAGAATTCAAGCAAAGTGGGAACCTAAAGACATGACGGCCACTCAGCCCAAACTCCAGACCCGGCGCCGCGCTGGTATTACTCTGATCGAAATGCTCGTGGTGGTGACCATCATCGCGCTCTTCGCGGCGGTCGTGGGCACCACGATGTTCAAGAAGACCGACCAGGCCCGCGTGACTGCGGCGAAACTGCAGATCAGCAACTTCATGGACGCTCTCGGCCAGTACAAGCTGGATACGGGCGTCTTCCCGACTACCGACCAGGGCCTGAACGCGCTGCGGGTCAAGCCCGAAGGCGCGAACAACTGGAACGGGCCGTACCTCCCGAAGGATGTTCCGTTGGACCAGTGGGGTCACGCGTTTGTTTATAAGTATCCCGGCGAGCACGGCGACGAGCCCGACATTCTGAGCTATGGCGCCGACGGGCAACCGGGCGGCGAGGGGATCAACGCGGACATCCTGAGCTGGAAATGAACTAATTATTTGTGGGGCGGACCCCCAGGTCTGCGGCCGACCCCCTGGCCGGCCAAGTTGGAGACTCAGACCAAGTCCCGACAAAGGAATGGGTTCCACAGAGTCGGACCAAAGGGTCCGGCGCGGACGAGGGCGTCCGCCCCACCAACAGACTTCATGCCGCGCATTCCCGACATCTCGCAGACTTCCGCCAGGCGAGGCCTCACGCTGATTGAGATGCTCGTCGTGCTGGCACTGATCTCGCTCATCGTGGGGGTCTCTTATCCCAGTGTGTCGCGAGGCCTCGACGGCATCCGGTTGCGGACGGCGGCGGACGACGTGGCTTCGTTTCTGGCTCTGGCGATGAATCAGGTGGAGCGGACCGAGTCACCGGTGGCGGTGCGTTTTCTGAAGGCCCAGGGCGTCCTGGAGATGAGCGGGCCGGGCGTGCCTCTGAAGACGATGAAACTCGCCGACGGCATCTCCATTGAGGAGGTCACGCCGGTCGTGCCGGGACAGCCTGACGAGGAAAAGAGTGTGTTCCTGCTGCCGGGAGGCTCCTTCCCCAGAATGACGGTCGAACTGGCATCGCGCAGCGGCGGGCGGCGATCCGTGGCAGTGGATCCGGTAACGGGCTCAGCCCTTGCAGGCGGCGCGGTGCACCAGGAGGCAATAGGGCGATGACGCGGCGCGGCTTCACTCTGCTCGAGGTCCTGGTGGCTACAGCCATCATGGCGATCGCGGTCACTACGGCGCTTTCAGCGCTGCGGACCTCGCTTCGCAACGCCGACCGGCAGACCGAGACGGCTCGCGCCGCCTCGCTCGCACGCCGCAAAATGGGCGAATTGCTGGTGCAGACTCTCGCCCCGTGCTGCCAGGTGATGGAGGGTATTTTCCCGCCCGCCTACACGGGCGGTGTAGCGGCTGGTTGGAGCGCGATGATTACGCCGTCTGAAGCAGCCGCGCCTCAGCCGTCGCCGGGCATGGCGAGCATCGAAAGAATCCAGCTCGAAGTCTGGTGGCGGTCGGGGGTGGGCCGGAGGACGATGAAGCTCGAAGCGTACCGGCGCGCCCGGTTGACCATTGCCGAGGCCGACTGGATGGCGTCGCATGGCGGAGCCGCGGGCGGAGGCGCCCCATGAGCGGCATGGCGAGAGGCATGACGCTGATGGAGGTTTTGATCGCGGTGACTCTGGTTGCCCTGCTGAGCGTCGGCATGCTGTATTCGCTGCGCGCCGGGCTGGGCTCGGTGGAGACCATCGACCGGCGCGTCGAGGCGGACCGGAGAGCCAGCGGCGCGCAGAGGATTCTGGAGCAGGAGTTTGCCCACTTGATGCCGGTAGTCGCGCCGTGCCGCGCCGGGGCTGAGGGGCTTCCGAGTGCGGCGTCGGCCTTTTTTGACGGAGAACCGCAGGTGATGCGATTTGTCTCGGCCTATTCGCTGGAGGGCGCGGCCCGGGGCCAGGCGAAGATTGTGGAGATGTTCGTCATCCCCGGTTCGGATCGAGGCGGTGTGCGCCTGGTCGTGAACGAGTTGCCCTACTTCAATGCGTTGAGCGCGGGCGTACTGTGCTTTCAGCGGCAGGACGAGTCGCTCGGCGGTCAGCCGTTTCTCGCCTTCGCTCCGCCGCAACCCATGCCGAACAGTTTCGTGCTGGCCGATCGCCTGACTCGGGTGAGCTTCGCGTATCGCGAATTGCTCAACGTCGAGCCCGGGGAGCGCTGGACGGACCGCTGGCTGAATCCCGGCGTCTTCCCGGACGCCGTGCGTATTGATATGGCGCCGCTGCCCGACGACTCCACCCGGATTCCGCCGTTGCCTCTGTTCGTGCGGATTCCCGTTACACGGAGGGCGAATGAAGCCGTCGAACGTTGAATTCCCGGCTCGTCGCAGGCCGGTCCGGCGCGGCGGCGCACTGCTGGCTGTGCTCTGGCTTTCGGCGGCGTTGGCGGCGATTGCTTTTTCCGCGGCGCAGAAGGTGCGGGTCGAGCGCGACAGGACTCAGAACCTCGTAGAGGGGATGCAGGCCGAACTTCTGGCCACTTCGGCGCTCGATCGAGGCTTGTTCCACGTTCTTGGAGCGCCGCTCGGTTACACGGGCGAAGGCGTACCGATCCCGTGGAGCCAGGAGCGGCCTTTCATGAGACTGAATTTCCCTTCCGGAGAGGCGTTGGTGGAGGTGATCCCGGAATCGTCGAAAATGAATGTGAACGATGCGCAGCCGGAGAAGCTGTTTCGCTTGCTGCTGGCGCTGGGCGTACCGCGCGCGTTGGCGGAGCAGATTGCCATCGCCATCGTCGATTGGCGCAGTCCGGTGCCGGGCGCGCCGGCGCTGCCGGAGGGGCCGACTTTTTCTCCGCCCCATGCGTCTTTTCAACAGATTGAGGAATTATTGTCCGTGAACGGGATGACCCCAGACCTCTTTTATGGACGGATGGAACATGCGAGCGACGGCCGCTGGATTGCCGTCGCCGGCCTGCGGGACTGTCTATCGGTCTACTCGGGGAGCGCCGCACACGACGTGAACTCCGTGCAGCCGGCGGTTCTGGCGGCCGAGGGGTTTTCGCCGGAAGCGATTTCGGCGATCGTACAACTGCGGAAGCAGGGTCCCATCAATCAGGAACAATGGATGGCTTTCGCCCCCTCCCTGGGCGAGATGGCCGGAGCGCTGGTCATCGGCGGCGGAAAGATCCTTACGCTGCGGGCCACGGCGCGCGTCCGATCGGCCAGCGGCCGCCTCGGTGAGCTGCGCCGCACTGCCACACTGACCGTCATGCGCGGGCCATCCTACGACAAAGCCGGCTACCGCATTTTGGGCGCGCGCTCCGGACCGGCCGAGCGTCCGCTGGAGGAGACATGGCCGTGGTAATCCCGCACAGCTTGCGGAAATGGCTACGATTCGGCACGGGCGTCGGGATTGCCATCACCGACCATGGGCTAGACATTGCGGTCGCCCGCGCCTGGCCCATCGGAGTGGCGCTCAAGGGTTTTTTGCACGTCGGCAATCATCTGAAACGCCCAGTCGCGGACTGGGGCGGGGAGGTCAACCGTTTTCTCGCCTCACATCGTGCGCAGCATGTGCCGGCCGTGGTGGAGTTGCCGCGGGAGAGGGTGATCGTGCGCACCATCGCATTGCCGGGCGTCAGCGACGAAGATGCGGCGCAGGCGCTCGCCTATCAGCTCGATACCCTGCATCCGTGGGGCGACGGCGATGTCGCATGGGCCTGGCAGCGGGTTGGGCGGTCCTCCAGTTTCAGCCTGGCGATTGCGGAACGCACGCTGGTCGAACGTTACGTTGCCTTGTTTGCCGAAGCCGGTGTCCGGCTCGCCGGGATGACAGCTCCCGGGAGCGCTCTTTACTTCGCCGCAAGGCTCGGCGACGATCCGCCGCCGGCGGATTTCATCGCCGTGCGTGGTCTGCGCGTCGGCCCGGCCGAATCCAGTTCAATCGAATCCAACATTGAGATCTACGCGGAAAGCGTGGCGCGTCCGCTCTACGACGCGCAGTTCCCGACGTCGGTCGAGCGGGCGTTGGGCCTCTTGGCTGCGGAAACGCGCCAGGAGGAAACCGCCGCGGCGGTGGACTGGATCGACGTTCTGCCAGCGTGGACCTCCGCTCCGAACGAAGCGGATCTATCCGATGCCGGTCGATCGCGAATGGCGCCGGCCTGGGCCGCGGCGCTCGTCTCCGCCTGCTCCCATCTGGGTTTGCCCCTGAACCTGTTGCCTGTGGAGATGCGGGCGCAGTCCTCGCGCCTCGCGCTAGTGCCAGGCTTCGTTCTGGGAGGCGTCTTGCTCTGCCTGTGCGGAGCGCTTCTGGGCGAGGACGCCTGGCTCGACAGCGGCTATCTCAAAATTCTGAGCCAGCAGATCCGGCGTTACGGCCCGTTGGCCCGGCGGGTGGAGGTCCTCGATCGCCATATCGCCGATTCAGCCACCCGGATCAAGGCGCTGGACGACTTCCGGAAGCAGACGCGCGACCATCTGGACGCGCTGCTCGAACTGACCAGGAAGATTCCGCCGCCGGCGGCGCTCGATACCGTGGCGATTACCCCGAACGACGTGCAGATTTCGGGCGGAACCAGCCAGGCCGAAGGTCTGCTGAAGACGCTAGACGAGTCTCCGCTGTTTGAATCCTCCGAGTTCACGACCCAGATGTCGCGTCACGACGATCGGGATTATTTCCGGATTAGGACGCGCAGGGAGCGGCACAACCAGTCTGCGGGAGGCGCCAAATGAGCCCGCTCAGCGAGCGCGACCGCCGCGCGGTGAAGGCGCTGGGCGTCGCAGTGGGCATCTTCGCCGTCGTCTTTTCCATCGTCTGGTTCTGGCCGGCGCCATCGGCTGGGGGAGCGCTGGTGGCCGCCACCGTGCCGCAGGCGGAAAAACGGCTGAAGAGCCTGCGGCGGCTAGCCGGCGCCGTGCCAGCGCGCGAGGAGATCGACCGGCGCTTCTCCGCCGAACTGGCCACCCGTGAAAAGGGCCTGATCAACGCCGAGACGCCGGCCCAGGCGCAGGCGCAGTTGCTGCAGATCATCCGCCGCGTGGCGCAACTCCAGTCGCCGCCCATGCCGATCGGAAGCAGCGATTTTTCGCCCGTGCGCCCGTTTCCAGGCGGCTACGGCGAAGCGGCCGTGACCTTAAATTCGGATTGTGGGATTGAACAGCTCGTGAATTTCCTCGCCGATCTTTCCAGCCAGAAAGAGCTGCTGGCCGTTACGAGCCTGCAACTCGGTGCGGCGCATCCGAAGAAGAAGACGATGGCTGTGCGCATCGTTATCAGCGGGATAACGCCCAAACGTCTGGCTCCGGAGCGGAAGCAGGAGGTAGCGTTTTGAGGCGCAATCTGCTCTTGCTCGACCTGCTGCTCCTGGCGCTCTGCGGACTGGCAGGTTGGCGCTTTGCCATGCACCGCCACGAGCGCGCGGCGGTGCAGAAGGCCTTTCTCGAACACCGCGAGCCGCCTGTTTCCACTCCGGCCGTTCTGATTGCGCCGCCCTCCTCGCCGGCTGTGGCGAGCGCCTACGTCGAGGTGGCGCAGAAACTGCTTCTCAGCCCGGACCGCAATCCCACGGTTGTGATCGAGGTTGTCGCTCCCAAAGTCATGCCGGCGCTGCCGCGGGCTTACGGTCTGATGGACCTGGGCAACGGCGCGCGTGTATTCCTGGCCTCGGCGCCCGGAGCCCCGCAACATACCTATGTCAAAGGCGACACAATCGGCGAGTTCAAGCTGCTCGAGATCTCTCGCACGGGTCTCGTTTTTGGATGGGAAGACCAGCGGGTGGCCGCCCGCTATGACGAGCTGAGAGACGTCTCGGCCCGGGCCAAGGCCGAGACGGCGGCTGCGGCCAGTGCTTCTGCGCGCCAGGCGGCACAGCCGGCAACCACGCTACAAGCTCAAGCTCCGCCCAACCGGCCTCCGGAGCCGCAAAGAATCGGATCGGACGAAAGTGCGCAAGGTCGTCCCGGCGGGGATTCGGGCGCCGCCTCGCGGCCCTGTGTCGCCGGCGACAATGCGCCTGCCGGCACGGTCACCGGCGGTTACCGCAAAGTCGTCGTCAGGACGCCCATGGCTACCAGTTGCAGTTGGGTAAAGGTACAGTAATGCGATTCTCGAACATTAAAAACTTCGTCTCCCGCCAGCGGACTGTTCCGGTTCTGCTTGGAGCTGTTTTGTGGATGGCCGTGGCCGGTCCGGCCGCGCGCGCCCAGGCCCTGCCGGTGCCCCCGCGGTCGCAACAATCCAGCCCGGCGACAGGCGCAACGCCGATGTCGAGTCCGCCCCAGGCCGCCCAACCGGCGCCGCCTCAGCCCACTGCCGTCGCTCCTCCGCTCGCACCGTTCTCTCTGCAGAACGCCGACCTGGTCAGCGTGATCGAGCAACTCGCGCGGCTGGCCAAGATCAACTACGTCCTGGACCCCCGCGTGAAGGGTAGCGTCACCCTGAATACCTACGGTGAGAACAAGAACGTAAACCCTCGTGAAATGCTCGATGCGATCCTGCACATGAATGGCTTCACCATGGTGCAGACCGGTGATTTGTACCACATCATGCCCATGGTGGACATCGCCCGCATGGCGTTGCGTCCAGAATCCCTGGAAAAGGACATTCCCGATGACGAACGCCCGATGATGAACCTGATTTTCCTGAAATACGCCAGTGTGGATGAACTGAGCAAGCTCGCTACCGAGTTCTTGGGAGCAGATGGAAAAGTGTGGACGTATCCGGCTGCCAACCTGCTGCTGGTGATGGATACGCGGCGGAACATGCGGCGCTTGATGGAGTTGATCGCAATGTTCGACAGCGACACTCTGGCCAAGCAGCGGGTAAAGGTCTTCGATGTCGTCAACAGCCGGCCCAGCGACATCGCCAAGGAACTCGAGAATGTCCTGAAGTCCATCTCGCTGAGCAAGGAATCCAATAATGTGAAGTTCGTTCCAGTCAATCGCATCAATGCGTTGATCGCCGTGGCGCCCAATCCCGGCATCTTCGTGCTGGTCGAAGAGTGGCTGCGCAAGCTGGACGTCAAGGTCAAGAGCGCCGCGGGCAAGAGCGACACTTACGTCTACCGGGTCAAGTACGCCCAGGCCGAACAACTCGCCATGTCCATTACGAATCTCTATTACTCAATGATGGGGGGGATGGGCGGCGGGTATGGGATGGGTTACGGAGGGGGCGGATATGGCATGGGCGGCTACGGCATGGGCGGTTACGGCATGGGTGGCAACTCAATGGGCGGATATGGCATGGGCGGCTACGGCGGAATGTCCGGCGGAGGCATGTATGGAGGCGGGATGTACGGCGGCGGCGCGTATGGAGGAATGTCCGGAGGAATGTCTGGCGGTAGCTATGGAGCCACTACCGGCTCCGCGCTGCCTGGCTTCTCCAGCGTTTCGCCGTCGGGTACCTCCTCTCAGAGCAGTCTGGGCTCGGGCCTGAGTTCCAGCTCGACCGTGAGCGGCATTTCAACCTCACCCGGCAATCTGACGGGCAGCTATCTCGGCTCGGGCGGATATGGCATGGGCGGCTACGGCATGACGCCCGGCTCGACCGAATACGGACCAAGGGTTATGGCGAATGGCAGCGACAACTCGCTGTTGATTCTGGCCACGCCGGAGCAGCACGAGAGTGTCGTAAAGCTGCTAGAGCAATTGGACGTGCCTCCGCGCCAGGTTCTCATCGAGGCGCAGATCCTGGAGGTCACCCTCACGGGCGCCTTCTCCAGCGGCGTATCAGCCTGGCTGCAGCAGCGCGGCGCCACGAACCCGGCGACAGTGCCAGGTTCCACCAGCAGTTCAGGCCGCCAGTTGATCGGCGCCTTCGACGGGACACTGACCACCTTGTCGGCCGGCATGCTGGTTGGTCAAAGCCGCCAGCTCTTTGGGCTCCTGACTGCCCAGGAAACATCCGGCAGGACCAAGGTGGTCTCGAACCCAAAGATCATCGCCACCGACAGCATCCCTGCGTATATTAACGTCGGCGACCAGGTGCCGACGCTGACCTCGCAGGCTTTGACGGGAGCACAGTCCAGCGGCAGTTCGCTATTCGCCAGTACCGTCGCGAACGTCACTACGGGCACAACACTCAATTTAACGGCGCGCGTTAATCCCAGCGGCGTGGTGACGCTGCTGATTGACCAGGAGGTGAGCTCCCCCGTTCCGGCCGTAGCCGGCGCCGCCATTCAGTCGCCGAGTTTCAGCCAGAGGACCATCAAGACGCAGGTCACCGTCCAGGATGGCGACATGATCGCCATTGGCGGCATCATCAGCGAGACCAAAACCGACTCCACTTCGGGAATTCCAATCCTCAACAAGATTCCTTTCATCGGTCAGGCGTTTGGCTCGAAATCGACGACCAAACTCCGGACGGAACTGGTGGTCTTCCTCACCCCTCACGTCATCTATGACACCAACGGAGTGAGCGAAGCGAGCGACGAACTCGTGGAAGGCATGAAGCGGGTGCAAAAGCTAATCCGCTAGTGCCCCGCCAACGACGCGCAGCATTGCACGCCTGCAAAACAGCAAACGGAACGGTTCCCGGCCGGCACCGGCGGAGTGCCCATCCGCGCCACGCGCTCCGGATGCGGCTCGCGCACCCGGAAGCAGGTTCGGATCGACCTGCATCTGCCCAAATTTGATTGACATGGGCTGCGCCGTCGTGATCTAATCCCCATCAAGGGTTCTTGCTAGTGCTCGCCCGCTTCCAAACTTCCAAGCGAAGAAGGGGTGAGATATGGTAGAACAGTACTGGACACGTCCAGGCTGGAGTTGTGGTCATGCTGGCGTGAATCCTGCGGCAAAGAGAGACTACGAGATTGTCTACTAAGACAATAAAAAATGACTCCGGTACCATCGAAGCCCCGCGCAGGGCAGAGGACTTGATCCTCAAACAAATCACTGAGCGGCCGGAGCGGCATGTTTCGTTTGCACTGCAATCAGGCTCAGGTCAAAAGATTCTTCATCAATTCACATCTCAATCGCAATCTCCAAGGAGAAGGTTTCAATGATTAGTTTTCGCAAATTCGTTCTGGTCGGGGCTATGCTGGCAGCTTTTGCCGGTCTGGCTTCGGCTCAAACAGTCAGCTCGTTTACCGTACTGCCTGGGTCCTATCCGACTCTCCGGGCGGAAGGCCTGACCGAGCCCCTCCCGAACCTAGAGTTCACGCTGGGTTTGAATGCGGCTACGCCCGTGGGCGCAAGCGCAACCTATGACATTTACATCTATGGTAAGGCTGGCGCGCCCTTTACGTCGCCTGGCGATACCATCGTCGTAACTGGGGGGGCGTTCGTCCCTGGCTCTGCGCTGGTCACCGGCGCAGTGGTCAAGCTCCCTTCCGTCAATTTCCCCTTCGCACCGCTCGCGCAAACTGCGACGGTAACTGTCCAAGGTATTCGCATTGATGCGAATGCAATCGGCGCCAACAGCCCCCTCAGCCTCCAGATTGTGGCGATTCCCACAACTGGCGGATCCCCCGTTCTCGCTCCGGTTGCGGAGAACCTCGATACGGTTACCGTTGGCACGATTTCAACCTCTTTGACAACGACCCTCTCCGCCTCCGCCAACGCGGCAATCAATATGAGCACCACCGCCAATTGGACCAGCGGGGCGTTTGACCCGACCGAAACCGTACTCGCCAACCTTCCTGCTACTGGTCTGTTCAGCGTTACGTTCGCTGCCAACTACGCGGGCGCTTTCGACACGACGGGTGCCAGCCCTCTCCGCTTCAGCTTCACGGTGACCAACCTCCCGACCGGTTTGGCGCTTTACGTGCCCCAAAGCGTGCCCTTGAGTGGTGGTAACAGGCTGGACCTCGTTCTCGGCGCCGACGCCAACGGTCTCGGCGGCTATATCGCTCCTCAGAGCGTGGCAGCGTTCCCCTTGCCCGCCAACGGCCAGGCTGTCTACCAGCTCTGGAAGAATGACGGATCGATGCCCAAGTACACCATCCAGGTCTATTCGGTTGGCACGAACCCGCTGAGCGTGACGAGCGCCGCCGCTCCTGTCACCTTCGTGGGCGGTTATGCTCCTCTTAGCTCGGACATCTCTTCGAGCGACAGCGCGCCGATTCTGCGCTTCGCCAAGACGAGCACGACCGAGATCGACTCCTTCATCATCGTCGTTCTGCCCTCCAGCCACTTTGTCTTCCCGTACGTTGTCACCGGCAACGGTTGGGTAACCGGTATCGCGGTCATCAACGGCGGCGCCGGTTGGAATTCCGCAGCGAACATCATGAAGGGCACTGCTGGTACTTGCAAGCTAACCTTCTTCAGCGCTGATGGTACGGTGGTACCGCCGGCTAGCGTGTCTGTTCCTCTTGCTGGCGCTGCTATCTCCGCGATCCCCGCGGGCGGCAACTACGGCTTCACGCTCGAGCAGGCGATCGGGACCGGCTCTTATGCTGGTATCGTTTACGGTACTTGCAACTTTGACAACGTTAAGGCCTTCGGCTACCTGAACGGCGATGGCACCACCGCCGCTTACTTGGCCCAGTAGTAACCGGTAACAACCAGATCAGCCGCATTTAGTGCGGATTCTGAGAAAGCGGGCAGGGTGCAAACCCTGCCCGCTTTTGCGTCTGGCGCAGCTTGCCATTTTAAGAAATCTGGAATTCACCATCGCGACGCTTCGGCTGCCTGGCGGCCTTTGGTCGGAAGCCCTAGATCGGAAGGGTTCCGGTTCAGCGGTTTGCAGCAACTCTCTCAGGGCGGTCCAGCGTCTTTTGCGGATCGTGGATGGCCGCTTCGCCCACACCCGCGTGCCGCGCGAACGATTGCACCGCCCAGACGGCATCGGAGTTGTGGCTTGCCCCCTTCCGGTGCAACCCTGCCCCCCAGTGGGCAGGAGGACTGGCAAGCGCTGTTTCTCTGGGCAAGTGTAGACCATAGCGACACATCTCACATCCTGCTACGCCCTCGAATGAAACACGGCACGAAGCCGCAAACGCAGGAGCGCGTCCTAAGGCCGAGGGGCACTTACGAATGATCGCGGTCCGCTGCGAATGGCGAGGAATCGAGGTTTGCAGAAGTGATGGAGCGGCTTGGAGACGACGAGATGAGGAGCCTGAGTGGGTGGGCGCCGGCCAGGAAGGCCTGATCCCTTCCTGGAATATCTTCACAGGTCTTTGAGTCGCCCGAAAGCAAGCCTACAGACTCCGGTGGGTCTCCTACTGCGAAAGGCGCCGCATGCAAAAGGGCGGCCTCAACCCGCAATCTTCCGCAGGATTCAAGCGCGGGCAACTGGCCGGCGGATAGCTGCCTTCGAAATCGCGGAATGCTGCAATGGAGGGGGAGTGCACGTCCATCAGCACCGCTCAGGTAAGCAGGTCAGTTCGTTTGTCCGGTGATCGCCAAGTTGACGACTCGATCGAAGGGCAGAATTCGAACCGACAGTCTGAGTCCCAGAGGGAGTGGCGTTCGAGTGAACTGGAAATCGAGCCTGAGCTTCGCCGTCTCGTTTCCCTTAAGCACCCGCTTGTCGAGCTGGCAAGTCAAGCCCTCGACTGACGGGCAGGAGACTTCGAGCTGGATCTCGCCGTTGAGAGCGTTCTTGATCTCAATGCCGTCGGTGCCAGAATCCTTAGTGGGCAGCGTCAGCACTTTCCTGGAAAAATGGATCTGCGCAATCATGGAGTTCCTGAGTGCTTCACCTTGCATGCCGTTACTGAACTGGACCCCCTCCCCGTTGAAATCGATCTTGCCAAATTGAGTTATCACCGTCGAAGGCTTCGGGGGGACAACGTAGCACCATTGACCGTTTTCCAGTTTCCATTTACTCGATACGGGCACCGGCTGCATTGGCCGATCCAGCTTGATCGGCAAACTCGGTCGGAGCAAAGCCCGGACAACTGCGGAAATGGCGTTGTCGGACAGAGTTACCGTGTCAATCTCGGCAGTCAAAAGCCACGATTTTTGGCTCTTGTAGTAGACGTCCTTGTCTTCCTCGCAGACGAACTCCTCCGAGAGACGAGGCTTCTGGGCGACGAGCGCGGCATAGAATTTCTGCGCCCTGCCCCGCAGAGCTTGCTCCGGGGATAACGCCGGCTGCGCAGCCGGTTCCTGGGGATCGGAAGAAGGCGGAGGCGCGGTTGGAGGCGTCTGGGCGAACAGATACAACGGCAATACAACGAGCAGCAACGGCATGATTTTCATTTTGTGGACCTCAGAGGAGGGAGTATGGCTGGGAGGCAGGGACTCGAACCCCGATACGCGGCTCCAGAGGCCGCAGTCTTACCATTAGACGACCTCCCAGTGAGGCCAAACCTCAATATAACACAGGCTTGGGGGCTCGTCAGCAAGGCTTGAACAGTTAGAGGCACGAGGGCACTCCCCGGATTTGGAAGCGGACGATCCAAGACACAGGCCGAGGCCCCGCGCCAGATGGACTGTCATCTGCACCGCACCTTGAAGCAGAGTCCGGCAGACGAAAACGACTGACATTCCGGCCTTCCGCAGCGCCCTGACACGTTATGCCGAGCAATGAATGCCGGGGAGCGGCAAGCAGATCATCGCTGGGCCGGCCCGCGGCCGGAAGGTCAGGACGCACGCCGCTTTCGGCCTTGTCCTGGAACATGCGGAGGTGCGTGAACATCGACTTCACGTCCTCTTAGACGCACGGCAACGGCGAAAAGGACGAAGCACACAGACGAAATCAGAATCTGCGGCAGCGGTCCGCTCCCACGAGGCGTCTCTGCCTATCGCATCACGCCTTGGAGCGGCGAACTGGCGGAAGCGTAGAGCTTTCGCTCCATCCGCCCCGAAAGAAAGGCGAGCCGTCCGGCCTCCACCGCATGGCCCATGGCCGAAGCCATCTTCTCGCTTTCCGTGGCCAGCGCGACGGCAGTATTCAGGAGCACGCCCTCGAATCCAAGCTCCATAGCCTGGCAGGCATCCGAGGCCGTACCCACGCCGGCGTCGACAATGAGCGGCACTTCCGTGATCTGCTCGCGGATGATTCTGAGCGATGTAAAATTCTGGATTCCCAAGCCGCTGCCGATCGGGGCCGCGAGCGGCATGACGGCGGCCGCGCCGGCGTCAACCAGCCGCCTCGCCGTGATCAGATCGTCGTTCGTATAGGGCAGAACGACAAATCCTTCGCGCACGAGGATAGCAGTGGCTTCGACCAAACCCACAACGTCGGGGTAGAGCGTCTTCTCATCCCCGATCACTTCCAGCTTGACCCAATTGGAGAGGCCCACCTCGCGGCCCAACCTCGCGGTGCGGACAGCTTCATCCACGCTGTAGCAGCCGGCCGTATTCGGCAGGATGAAGTACTTCGATCGGTCGATGTGGTCGAGCATCGACTCCTTGGAGCGATCTGTCAGGTTGACACGGCGCACGGCCACCGTCACCACCTCAGCGCCCGAGGCCGCATGGCATCGGACCATTTCAGGGAAGGTCCGATACTTCCCCGTGCCGATCATCAGCCGCGAGCGAAAAGTCCGCCCGGCAATCGTAAATTGCTCACTCATGAACCAATTCTAACGTGCTAGGACACAAGCTATGCTCCGCCAGGACGGACCAGGGGTGGATCAACAGCGGAGACCTGAAGTGGTGATAGGATGCGTGCATGATTCAAGGCATCGAACACGCCGCCATCGCGGCCAAGGACGTGGAACGTCTCGCCGACTTCTACGTGCAGACTCTCGGATTTGAAATCAATTATCGAGGGAAGAGCGCGATCTTCGTGAAGGCGAGCGACGGCAGCATGATCGAGATCATCCCCGCTGACGGTGATTCGTCCGAGGCCATGCCCAAGACGCCCGGACTCCGCCATCTGGCGCTGACCGTCACCGGGTTCGAGGCGGAATGCGAACGCCTAGCCGCCGCCGGTGTGACGTTCCTGGAGCCTCCTCTCATCAAAAGCGGGAACAAGGTAGTCTTCTTCCGCGACCCCGAGGGGAACATCCTCCATCTCATCGAGCGTCCGGAGCCTCTGCCGTAGACACTCGCGGGCATGATAGATTCAAGAGCGCGGGTAAACTCGCGCAGGGGCCCTTAGCTCAGCGGTTAGAGCCGCGGACTCATAATCCGTTGGTCGCAGGTTCAAATCCTGCAGGGCCCACCATCACTCCCCTGTTCGGCGTTTCTGACCCCCCACTCGGCTTGGCGGACAACCGCCCAGGCCGCCAACTGGCCCAACATTGAGCCGGCATTGACGGTTCTGAGGAAGGAACCGAAGGGCTTCTCGGGTCTCCCAAAACACTGGGGCAGCGTGAGCATTCGATGCGCCGAGTCGCTGCCATGACGTGTGCGATGAGAAACCTGTAGAATCTACACCAGACAGAAAAGCCTGAAATGGGAAAGGCCCAGAGAATGGTCCGTGGCGGCACGGAAGCCTTGGGGGAAACCAATGAGTCCGGCGTTAGCCCGGCCACGCGTCTCGGTTTGAATCTTATGGGGACAAGCACTACCACTCTCGATCTCAAGCCCGTTACAAACACGGCTGGAATTATCCCCTACGCCGTCAGCGTATTCATGAGTGCCACGCTGTTATTTCTGATTCAGCCCATTGTCGCGAAGCAGTTGCTTCCGTGGTTCGGTGGCGGGGCAGGCGTCTGGTTGGTATGCCTGGTCTTCTTTCAGACGGTTCTCCTGTTTGGCTACTGGTACGCGCATTGGTCGGTCGAGAGTTTGAGCCGAAAAGCACAAGTGCTGACCCACATCGCATTACTTGTGCTCAGCACACTGGCGGTCTGTTTGACTCGCGGCGCGCAGTCACACCCGGCGGTGGTGGGCCACCCTGCGCTGGTCGCGCTCAGCCTTCTCGCGAGCAGCATCGGGGCTCCTTACTTTGTGTTGTCGTCGACGAGCCCCCTACTCCAAGCCTGGTTTGCCGCCCCCGAACGTGGTAGCGTCCCGTACCGGCTGTTCGCGCTGTCAAACCTGGGTTCGCTGCTGGCTCTGTTGGCCTATCCCTTCGTGATTGAGCCCACTCTGGATACGCGTGTGCAAATCGAGCTCTGGCGAGTGGCCTACGCCGTATTCGCGCTCGCCTGCGCTTGGGTCGCGCTGCGCGCGTGGCGGGTTCCCACGGCCTGTCCGGTGGGTCAGTCGCACGGGCGGTTTCGTGCCGGCGCGGGTCGAAGAGCGACGTGGGTCTTGCTTCCAGCCTGCGCATGTATGCTGCTGCTGGCGGTGACGAACGAATTGTGCCAGGACATAGCGCCGGTACCGCTGCTGTGGATCGCTCCGCTGGCGATCTATCTCGCCAGCTTCATCCTTTGCTTCGAATATGAAGGCCTATTCCGGCCGCGGGTTTACACAGTATTGGTTCCTCTGGCGTTGATGGCCGTCCTGCTGATTCCAGCACACCCCGACATCAGAACACTCGGCGTGCCCATCTTCCTGAGTGGGCTGTTTGTTTTATGCATGTTTTGCCACGGCCAACTGGTTCAACTTAAGCCCGAGAGCAGAGGCCTCACCTCGTTCTATCTCTCGGTGTCCTTAGGAGGAGCACTGGGCGGACTGTTTGCGGGGCTGTTGGCGCCAGCGATCTTCCCGGACTATTTCGAATTGCGGGTTGCGGTCTCGATTGGCTTGGTCTTGTTCCTCAGGTTCTTGCTCGGGTACAGCTCGAAGACATTTCTGGCAATCTGCGGCAGCCTGGCTCTCGTGCTGTTGTACATATCCAGCGGGTTGGCCGGAGGAACCATCCTTTTCCGTGGCCGCAATTTTTATGGAGTGCTCTCAGTACGAGAAAAAAACACCCCGGCGGGCAAGGTTCGCACGATGTACCACGGAACAACGGCGCATGGCGGGCAAGTGCTGACTGATGCCCTCAGGGGCGAGCCAGGATACTACTACGGCCGGGAATCCGGCGTAGGAATCGCGTTGCTGGCGCCAGCAACGGCGCGTCGTGTTGGAATTGTCGGATTAGGAGTTGGAACCATAGCCGCCTATGGGCGCCCAGGCGACGTTTACCGGTTCTACGAACTCAATCCCATGGTTGAGAGGCTGGCACGCTCGTCGTTCACCTTCCTGAGAGACTCCAACGCCACCGTGCAGACGGTGCCCGGCGATGCCAGGCTATCGCTCGAAGGCGAACCGCCCCAGAACTTCGACGTGCTGATTCTGGATGCCTTTTCGGGCGATTCGGTCCCTGTTCATTTGCTGACGAGGGAAGCGTTCCAGTGCTATTTCCGGCATCTGAAGGCCGATGGAGTGATTGCCGTACACATCAGCAGCAACTACCTTGATCTTGATCCGGTTGTGACCAACATCGCGGCGGCTTTCGGCCGGATTGCTTTGCGGGTGAGGTCGGCAGGCCAACCGGACCGCGAGGTAATGCCGGCGGAGTGGATACTCATTACAAGGCAAGGAGAATTCTCGAGCAAGTTGGAATCTAAGAAGCTCGCCGAGATCTTAGCGCCCACTCACGCTCGGCTCTGGACAGATCAATACAGCAACATTGTCGGCGTGCTTCGTCCTTGATTGGGATTGTCATGCGTGGCCCCGGACAGGGCGAGCCTTCAGTTCTGACGTACAACCGGCAGCCATGATGGTCGCATGCCCAAATCCTGCAGGGTCCTCCATCACTCCCGCCTGCGCCGCCAGTCGCCGCTCCTGATGATGCTGCGCGGATCGTAGGCCCGGTTGTACAAATAGGCCCACGCCCAGAACTCAAGCCCATCCTCTAAGACGACCGGCACGGAGCGCCGCAGGTAGAGCGAGCGCGCTTCCTCGCCAGGCGAGTACTCCTCCACAAAGTCCAATTGGGCGAGCAAGGATTCCACGGCGGGGAATTCCGCAAATTCTCCGCGCACCCACTGTCCGCTTCTGCTCGCGGGGATCAGGCCAGGATAATCGCCAAGGTCCAACAGACGCCCCGGCGTGCGGGAGGGAACGATCCGCAGCGGGCCTGCGGCCAGTATCAACCGGCCTCGACTCTCGCCTTGCATCAGCGTGCCGTAAACAAAGACTGCCGCCATTTACCCCTCAGGATAGACTGGTCTCACGCCCCGCATGAACATCGGGGTGCAAGCAAGAAATGCTGAACGAACTCGCCAACCGCTGCCACAGCGAACTCACCGAATCCATCCTTCCTTTCTGGATGAACCACTCCATTGATAGCCAAAACGGAGGCTTCTGGACGTGCCTCGAACGCGATGGGACGGTTTTCGACACGCGGAAGTACGTGTGGATGAACGGACGCCAGGTCTGGATGCTGAGCCGTCTCTACCGGACATTCGATCAGCGTGCGGAATGGCTGGACGCGGCCCGCGGGGGAGCGGAATTCCTGCGGCGTCACGGCTTCGATGACCAGGGGCGCTGCTGGTTCAGCTTGACCGCAGAGGGCACGCCGGCCGGATACCAACGCAAGCCCTACGGCGCGGTCTTTGTGATGCTCGGGTTTCTGGAGTACTCCAAAGCCAGCGGCGATGCGGCCTATCGCGAACTCGCGCTGGATCTCTTCTGGCGCATCGGCCAATACATCAAGGAACCCAGCCTCCTGGGCAGACCAACTCTGCCTGGCGCGCCCCGGCTCAGCGGCCTGGCGGACATTTACGTGCTCTGCGCCATGGCGCTGGATCTGTTGGAGGATGACCCGCAAAACGCCCAGTATCTCGATGTTCTGCGCGCCTGCTTACGGCAGATCAAGCTGCACTACCATCCGGGGCGCCAGCTCTTTTACGAGAATGCGCCCCTGGATTGGGAATCCGCGCAGACGCCGGACGGACGGCTCATCTGTCCAGGAAGCATCTTTGAGATCAACTGGCTGCTGTCTCGCGCCCTGGACTACGTGCCGGACGAGGAAGCCGGGAAGCTGCTCCACTCCACTCTGGAGGGTGCGCTCGAGTCCGGGTGGGACACAGACTTCGGCGGCCTTTACTATTTTCTCGATGTCGAGGGTCACTCGCCGCTGCAGCTAGAGTGGGCCATGAAGCTCTGGTGGGTGCATGTGGAGGCGCTCTATGCCCTCGTGAATGCCTACTCGCGGACGCACGATCCAAAGTGGCTGGAATGGCTCGCCCGCGTGCAGGACTGGGTTTGGGCGCACTTCCCCGACAAGCAGTTTGGGGAGTGGTTCGGCTACCTGGACCGGCAAGGGCAGCCGGCCTTGACCCTCAAGGGCGGGAATTACAAAGGCTGTTTCCACATTCCACGGGCGCTGCTTTTTGCTTTGCAAGCGATTCAGCGATCCCGCGCCCGGTAGAGCGCCAGGCATTGTCCGGGGTGGGCAGGCCGAAACGTTTCGCAGCCTGACGGAGAAAAGGATGAAATGCTCTGCATTTCAGTGACCCATCGCGTTGCCCTACCCGGATCTGCGTGTTATGATTGAAGAGCCTCAAGGACTGCGGTTCCCTGAACTAGTCCGAATCCCCGACGGAGCGCCTTTCCCAACCTACATGAGTTCGACGGTTTTTCTTGGTAACCTTCCACCGTGGGTCACTGCTGATGACATCAAGGCATGGCTTGTAGCGGAAAATCTGGTATCTGATTCTGTCAAGGTCATCCGCAACCCGGAGACCCAGGAATCTAAAGGTTTTGCTTTTATTGAAGCGCCGAATGAGGAAGAAATGAACCTCATCATCAAGCGCTTCGACCGTGCTCCGCTGGAGGACCGTCTCCTGCGGGCAAACCCGGCTCAGCCGCCCAAGTCCAAGAGTGGACCTGGTCCGGCGGTTCGTCGCGACGGTCCCCCTGCTCCGTACGCTCGCTCGGCAGCGCCTCCGGCGACCGCCAGTGTGGCGGCGCCTGTCGCCGCAGCAGTTGGAGCTTTGGACCGCAACCGGCGTGGTGGCAAGAAGCACGCGAGGAAGTCCCAGACTCCTCAAACGCTGTTTGCTGAAGAGCTGGCGAAGGCGCTTTAGTCCATTTCTCCGTCTTATCCTGCCCGCCGGAACGCGTGCCGCGCTCCGGCGGGCAGGACGTCTTCCTGCTCTCTTCAGCATCCCCCAGCCCATCCTAGTGGTATACTCGGTTGCGCGGAGCGGGCTGGGTGCATTCGCACGCAGCATGCGCTTCACGTCGACGGCGTGAGGTGTTCCAATGTACGATTTACTCTTACTTCGGGCCTTTTTCGTCCTCATCCTGTCGGCCACCGCGTGGTATCTCAGACCTTTCGGACTCCAGAATCTTCCGGCCAGCGGGGCGGGATTGGCTCTGGGGCTTTTCGTCGTTCTTTTCGAACTGCGAATCAGACAAGTGAGTCTGAAAAGGCTGATCGGCGCGGCAGCCGGTTCGGTGTTGGGCATTGTTGGCGCTTATCTCATTTCCCTCATCCTCTCGCGGGCTCTGACCGGCGAGTCGGGTACACTCGCATTTCTCCAATTGTTGATCCTCCTGCTGATGGCTTATATTGGATTGGTAGTTGGGGCCAACAAGGGCGAAATGCTCAACCTCGCCGCGCTCGGCGGTCTGTTTGGCGGTGAAAAAGTCTCTAAACAGAGCTTCAAGATCCTCGATACGAGCGTCATTATCGACGGGAGGATCGCGGACATCGCGGAGACGGGCTTTCTCGATGGCGTGCTGGTGGTCCCGCAGTTCGTCCTAAGAGAACTGCAACTCGTCGCCGATTCCGCGGATTCGATGAAGCGAAATCGCGGGCGCCGGGGGCTCGACGTCCTGCAGCGCATCCAGAAGATGGCTCATCTGAACGTTCAGATCCTCGAAGAGGACTTCCCGCACGTCAAGGAAGTGGACTTGAAGCTCATCGAGCTGGCCCGCCTCTACGATTGCAAGGTCGTGACCAACGACTTCAATCTGAACAAAGTGGCCCAGCTCCACGGCGTCGACGTCCTAAACATCAATGAACTGGCGAACTCTCTCAAGCCTATCGTCCTGCCAGGCGAGATCATGCGCGTCTTCATCCTGAAAGAAGGCAAGGAATACAATCAGGGTGTCGCCTACCTGGATGACGGTACGATGGTGGTGGTCGACAATGCCAAACGGATGATCTCCAAGACGGTCGATATCACGGTGACCAGCGTACTCCAGACCACGGCGGGCAAAATGATCTTCGGGCGGTTTGACGAGCGGGTCCATCATGTATACGACAAGGCTCCACAACCTCCCATGGAAAGGCCGCAGGAGCGCCCCGCGCCTCCGCCGCCCGTGGCCGTCATGCCGCCGGCGGTAACTCCGCCTGGTCATTAGCTCGCTCTATTTGTTGCAGTGTGAACCATGAAAGTCTCTGTTATTCTTCCCGCCGCGGGGCTCGGCACCCGCATGAAGCAGGCTGCCGAGTCTACGGGCACCAGTCGCAAGCAGTTCATGCAGATCGAGGGCGTGCCAGTGCTCGTGCACACAGTGCGCAAGTTCGTGGCCAGCCCTCTGGTCTCCGAAGTTGTGATCGCGCTGCGCGCCGACGATCTCGAATGGGTGGAGTCCCTTTTGAGTTCTGAGTCCTTTGCAAAGCCCGTGCGCTGCGTCGCGGGCGGGGCGTCACGGCAGCAATCGGTGGAAAACGCGCTTTCTTCTCTCGCTCCGGATGTGGATGTCGTAGCCGTGCATGACGCCGTCCGGCCCTTTGTCAATCCGGAGACCATAGATCAAGTGATCGAGCAGGCCGCCAGGACCGGCGCCGCCATTGTGGGCATCGTCCCCGTCGATACGGTCAAGCAGATGCAACGGCACACGGTTCGCGGAACGCTCAACCGCGAACGTCTCGTGTTGGCTCAGACCCCGCAGGTCTTTCAAGCCGCCATACTGCGCAAAGCGTTTGAGAAGGCTCGCGAGGACGGCTTCATTGGAACCGACGAGTCCAGTCTCGTCGAACGATTAGAGAACGTTGAAGTTACCGTCGTGGCTGGCACCGATCGCAACATCAAGATCACGCGTCCGTCCGACATCGACCTGGCCCGCTTGTTCCTCGCGGAAGAGAAGCAGAAGGCCGCGGCGCCGAAAGAGGACGAGGAATCCGAGTGATCGATATCCGCACCGGCCTTGGCTGGGATAATCACCGCATCGCCGCCGGGCGGGCACTGGTTCTCGGAGGCGTTACGGTTCCGAGCGAATTCGGGCTGGAGGGGCACTCGGATGCCGACGTCCTGTCCCACGCCATCACCGACGCACTGCTCGGCGCGGCTGCACTGGGCGACATCGGCATGCATTTTCCGGACAGCGACGCGCGCTGGAAAGGCTGCGACTCGCTGGTCTTTCTGCGTCATGCGGTCTCACTCGTATGTGCACAGGGTTTCCAGATCCTCAACGTCGATTCCACAGTGATCCTGGAGCGGCCGAAGTTGAAAGACTACCGGCTCTCGATCCGGGAGACGCTGGCGAGCGCGCTAGGTCTGGAACTGGACCGCGTTTCCGTGAAATTCAAGACGGCCGAGAAGGTCGGACCGGTGGGAGAAGGCCGTTCGGCCGAGGCTCAGGCTATCGCGACGATCTCCCGTGATCGCTCCCCCTCTGAAACGGAGCAGCGACGGTAAGCGCGCGGTAGCATTGCCCATCAGGTTACAGACTACGGGTGGAGGTGCTGTGTGCTTAACTGGAAGGAAATTCGGGACAAGGTCCCCTGGAATTGGCGTAGAGCCGTAAAGCCGGGAAATGTGGTGCTGGAGGAGGGGGTCGAACCCTCATGACCGTAAAGGCCGCGGGATTTTGAGTCCCGTGCGTCTGCCAGTTCCGCCACTCCAGCACAAGACAGGCAGATTCCCCCTAAGTATATCATTCGGAGGAGGGCCGGCTCTCTGCTAGAACGGTATTGAGGCAACCATCCATGGAAAAACGCAGACTGGGCAATAGTGATTTGCTGATTACGCCTGTGGGCGTGGGCTCCTGGGCTATCGGCGGCGGAGGTTGGGCGTTCGCCTGGGGAGCGCAGGACGACAGCCAATCCATAGCCGCGATTCGCGCCGCGCTGGAAGCCGGGTTTAACTGGATCGACACGGCCGCGATTTACGGGCTGGGGCACTCCGAAGAGGTGGTCGCCAAGGCGCTCGAAGGCATCTCCCCGAAGCCTTACGTCTTCACCAAGTGCGAGCGGACATGGGACGAGCACGGCAAGATCACGCCGAAGCTCAAGCGGGACTCGATCCGCCAGGAGTGCGAGAACAGCCTGCGGCGTCTCAAGCTGGACGTGATCGACCTCTATCAGATGCATTGGCCAGAACCGGACGAGGACATCGAGGAGGGCTGGGCAGCGATGCTCCAGCTCAAACAGGAGGGCAAGGTGCGCTGGGTGGGCGTGTCGAACTTCAACGTCAGCCAGTTGAAGCGCATCCAGGCGCTCGGTCCCGTGACGTCCCTGCAGCCGCCCTATTCCATCATTTCGCCTGAGATCGAAACGGAATTGCTGCCCTTCTGCAAGCTGAACGGCATCGGCGTCCTCGTCTACAGTCCGATGAAGTCCGGCCTGCTGACCGGCAAGATGACTCGTGAGCGCGTTGCCGCGATGCCCGAAGACGATTTCCGCAGGCGCGTGGCACAGTTCCAGGAACCGAAGCTGACGCGCAACCTGGCCTTGGCCGAACTGCTTCGCTCGATCAGTAACCGCCACGGCCGCACGCCCGGAGAGGTCGCCATAGCGTGGACGTTGCGCCACCCTGCAGTGACCGGCGCTATCGTGGGGCTGCGTTCCGCCGAGCAACTCGAAGGCGTGCGCGGCGCGCTCGAGTTCCGTCTGAGTGCGGAAGAGGTCACGGAGATCACAAAGTTCATGGCCGCGAACGCGGCCTAACTATTAAATGTGGGGCGGCTCTCCAGAGCCGCGTTGGGCCTCCAGGCCCAACAGAATTTGCCGGAGCCGGACGTGGACGTCCGCCCCACAACACCTGAATCAGGCAACTACGGGCTTCTTGTCGTTCACGGGGCTGAATTTCAGCGCGTTCTCCAGTGCTTCGCAGAAGAAATACTCGCCCCACATGACGCTCTCGTTGACGCCCAGATTCTTGTGAATGTGGTAAACGCCGCCCTTCAGGATGCCTTCCCATCCGTCGCCGGATCGATCGGTGTAGTTCAGGCAGAGACTCTTCAAGATCTTCAGCGCGCAGGACCAGTAATAGAAGCCCTTAACGGGATCCGGGAGCATCCGGCACAGCCGGATCAGTGCCCCGGCAGCAATCGCGGCGGCCGACGTGTCCACCGTCTTGCGAGTTTCCGGTGAGGCCTGGAAGTCCCATGGCGGAACGCCATCCGCGTTGGTGTGCGTCAGGAAGTAGTCGGCGCATGCCTGGGCGGTCTGCAGGAAGCGCGGGTCGCGCGTGTACTCGAAGCAGGATCCGAAGCCGTACATGGCCCAGGCCAGACCGCGCGACCAGCAGGAGTCGCCGCGCTGGCCCTGCTGCGTGGACGCGTGCAGGAACTCGCCCGACCCGGTATCGAAGATGCCCTCATGCGCCGTCGAGCCGTCGCCGCGGACCAGGTAACGCCGCGTCGTCAGCGCGTGGCGGATGGCGATGTCCCGAAGCTTGCGGTCGTTCGTTTCGCGGGCGGCGTAGAAGACCACGCCCACGTTCATCATGATGTCGATGAAGAGCGAATCGTCGCCGACAAACGAGCACAGATACTGGCCCTTTTCGCGGAAGCGCAGCGCCATTGTCTTGCCGGCCTGCACCAGGACATCGTTCAGGCGCGGCTCGCGGGTCAATTGATACCAGCGGTAATACGTCGACAGGAAGATGAACCCCAGGTCATGCACGTCGCGGTCGAACTGACGCGGCTCCAGCGGGAGGCTGTACTCGATCGCCTTCTGGATCCAGTAGTCCTTCTCGGCGCTGTTCTCCTTCTCCGTCCGCTGGAAGATCCACATCAGACCGGGCAGGAATCCGTCGCACCAATGCGTCCATGCGGGACCCTCGTGCTGCCATTTTCCGCTCTGTGTATAAAGAGGATAGAAGCCCGGGTGCTCCTCGGTCAGCGACCGAACCTGGCGCTTGGCAAACTGCAAAGTCTCAAGAAAGAGGCTTCTGTCGATTTCTGGCTCGAACTGAATCACGGCTTGGACCCTCCCGAAACCTCCAGCGTACGCCATATCAAGCGATAGCCGCGCGGGAGTTTCGTCACGGTTCGCCGGAAGAGTGTGGCGGCGCCCTCCTCCGGGTTCGAGATCTCCCCGGGAATGAGGCGCCCTCTGTTTGCTTCGAAACTCCGTCCAGCGGACGACAACTCGAATTCCAGCGACGGCAAAACCAGGGTGGCAGCGAACGGCCCGGAACGGAAGCCGTCCTCAAACGACTCGGTCTTCAGAGTGGCAAAACAGTAGGCAACGGGCCGGTCGCCGCATTGGATAAAGTGCCACCTGCCGTTTACCTTCGCTCCCGCGGATAGAACTTTGCGGTCGCTTTTGAACACGTCTTTCGCGACGGTCATGACGACCGGGTCTCCGCGTGCGGCTTGGGCAAGATCGACTGCGTCATCCAGCCGGGTCTGCACTTCGAGTCCCGCGGGCAGGCTGATCATCTCCTGAGGCTGGGGCGGCTGATTGGGCGCTTCATTCGCGAGTTCCTCGAAGGTCAGCTTCGATTCGCCCTTGTACTCGTGGCAATTCGAGAAGGTGGAGACGGTCCGGATCTCGACCCCATTTCGAGTGGTCATGGAGAGTTCCGTCATTGCGGGCAGCCGCATAGGCACCCCGTTGACCACCACCGACTCATACTCGGTCGCTTTGAAAGTGCGCCGGATAGGCATCGTTCTTGGAAACTCAGTGGCAACCAACTCGAACCGCAGCAGAGCGAGACTCGCCGCATCGTGCCAGGCCGTTACGTCGTATCCCACAGTTGCCTTCATTGGCGGGACGATGATGTCAAAGTGGCTCAAGCTGGCGGGTACGCTTTGCGTAAGACGCCAGGCGTTACGGCCCTGGATCGAGTCCTTTCCTGCAACTTGGAGCGGCATCTTCGAGCTGTATGCGACCTTCAGATGCTCCCCGAAGTCTCCGGTCCCGAACGCGCCGGGGCCGGTGATGACTTGCCGCAAGTCCGACACGTTGAATTGCGGCGAGCCGGGCCAGGCGTAGAGTTCCACCCCGTCGACAAACGCAACTTCCACCCGCACACGATCGATCAGGCGGAATTTCGACCGCTCATCCGCCCGCTCAGTCCTTTCCAGCGTTTCCAGACAGGTGTAGTTCGGCAACCGGGTCAGCATTGCGCCGACAATCTGTCGCACCTGGGAAACCAGCCCGACGTCGCCGGATGTCACCCGCTCCTGTTCCGCCTGGTCCTGTTCAGATGCCCCCGCCAGAGCGGCGGCGGAGGCCACCAGTATCACAACGAGAGCGCGGCTATACCTCATCCTCCCCCTCAACTCGCCTTCAACGGGGCGGCACTGCTTTGCGGGCCGGCGGCCAGAGCAGCAATGGGCGTCGCGCTGCAGGCTGCCGTCTCCCATCTGCTAACATCGGCAGCATGGCTGTCAAGGTAACCGTTTTTAACAATGGACCGCTCCGGCTTCAAGCCGACGATCCGTCCGAACTCGCCATTTTCGACCCGACCGGCAATCAATTCGGATTGGCAGGCCGGACTACCGTCGGCCTCTGCCGCTGCGGGCACTCCGAGAATAAGCCGTTTTGCGATGGCGCGCACAATCGGCAGGGCTTCCAGTCCATCTGCGAAGCGCGCGAGTTGCCAGCGCCGAAGCCGAAGGCCTGATACCGAATCCCCCGTGGAGCATGGCCGCATTTAATGGGACAATCCTTCCAGGAGGACGTGTGATCCACGGCAAAATTACTCGTGTGAGCGGAGCCGCGATGCTTCCGTTCACGCTCACTTTTGCCGGATGTTCCCGCCTGGACCAATGAGCTGGTTTCCAAGGGCGCCAGGAAGCAGACGGTGGGAGATTGCCTGCATTTGCGCCGAACTCGGTTATGCGAATGCCACGGTTGGCAATCCGGCGGTCATCACCAGCAAGAGCGTGCTCACCTTTCAATGAGCGGCGTCCGTGACGATCACGTCGAGGAATTAACGTAGTTGACCCTCTCGCATCCCCAACTCCGCACCAACAGATTGAGCCACGTCCGCTCGTGGCTCTGGACAATACCGGTGGCCATGCTGACGACGGCCGTGCTGATCAGCGCCGCCGTTGGCGCGGTACTCGTCGTTCCGGGCGGCCGGCGCCAGCAGTGGTTTCAACACAAATGGGGCGCCGCCGTGTTGGGAATCGTCGGCGCGCGAGTCAAGGTCCGGGGCGTAGAACGGATCGATGTCGCGGCCAACTATGTTGTGGCCGCTAACCACGCCAGCCTGATGGATATCGCTGTCCTTTTCGGCTGGCTCCCCATGCCGTTTAAGTTCCTTGCCAAACGCGAACTCCTGAACGTTCCTTTCATCGGCTGGTACTTGCGGCGGGATGGCCACCTGACGGTGGATCGGAAGAGCCTCCGGTCGTCGATTGAAAGCACGAATGAGTGCGCGCGCCTGATTCGTGAAAAGCGATTATCTGTTCTGATTTTCCCCGAAGGAACGCGTTCGCCCGACGGAGAACTTCAGCGCTTCCGCGATGGCGCCGCATTTCTTGCCATCCAATCCGGAGTGTCGGTCCTGCCCGTCGGAATTGTGGGCGCCTACGACGTTTTGCCCACTCGCTCTTCGTGGTTCATGCCCGGAGAGATCGAATTGCGTTTTGGCGATCCTATCCCCGTTGAGGGGTTGACCGCCAGGGATCGTGCGGCGCTCACTGCTCGTTTGGAGCAGGCCGTAAGGGAACTCCTCGCTGAATAGCAGGCGCAGCGTGCGATAGGGCCGGGCGGAGGCTCTCCGAATTGATAGAATATGGCTTCGTTCCTGAACCGGTCCGCGGAGGTATCGTGAAGTTTCTCGCTGTTGTGCTGCGCCTGTGGAGTTGTGCGTTCTCGCTGTTCCTGGGCCTTTTCCTGACGGGTCTGGCGACCTTGATCGTTACCGCCGACATCCACAACCTGGATATGGCGATGCTGCCCTGGTGGAAAGGCACCACCCTCACCATAATGCTCTTTATCCTCGGCCTGAGCGGCATCCTCGCTGGTGTCCTGGCCGCGCTCAAGAGGATCAAGCCGCTGCTGGTGGTGTATACCCTGGTCGCGTTTGCCGTGATCGTCGACGGCTATTTTCTCAATGCCACCTATCGCTTCGATGGCAAGTCAGGTGCGATGAGTGCCGCGTGGCTGGCTCTGGCGGCGCTGCTGGCGTTCGCCGGATCATTCGCGCAGTTCGGCAACTCCCGCGAGGCCTAGCGCTGGCAACGCCAACCTCCTGGTTGGCGCGGAACCCGCCTGTCGTGCTCTCTCGCACATCGTCAACACTTATGCGGGACGGCACACCAGCCCCCCTCAGCTCACAAGGATCGAGGGTGGCTGTCACCCTCGTGCTTCTCACCGTGGGTGCGAGCAAACGCCAGGCGACTTCCACAGGAGCAAGCCTCTCGCCGGATGGCCGGAAGCAACGATAGAATGGTGCCCGTCTGGCGCCGGACAACGGGGCTGCCAGACCAGAAAGTCCTCCCATGAAAAAGTCTGCCCTACTCTCTTGCTGTTTAGTGTCGTTCGCTATGTTGGCTCCGGCCGTCGACTTCAATGGCTTGACGCCCATCGGCTCCATCGCGAGCCACGTCACGTCGCCTGACGCTGTCACTGTTACTTGCGACGACCATTCCCAGATTCGGTTCCAGGTGCTCTCTCCGGATCTCGTCCGCGTTCGCGCCTCGTTCGGCAAGCCCTTGCCGGAGCGTGACCATTCCTGGGCGATTGCGAAGACGGCTTGGGACACGCCGAAGTGGACGCTCAAGGACGCGGCCGGCTCGCTGGTCATCACCACCGATGAGTTGGAAGTGGTCATTCACCGCTCGCCACTAACAGTTGAATTCCGCGATGCGAAGTCGCACAAGCTCATCAACGCCGACGAGCGGCCCATCATGTACGATCCGGCCTCCGGCAAGGTGGCCGCATTCAGGACGCTGGGCTTTGAGGAGCACATCTACGGGCTAGGCGAGAAAGCTGCCCGTCTCGACAAGCGCCGGGCTCAGTTCACCATGTGGAACTCCGACACCCCGGCGTATAAAGAGGGGACAGACCCGATCTACCAGGACATTCCGTTTTATCTCGGCTGGCAGGACGGGACGGCATATGGCATCTTCTTCGACAATAGTTTTCGCACCAACTTCGACTTCGGGATGAGTCTCCAGGAGTACTCTGCATTCTCCGCCGATGGCGGCGAGATGAACTACTTCTTCTTCTGGGGTCCGTCCATCAAGAAGATCCTCGGGCGCTACGCCGACCTCACGGGTCACATGCCCATGCCGCCCATGTGGACGCTCGGCAACCAGCAGAGCCGCTGGGGCTATTACAACGACAAGCGGGCCGAGGAAGTGGTCAGCAAGTATCGCGCCGACGACTTGCCGCTCGACGCGCTGTACCTCGATATCCACTACATGAGCGCCTACCGCGTTTTCACCTGGGATCCGCAGCGTTTCCCCGATCCCTCCGCGTTCACCGCCAGCCTGCGGCAGAAGGGCGTGAAAGTTGTGCCGATCGTCGACCCGGGCGTGAAGTACCAACCCCCGGCTCCAGGCGCCAAAGACGCTGAGCAGAATCCCGAATTGCAGGTGCAGGACAAGAGCTACTACGTCTTCAATCAGGGCGTCGCGAATAACTCTTTCCTCAAGCGCAAGAGCGGCGATTTGTGGATCGGCAAAGTGTGGCCCGGCGACGCCGTTTACGTGGACTACACACTTCCCGCCGCCGCCGAGTGGTGGGGCGGCCTGTTCCGCGCCTACACCGATCACGGCGTAGCTGGCATCTGGACCGATATGAACGAGCCTTCGGACTTCATCGACCAGACGGGCAAGACGCAGATGGATGTCGTCTCTTATGACGGCGGGGCCAACACGATGTATGCCCAGAATCGCAACGTCTTTGCGCTGGGCATGGCGCGCGCAACTCGGGAGGGGCTGGAGCGGCTGAAGCCCAACGATCGTCCGTTCGTCATCACCCGCGCCGCGTATGCCGGCATCCAGCGCTACTCCACAACTTGGACCGGCGACAACACGGCCACCTGGGAGTCGCTCGAACTTAGCATCCCGATGTTCCAGTCGCTCGGTCTTTCTGGACAGCCGTTTATCGGCGCCGATATCGGCGGCTTCATCGGGCGCACCAACCCGGAGTTGATGACCCGCTGGTACGAAGTCGGATTCCTGACGCCGTTGTGCCGCAACCACGCCGAGATCGACAGCTACGACCACGAGCCCTGGCGCTTTGGAGACTATTACGAAGGCATCATCCGCAAGTATCTGAAGCTGCGCTACCGCCTGTTGCCGTTCCTCTACACCGCGCTCGAAGAGGCGCATAGTACGGGCGTGCCGATGTTCCGGCCGCTGCTGCTCAACTACCAGAACGACTACAACACGGTCACCATAGACGATCAGTTCATGGTGGGCGCGGACCTGCTGGCCGCTCCGATTGTGAAGCAAGGCCAGACTCAGCGGATGGTCTATCTGCCCAAGGGCACATGGTTCGATTACTGGACCGGCAAAGCCATGCAGGGCGGCACGACCATTCATGCCGAGGCACCGTTGGAGACCGTCCCGCTGTACGTGCGCGGCGGCGCCATCGTGCTCATGGGTCCGGAGATGAAATACGTCGGCGAGAAGACGGGAGGCCCGCTGACCTTCGCCATCTACCCGGATGCGAAGGGCAATGCTTCGGGCTCGCTGTACGAAGACGACGGCGTCAGTCCGGCCTACACGAAGGGCGCCTTCCACCGCACTTCCGTGTCCTATCAGGCCTCGGCCACGGGAGCCGAGATCAACCTCAGCGCTCCGGCCGGTTCGTTCCAGACCGCACCGCGTACGCTGGTATTCTCGATCCATGCCGGTCCGAAGGCCGCAACCTTGACCCTCGACGGCAAGCCTCTGACTGCCATCCAATCGGGCCAATCCGGCGCAGGCTGGTGGAAGTCCGCGGACGGGATTACGGTCCAGTTCGCCGACGACGGCAAGGCGCACGAAGTGACGCTGCGCTAACAGTCGCCCGACCTGAAGGCCTGTCGACAAGCGATCTGTCCTTCGATATCACCGCTCCCTCACTCTCGCGGTTCCGCCCCGAAGCGAAGCCGCGACCGTAAGGGAGCCGTGGTATTAGCCGGGCTGACCACCACTTCAAACGCGCAAGTTCCCGCAACGGGACGCCGGCGTGGCCTTCGATTGGCATGAGCCGCAGATGTTATGCTCGATTCTGGCCAGACTAGCCAGACCGAGGTAACCGGTGAGCATAACTTCCAGGCTTCCTTCTTCCCGAAAGAGCGGTTCGGCCCTGGCCCTTTCGCTGGTGCTCGCCCTGCCGTTGCTTTGCGCGGCGGCGCCGCCGCCATGCAGCGCCCCAGAGCCGCCGGGGAGTTCGATCAATGAACTCCCACCCAGTGAAGCGATGATGAGGATCCAGGAACCTCAGCCCGTCAGCCTGAAGCCGGAAGAGGTGGAGCGGCTGGAGAAGTCGCTGCTGAAGGAACCCAAGGACGAGGCCATCCGTGGCAAGCTGATCGCGCACTACTATCTGAATGCCGATGCGGACAACTACAAGCGCCACGTCTTCTGGCTGATCGACAACCTGCCCGAGTCCGTATTTACCTGCCGACAATCGATAGGACTGTTTGTGCGTGCGCTCCTGGTTACCCCGCAGGACAGCGAGCGCGCGAAGATGTGCTGGCACCAGCAAGTCTCCGCGCACGGCGACAGCGTGCCAGTCCTGATCAACGCAGCGATCCTCTTTGCACCAGTGGATCCGTTCCTCTCAGAACGCTGGCTCATTCAGGCGCGCAAGCTCGAGAGCTCAGGCGACAGCGCTCTTCGCGAATTGGTCCACATCTATCACGGTGCCACTTATGGGGTTGTCGGGGGCGCATGGATCGGTACTGAGTCTGCATTCTGTACTCACGTGCGCCAGGTGCTCGTCTCCACGAACGATGCCCAGATTGCCGGCCGGGTGGGCCAGGCAATGTCCTTCTTTCAGGCTCTGCATTTTCCGACGGGGAGCCTGCATCCTCAGCATGACGAGGTTCTCAGGCAAAACCTCGCCAGGATCGCTCTCGCGGAGAGCTACTTGAAACGCGCGGTCGCATTGGATTCTACGAATCCACGCTGGCAGCTTGCCCTCACTCACCTGCAGCAAACAAAAACCGACTACCTCCGCGCGGAGAAGCGACTGAAGTAGCAGCCTGCCTCCCAGCCCATCGTTTCCGCGTCCGCGGAACGACCAGAGCGCATCGCTGTTGGCCGCATTTTGCCGATCCAGTTCTGGCGCACTGCGACGGGCGCGTTGCCGGAATCGTACTTACCTCTCGTCACGCGGGAGCATGCAAAAAATGCATCGCAAAGGTAGATTTTTCCGAGTTCTGCCTGTCCAGAGCGTGGATTGTCAACTACTTGTATTTGGTCACACAGATGCATCGCCAAGATGACAAGACGGTGAAATCATGCTTGGCACCCTCACGCGGAACCTCGAAACCATTCTAGTTGTCGACGACAACGCCACAATCCTCGCGCTTGTGGTGGCGATCCTCGAATACTCAAAATTCCGTGTGCTATCAGCGTGCAGCGGGGCCAAGGCCATCGAACTGGCGAAGGAAACGGAAGGCAGGATTGACCTGCTCCTTTCCGATGTAGATATGCCCCAGATGTCAGGTCCGAATTTGGGCGAAACGCTGAAGAAGACGCGGCCCGACATGCATGTGATGTTGATGGCAGGGGGCGAGAACGGAAGTCTACTGGTTCAGAATTACGGCTGGACCTTCATTCAAAAGCCCTTTATGCCGGCGAAGCTGATTCAAATGGTCACGAGCGCACTGCGCTCTCCAGTCCAGTCACAGCCCGGCGGTCCCCAGTTTGACAGGCGCAAGAGACCCGCTGACGCAACGTCCTTGTGGTCGCGTGCTGCGTCAAGATAACTTAGCTTTTGCGGTTTCCGCAAATCGACTGAGCTTTGGCCGCACCCTCAATGTCCTGATTCTGTTGCAGCGCATTGGCGGTCGGGCTACATCAGGCCTCACCGGCAACTTGATTCGCGGCATGGTATTACGGGTCGCGATCGGCCGGTGACTGCCTGACTACTCGCGAGTTCTCCTACTTGATCTCTTTGCTTTGGGCCGTCGCCGGTTCCGCGCTCCAGTTCTCGCGGACGGTCATGGTCTGGTCGGAGTAGAACGTGCGGCGGCCTGTCTGGCCAAAGATCTGCGGGACCGCAGAAACCGAATAGCCATCCTTGGTAGCGGTGAGGGTGAAGACGTAGCCACTCTTCTGGCCCGTTGCCAGATCGCCAGGGATCAAGTCCGCCGTGGCGGGACCGGCGGCTCCGCCGGCCGGCGGTCCAAGCTGTTGCAGGCTCTCGGCAAACTTGCCGAACTGCGAGAAGTAGGAGGTTTCGCCCACGTGGATGGTGGTCATCGTACTAATGGCGGCCATCTCTTGCGCCTGCATGCGCGCGATATTCAATTTCGGCGCGGCGATCGCGGCGATGATCAGAATGATCGCGATAACGATCAGAAGCTCGATCAGTGAAAAGCCGCGGCGCGCGCGGCGGGCATTGGTCAACATGGCCGGGTCTCCTGACACTCTTCCCTTTTATCTTAGACGCGTGGCGAGTCCGTTTCGTGGAGAAACTCATCGCTCTTGACAAGAGTATCGATCCTCCGGAGCCGTTCCAGCAGCCCGGCCAGCCGGTCGAGCCTGAGGGCATTGGCTCCGTCGGAGAGTGCTCGAGACGGTTCCTCGTGAACTTCGACAAACAACCCGTCGATGCCAGTGGCGACGGCCGCCCGCGACAAAGGCTCGATGAACTCCGGCACCCCGCCCGAAGCATTGCCGGCCGCACCCGGCAATTGCACACTGTGCGTGGCGTCGAACACCACCGGCCAGCCGGCGGCGCGCATCTGCGGCAGGCCGCGCATGTCCACCACCAGGTTATTGTAGCCAAACGACGAGCCGCGCTCGGTCAGCACGATCCGATTATTGCCGGTTGAGGCGACCTTGTCAGCCGCACGGGCGATGTCGAGCGGGGCGACGAACTGGCCCTTCTTGATATTCACCACGCGCCCGGTGCGCCCGGCGGCGATCAGCAGATCGGTCTGACGGCACAGGAACGCGGGAATCTGCAGGATGTCCACCACCTCCGCCGCCCGCTCGGCCTGCCACGTTTCGTGGACGTCCGTGAGCACCGGGTAGCCTTCGCGGCGCAGGCCAGCGAGGATCCGGAGGCCTGCGTCGATACCCGGTCCACGGTAGGAAGCGCCGCTGGAGCGGTTCGCCTTATCGAAGCTGGCCTTGAAGACGAAATGGCCGGCGATGGCCCGAATGGAGCGCGCAAGCAAGTGGACGTGCTCTTCGCTCTCGATCACGCACGGCCCGGCGATCAACACGAATGGCCCGGCGCCGAAAACGAGTCCCGGCCTGATCTCTACCGCGTTCATTCCTGCGTCTCACCTGCAAAGAGCGGCGAAACTTCGCTGGCCAGCCGCTTCTGTCTGTGCTTGTATGCGGCCCCGATAAAGGAGACGAACAACGGGTGCGGCTCCATCGGCTTCGACTTGAACTCCGGATGGAACTGGCAGCCCAAGTACCACGGATGCTTCGGCAACTCGCAGATCTCAACGAACTTGCCGTCCTCGGAGCGCCCGGTGATCCGGAGTCCATGCGAGGTGAGCGTCTCCTCATAGGCCCGGTTGAACTCGAATCGGTGGCGATGCCGTTCGGTGATGCGCTCCGCGTGATAGGCATTCTTCGCAAAACTGTCATCCGCCAAGACGCATGGGTAGGCGCCGAGCCGCATGGTGCCGCCGAGTTCCTCGACTCCCAGCAGGTCGCGCAGTTTGTAGATCACCGGGAACGGCGAGCCGGCCTCGAACTCAGTGGAGTCAGCGCCCGTGAGCCCGCATACGTTGCGAGCGAATTCGATCACGGCGGTCTGCATCCCCAGGCAGATCCCGAAATACGGGACACGCGCCTCGCGCGCAAAGCGGATCGCGTTCAGCATACCCTCCACGCCGCGCGATCCGAAGCCGCCGGGCACCAGGATTCCGTCGTACTGGGACAGCGCCTCGGTGCACGTAGGCCACTCCATCTTTTCGGCCTCGATCCAGCTCAAGCGGACCTTCAGATTGTGATGGATGCCACCATGCAGCAGGGCTTCCTTGAGACTCTTGTAGGAGTCCTCGTACTCCACATACTTGCCCACGAGTCCGATGTGAACCTCGTCCTGCGGGTTCCTCATGCGGTCAAGCATCGCCTTCCAAGCGGTAAGATCGCGCGGGTGCCCGTTCTCAATCTGCAACTGGCGCACGACGATCTCGTCGACGCCGCCTTCGGCCAGCGTGACGGGAATCTGGTAGACGGTATCCACGTCGTAGCAACTGATCACGGCGTCCACGTCCACGTCGCAAAACAGCGCGATCTTGTCCCGTTGATCCTGCGGGATCGGGCGTTCGCTGCGGCAGATGAGGATGTCAGGCTGGATGCCCATGGCCCGCAGTTCTTTGACGCTGTGTTGCGTGGGCTTGGTCTTCAACTCCTGCGCGGCGGCGATCCACGGCACCAGCGTCAGGTGGACGAACAGCGTATTGCGCCGTCCCAACTCGTGTCGCAACTGGCGGATGGCTTCGGTGAATGGCTGCGACTCGATGTCGCCCACCGTGCCGCCGATCTCTACGATCACGACGTCAACGTCGTCGCTGACCTTACGTGCCGCCGCCTTGATTTCATTAGTGACATGCGGGATCACCTGGACCGTCTTGCCGAGGTAATCGCCCCGCCGCTCTTTGGTGATGATCCGTTCGTAGATCCGGCCCGACGTCAGATTGTTAGCTTGCTTGAGTTCCGCGTGCGTGAAGCGCTCGTAGTGGCCGAGGTCGAGGTCGGTCTCCGCGCCGTCGTCGGTAACGAAAACCTCTCCGTGTTGGAAGGGACTCATCGTGCCTGGGTCCACGTTGAGATATGGGTCAAACTTCTGCATATTGACCTTCAGCCCCCGGCTCTCCAGCAGGCAGCCGATCGACGCAGCGGTGATTCCCTTGCCCAGGGAGGAGACCACGCCGCCGGTCACGAAGATGTACTTAGCCATTTCTGTTGTTTTGCTCCGAGAGGAAAAAAAGCCGCTCCACCGCTGCCAGATCCTCCGGCGTATCCACGCCGATGGTGTCGGAATCGGTCTCTGCGACCCGGATAGGAATGCCGTTCTCCAACGCTCTCAATTGTTCTAATTTTTCGGTCTCTTCGAGCGGCCCCCGAGCCAGCCGGGAGTAGCTCAGCAGCAGCGCCCGGCGAAAGACATAGAGTCCGATGTGCTTCCAATACACAGCCCCGCCACTCCGGGCGAACGGAATCGGAGAGCGGGAAAAATAGATCGCGTCCCCGTTGAGCGCCGTCACCACTTTTACGACGTTTGGATTGCCGATATCATCCGGATCGGTGATGCGCTTTTTCAATGTCGCCATTTCGCATCCGGGATCGTCTAACAAGGCGAGGAGGGCGGCATCGATCGATGCCGGATCGATCAAGGGCTCGTCGCCCTGGATATTCACGATGATTTGCGCGTCGGTAGCTGCGGCCGCTTCCGCCACCCGATCCGTTCCGGAGGTATGGTCGTCGCGCGTCATGGCGACTTCCGCGCCAAAGAATCGGGCGGCATCGGCAATTTCACGACTGTCGGTAGCGACGAGGACGCGGCTCAGATATCGGGACTCCCGGCTTCGCTCCCAGACGTGCTGGATCATGGGTTTACCGGCAAGGACGGCGAGGGGTTTTCCGGGGAATCTTGTGGATGCGTGTCGGGCTGGAATAATTCCCAGAATCGAGGGGCGCACAATCGAGAATAGCACAAAAAGCGGGCATGCTATACTTGCCATGGCCGAAGTGGAGCGGAATGCGAAACCAGGCGTATAAGTTCTTCTTTTTGACCGGCTTGGCGACCATAGGCGTGGCCGCTGCCGCACTCCTCGCGCAAGAACCGCGTCCGCAGATCGAGCCTCGCCCAAAGGCTCCTCAACCGGCCGCCGACACGGATTCCAAGCGCCTGCTCCCCAACCTCCGCATCGATACGAACCTGGTCCTGATTCCCGTGACAGTGACCACGCCGCTGAACCAGTTCGTCACGGGCATGGAAAAAGAGAATTTTCGCCTCATAGAAGACAAAGTCGAACAGAACGTCTCCTACTTCGCAAGCTTCGACGCGCCCCTTTCCATCGGCCTGGTTTTCGATATCAGCGGCTCGATGAGCAACAAGCTGAACAAATCGCGCCAGGCGGCAGCCGAGTTCTTCAAGACCGCAAATCCGGAGGACGAGTTCTTCCTGGTGGAGTTCAACGATCGCCCGCAACTTGTCCTTCCCTTCACCCGCGCGACCGAAGAGATCCAGAACCGGTTGACCTTTACCCAGGCCAAGGGGCGGACCGCCTTGCTTGACGGTATCTATATGGCTCTCCAGGAGTTGCGGAAGGGGAAGAATCCCCGGCGGGCGTTGATAATCATCTCCGACGGAGGCGACAACTCAAGCCGCTACACCGAGACGGAGGTCCGTAACCTGCTGCGCGAGGCCGACGCACAACTTTACGCCATGGGGATCTTCGAGCCCGTCGGTTCGCGCGGACGCAGCGCCGAAGAGCTGGGCGGTCCCGGGCTGCTCAGCGAACTCGCCCAAATGACCGGAGGACGCCACTTTCCGGTGGAGAACTTGAACGACCTTCCGGACATCGCCGCGAAAATCGGAATCGAACTGCGCAACCAGTACGTCCTGGGCTATATCTCGAAAAACCTGACGCGAGACGGCAAATACCGCCGCGTCACGGTAAAATTAAACCAACCGCGCGGTCTGCCGCCTCTCAAGGCACTGTACCGCCAAGGCTACTATGCGCCCAGCCAGTAAGGTCTTTGGTTCTCTCCTTTTGGCCGCATGCCTCAGCATGCCGGCCTCGGCTCAGGATGAGCCGTTCCTGATTCGTTCCGACACCCGGCTTGTCGTGCTTCACATGAGCGTGCTCGACCATTCGGGCAAGCTCATCACGAACTTGCCCAAGGAGAACTTCAAAGTCTTTGAAAACAATGTTGAACAGACGGTGAGCGTTTTCAAGCGGGAGGACATCCCCGTCTCGATGGGCATCATCGTCGATAACAGCGGCAGCATGCGCGAAAAGCGCCAGAAGGTGGAGACTGCCGTCATCCAACTCGTGAAGGCTTCCAACAAGCTGGACGAGGCGTTCATCGTCAACTTCAACGACGACGCCTATCTCGACGTCCCGTTCACCAATGACATCCACAAGATGGAGGAGGGCATCGCGCGTATCGATTCCAAGGGCGGTACCGCCATGCGCGACGCCGTCTCCATGTCCATCGACTACTTGAAGACGAAGGGGAAGAAGGACAAGAAGGTGCTTCTCATCGTCACCGATGGGAACGACACGACATCGATGGGCATCACGCTCGAAAAGCTGGTTGAAAAGGCGCATAAAAACGCGGATGTGCTGATCTACGCCATCGGCATTCTCGGTGAAGAAGATAAGCGCGAGGCCGGCAAGGCCAAGCGTGCCCTCGACTCGCTGACCAAAGCTTCGGGCGGATTCAGCCTGTACCCCAAGGACATCGGCGAGGTGGAGAGCATGGCTCAGCAGGTCGCGCACGACATTCGCAACCAGTACGTGCTGGCTTACACGCCTTCGAATCAGAACCTGGACGGCACCTTCCGCCAGATCAAGGTAACCGCGGGCAACAAGTACACCGTTCGCACCCGCACAGGCTACTATGCGACCCCCGAGGATCAGAAAAAGCGGGCGAGCGCCCCGACCCCTGGGAATTGACTCGGCAGGCAATTAGCAGATTATGCTCGGCTACCTCTGGCGCACGACTCGCGGATACCGGCTGACGCCCTGGCGCTCGCCGTACATTCTGTGGCGGATCGAAACCTATTGGGGCCTGCACGCCGAGCGCATCACCTTCGCCGAATTCTGGCGCTTTGTGTGGACGCGCCGCCGCGATTTGCTCAGATTTATGCGCTGGGCGGGACGCATGGCGCATCCATAGACTTATCCGTGGCTGGATTCGCCAGCCGACCACCGCCGGAGAATCGCCGCCCCATGAGCCCTCTGACCCTATTCGGCCTGTTTGCCGTGACTGCCATGCTGGTTTTCTACTCGCTGGAGAGTCGCGGCCGCCACTACATTCTGGCTTTTGCCGGAGCCTGCGTTCTCGGCTCGGCCTACGGATTTCTGCAGGGCGCCTGGCCTTTCGGCCTGGTCGAGGGAGTCTGGTCTTTCGTTGCTCTTCGCCGCTGGTGGCAGGCGCGCACGGGGAGCTAGCGGAGTCCGAGGGCGTCTTCAGTTTGCAGTCCGGTTGCCGCTTCGCTACACTGGATGGTTGTCGCACCATGCGTTTTGGGCACTAGCGTGCTCGTGCTTGGGTGCTGCCCTCCCGGATCGCTTCCCATAAGAGCCCCGGTGAATTTCTAAGGAAAACGAAAATGTACGCAGTAATCGAAACTGGCGGCAAGCAGTATCGAGTGGTCCCAGGCGACACTCTCCAGGTGGAAACGCTTGCGGGAAATGCCGGCGCGGCTCTCGAATTTGACAAGGTTTTGGCAGTGGGCACGGATTCCGGCGAGCTCCTCATCGGAGCGGCGGCTTCGACGGCCAAGGTAAATGCTTCCATCGTGAAGCAGACCCGTGGCGACAAGATGCTGGTCTTCAAGTTCAAGCGCAAGAAGCAGTACAAGAAGACGATCGGTCACCGGCAGAACCTGACCACGATCAAAATTGAAGAGATTGTGGCGTAGGAGTTCTTAAGTCATGGCACACAAAAAAGGTCTTGGCAGTTCCAAAAACGGCCGCGATTCCAACGCACAGCGTCTCGGCATCAAGCTTTTCAGCGGTCAAGTAGTTCCCGGCGGTTCGATCATCGTTCGTCAGCGAGGCACTCGCTATAAGCCCGGCGAGAACGTTGGTCTCGGCAAGGACGATACGCTTTATGCAAAGGTCGACGGCACCGTCGAATGGCGTGACCGCGGTCGCATGGGCAAGTACGTCAGCGTGACGCCGCTCGAAGTTTGAGCCTCGCCTCGCTGAAATCGCACGAGAGTTCTCTGGGCCGCCCGGGGTTTCGCCTCTGGCGGCCTTCGTATGTCTGGGCGGTTTTCGCGCCCTTTGCCGGGTGACTGCTGAACGAATTGGGCCGATGCTAGGGGCGTCCACTCCATGTTTGTCGACGAAGTCATAATCCGAGTCAAAGCCGGCGACGGCGGCAACGGCTGTCTTGCGTTCCGCCGGGAGAAGTACGTCCCCAAGGGCGGACCCAGCGGCGGCGATGGCGGACGCGGCGGCAATATCGTCCTGGTCGCGAACCGGAACTACAACACCCTATTGCACTTCCGCTTCAACCCCGAGCACAAGGCCGAGCGCGGCGGGCACGGCGAAGGCAGCAACTGCTCGGGCAGCAACGGCAAGCATACGTATTTGCCTGTGCCTGTCGGCACCGTCGCCATGGATGCGGAAACGCACGAGATCCTGCACGATTTCGTTGAGCACGGCGACCAGTTCATCCTTTGCCAGGGCGGACGGGGTGGCCGCGGCAACCAGCATTTCGCTACGTCCACCAACCAGGCGCCCACGCGCCACGAGCCGGGCACGCCCGGCGTGGAACGCAAGGTCAGACTCGAGCTCAAACTCCTGGCCGATGTCGGCCTGATTGGGTTCCCGAACGCCGGCAAGTCCACTCTCATCTCGCGCATCTCGGCCGCGCGGCCGAAGATTGCGGATTACCCCTTCACGACCCTGGAGCCCAACCTGGGCGTCGTCCAGGCCGATGGCGAGCGGACGTTCGTCGTCGCCGACATCCCCGGATTGATTGAAGGCGCGAGCCAGGGCTACGGCTTGGGCATCCAATTCCTGCGCCACGTCGAGCGCACGCGGCTCCTGCTGCATCTGGTGGATGTGAGCGGCATCAGCGGCCGCGATCCGGCCAACGACTTCGACGTCATCCTCAAAGAACTCGCGAGCTTCAGTCCTGAGCTTGCCGCCAAGCCGATGTTCGTCGCCGCCACCAAGATGGATTCGGCGCAGGATCCAGAACTTGTCGCCAGCGTAGCCCGGCGCGCTGCCGATCACGGGATGCCGTTCTTCCAGATCTCCGCCGTCACGGGCGCGGGCTTGCCCGAACTGATCCGGGCGATCGCGGAGAAGGTCATCATCCATGTGGACGACCCAGTTCCCGTCGAACGCTCGGAAGCCGAGCAGGCGGCCGACGAGATTCCGCCCCACCCGGAGCAATACAACCACGAGGACGACACGGAGTAATCCGCGATTGCGGGGCACTTCTCTCGCAGGCCAAGAAGGGCGGCACGGCTTCCCCACACCTTCGGAAGCCAATCAGAGCAGGCTTGCCCCGTCCCGTCCGCGAAGCCGCACTGCGCCAAGCCTGAACACGATCGGCTGGTCGTAATCCGCGGCGACGGGACAGCCCGTTTCCCGGTTTTCGTTTCCTCACGAATGCGCGAATGCCGAAACGCCGGCGACCCAGTGACACAAGCCCAGCCGGTGGGCCGATTGCCTGCCGAAAGGCGATCACGCACAGGCAATCGGCTCCAAATCGGCGCGGAGCCCCGAACAGCCAGAATTTATGCGCTCGGCGTTTAGGCACTCCGCTGGGCGGCCTTGCGAGCTTCCGCCGCGTCGTAGCTTTCGCCGTAGATCGAAGGCACTTTGGCTCCCATAGGCCGCAGGTACATCGACAACTGCCCGCGATGGTGAATCGTGTGATGTAGCACGAAGTCCAGGTACATCACAGCGGGCAACTGGAACATGCCCCGGAAATCCACGATTTTGACGAGCTGCTCATTCGACAGCTTCGCCAGCTTCTCAAAGCGCGGCTCGAAGCTGTCGGCGTACCAGGCCGTAAGATCCGCGGAAGTCTTGATGGAATCCGGGCGCGGCCTGGGACTGAAATCGAATTCGCCCGCCGGCAGAGCATCGAGGAAGCGCATCTCCGTGGCGGCGATGTGCCAGGACAGTTCCAATGCGCTTTTCGAGATTCCGTCCGGGCGATAGTCGCCCTTATCGAGCGGAATCGCTCCGATAACACTCTTCGTGATGCCGTGCTCGTTTTTGAGTCTCGGAAGGAAAACGGCGTGGAGCAGGAAACTGGCTTGATCGGGTTGGATTGGAGGCATGGGTACAGGGTACCGCGGACCCCATGCGGCTTGAAGCCGATGTTTCATGACCCAATCGCAAGTCACCATTCCGGAGTGTTGAATCCGCTTATTCTTGAGAATGGCCGAATGGGCAGCCCTCTCTGCGAATTCAAGTCCCCAAGCGAGGCCAAACACACGAGGGCCGCGACGGCGGACGCGCCTTTTCCCCGTTCCCAAAGGCTATACTGGACGGCTGGACTCAATGGCATGGAGGCTCTTTTGCGCGCGGTACTCGCTCTGTTATTCCCTATAGTTACTCTGTCTTGTCTCATTCGGGCTCAGGCGCCGGAGTTCATGTCCCTGGCCTCGGCGCGGCCAGTTCTTCAAGCCATGCGAGGTTCGCTGCCTCCTGAATTGAAGACAGCCGGCGCGGTCGATGCCGCCGCCTGGGATGCGTGGGTTCGCGCAAAGGATCGGGCAATCCGTAGCCGTGTTGCAAAGGGTGAAGAGCTTACTCTCGCGAACCTGCTGCGACTGGGCATCACCTATACCGGCGAGCGCCGCATCACCTTTGACCTTCTGAGCCGCTACGGCGGCGACCCCGTCGTGAATTCGGCAGTGGAGCGTCGCACGGGCGATCTGATCCGAGCGCTCGCCGCCCCCCGCGCTCCCGAGGGCATGTTGCAGATGCGAGCGTTTCTCAAGGAGAACGGTTACAGCCTCAATACGCCCGAAGCGCAGAAGAGGACCAGGGCCTATCTGCTTGGCGTCCTGGTGAGGCAACGCGATGGGGTGGCCCGTGAAAGGGAGAAGGCCAAATCAAGCACCTCCCAGCTTTTCAAAGACCGCGGCCTCTCCACCGATAGCGACCTTTATACGGGCTACGCGTTGGATCTGCACCTGACTAATCTCGCGCGCAGCGGAGTGCTCCGGCCGGGCAGCGTGCATCGCGTCGCCATCATTGGTCCCGGCCTCGATTTTGTGAACAAGAAATCCGGTTACGATTTCTATCCGCCGCAGACCATCCAACCCTACGCCGTGATCGACTCGTTGGCGAGGCTGGGACTGGCCGATGCCGCCTCAATTGAAGTCTGCACGTACGACATCAGCCCGCGAGTGAACCAGCACATCGAGCGCGCCCGCGAGAGTGCGGCTCGCGGTGATCCGTACACGATACAGGTGTTGTGGAACCGGTCGGCAGGTGGGAGCGCCAGGTACCTGTCTGACTTCATGGAATACTGGCGGCGGTTCGGAGAGCAGATCGGGAAGCCGGCGGATGCCATTGCCGTGCCAGAGGCAGCTCGGATCGATCTGATGACGCGAGCGGTGAGGATACGGCCGGCGGTTGCGGCACGGATCAGCGCCGTGGATATGAACGTGATCTTCCAGGCGCAGTCGCGGCCTCCAGAGAAGCGGTTCGATCTGGTCATCGGGACGAACATCTTTCTGTACTACGACGATCTGCAACAGGCGCTGGCCCGCGTCAACCTGGCTGCGATGATCAAACCCGGCGGACTGCTGGTTTCGAACACTATTCTGTCTGTGGCGGGGCCGTCTAAACTGGAGGACTCGGTGCGCACGGATATCCCTCTCCAGCCCGGGCTCACGGACTACGTCTACAGTTATTTGCGGCGGCCATGAGGTTCGAGATGCAATGCGCGGCATCCCGGCTGCCGCGCTCTCCCGCTCTCTGCTCACGGTGCACTCCCGGGCGCCTGATTCTTCTAGAAAACCGCGCTGGCGAGGCTCAGGACTTCCCGTTTCCAGGCTCTGCCGGGGAAAGCCTACCGCCGCCGAAGCACTTGCACCTCGGCGGTCTGCTGGATCTGCTTGCCGGCCGCGTCGATGGCTGTCAGCGTATAGGTAGTCGTCTTGCCCGGAGCGACGTCCAGGCAGCGAGTAAACGTCGGCCATGCGTCCCCGGCGGGTGGTTCGATTTTGATCGTCTTGGCCTGAGCGACTCCATAGCAGAGCGAGATGTGTTGTCCCGCTTCAATCACATTGGGCGACGCGTAGAAGGCGAGAATCTGAACCCCCTTACGTTTGTCCACCCAGTCCATTTGCGAAGTCCACTCGACCGGCTTGGGCTTTGGCTTCGGCGGAAACCAGCGCGGCCAGAGTCCGCTGACGAGATAGACGAGAACGAAGAAGGCACAGACATTTGCCAGGATGAAGAGCTTGCGAATCTGGTCCACCGCATTACCTCGGTGCTTAGATGGATGCCGCAAAGACGGCATTCGTTTTCAAAATAGTCAAACGTCGAACGCGACAGGCGTCCCCAGTCTGTCCCGTTCGCCGTCCCGACGTCAGGCCATTCAGCAATGCCCTGGTCCTCCAACTCAGCAGCGAGCCGCTTGAAGTTGCCGCGCCGTCAGGCGCATGTTGGGGCGCTTAGAGTAGAATTCACTGGAGCGGTCTTCACGGGTCGCGTACGAGAGCAGCCGGAGCAGGGATTGGACCGCCTGACCGGCCGCCGGACATTCCCGGAAACTATTGCGAGCCCATGAGTTGCGGCCGCCTCCGCCCGGCGTTGGGGAACCGGGCCCAAATGGAAGACGCGGGCGGGCACATGGGACGAGGCGGCGAGGCAGGATCGAGTGGAAGGCTGAGGAGCCAATTATTCTATGGAAACCGCAAACAAACCCGAAGTGAAGCGCCTGCAGTCGCTGGATGCATTGCGCGGCTTCGACATGTTCTGGATTATGGGTGGAGGCGAGATCTTCATAGCGCTTGCCGCACTGACCGGATGGCCTGTGCTGCAGTGGTGGGCGGCCCAACTGGAACATGTCCCTTGGCACGGATTCCATGCCGAAGACATGATCTTTCCCCTGTTTCTTTTTATCGCTGGGATCAGTTTCCCATTTTCCATGGCAAAGCGGTATCTCGGCCAGGAGAACCGGAGGGCGCTCTATATCCACGTAATCCAGCGCGGACTCATCTTGGTCCTGTTGGGGCTCCTTAACAATAACTCTGTCCGCTTCGATTTTGGCAACCTGCGCTATGGGAGCGTGCTGGGCCGCATCGGCCTGGCCTGGATGTTTGCCGCGCTGATCTTCATGAACACGCGGCGCCTGCGTGCGCGCATCATCTGGCTGGTCGGCATCCTGGTCGGCTACTGGTTGCTCTTCCCGATCTTCCCCGCGCATGATCTCGGCTCGTTCGACCCTTACTCCATGCAGGGCAACCTTGCGGGGCATATCGACCGCCTGTTCCTGCCGGGCAAGTTTTGCTGCTACACCTACGGCGACAGCGAAGGCATCCTCAGCACGATTCCCGCCATCTGTACGGCGCTGCTAGGCATGCTCACCGGACAGTTCATCCTCTCGGAATATCTGCGCGACAAGCCGCTGCGCAAGGTGCTCTATATGGCCTCGGCCGCAGTCGGCCTGATCGCGCTGGGCGGGATCTGGAATTTCGCTTTCCCGATCAACAAGTACCTGTGGTCCAGCTCATTTGTTTGTTTCGTCGGCGGCCTGAGCCTGCTGCTCTTCACCTTGTTTTACGTCGTCATTGACATTTGGAAGATCAATAAATGGACTAAGTTCTTTGTAGTGATCGGGATGAACTCCATTGCGATCTACATGGCGCACACACTGATTGACTTCAACCAAGCGGCAAACTTTCTGTTCGGCGGCGTGTACGCCCTTTGCGGTCCCGAATGGAAGCCACTCGCGACGGCAGTGGGGTTCTTCACGACAGCCTGGCTGTTCCTGTACATTCTTTACAAGAAGAAGTGGTTTTTGAAGGTATAGGAACCCATCCACTCACAGGGGCAGGAGATCCGTGCGGCGGGGCCGCGGAACAGAAGCGGTCCGCCGGACCTCGACGTCTCGGCACGCCCGAAATGCGCGGTTTCGGTGGAGGCCAGGCTGCCCCTCTCCCGGTTCCCGGCAACGTCGCTTCTCCGGGAACGCAGGCACTACGGACCTTGCAATTCGCGGTGGGATCGACGCGCACGAGGGGGGTATAATACCGGCTAGGGGCTGCAAGATTCATGGAACCTGTCGTGCCAGCATCGATCCCCATCGTCGTAGGGCAAGAGGACGACGGCCGTTGGTGGGCCGACATCGAGTTCATGCCCGGAGTGATGGCTTATGGCCCAACCCGCGAAGCGGCGATTTCAGCCGTCCGCGCGCTGGCTCTGCGTGTTGCCGCCGATTGCATAGATCACGGGGAAGAAGTCCCGCCGCAATTTGAAAGGGTCTTCTCCCTGGCATGAGCCGCTGGCCGTCCGTAAAGGCGAAGAA
>Ga0181528_10000216_pt1 | contig 52056 bp, 37 predicted proteins | sample PEATcosm2014_Bin_47_FD_119742 | JGI IMG/M metagenome (GOLD analysis project Ga0181528, IMG submission 119742) | Peatland microbial communities from MTU Mesocosm Facility, Houghton, MI, USA - PEATcosm2014_Bin10_10_metaG | ecosystem: Environmental > Terrestrial > Soil > Wetlands > Peat | place...
ATCAGGCGAGGCTGCACCGCGACCGGCGCCGAGAGCCGGTGAATGGCTTCGATGGCGATCCAGATCGAAATCGCGATCAGTGTGGCGGCATTCAAAAAAGCGGCGAGCACGCCGGTGCGCTGGTAGCCGAAGGTCCTCGTGGAATCGGCGGGGCGGGATTGAAAGTGAACGGCGGCGAAGCTGAGCAGCAGGGCAAGAAAGTCGGAGATGTTGTGACCGGACTCGGACAAGAGCGCCAGCGAGTGTGCGCGCAAGCCAGCCACAAAGGTGACCACAACATAGGCCAGCGTGGCTGCCAGTGAGAAACGGAGGACGGATCGGGTTCTCTCAGCGCCGTCACGGGGGTGCGCCGCATGGAGGTGCATAGGATCAGTATACCGGGCGCTTACTGATTCGCCTCGATACGCCGCCCGTGCGCGTCCTGCGAGCCACGGGAGTTGATGCGGAAGAGCGCCGCAAAGGCGCGCAACTGCTCGCGGCTCATGCTCAGCTCCTGCTCGAAGACAAACCAGCGCACGCCCTCGGTGCAGGGCGGTGCGGAAAGCGAGCCCATATAGGTCCAATAGCCGCGATCGGCAGGCAGAAGGCCGCCCATGTTCACCATCTCCGTGATCTTTTCCGTTGCACCGGCGGTCGCGGGCAGGTGAGGCCAGAGCGTAGCCAGCACGGCGTTCGCAGAGCCGATCTCTTCAACCAGCCGCACGATCAGCACGGCCTCTTTGCCGTCGGCGCTCCGATGCAGAAGTTGCGCATCCATCTCACTCAGCTTGCCGTGTACGGCCTGTTCGCCGGGATGGTGAAAGCTGAAGCTCACCAGATCGTAGCGCACTCCGTTAACGAGGATGTAACTGCCGGGATCGACACGCGCAACAATCGTATGGCCGTCATTGACCAGCGTCACTGGCCCGGCAATGTAATGAAACTCGATGGGCCGGAGTGCCTTGTTCAGATGAGCGCCGCGAATATCGATGGGAGCTTGCTCGCGCCCCTTTGAACAACTCTGGTAAGCCGGATCGAGCTTGCCCCAGTTCAATTCGCCGCGCTTGCCGACGTAATCCCAGGGAGCGGCGGTTTGCGCAGCGGTGATTGAGCACAAGGCAAGAGCAAGAACGGCAAGTGCTGGGAAACGCATCGATGACACCTCGAAAAAATGGACGCGCAGCGCGCTAGAGAGCATTCTATGTCATTTGAGTGAGCAGTGTGGCCGCCTTTTCCGATTTGCGCGCTTGCCGGAATAATTACCTGCAAGGTTTTGAAAATAAATAGAAGAGGGAGTTCTCAGGGAACAGAAGACTCGATCTTTGGTCCGCCGTCATTTTTATATTGTGCGCGTCCGTGCGGGAATGATCTGCAAAATGCGATTCCTGCGATTGCACTGGGCGGCAAGGCCGACGATGAGACAGGCGGTCACGACGACCAGTAGGAGTGCAGAACGCAAGAAATTGCGAGAGGATTCGAAGCGGAGGTTTTGCAGATTTACAAGAATTTGTTTATAAATTGGCCATCGACGCGCGCACATTCGCCAAAGGTAATTCCTGTATTTCCATATAGATATAGAAACCGTGGCGCGGCTGCGCAAGCGTAAATCTGTAGGGTCAATGCGGGACAGAAAAATCGTAGAGTAAGTGGTAAAGAGTGTGTTAAGCTGTTGCCGAGCCGAGCGGCGCTTCCCGAAATCTGTTTACCGCAGGCTCCCGAAGTTTTTTCGTTCAACAATTACGTTGTCCAACCGCATCCTCATTGTCGAGCGCCCACAGTCTCCCCCTCACTGTGGCGGGGATCAGGCTGTCATCTATCCGGAGTGGAAGAACTCACGCCGCGAAGCGTGGGATTCTTTTACACCAGAGTCTCTGTGTGCAACGAAGGACGGGCTGGTAATTGCCAATGCGGTGCTGGGTGGCGGCAAGGCGGCTGAGTTCTTTCGCTGGCTTGGCAAGCACTCCATCTCCGTTCCCGTCTTTGCCATTCTGCCGGCGGAGGATGGCGAGCTTCTGCGCTTGGCGGCGGAGGCGGTGGACGACTTTCTGCTCTGGCCAGTTCGTCCCGATGAACTCAACCGGCGCATTGCGCGGCTGCTGGGAAGCGGGCAGACGGAGTTGAAAGAGATCGAGACGGCTCTGGCCGCGGAGATTGGCTTTGGGCAGTTGGTCGGGAACGATCCGGCCTTTCGCAAGGTTCTGGCACAGGTTGCACTGTTTGGCGCCAACGACGCGCCGGTTCTGCTGACCGGCGAGACGGGTACAGGCAAGGAGCTTTGCGCCCGTGTGACGCATCTGGTCAGCAAGCGCCACCGCGGCCCCTTCATTCCTGTCGATTGTGGAGCGTTGCCGGATCATCTCTTTGAGAACGAACTTTTTGGCCATGCCCGCGGCGCCTTCACCGATGCGCGTTCTGACCAGAAGGGGCTGGTGTCATTGGCCGAGGGCGGGACGCTGTTTTTGGATGAGATCGACAGCCTTTCGCTGATGGCACAGGGCAAGGTGCTGCGTCTGTTGCAGGAGCATATCTATCGCCCGCTTGGCTCGGAGGTCTTCAAGCAGGCGGAGGTCAGAATCCTGGCCGCCACCAATCGCAATCTGGAAGAGCTTGTCGCAGCCAAGAGCTTCCGCTCTGATCTTTACTTCCGCATCAACGTCCTCAGGATTCGCATTCCTGCTCTCCGCGAGCGCCCTTCGGACATCGCGCTTTTGAGCCGTCATTTTGTGGAAGAAATCTGCAAGACGAACAATACCCCGAAGAAGGTTCTTTCTCCCGCCGCGGCAGGCAAACTCGAACAATATCCCTGGCCGGGCAATGTACGGGAGCTGTACAACACGATGCAGCGCGCGGTTCTATGCTCACCCGGTACGCAGATCGCGGCCTCGGCGATTGTTGTGGATTCCTTCGACGATCGTTCCGAGCCGGAGGCTGGCGATGCGCTCTGCAAGGACTTCCGCAGCGCCAAGCTGATTGCGATCCAGCACTTCGAGCGGGAATATGTGCGGCAATTGCTGGACAAACATGAAGGCAATGTGACGCAGGCTGCCCGTGAAGCGCACAAAGACCGCCGCGCATTTGGACGTCTGGCGCAGAAATATCGCATTGCCAGCGCCACCACCGGCTGACGGGCCGCTCATGACCCAGGCCGGGTCATCTTTTACCCACCCCACAATTCTTCCTTCATCGCCTGCAAGAACGCTACCTTTCATCGCATCGCAGCGGCAATTGGCTGGGACGGAGCGATCCCTGCTCGACCGCTCGCGGCTTCGCGCCATCTCGCAAACGCCAGATTTCAAAGATGTGGAAATCCGCCGGGATTTGGAACGAGAGATGCAGTTGTAGAAGTAAGGACAATGATGTTGTGGCAGATGAGAATCCTGCGAACAAGCCTGTCGCAAAAGAAATTCTGAGCTACTTTCTGCGCAATCCCGAAGCTGCCGACAGTCTGACGGAGCTGGCACGATGGCGGCTGATGGAGGAGAGGGTCCGGCGCAGCGTCGAGAGCACAGAGGCGGCGTTGAATTGGCTGATTGACGAGGGATATGTGCAGCGGGAGGCGAGGCTGGGAACAGAGAGTCTCTTCCGGCTCAACCCGGATCGCCGTCAGGATGCCGAATCTCTGCTGGAAGAAAGCTCGCACGAAGACGACGCACCGGATTGACTGAGCCGCTCACGGAAGAAGGAAGTCAAACCGGAAATTGCCGGTGCGGCAAGGTTAGGACGTAAGACGGCGCAAGGAGAATGGCGTGGCTGATTATCAGGCTGTGTACGCGGTTGGGGACGCGCTGGTAAAGTACCTGACCAACAGTTATGACGCGACCGTCGTCGGCTTTCCTTGTGCCTTCAGGCTGGTTTCCAGCGCGGAGATCGCCAACGAGGATACGAACAATCTGGATAAAACCGTTTCTCTCTATCTTCACCGCATGACGACAGCCGAGCACTACCGCAACGTGACCCGCTTGCAAGACCAGCCCTATGACCAGCCGGTTCTCTATCTCGATCTGCACTACCTTCTCTCCTACTGGGATGCATCGGCGGAGGGTGCGGAGGCGGAGCAGAAGATTCTGGTCTGGACGATGCAGCAGTTGCAGTCACACCCCATTCTGGACACTTCCGTGCTTTCCCTCTCGTCGGCGGCGCCGGGCTGGGAGAAATCCGATTCGGTGCATCTGATTCCCGCCGATCTGAGCCTTCAGGACATTCTCGATATATGGGATGGCCTGGGTCCGAAGTATCGCCTGACGCTGGGATACGTTGCGCGCGTGGTGCGGATAGATACGACGTTTCTGCCTGGTCTGCCGGTGGTGGCGACGCGCTTCGCGCTGCAGAACGGAGGCGCCTCGTGATCGAGACCGTCGACCGGAGAATACTTGGCGCCTTTGTGTGCGTGGACGCAATGACCGGCAGCTCGGTGCTTCCGGCAATTCCCGTCTCCGTGCCGCAATGGACAGTGACGCCGAATCGCAGCGGCATTTACGTCATCTTCGACGGGCCAGGTTTCGATTTGCTGACCGATCAATTCATTCCAACGGGAAGCTGGCCGGCGGCAACAACTTTTGAAGTCTCGCTGCAGGATCCCAATCTCCGCTATCTTCCGCGGCGGGCCAATGTGCAGGCGCCAGTGGCCGCGCCGGCCACGCCTCCGCCTCCATCGTCGCCGAGCGGAGTCTTTGCGCCGCAGCAGATCCAGCTCTATCCCTCGCCCTCCGGGGCGATCGGACCCAACTGGGCCGTGATCCACGCATCGGTGACACGGCAAGGCTCGACGCCGGTTCAAGGGCTGCCGTGGGCCGTTTTGCGGGTGGTGCGCAACAGCGACAATGCGGTGCTGGCGACGGGCCAGAGCGACGCGAACGGCGAGGCGCTGCTGGCGGTAATTGGTCTGACGATGCAGGCCAGCTCCAGCGGCTCCGGGCCGGTGACCGTATCCACAGTGGCGGCGACGGTCACGGCTTACTTTGATCCCAGCGTGCTGACTCAGCCGGCAGGCTGGATTCCCAACCCGGATGACATCTTGTCCGATCTCTCCAATCCATCGCTCAAGACCAGCAGCCTTGCGGTTCAGCTCGGCTCTGGCCAGGAGCTGCCCATGAGTTTTTCCATCACCGTTTGAGATATGCGCATACAGGTTGAAATGAGCACCCGAAGGCGGAGATTGAAACGAACCCGGAGTTGAAACAAGGAGGAGAACCGTGCCCAGCTATCTAGCACCAGGGGTGTACGTTGAAGAAGTCAGTTACAGTGCGCCGACGATTGAAGGCGTGGGAACGACGACCACGGCATTTGCCGGACCAACCCTGACCGGCCCAGTCGGAGGGATGCCTTACGGGGGATTGCCGGCCTCGGACAGCGCAACCGCGGGCTCTCCGTCGGGCGGGGTTCCGCAACTGCTGACCAGCTTCGGCGACTTTCAGAACATCTACGGCGGCTATGCCAATCTGGCATTGACCTCCTCGGCGCCGCTGGCTGCCAAAAACATCAACTACATGGCAATGGCGGTGCAAGCGTTCTTCACCAACGGCGGCTCGATGCTCTATGTGTCGCGTGTCTTTGCGAACAATCCCGGCACCGGAGCGGGAACGATCGATCCGGGCATCGCAAAATCCGGCACGTCCTCGGCCACCAGCGTCGTGGTTGCCGCGCGATTCCCCGGAGCGCTGCTCAATACGCAGACTGTGACGGTTTCGCTGACTGCGACGCGGGTGCTGAACTTCAATAATCTGGCGAATCTTCCAGCCGGATCGCTGCTGGGCGAGCCAGCGTCGGGAGGCGGCTCGGCGACGTTTTTTACCAATGGAAGCGGCACGACATTCATGTCCAACGCGTCCACGCCGGCTGCGCTCACGGCGGCCAGCATGCCAGCCAAGCTCTATGCGCTGACTCTGCAAGTGGCGGCGCCAGGCGCGGCGGGGCAGCAATTGGTCTACAGCGGGCTGGGACTGGATCCGGCGAATGCAAACTATATCGGCGCGGCGCTGGGAGTGAATCCTCCGCGCCCGATCGATGCGCTGCAGAACCAGATATGGTTTGAGATTGGCAGTTCGCTGGCCACGCCGGAAGCGCTCTTCAGCGCTCTCTTTCCTACCTGGAACGATCCCTCGGCGGTGCCCGCGACGCCTACTTCTCCCGCCACTTTCACACTGAGCGGCGGTAACGATGGCGCCGAGCCAATGGCGGCCGATTACGTGACGCCGCTGCAATACCTGAAAGCATTGGAGGACGTTGCGATCGTTGCGACGCCCGGCTCGTCAATCTACTCCGACAGCACCAACATCATGATCGGCAGCCTGATCCCCCATGTGGAGGCGCAGCGGGCTTATCGCGTCGCCATCCTGGAAGCAGGGCCGAATCTGCTCGATCCTGATTATGAGAGTGTCCGCGCGCAGATCGACTCCAGCTACGCGGCGCTGTATGTGCCGTGGGTGTATACGCCGAATCCACTGGCAGTCGCCGGCACCGCCTCTCCCGCTCAGATTCTGGTGCCGCCGACCGGATTCATGGCGGGAATCTACGCCCGCAGCGATACCGAAAACAGCGTGGCGAAGGCTCCCGCGAATGAGGTGGTGCTGGGCGCGGTGGACTTTGAGCGCCACATCAACTTCGCCGAGCAGTCGGTACTGAATCCATTGGGCATCAATTGCCTTCGCTTCTTCCCCGACCGCGGCTACCGGGTTTGGGGAGCGCGCACGGTGAGTTCCGACACCGAGCTGATGTACATCAACGTGCGGCGCTACTTGATCTATCTGGAACACTCGATCGACAGCGGCACGCAATGGGCGGTCTTCGAGAACAACGGTCCGTCGCTATGGGCGCGGGTCACGGATTCGATCGACTCCTTCCTGAATAACGAGTTCGCCGCCGGCAATCTGTTGGGGACATCCGCCTCAAATGCCTACTTTGTCCGCTGCGACCGCACCACCATGACGCAGAACGATCTCGACAATGGGCGCATGATTTGCCTGATCGGGGTTGCGTTGTTGAAACCGGCCGAGTTTGTCATCTTCCGCATAGGCCAGATGACGGCAAGCGCACAAAGTTAAACGAGTATCGCTGAAAGAGGAGGAATTCCATGCCGAACCGTACTGCACCTTACCCATCCTACAGTTACCTGGTCGATCTCAAAGGCCCGCGCGATCCGGAGAAGCCATTGGGCGGATTCTCCGATCTTGCCGGCCTGAAGACCGAGCTGCATCTCTCCGAGTACCGCGATGGCAACGACAGCGCCAACTTTGTGCACAAGTACTGCGGTATGCACACCACGGCCGACGTGACGCTGAAGCGCGGCGTTGTGGATACGTCGGATCTTTGGGATTGGATCACCGATGCCCGCACCAACGGCTCCTCCGCGCAGCGGGATGTGACTATCACGTTGCGCGATGAGGCCAACAACCCGGTTCAGATCTTCAAGCTGTATGCGGTGACGCCGAAGGGCTATACCGGACCGACACTCAGCGGCAAAGGAGCCGGCGATGTTGCCATCGAAGAGCTGGTGCTGGCTCCGGAGACGATTGAAATAACCTCGGCCAGCTAGAGCCGAGCGAACGCCAGCGAGAGAGTGCCATGAGCCGCGTGATCTTCAACAATCAGCCTGCCGCGCCGCAATTCAATCCGGGCCGCGCCGACATCGCCTGCTTTGCCGGGCTGGTGCGGCTGCTGCCCGGAGCCGCGGTCTCGGCGAGCATGGCGTCGTGGCTCAACTCTCTCGGATATGCAAACAGCCAGATCGCAACGGTCACCAACATTCCCGTGGTGGTGGAGAGCTATCTGGAATTCACTTCGATCTTTGACGACGGCAGCGCCGGGACAGGCTACGGCACCGACTACGTGGCGGCGGCGGTGCGCAGCTATTTTGCGCAGGGCGGCAGGCTGTGTTACGTGGTGCGGGTAGGCGACCCGGTTGTACCGATTCACACGCCGCGTCAGATGTCCGATACTCCCCCCGACACACCGCAGCAGATAGCCGCCAAGCTGCAAGCGCTGCTTCCCAACAGCAGTTACGCGCCCGACAGCGCGCAGAGCTGGACGGGAGTGGGCAGCCTGGGCGTTCTTGAAGATGTCTCGCTGCTGGCGACTCCCGACCTTCCCATTCTTTGCGCTTCGGCGCAGGCCGGCGCGACGGGGCAGCTTCCCGCGCAATCCAGCGGTCCAGAGGAGTTCGTGGTCTGCTCGCAAGGAGACATCACGCCGCGGCAATACCGGAGCTTCCCCTCGCCGGCGCCGCGATTGAAATCAGCCGACTATGCAAGCTGGGCCGCAAGCGTGGCCACGATCTTGAATTATCTGGCCAGCGGGAGCATCACGCATCAGCCTCATCTGCGCGAGATCCAATTCATTGCCGCATTTCCGTTACCGCAGGACCTGAATCCAGCTACGGCGGCGGAAGACCCATCGAGCGCGGAGATTGCGCAGGACATTCACGATGTGATTGCCGCGCAGATGCGGGAGATCCCACCGCCTCAGAATATGGTCGTTGCCGGCAATATATCGAGTTCGTTCTTGCAGCTTGCTTATCCCTGGCTGAAGACCTCCGGATCGGGCGCGCTGCTGGAGTCCCTGGAACCTCCCGACGGAGTGCTGGCGGGATTGATAGCGCGGACGGCGCTGACACGCGGCGCTTTCACCAGCGCGACCAAGACCATGCCTGCCGAGGTGTACGATGTGTCGCCCGCACTTCCCGCGCAGGAGATGCAGAGTTCCGCGCAGCCGCTGGTGTGGGACCCGGATGCGCCCACGGCGCAGCCCAAGGCGCTGATCGAAAGGCTCAGCCTCTTTGGATTCACTCCTTCCGGACTGCAACTGCTCTCCGACGTGACGGCGTATCCGGGCGAGAGCTACCGGTCGGGCGCGGTCACACGGCTGGTCGCTGTCATCTGCCGCGCTGCGCGGCGCATGGGCGAGAGCGCGGTCTTCCAGACGAACGGCCCGGCTCTGTGGGGGCGCGTACAGCGATTCCTGCAAAACCTTCTCACCCGCCTCTGGACGTTGAATGCCTTGGCGGGGGCCTCGGTTTCGCAGGCCTTCAGCGTGCGCTGCGACCGCACCACCATGACACAGAACGACCTCGACAACGGCCGCATGATCGCCCAGGTAACCTTCACGGCCGCAGCGACCGTCGAGACGATCAGCATCACGCTGGCGATGGAGACCAGCGGCACCAGTGTTCAACAGATCACCGGCGATTTAGCGGAGGTGAGCTGATGGCGAGTGCCGCTCTTCTTCCCCTCCACGTATTCCGCTTTCAGGTGGACTTTTTTACCGACTCGCTGGCCGACGACGGGAGTCACGAGCAGTTTCAGGTCTGCTCCGGAGCCTTTGCTGAATGCACCGGCCTGGAAGCGACGATGGAAGTGAAGGTCATCAAGGAAGGTGGACGCAACTACGGCGCAGCACAGCGCGCCGGCGGCACAACCTTCGCCACCGTGGTGCTGAAGCGCGGCATCAGCAGCAACCAGAATCTCTATCAGATCTTCAACTCGGTCAGCACCGGAACCTTCGCTCCCCGAATGCAGGTGACGATCAACCTCTTCGACATCGATGGTTCGGCGGTGCTGGCCTGGCAATTGGATAAAGCCATGCCGGTCAAATACAAATTCGCCGACCTCAATGCGAAGAATGGCGAGATCGGAATCGAGGAGTTACACCTTGCACACGAAGGCCTGTGGTCGGTAACGCCCACGGTGCAGCAGCTCTAAGACGATGCCCCAGCAACCGCCCCAAGTCGCCAAAGCCACCCTGACCGCGCTGCCCAGCGGCACGCCGCTCACTGTGCATTTCAATCCCGCGTCGTTAGTCTACTCGGTGGAGAACTCGGTGGCGCAGCAATCGGGCGGTCCGAAGAAGGTTCAGTACGTCGCGCAGTTTTCCGGCAAGCTGACGATGGATTTGCAGTTCGACACCACGGATACCGGCGCGGACGTTCGCACAGTGACCAATCAGGTTGCGCTCTTCATGCAGGCATCAGCGAATGCCTCGGCGGCGGCGCAGAACTCGGCTCCGCCCAGCGCCAACGGCAATTCATCCGGCCCGCCGCCGAAGGCTCCGCCGGTGTTGATGTTTCAGTGGGGAAGTTATCAGTTTCAGGGAATTATGGACTCCTTCAAGGAGACGATCGATTTTTTCTCCGCTGATGGAGTGGCTTTGCGCGCGCTGGTCAGCATCGGTTTATCACGCCAGGATCAGGTCTTCGATGAAGGCGCGAATCTCTCCGGTCCTACCAGCGCCGGCAGTCTGGTTCCTTCTTCGAGCAGCGACAGCGCGCAATCGATGGCCACGCGCGGGGGCGATCCCAGCGCTGCGCGACAGTTAGGCGCCGACAACGGCCTTGACAGTCTGCGCTTCACCGGCGGCGCTTCGTTGCAGGTGAGCGGCGGCGTGCAGCTCAATCCACCGGTTGCATTTGTGACTGCGCCCTCCGCCTCGGCGGGCTTGGGGTTGAGCCTGGGCATTTCGGCGGGCGCATCTGCGGGAATCTCGATTGGAGGCTCGGCAGGAATTTCGGCGGGCGGATCGGCGGGAGTTTCCATCGGCGCATCTGGCGGTGTTTCGGCAGGAGTCCAGATCGGTGGACTCGGTCCGGCCTTTGGAGCCTCTGCTTCCGCTGGTGTTTTGGCTACGGCGGGCGCCTTTGCGGGCTTGCAGACTGGACGCGCATCGACCAGCACCACGGCGAATCTCAATCCGCTCCAGATGATGCCTGCAACCTCCAGCGCCGATGTGGCCACCTTCAGCGGCGCCAGCTTCAGCCTGGGAGGCGCAGCCAACAGCACCGGCTCAGCCGGTTTGTCGACCGACGTGGGAACGCAATTCAACTTCAGCGACCGGCTGACCTTCAGCAGCGACGACTAAGAAAGGCGAAACGGCTTATGGCGGTGACGATCGATGAGATGCACGTAGAGGTTCAGCCAAACGCGCCGGCGGCAAGCGCGCCGGAGCAGGGCGCGGATGCAAAGAAGGATATTCAACTGCACGAGGCCATCGAAATGCTTCGTGAACGCAAACTCAGACTGCGGGCGGATTGACCTATGCCGGAACAGCCACTCACACAGAACGCCGTTTACAGCGCCATCCCGACCATTCAGATTGACGGTCAGGCGAACGACAAGGTTACGGCCCAGTTGCTGAGCGCGGAGATGCGCGAGCAGGAGGGCGGGATGTCGTCGCTGGAGATGCGTTTCAGCAACTTCGGCTCCTTCTCGACGGGGCTTGCCAATCTGGTCTTTGAAGACGGAGCGGTGCTGAAGCTGGGGGCGGCGGTGCTGGTTTACTGCGGAGACGCCAGTTCGCCGACAGAGATCTTTCGCGGCAAGATCACGGCGATCGAAGGGCATTTTCCGGATGGCGGACCTCCCGATCTGGTGGTGCTGGCCGAAGACGCGCTGCAAAGCGCCCGGATGCAGCGGCGCACAAAAAACTGGGAGTCGGCGACGCTGACGCAGATTGCGACGCAGGTGGCGACGAATCTTGGCCTGACTCCGGTGCTTGCCGGTCTGGACACGAACATCGGCACGCAGCAGCAATTCAACGAGAGCGATCTTCACTTTCTGCGCCGACTGCTGGCCCGTTACGATGCCGACGTGCAGATCGTCGCCGGCGAGCTTCATGCCTCGCCGCGCAGTCAGGCACAGCGCAACTCCATCGAGATCGATTTGAACAGCCAGCTCAAGCAGGTGCGCGTGATCGCCGACCTCTCGCACCAGGCGACTCAGATCACGGCGACCGGGTGGGATTACAACCAGGGCCAGCGGATCTCGGTCACCAGCCAGACCACCTCCTTCGGTCCGGGTTCGGGACAGGCGGGCAAAGACTGGCTGCAACAGACGCTGGCTCCGCGCTCTGAGCAGCTCGGCCAGTTTTACAATCTGAACGCACAGGAGGCGCAAGCCCTGGTGGATGCGGAGTTCGCCCAGCGGATGCGCTCGTTTGTTGTGGCGCACGGAATCTCCGAGGGAAATCCCAACCTGCGCGTGGGCACCTATCTGCAACTCAACGGGCTAGGAGCGCGCTTCTCGAATATCTACTACACCGTCGCGACGGTGCATCACTTCGACACGGAAAAGGGCTACGAAACCCGCTTCTCAGCCGAGTGCGCTTACTTGGGAGGTGGTTCATGAGCCGCCTTCTGCAGGAGCAATGCTTGCCCATGCTGGGCACTGGGGCATTCCTCGCCACGGTGGTCAGCGTTCAGGACCCCAGCAACCGCAATCGCATCCAGGTGCGTGTCTTCAACACGGACGGCATCAGCGATCAGGACGGCGCGGTATGGGCGCGCGTGGTGGTGCCCTTTGCCGGCGACAACCGGGGCGCTTTCTTCATCCCCGATGTCGGCGATGAGGTTCTGGTTGTCTATCTCTCCGGAGACTCGCGTTTTCCGGTCGTGATGGGAGGATTGTGGAACGGCCACGACACGGCGCCGGATTCCTTTGGCGGATCGGGCGACAGCGTCGATCGCTGGACAATCACCGGCAAGGCAGGAACCAAGATCGCAATCATCGAAGACTCGTCCGGTCCCACGATTCAGTTCACCACTCCCGGCCAGCTCTCCGGCAAGTTGACGGATTCGGATGGATCGATTCAACTCAACGACTCGAATCAGACCTCGATCCGCATCGACGTCAGTGGCGTGACGATCAATGCTCCGACGGCCCAGGTGCAGGTGACGGCCGCCAGCAGCATGAGCATCACCGCGCCGCAACTGAGCGTGAATGCAGCGATGGCAACCTTCAGCGGCATCGTGCAATGCCAGGTGATGCAGGCGACTACGGTGGTGGCGACTACGTATACGCCGGGAGCAGGCAACGTATGGTAAAGAACGAAATGATGGTGCAGGGCGTGGATTTGAGCGGCTCAGAGCAGAAGCCGCCGGTGATCCTGCAAATGAACGACGACGATTTTCCCGCGCGGTTCCTCAAGGATCTGGCCTCATCGGGGTCGCCGCAGATCTCCAGCGCGGCAATCGTGAACGCTTCCGCGCAGCCTCTCTATCAGCCTGTGCAGCGGATGCTGAATCTCGCTCTCGTCGATCTCTGCTGCACCGGCCTGGGCAATCCGCGCATCGATCCGACCCGCATCGTCTCCGCCGGGCTGGTGATTCGCCGCGTCTACCGGATACCGGGAAGCAGCCCCGGCACCTACTATGAGGAATACGGAACGCTTTCGGGCTGGATGCGTAATCCCGCGGGGCAAAGTCAATGGGTCAAGCTGACGCCCAGCCAGGAGTGCCTTGATCCCGATCCTACGCTGCGTCCGCAATTGAAATCTGGAAACGCGGAGATCGACCAACAGCTTGCCGCACTGAGTCTTTCCACGGCCAACACGGAGAGTACGACTCCGGCCTACGCGGCTCCGCCTGCAATCTGCGCGGCTCTTGGCAGGACAGTTTTTTACGCGGTGATTCCCACGGCGAGTAGCGAGGTCAGCGATACGGCGCCGGTTCTACCGCCCATCCCCCCCGCGGATATGCTCAGCAGTTTGCCGGCGCTGCTCCGCTCCAGCCAAAGCGCATCCCAGCCGTCGCCGCCGTCGCCCCCGCCGCTTGTCGATTACCGCTGGATGTCGGATGAGTTTCTGAATCTTGTCTATCCTCCGCCGCCAACTACGCTCACGCCCGGACAGCCAGCGCCAGTCAGCACCAACTCCGATGCCGCATGGTTCCATGGCTTCACGACGGCGCTGCGTATGCTGGATACCGTCTTCGGCGTCCTCGATCCCACGCCAGGCGGCAATCCGGTCCTGAACATTCTGAATCAGTACAACGTTACTTTCAGCGATGGCTCGACGAGTCAGATGGGTGCGTTCTTTCAGTCGGCAAAGGCCGCGCTGCTCGATCCCAGTGGTTATCCCAACTCCTCGGCACAACCACAGACGTTGCAGATGCCCGCCTCCTGGGATACGCTTTCCGTGCCGGATCAGAACACGCTGGTTGCCGCATTGATTACCGCTTCCGGGCCGCGATCGCAAGCTCTGCTCGCACCGCAAGGACGCTATCAAGACAGCAGCCGCCACTACAAGCTGCGAATGTTCTTCCGCGTCAAGGGAGATACGCCCGCCTGTCCCCTCAGGCTGGTTTGGAGCCAGTACAGCGACGCCTTCCAGATTGCGCCCTGGCACGCGACCGGCAATCGCGCGCATCCTCCGATTCCGCTGCCCGATCCCACCTCCGACTTTGTGAAGAGCGCGAAGCCGAATTGCAGTTTTCAGGTTCCGGGCAATCTGATGAGCGCGATGCAGGGAACCAGCCTGACCGGATTGATGAACGGAGCCGGCGGCGGCGGCGGACTCAAGCTGGGATGGATCTGCGGCTTCAACATTCCGCTGATCACTATCTGCGCATTCTTTGTGCTCAATATCTTCCTCAGCCTGCTCAACATCATTTTCTTTTGGCTGCCGTTTATCAAGATTTGCATTCCCTTTCCAACCACTGCCGACGAGGGTCCATCATGAGCACAACCTATCAAGATCCGATTGGCTGGCCCTTCCTGCCGGTTCCGCAAGCCGGCCAGCTCGCTTATTCCACGCTCGAACAGAATGTGCGCGATTCCATCCGCATCATTCTGATGACGCGCCCTGGCGAACAACTGATGCGTCCGCGCTACGGAGCGGGACTGGAAAACTTTCTCGACGAAGGGAACACCATCGCTTTGCGAAGCCAGATACAAACCGCGATTTTGCAGAACCTGCAGAACTATGAAAACCGCATCACCGTCGATGCCGTGGATGTCGATCCCGTTGCGGGATCGCCTGCTCAGCTTCAGATCAAAATTCACTACCGGCTGCTGCGCACCAATGTCTCTCAGCAGATCGGCTTAACCATGCAAGTGGGTTGACCCTATGCCCCTGATACCGCCAGTTCTCGACGACCGCTCCTATGACGATCTTATTCAGGAGATGCTCGCCAACATTCCGGCGCACACTCCGGAGTGGACCAATCCGCAACCGGGCGATCCCGGCCGCACGCTGCTGGAACTCTTCGCATGGCTTGCCGACACCATTCTTTACCGCGCCAATCTGATACCGGAGAGGCAGCGAATCGCCTTTCTCAAGCTGCTTGGCCAGTCGATGAAGCCGGCAGCCGCGGCTACGGGTCTTCTTTCTCTTTCGCTCGATCCCTCTTCCGTCTCTCCGGTTGGCATTGTCGCGCCTGCCAAAGTCAGCGGAGCGGTATCCTTTGAAACTCTGGGCGAGATCGATCTGCTTCCGGTCACGGCGCAGGCGTATATCAAAGTGCCTCTGACCGCCGATCAGCAGGCAAGCTCGATGCCGCTATTGGCCGGCCTGAAACAGCTTTACAATCTTTCCACGCTGCCTGCCGGATACACGACAACTCCTGTTTTCGCCAACAATCTCGCCGATTCGAATGGCATCGACGTGGTGAACGGAACGACCGATTCGAGCCTGTGGCTGGCTCTGCTGGTGGCCAAACCGGAGAATCTGGCTCCGGTGCTGAAGGCAATCGGCCAGAATGGCGAGCAGATTTTGAATATAGGATTTGTTCCCGCGCTCTCCGTTCCGGGATTGTATCCGGTGCCTGGACAATATGATCCAAGCGGAACTCCTTCAGCGGTGCAGGCCACATGGCAGATGAGCCAGCCCACTCCGCCGCCCGGAGATCCCATCACGTATACAACCCTCAAGATTCTCAGCGACACCACGCAAAGCCTGACTCAGCCCGGAGTGGTTCAGCTACTGATGCCGCCCGGCGGAGTCATCGGCGCACCGGTGAACAATGTCCGCTCCGACCCGCAGGCTGGCGTCGGCATGAAGCCGCCGCGGATCGACGACACTTCGATCGCCGCGCGGCTGCTGACCTGGGTTCGCCTGAGCACGCAGAGTTCGCTGCAAGTGAGCTGGCTGGGCGTCAACGCGGTGCAGATCGATCAGCGCACCACCTACAACTCCATTGTGATCGGAGTCAGCGACGGCAGCGCCAATCAACAGTTCGCGCTACCTCAATCGCAGATCGATCCCGCCACTTTTCTGCTTGAGGTGGATATGCCGGGCTTGGGCTTCCAACTCTGGCAGCAGGTAGACGATCTCGCCGTCCTGCAAGGTCCGGTGCAGGCTTATGTGCTCGATCCCGAAGCCGGCACCGTGACCTTCGGCAACCAGCTTCAAGGGATGATTGTTCCTGCCGGAAGGCGCGTGCGTGTGCGCACCATGCGCGCTGGAGGAGGGTCGGCGGGAAACCTGCCCGCGAGTTCTCTGACCGCGATTCAGGCCTTCGATGCTACCGGCGTTCAGGTGGCGCAGACCATCACCGTGCAGCAACCCATCGCCACCACCGGCGGCGCCGATCCGGAGACACTCGATTCGGCACAGCAGCGCATCCCGGCCCTGCTGCAAAACCAAAGCCGCGCGGTTACCGCCGCCGACTACTCCAATCTTGCCCAGCAGACGCCGGGAGCCAACGTCGCCCGCGTGGAAGTGCTTCCGCTCTTCAAGCCGCAGACCCGCGCCAGCAATGTTCCGGGGGTGGTTTCGGTGATGGTGATTCCGAACAAAGCCGGTGTGCTGAATCCCTGCCCGCGCGCCGACCGGCCAACGCTGGAGACGGTCTATCAGTATCTCAATCCCTGCCGTCCCGTCACCGCGGAGATGTACGTGATTGCCAGTGAATATGTGGGGCTGGGAATCTCGGTCGCAGTCGAGGTCAAGACCGGCTATGGTCTCTTGCAGGTCTCGCAGGCCGTTGAAACCGCGCTGCGCAGCTATCTTTGGCCGCTCGCTCCGGGCGGCGCAGACAATACTGGATGGCCGCTGGGACGCAGTGTGCGCAGCCTGGAACTGGAGGTCGTCGTCAGCCAGGTGCCGGGTGTGATCGAAGTGAACGGACTGTACATCTTTCAGCCGCTGGCAGCCGGCGGCTATCAACAACTGCCTATCGGCGCAAACGATTCATCGGAACTCGATTTGGAAAGCTGGCAGCTTCCCGAGGTGCTGGATGTCATCGTGATGGCTGGGCCGGATGGTTCGGGAATTCAGGCGCCGACCAGCCTGACGCCAGTCGTTGAAACCGATAACACGGTCGCCGTGCCCGTTGTGGCTACGGTCTGCTGAAGGGATTGAAGATGGACGCAAACGGTCTGCGCTTCTGGATGCTGAGCCAACTCAATGATTGGCTGCCGCCCTGGCGCGCCGTGACGAGTTACATCGCGGGGCAGGGAGTTCTCGATCCCAACGGCAATATCCAGATTGCGCAGAATGCGGGAACGACCAATGCACTTCCGCCTGGATGGAGCGCCACACTCAGCCAAACCACCGTCGATGCGGGAGTCGTCTGGATCAATGCCGGTCCCAGCTCATGGCAGGCGAATACCGCATTCTCCGCCGGTCAATACATTCTGGATTCAAATGGCAATCTGCAATGCGTTCTTTCCATCACCAGCAACGGCACCACCGGCGCAACACAGCCGCTCTGGCCGCTGGCGCTGGGAGAGACCGTGATTGACGCCAACGTGACCTGGAGCTGCGCCGGTCCCACGCAGGCCGGTCTCTTCTATTGCAGCGAAAACAACCGTTTGCAATTGCGCAGCGTGCGCACCGGCTCCGCACCGGTGGAAGACTTCAATACGGCAACGAATCTGGTCGAAACTGCGCCGATGACGCTTGACCGGTACGGCACCTATGCGCGCTGGGATGCCTCCAGCGGCATGGTGATGGCCGGTGGCAGCGAAGCCGACGGCAGTTCCTCTCCCAGTGAGGTGCCGATCTATGCGCCCGGACAGCCCCATGTGAGCGATCTTGCCATGGGCTACGACGGCGTTCTCTACATCGCGGTAGGCGGCGCGCTGGTGATGGTGGACCGGCGCGGCCGCTGGCCCAACTACACACTGAGCGCTCCCGATTTCAACTTCTGGCGGCTGACTGCTCTGCCCGATGGAGGCGTCTTGGCGCTTGACCGCACCAGGCCGCAGTTGGGAATCGTCTCCGGTCTGCCGTTACAGACGGGGCCGGTCGATACGCCCAATCCGGGCGTTCTGCGCTCCTGCCAGCCGAATCCCAATCCTCCGCAAATTGTTGCGCGCCTCGCGCTGCCCGGCTCGGAGACCTTTGTCGCGCTTGCGCCGATGGCGACCGGCCAACAGCCAACGCAGTTTATCCTGCTCTCGTGGAGCGCCAACAACGCCAGCAACACCACGGCTTCGATTCGCCTGGTCACGCAGAGTTCGATTCCCGGCGCAGCATTGCAGCTTGGCAGTGCATTGCAGCTTGGCGGCGTCCGTCTTCCCTATGCGATCGCCTCTCTGGGCAATCAACAGTTGGCGGCGCTTGCGACCAATCTGAATGAAGCTCTCATCTACGATCTCTCCGACGCTGGTGAGACGCTTGTTCCTGCCGGTGAAAGCTACATTCTCTCCGCAAACAATGTTGGCCCCTTCGTTCACGGCTTCAATCTGCCACCGAATTACGCCAACGTGGCGGGAGCGTCTCCGGTGATGTTGCCGCTGCTGCCGCTCTCGTTGAACAGCCTGGCAGCTTCCGGCGCAACCAATCCGACGAGTCCGGCTGTGATCGACAGCGGCATCTCGCAGTGTGTCTGGCATCGAATCTTTCTTGAAGCGATCGTGCCGCCGCGCTGCGGAGCGGTGCTTTGGCTCACGGCTTCGGATAGCCTCGCCGACCTCTTCAATCCGGCATCCACCTGGTATCCGCATCTGCTGGGGGCTGCGGACACCACTTCAATATCGGCGGCAATGCTTCCCGGCGCGCCGACGGCGATATGGCAGTCGATTCCGACCGAGGTCGCCTTTGCGCCAACCCTGCTCGAAGAAGATCCGATTCCGAACACGCAGGGACTCTTCATGGTTCTCGTCCAGAGAGCCAACAAAGCGGTCCGAAACCTTGCTGGACGCTATCTTGGAGTCCGCATCCAGCTTAACGGCGATGGCCGCAACACGCCGGAGATTGCCGGACTCCGAGTCTACGGTCCGCGCTTCTCCTACGTGCAGAAGTATCTTCCGGCGCTCTACCACGAAGCGAAGTTCGGCCCCGACGCCGATGTGAATGGCGCCAGCACGCGGCGCGATTTCTTCGAGCGGTTCGTGGACCTCTTCGAGTCGCAGTTCACACGGATTGAAGATCGCGTCGCCAACGCTTATCTGCTCACCCGCGCCGAGAGCACGCCGGACGATTCGCTTTCCTGGCTGGGCAGTTGGATCGGCATCGATCCCAACAACAATTCGCCCAGCCCCAGCCGCGCCCGCATTCAAGCGACTCCCAGCCTCTACCAGTGGCGCGGAACCGCGAAGGGCGTAACCCTGGCGCTGGATGTGGCAACCGGCGGCGCTTGCACGCGCGGCGCAATCATCGTTATCGAAGACTTTCGTCTGCGCCACATCTTCGCCACCATCCTGGGCGCCGATCTCTCCATCCAGAACGATCCGCTGCTCCCCGGCTACTCCGCCAGCAGCAACTCCATCGTGGGCGACACGCTCTTTCTCGGCGACCCAAACATTCAGGCCGAGTTGCAAGCCCTCTACGAGACCAATCTCGGCATTGCGGGAAGCGCGCAGGCGGTTCAGTCGTTCTATGACCAGTTGGCGCACCGCATGACGGTCTTCGTGCACAACCAGGTTGAAGACGTGAATCTCAAGATGGTCGCAAGGATCGTCGAAGCGGAAAAACCGGCGCACGTGCAGGCCTTTGTCCGCGTGGCCACAGAACCGCTGATGATCGGTTTGGCCTCGCTGCTCGGCGTCAATACCTACCTCGCTCCGGAGTCTGCGCGCAATCCAGTCACGGTGGATGTCAGCGATATTGGCCGTTACGACGTCGTTATGCAGATGCCCAGCCTGGACCCGCGAATGGATAACGGATTTTCAACGGCTCAATACGCACAACCCATCGCCAGAATCAATGCCCCGTCCGTCGTCAAGCAAGGTGATGTCATCCTGCTGGACGGCGGGGCCTCAACTTCCCCCGCAGAGACATCCATCGCTTCGTACCAATGGACTCTGCTACAGCCCTGAAGCCAAACCGGTTCGCAAGGAGATAATTCAATGGCCACTACAAAAAGCACGAGCAGCACCGATGCAGCAACACCCATCCTCGACCCTGTCACTCCGGTGATCAATCCGATTCCGATTCCAATTCCCGTGCCGGGCGGGACTTCAACGGAGCTTACCTCCGCCAATCCCACCGTCTCCACCACAGCGCCTGCCTCCAGCGTTTCGGTGACGGTTCCCAACACCTCCGGAACCGTCACATTCTCTCTGGTGGTCACCGACAATCTGGGCGTGAAAAGCGCACCGGCCTATGCCACCGTGACAATTCAAGGAGCGCCGGTTGCAGTTCTAGCGGCAACGCCGACAACTGTTGCTGCCGGACAGGCGATCGATCTCTCCGGCAGCGGCTCAACCTCAACGGGGAGCATCGCAAGTTACACGTTTTCCCTGGTTCCCCCGGCAACCGCGGTCAATTAGCGGCGGCCGCTTCCAAGTTTTTTTGACAATGGCGCAAGCAATTCGAAGGACGAGAGAAGACGATGGCGACTACGACGACTATGGCATTGCCCACCGACAATCTGAATCCGCCGCCGGCGCCGAGCCGCGTCTACTACGCGCTCGGACGTATGCTGGGCGTCGATGACTTCCAGGCCGAGCAGGACTATCATCGCGGCTCGCTGGCCCGTGCGCTGCTGCAACTCTGTGGCACTGGCACCGTGGCGGGATTGAACGTCACCGCGCTGCAGATCTGGCAGCCCGGCACCTATTATCCCGCGTCGGCCTTCGTCTACGACGCCAGCCAGAATGTGCAGGTCAATACCGGTACGGCGGGAACCAGCGGCGCCACACTGCCCGCCTTCGCCACGGCGGCTGGCGGATCGGTTACCGATCAATCGGGCATTGTCTGGACCAATCAAGGCCAGGTCAATTCCAATGGTTGGCGACCCACCGCGCCCTTCACCGCGCCCTCTGTCATCGTCGATTCAAACAACAATCTTCAGATGCTCAACGGCAGTTCGACGTTTACCGCCGGTTCAATTTCGCCGGTCTGGAGCACCGCCATCGGCAGCACTACCCTCGATGGCGCGCCGGCGATTCTTGCCTGGACCTGCCTCGGCCCCGCGCAACTGGAGATTGAAGTGACGCCGGGGCTTGCCGTCGATCGCGTGGGCCGCATGATCGAGGTGCCGCGCACGGTCTGCATCCGTATTCAGCCCTGGCTTGCCGATCAGGCGCTCTCCGGCCTGAACAGCTTTCTGACCTCCGGCAGCGGCAACATTCTGGTGGATGTCTTTGCAACCTTCGCTGGCTGCACCCAGGGCGTCACTCCATGCTTCGCCACACAGGACGATTACGACGCCACCGACGCATTCACCGCCAACCGCACACTTGATTCCTTCGCCATGCAACTGGTTCTGCGCAGCGACACCAATCCGCAGTTGCCGCAGGATGCGTGGCTGGGCGCGGGTGTGGTTCCCGCGGGCGGAATCACCACGCAGATTGCACAGAGCCTCAAACAGAGCATTCTCGCGGCCAACTCCGGTCCCGCCGCAACGCCGCCCTTTACAAGCAGCGGCCCCACTCCCGTTGAAATCCCTCCGGGATTCGATCCGAGTTCGGTCTTCCTGGCGCGCATTTCGATTCCCGCAACTGCGGGCGCCTCCGGCCAGCCGCCGAACTACAACCTGAACGCCATCACGATCAACAATCTTTCCCGGCTCTTCCTGTTTCCAGCGTCGCTGGTTGCCCGTTCCATCGGGCTAAGCTCAGGAGCCGAGTCGTAGGAGCCCGATATGCCCAGCTATACGCAAGGCGATACACGCATCACGCTTTCGCAGACCGACGTTCAATCCGCCCAGAACAACGGATCGCTGGTGATCGACAGCCAGCGCAGCCGCCCTTACTGGTTCGACGGCCGCTTTCTTGCCGCCCGCGATCTGCAGCGCGAGCAGGACTACTTTCTTCAGCGCCAGGCCGATCTTGGACAGGCAGCCGGATTTGGCGTCATTCATGGTCTGTGGGTAGATACGCCCGCGGCGAATGACCCCACTGCCAGCGCCGACACGGTGATCATCCGCGCTGGACAGGGACTCACTCCGGCCGGCGAACTGGTTATTTTGCCCAGCGACATCACGATTCAGCTCTCTGATCTTCCCGATGAACAGAACCTGGATGCGCAGTTCAATCTCGCTTCCATTCCCAATACTCCCGCCCGCACGCGCACCGGGGTTTATGTGCTGGCGCTGCGTCCGGTCGAGTTCACCGCCAATCCCATCACCTCGTATCCCACCAGCATTCAAGGCACGCGCACCACGCACGATGGAGACATCGTGGAAGCCACGGCGATCACGCTGGTGCCCTATCCAGCTCCCATCAGTTGGACGCGAGGCGGCAGCCAGGACGCTGCGCAACTGCGAGCGGCGCTGGCGCGGCAGATATTTCTCAACGCCAATCCCAGCCAGATCTCCGATGCGCTGCTGCCGCTGGCGATGGTCGATCTTCAGCGCGGAGTCATCGCCTGGGTCGATCCTTATCTGGTCCGGCGCGACAGCGGCCCGGAGTACAGCGGCCTGCGCCTCGGCCTCGCAGATCCGGCAACGCAGCAGGCTTTTCTGATGCAGTACGACGCGCAGTTGCAGGAGACAGTTTCTTCGCGCATTACCTCTGGCCTCTCGTCCAGCTTTGCCGCAGCGGATTTCTTTCAGGCGCTGCCGCCGGCTGGACGCTTCCCGCTTGCCAGCCTGGGAATCACCAGCCAGGGAACTTCGCAGACATTTTCCCAGGCCTTCTTTCCGCAGCAGCTCGATATGCGCCTGAGCGTGATTCCCGTCGACGAGATTCCCGCGCTGATCGAAGACAGTATGTCGCTGCCTCCGATCGATCTGACGCTTCCGGCCAGCGCTTATGCCGACCTCGCGGTCTTTGCCCTGGTCCCTGTGCCGCGCAGCGGATTTGCCGCGCTCAAAAACAGCCTGCCCACACTCGCGCCCAACCCCACGGTTCCGCAGATTCTCAGCTTTCGTACCCCATCGGCTCTGATGAGCCTCTACCAGGGCGCAATCAGGATCAGCCTGCCGACGCAAAACCAGAACTCGGCCTGGTTGAGCGCCATCGGCAACCAGACCTATGGCTTCTACATTCGCGCCCGCAGTTCACCCGCCTATGTGAGTTTTGCCACCGGAGCCGTTACCTAGGAGCCATTACCTAACAGAGAGAGGCTGCTATGCCCGCAACACCGATTGTTGATCCCGTCTCCGGCGAATCGCTGGTTGGCACCGAACCGCAACTGCTTCAGCAGGTCGATCCCGGCTGGTGGCGTCAGCGGCTCAACTTGTATACCGGCCGCGCCCTCACGGTCTCCGCGCTCGACAGCGAGCAGGATTACCGCGGCGGTCTGCTGGCTACGCTTGGCCAGTCGGTGACCGCAGGCACCGTCAACGGCCTCTCGCTGACGATGGATCTGAGCGGCGCGGATCCGCTGCTGGTGGTGACGCCCGGATACGGAATCACCGCCAGTGGCCAGGATGTGGTGCTGAACAGCACGCTGAAGGCCCACCTGAGCACGCTCACAGTGATCGACGCCGTCACCGGCAACGGTCTCTACAGCTTTCACCAATCCGTCGGCGATCCCACTAACGCCACGTACGCCGGAATTCTGCTCTTGCAGCCCGTGATCGCGCAGGTGAGCGGACAGATGCTTGACACCGGAACCGGCCCCATCATCGTCAGCGGCAACCTGGGCGCCTCCTGCGATCAGGATCCAAGCGAATATGCCTTTGAAGATTGGCAGATTGCCGACGCGGTTCGCTTGGTCTACCTTCCCTGGCCAAAGGGCGTTCCTGCCTTGCCGCTGCCCGCCATGACGCCGCAAGCTACCTGGAGGAACCGTCTCGCGTATGCGATCTTTGAAGCCGAATCGCTGCTCGGTCCCGACGACCAGCTTCCCTGGACGATGCTCGGGCTTCCGCTCGCGCTGATCGCCTTCGATCCCGGCACAGCCTGGGCTGCGGATACTGCATTTACAATCGGCCAGTCCATCACCGATCCGAACAGCAACCTGCAACTGGTCACGATCGCTGGCACATCGGCGGCTGCGCAGCCCGCCGCATGGAATACCGTCTACGGCGGCGAAACCACCGACGGCAGCATCACGTGGATCAACAACGGTCTTGCCTGGAAGCCGCTCTTCGTTGACTGCTCTGCCGTGGTCCGCGCGGGAGGCCTGCCGCGCCGCCGCTACGTGTTTCCCGCACAGCCTTCCCCGCTCACAGTGTGGCAATCGAAAGCCATCTTTGCCGCTGGTGCCTTCATCATCGACACCAACAACAATGTGCAACTGGTGCAAACCGCCGGTACAAGCGGAGGTCCGCCGCCGCAATGGAAGAAGGTCTTCGGCCAAACCACGCAGGATGGAAGCGTCACCTGGATTGAAAACGGTCCGGCAAGCTGGCAGCCAAACACTGCCTTTGCCGCCGGACAGTTCATCTTGGACGCAAACGGCAATCTGCAACACGTGCTGATCGCCGGAAGCAGCGCAGCCAGCGAGCCAAATTGGAATGGCATCTATCTGCCCACTACCGATGGTTCGGTCACCTGGATCAATAACGGCTCCGGTAATCCGCCTATCATTCAGCCCGCGCTGGCGCAGGCCAGAATCAATCAGCTCTCAGAACAGCTCAGTCAGGTCATGACTCAGCAAACGCCATTCAACACTCTGGCCGACATCTTTCCCACGTTGCCGCCCAGCGGTATTCTTCCCGTTGGCGCGCTGAATTTTCTCCAGCAGCGCGCTTCCTGGCTTCCTCCCAATTGGACCGTCTCCGCCGCTCCGGTTCATTTGGAGGAACTCGAAACGGTTCTCGAAACCGGTATGACGCTGGATTTGATTGCAGCGGAAACTTCCGCACCCACAGACGCGACGCTGCTTGAACCGGTTGAAGTCCTCGTTCCGCTCCCGGACGCGCTCTACGATCCTGACATTTTGATCCAGGAAACTGTCGCGCCCATCTTCAACCAGGAAGTGACCCAGGCCACCCAGGCACGCAATCTGACACTGCAAGAGTTGAAGGCCGTCGCGCAGCAGATCAATGCGCTCTTTGCCGCGGCCGGACCCAATCTCCCCGCCAACCCCAATCTCATCGATCCCGATGCCGGCCTGACCTCAGGCGAGATCGCCGGCCGCAATGCGCCGCCGCCGTATCTGCCCCCTGGGTCGGCTAGCTTTGGCGCGGCCTTTCAAATCCCCTGGCAGCCCGCATCCAGTTATTACTCGGGCTATATGGTTATCGACAGCAATGGCAATCTTCAGGTGGCCATATCGAATGGCGCATCCGGCCCAACCCCGCCAGTCTGGAACACCAATGTTGGCGGCATCACAACCGAGACTCTTGGCGCAGCGCCCGATGGCATTCTCACCTGGTTGAACAATGGCCCCTGGACCTGGCAGCCTGATACCGCATACGTCGCCGGTCAGTTTGTCATCGATCCGTCGGGATACATTCAGTCGGTCATCACTGCCGGAACATCCGCATCCGTCCCACCCAATTGGCCGCATCCTGAGGCGCCCACGCAAAACACGGCGGACGGAATCGTCTGGCAATCCGGCGGAAAAGCGCTGTGGCAGCCCGATATCCTGTACGCAGTTGGTCAAGCGGTCCTGGATGTCTACGGCAATATTCAGATTGTGCAGACGGGCGGTATCTCCGGCGATTCCGTTCCCGCTTGGAACCAGAATCTCAATCAGACAACGCAAGACGGCGGCGTGACCTGGCAAAATCTTGGGCGCTTCTCGTGGCAGCCGAATACCATCTACTCTGCCGGTCAGGCGGTTCTGGACGCCAACAACGACATTCAGATCGCGTCCATCGGCGGCACCTCCGGCGCAGCTCCGCCCGCCTGGACCGAAGGACCGAATGCAACCACTCTGGACGCTTCGGTGATCTGGCACAACAACGGACCGATAACCTGGCAGCCCAACGCTGTCTATGGCGTGGGACAGATCATTATTGACTCCAATGGCAACATCCAGTATGCCAAGAGTCTTACAAGCGGCAACTCTCCTCAGAGCATAGGCAGCCACGGCAATTCCGGAACTGTTCAGCCCGCTTGGTCGACGACTCCGGGGGGAAGCACCACCGACGGCAGCTTCATGTGGAGTTGTCTCTCGTTCTCCTCCACAGACTTGCAGCAGATCGAAGCCGTTGCCAGCCAAGCGCCCTACACCACCAGCTTCACGGATTCGACTGGAACAACACATTCCCTATCTCTGCTGACTGCCAGCGATCTGACCAATCTGGAGAACAACGGCCTGCAGCCTCTGATCACCAGCCTCAACGCGAGAATCTCTCAGGCCAACGACCTGCTCGATACTGGTTTTCTTACCGCTCAGACCGACATCTATCGCTACCGGCAAAACGTGCTTGGAGCGACGGCTGCAACCTCTCTTGCCACCTCGCCGGTGCTGGCGAATATCGCCACCGGCGAGACTGCCTCCGCCACGGCGGAAAACCTGCAAACATACATCAGCACGGTACTGCCGGCTTCCGGTTCCGGCTCATCCGGAGGGGGAAGCGCTCCCATCTACATCAAGCCCATCATCAATCCCATCAATGAAACAGTTGTGCCGAGCTACAATCTCGTTGCAAAGAGTGCTACGTTCAATCTGGCTGCTAAAACGGAATCTAAGCGCACTCTGGCCGTGAAGGCGGCCTCCGGTAATTCCACTTCAATCGCCGCCAATTCCGGCGCTTTCACTTCTGCCCCGATTTCGCAGACCAATCAGTCGGGAATCCTAAAGGCATTTTCCGGAGTGACCAGCAGTCCGTTCAAGATGATCGATACAAATCTAGCCGCCTCCGGCCTAGCCGAGAAGTTTACCGTCGGTGGTCCCAGCATGACTCAGGGAGGAGTCCAGGCCGGACCGGCGCAGATCATTGCTCCAGGCATCAATACCGCCGCCACTTCCACGGATATCACCAGCCAGTCGCCGCTGGCCGGCGCGCAACTAAATCTCCGCACGCTCACGATTGCCCAGCGCCTTCAGCAATCTCCCTCCCAGGAGGCGATGTTCTACTCAATCGGCAATCGCCTCAGCTTTCTGCAAACCCTGCAAACGCTGATGACAGATCTCAACCTGGTGGTCGACGATCTACAGATCCTGATGGATGGCCCGCCGCCAGCCGCTTCCACAACGCCGATTCCCGTTCCGGTGGAGATGCATACCTTCTCCGAGTGGCGCGATGCCACGTTGCAGACCGCAATTCTTTCCAAGATACAGTCTCCGTACATGGCCACCGACTCCGCCGAAGCCACGCTGTTTTCCGTTGGCGTGCGCGTGGTGGAGCAGCACACCATGCTGCTGCGCGCGCTGGAGGCTCGCGTACAGCAGTACTCCGACTTCGTGGGACTCTGCACAACCGCGCTCAACAATATCCAAAACAACATTCAGCAGGCGCAGGTCTATGCCACTCAATTGCAAAACAACCTTCTTCAGGATCGCCAGAATGTAGCCTTCACAAGCGCATTATTGGCCGATGAAACCAACCGCGTGCAGGGCGTCAATGCCCAGCGCCAGCAGGTGCTTGCCACTTCGGTGCAGTTGATTGCCTACACCCGCGCCCGGACCTTGCAGGCCACCGACACGGCTCCCAGCCGTCAACTGGTTCCCGCCAACGTTGCCAATCCCGTGCCTGCCTGCCTGCAACAATCCGTCTCCATTCCTCCCGAACTGCGCGAGATCGTCGGCCAACTGCGCGAAGCTCCCGTCAACTGGCTGCCTTCCATCGCTGCGCAGGCGGCAAATCTTGAACGCCCCGTCCTGCTACAGCAGCTTGCAATCAGCACCCAGGCCCGCGCGGTGCAGATGTTGCAGCTTCCGCTTCTGCCCTCCTCGGCAGCCGGCGAGTCCGGCGTGTACGCGGCTCCAATCTCCAATATCTACACCGCCAATCAGCAGATCTTCCGCGGCTTTCAAGTCCAACGCGCCGCTATCCAGCCGGCTGCGCTCGCCAATCTCAGTTGGAGCAGCCAGGTAGCCAGCCTGCAAAGCATCGCCGCCGTCAATGATCTGATCTCCGCCGATTCCGTGCATACGGAAATCAGCAATGCCGTTACTCGCCTCATCCTGCAAATCTCCAGCGTCGCCACCTGCCTGTACACGCAGGTCAGCATCGCACTGCCCATCAACCGCCTCGCCTGGGCTGAATATCTACGCGGCTCCGGACTCTCCGTTCAGTTGCAGAGCCTGGCCGTGCTGCCCGGATGGAACCAGCTCGATTACACCAGCCGCCAGCAGATGCAGATGCTCGTAGACTGGCTCTTCCTGCAGATCGACACCACCAACACCGCCGCTACGGCCTTCATGAGCGACGTCGTGCGCACAGCGATCCTGTTGGCCAGCGACGTTCCCATCGACAACATCATCTCCGGCAATATCATTGCCCGCGTACAGCCCGCAGTCGGCGGTGTGGTCTCGCTCAGCCTTCCCTCTGATCGCATCTCTTCGGGGATGTATGTGAATCTCTACTCCGGCGCCACACTGGCAGCCCGCGCAGTGGTCAGCGACCTCGATAGTGCCACGGTCCGCGCCACCGTTACCGACGTCTTCACTCCAGGAAGCTATCTGGAAACCTCTGATACGGCTCACTTCACCACCCTGACGCCGCAGGCCGTCGCGCTGCGTCCCTTGTTCATGTAGAAAGTTTTTTTGTTCTCGATTTTTGGGGTCTGACAAATCACAACCGGCTTTAACTATGGGGATTTGTATCGATGGCTTCCGCACTCGCTCCTCAAACCGGACGGCTCGATCGCCATGTAAGGCGGAGCTATCTGCGCATCGCCGAAGAAGCATCGCGGCCTCGCGTCGCCTTTGCTCTGGAGGAAGCGCTGCGGTTGACGAGCCTTCCCGGTGAGGACGAGGGCCGCATCTACTGCTTCCGGCGCATCGATCTCACCGGCATCTCCGCCTCGGCAAACCGTGGAGTGTGGATCGAGCGGCTTCAGCAGGTGATGCTCGTACTGGCGGCGCAGGCCGTTCATGGAAGCGATCCCGGCGCAGGCGCAGCCGATGCCGTCTTCTTCAATCATCTGGATCAGGCTCTGGAGGCGCTGCTGCGCAAAGCTCTCCATCCGTGCGGCGGGGATGCGCGTAACGCTCCGGAATGGTTCTCGGCTTCTCTGCTTGGCATCGAGGCGGAGAGCAGTTACGCACTGCAAATCCCGGCCATTCTTCAGCGTCTTCGTCCGCCATGCATGGCTCCCGGAGCGGCGGCGGCGCTCTTGTTTGCGGCGCTGGGCGATGCCGATCCACGCGCGCTGCTCCATGCGATTCCCTCTCCCACTCTTCGTGAATGGCTCCGCGAGATGGAGCCGCCTAGCGCGAGCACTTCGTTGGCTTCCCCTGCGCATCTGACGCAGCCGCTCAAAACGACGCTGCTGCGCGCGGCGTCTCACTACGGTTGGAGAGATCCGGCCACACTCTGGCTGGCTGCTCAAGCCGTTCTCATACTCTCGCCGTCGGCATCGGCATCTGGTCAGGCGCTCAGGCAGGCCCGCACGATCCTGCGCGCGCTGGAAGAGCAAGAGGCCGGCGCGCATTTCGATCGTTCTTCAAATCGCGCTCAGGAAGCCTCGCGGACACTTGTCTTCGACGACGAAGAAGCTGTCGGCATCGCACCGGGACAATCTTCCGCCGGAAGCGCGGAAGCCCTGCCGCCGCAAACAGAATCGAGTCGCACCGGCCTCAACGCAACAGAGGAAGAAGATTTTTCATCCGGAAATGCACCGCTTGCAGAGAAGGAAATCTCCGAAAGCCTCTCCATTGCGCCAAAACTTGCCGCCTTCCGCGCCCCGCTTCAAGGCGAGGCAACCCGCGCCGCGGGCCTCTACTTCCTGCTCAATCCTCTGCGCCTTCTGGGAATTGCTGCCGCGCTTGAGGCCTGTCCGGCTCTCGTCGAAGCCAATCTGGCAGTACATATCCTGATGAGGCTTGCCGAAGATGCGGCCGTGGCGGACGATGATCCGGCGCGGCTCTGCCTTGCTCCTGCGCCGACGCCATTCACCTTGCCCGCGGAATTGCTGGCTGAGCTTTCATTGCAGGAAAATGCCTGGCCGAGAGGATTCTCCGGCTTGCGCCGCAGGCCATGTAGCAGCGACTTCTTTCTGCGCGTATGGGCTGTGGCCGTCAGGCGCTGGTGCTGGCGGAATGGAAGAATCTCCCTGCGCGCCATCGTCAACCGCGATGGAAGGATCTGGCAGACGCGAAGCGATCTGGACGTCACGCTGCCACTCGCCGAGACTGACATTCGCATCCGGCGCATCGGGCTGGACATCGATCCCGGATGGCTGCCGTGGTTTGGCGCCTGGGGCCGCGTGGTGCGCTTCCATTATCGTGATCGGGAACCGGAGGGAACCAGATGATAAATCGAACCGGCAACGCCGTCATGGAAGATCAACTGGATTCCTTTGCCTTCGTCCTCACCGGACTGGCGCGGCTGGCCAACTCCTGCGACACGCTCGACGAAGCCATTCAGCATCGCCTGCAATCGATTGCCGAGCGCCGCATCGACGGAAGAAAAAGCCTGCTCGACGCCTTTCAGGATTACATGAAGGATCCCGATGACTGCGACTCCGCCCTGGCCGAAGCCGCCGGTCACTTCCATCTGCAAAGCATCGAGGCGCTCGCCATTCGTCTGGCAATTGCTGCCGAGCAGGATTTGCTGATCGGTCATCTGCTCTCGCATCTGCAGCAGCCCCTCGCCCTCAGCCGTCCCACCGTTGGCTTGGTGGCGCAGGCATTCGCCGCCGACGGCCTTCACCATGCGATGCACGTGCTGGGCCAGGGAAATGCCGTTCGCTGCGGCCTGTTGCAGCTCTGCGGCGACGATCTTCCGTTGCCCGAACGGCAGATGCGCGTTCCCCTGCCAACCGTCCTTGCCCTACAGAAGATGGAGAGCTGCTGGCCGGGAGCCGCACCCATTGGCTTCGATCAGTACCCGGTCCCGCTGGCTGATTCCGCCAGCGCTTGTGCCGCGCAGTTGGCAAAGCGTCTGCGCGCATCCGAAGGAAGCGCTCCGGTCCTTGTCATTCGCTGCGGCGATCCTCTCGAAGCGCGCGCAGCAGCAGCCCAGGTAGCCACGCACTGTGATGCCCAGGCAATCCTCATGCACGGCGAACAGTGCATGGGCATGGCGCCCTGGCTCGTCCTGAACGGCCTCATTCCGGTCTTCGCGCAGTGGCTTCTGCCGGGAGAACGCAAGCAGCTACCGGTCATTCCCCACTTCTCCGGTCCCATGATTCTGCTTACTGGTCCGGAGGGAGAATTTGAATCCGAGAACCGCAGCATTCTCGATTGGCGGCTGCAGATTCCCTCTGCCTCCGAGCGCGCCGTGATCTGGAGCGCGGCGATCGGCGATCCCACTCTGGCCAGCCGGATGGCTCGAACACATCGTCATGCCGCCGGCCGCATTGCTACGCTGGCCGCCAAGGCGCAGCAGGAGTGGAGCGCGCGCGAATCCTCAGACGGCATCGCGCCGCTCTCCTACGCCATCATCCGAACCGTCTCTCGCCGCGGGGATTCCGTCGGGCTGGGCGCGCTTGCTGAATTGATTCCCGATGAAGTCGGCGACGAAGCCCTGGTCGTCAACTCCACACTGCGCCTTGAATTGGAGTCCCTCGTCACCCGCTGCCAGATGCGCGAAGATTTTCCGGAATCTCTCGGCCCTTCCATTCAGGCGCGCTATCGCCCTTCAGTGCGCGCTCTCTTTGTCGGCCCATCAGGAACCGGAAAGACCCTGGCCGTCGCCTGGCTCGCCACGCGTTTGGGCATTCCCCTCTTTCGCGTCGATCTCTCCGCCGTTACTTCAAAATACATTGGAGAAACTGAAAAGAATCTCAGCCAGTTGCTCGCCCGCGCCGAACAGAATGAGGTTTTGCTGCTCTTCGATGAGGCCGACTCGCTCTTCGGCAAGCGGACCGATATTCACGAGGCCAACGACCGCTTCGCCAACGCCCAGACAAATTATTTGTTGCAGCGCATGGAAAGTTACGACGGAATCACCATCCTGACCAGCAATGGACGCAGTCGCTTCGACGATGCCTTCTCCCGCCGTTTCGATGCCATTCTCTCCTTTCCGCTGCCCGGACCGGAAGAGCGCCGCGCATTGTGGCTGGCTCATCTGGGCGGGGATCATGGCGTGAACACACGGCAATTGAATCTGCTGGCGGCGGTAGCCGAACTCACCGGAGGACAGATCAGAAACGCCGTATTGCGCGCGGCAGTCGATGCGGCCCAGAACAAAGAACGCATTCAGTATGCGCATCTGCTGGCCGGAGTGGCTAGCGAATTCCGCAAACTGAGCCGCCAGTTGCCCAACGAATTGAAACAAGCGCAGGCCGCGGCGCAAGCCTCCAGCCAGAGCTGAGGAGCACAGCATCGTCGATGCCAGCCACTGCCACTGCCGCTCCCAAGCACGCCGCTCCCGCACCCAGGAGCGCAACGGCCAGTCACGCTCCGGCAAAGGCTGCGCCCGCCGCGAAACATGATCTCTCGCCGGCGCCAGCACGCACAAATGCGCCCGGGCTTCCAGCCTTTGCCAAAGCAGCCGTAGCCTCGCCACTTTCTGCGCAGACGCACCCTGCCGTCTCCGCACCTTCGCGTCCGGCCACGGTTGCTCTGCATCCTGCCGCTTCACCAGCGGCTGCGCAAAAAGTGGTTCCATTGCCTGTGCGCACTCCAGCGCCGGCACCAGCGCATACCGCTTTGCAAAAATCGGCCCCGGCTCTTGTTGCTCCCAAGCCTCCCGCGCTCTTATCTACACTTCCTAAGCCAGCAGGTCAGGCGCACGCTCCGCATTCGTCTGCGCTTCCCTTGCCAACGGTGCACAAAGCTGCCGCGCCGGCGCACATGGAAACTCATGCCGCAGCACCCAAGCCAAAGCCGAAGCTCGCGCCGCTTGCGCCCGCAAAGACGCCCATGCATGGCTCCGGGCAGCCGCTCGCTCCGCATATTCAGGAGGCGATTCAAAACAGCCTTCTCGTCGATCTCAGTTCCGTGCGCCTGCACGCCAGCACTGCCGCGCAGAGAAAGGCGCAGTCGCTCTCTGCCCGCGCCTTCACCTTCGGCAGCGACATCTTTCTCGGTCACGGCGAACATCCCACCGATCTCACACTCATCTCGCATGAAGCCGCGCACGTCATCCAGCAGCAGCACACCGCGCCGGTCATGCAGGCCTGGTCCTCGCAACGAAGCGATCCCTTCGAGCGCGAGGCCGACCGCGCGGCGGCCGCGGTCTCTAGCGGACAGAACTTCACCGTGCGTGAACGCACTGCCGCGCCTATGGTCCAGCGTCTCGGCATCAGCGATGCCCTGGACTATATCGCCAACGCCGCTTATAACATTCCCGGCTTCCGGATGTTCTCCATCGTGCTCGGCGTCAACCCCGTCAATATGGAACACGTCGATCGCTCGCCCGCCAACATCATGCGCGCCGTCGTTGAATTCATTCCCGGCGGCGCGCAGATCAGCAAGGCTCTCGACAAGTACGGCGTCTTCGATAAAGTCGGCGGTTGGGTCTCTGAGCAGATCGACACCCTCGGCCTCATCGGCAGCTCCATCAAAAAAGCGCTGATGAATTTCCTCGACAGCCTGAGCTGGACTGACATCTTCCACCTCGGCGACGTCTGGGACCGCGCCAAGCGCATCTTCACCGATCCCATCGATCGCATCAAGAACTTTGTCGTCGGCCTGATCGAAGGCATCTGGAAGTTTGTCCGCGAAGTCCTTCTCAAGCCCATCGCACTGCTCGCGCAAGGCACTGCCGGATGGGATCTGCTGGTGGCCGTCATGGGTGAGAATCCCATCACAGGCGAAAAAGTGCCGACAACTCCCGACGCGCTCATCGGCGGTTTCATGAAGCTCATTCATGAGGAAGAGGTCTGGCAGAATATCAAGAAAGCCAATGCCATTTCGCGCGCCTTCGCCTGGTTCAAGAGTGTAATCTCCGAGCTTCTTGGCTTTGTCGCGCAGATTCCCGGTCTCTTCGTGAAGGCGCTCAAGACCCTCGATTGGTCCGACATTCTCGATCTTCCCGGCGGCTTCATGAAGATCGCCGGCGTCTTCGGAAAATTCCTGGTCAGCTTCATCAGTTGGGCTGGCGACAAGGTCTGGACACTGCTCAAGATCATCTTTGAAGCCGTCGCTCCAGCGGTCGTGCCCTATCTCCTCAAGGTGGGCGCTGCCTTCAAAAACATCCTCAAAAACCCGCTCGCCTTTGTGCATCATCTGATCGACGCGGGCATCCTCGGTCTTCAGAACTTCGTCAAGAACTTCGGCGAGCATCTCAAGAAGGCGCTGATCGACTGGCTCGTGGGCGCGCTGCCCGGCGTTTATATCCCCAAAGCCTTCACGCTGATGGAGTTCGGCAAGTTCGCGCTGAGCGTGCTCGGCATCAGTTGGGCGCAGATTCGAGCCAAGATCGTCAAGGCGCTCGGCCCCAATGGCGAAACGATCATGAAGGGTCTCGAAACCGCCTTCGATGTCGTCATGGCGCTGATCCATGGCGGCCCGGCGGCTGCCTGGGAGTTGATCAAAGACAAACTCACCAACCTCAAAGATATGCTGATCGACGGCATCGTCGGTTTTGTTACCGATACGATCATCAAGAAGGCGATCCCCAAGCTCATCTCGCTCTTCATCCCCGGCGCGGGATTCATCTCGGCAATCGTTTCCATCTACGACTCGATCATGGTCTTCGTGCAGAAGCTGGCCAAGATCGCCGCCGCCGTCAAGGCCTTCGTCGATTCGATCGTCGCCATCTCCGCCGGACAAATCGCCGCCGCCGCCGCGAAGGTGGAGAGCGGACTCGAAGGAATGCTCTCGATCGCCATCAGCTTCCTCGCCGGCTTCCTCGGCCTGGGCAACATCGCCAGCAAGATTCTGGAAGTCATCAAGAAAGTCCAGGCCGTCGTCGATAAAGGCCTCGATACCGCGATCAACTGGGTCGTCACCAAAGCCAAGTCGCTCTTCGCCAAACTCTTCGGCGGCAAGAAGGAGGAAAAGGACGATCGCACCCCGGAGCAGAAGCAGCGCGATCTTGGGCTGGCGGTTGCCGCTGCGAATGTTTTGATTAAGAACAAGGAGTTGAGCATCAAAGATGTGAACGCTCAACTTGGAGCCATCAAGAAGCAATACAAGCTCACGGTCCTTGAGACGCGCAAGGAAAGCGAAACCGAATCAGGCGAAAACGACTTCGTTTATGCGGAGATCAACCCTTCGGACAAGACCGAAACGATTAACCGTGTTACTCGATTTGTGCCGCCGGTGGAAGAGACGTTTGTCTGCTCCGATTCTCACGTCAAAGACGGCCTGCGCGGTGAATTCGATACGCAGGTCAAGGATCAGGAAACCGGACTGAACGCGATGCTGCTCCAGAATTGGGAGAGGAACGTGACCGCGTATGCGGAGCGCAAGGCGGCCACCGCAACAGCAGATCAATCCGGCAGCGGCAGGGATCCCAAGGGCGCCGAAGCGCAGCAGACCGCCAGAGACGATTACCGGAAGAAGCGGATTGCGGAGGAGGTCAACAATGACAAGAGCAATCGCTCGAAGGAAGAAAAGACTGCCGCGGCAGAAATCAAGGTTGACCAGGAGATGAAGGGGCTTGCAGCTCTGCATGATCCAGACCAGATCGCCGGCGGCGATCCTACGAATATCAAGAGGCTTGGCAGTCGACGAGTCAACTCGTCAATCGGTTCGCAATGGAGGTCGAAGGCGCCGGAGTTCATCAGCAAGATTCGGAGCCGTGTTGTGGGTATTGCCAATGAGATTCTCAAAATTCTTCATTTGAACGTCAGACTCAACCCAAAATGATTTGGCATGATGCGGTTCGCTGACCGCGGAGAGGTCCAAAATGACTGTCAGTCTAATCGGCTGGGGACGGTTCTACGATCGATACGGCAACAAAATCACTGTGCCTGCGCCCAGCACCAATCCAGGCGCTCCGTGGCTCTGGGATCTGCTGGCCGCCGAGGCCGCCAATCTTGCAGCCGTCGGCTTCGATCGCATCCAGCTTCCTCCCGCCAGCAAGGCGCAGGGCGGCGACGGCGCGGGTTGCGACGGCTACGGCATCTACGATCCCCGCGACCTGGGCGCAAAGAATCAGCAGGGAAGCACTCCCACGCGCTATGGCAGCGTGGATTCGCTGCGCCGGCTGGTGGCCGTTGCGCATCGCTGCGGACTGGCGGTGGACCTGGACTTCGTCCTCCATCAGCTCATCGGCGGCGAGAACGCCACCTATCGCTATCTCGGCGCGGATGGCAAGACGCTGAATGGCCGCGGCGCCATGCATCCCGGCTGCTTTCGATGGTCTCCCGGCGCGGGCACGCAGCCGATGGACGACGTGCCTGTGCCAGCGGACGACTTTTCCTTTGGCGATGAAAAGGTCTATCAGCACTCGAACCCCGCTGGCTACACCATCCACGATGCTCTGGACTTCGGCGACTGGACAATCCGCACTACGGGCGCGGATGGCGCGAGAATCGACGATGTGAAGGGACTCTGGGCGCCCTTCGTCGCCGAATTCATGCAGCATGGCGCAATGGCGAACAAGCCCTTTTACGGCGAGTACTTTGACGGCGATCCCGCCAATCTGAACTGGTGGGCAACCAGCCAGCCTATCAATGGACGCTGCGGCGTCGAAGATTTCGCCATGCACTTCGCAATCGAGGACGCGTGCAATAACCTGAATGCTCCGGCGCTCGATGGAGCCGGCTACTCGCAGTGGAACAGCGGACTCTCCTATGGCTTCGTCGACAACCCTGACACCGACACCAGTCCCGGCGAGCAGGTGATCGGCTCGAAGATGCTCGGTTATGCGTTTCTGCTCACCGTCAATTGCCATCAGGCGCTGATCTACGGCAAGGATTATTTTTCCGGCGCGGTGTGGCCGGGCGCTTATGGCCTGAAGCCGTTGATCGACAATCTGATCTACATCAACCGCACCTTTGCGTACGGCAATCAAACCACGCGCTGGGTTGACGATTCTGTGATCGTTATCGAACGCGATGGCAATGGAGGGCCAATCGGCAATAGCCCCGGACTGCTGACCGCGCTCAACTTCGACACCTATAACATCCGCAAGATCACCTGCGCCACCAGCTTCGGAGCCAATGTGCAGCTTCACGATTACACTGGCCGTCACTCCGACATCTGGACGGATTGGCAGGGGAACGCAACCTTCTGGATTCCCGCCAATGCCTACACCGGCGGAGAGAGTTACCTCTGCTTTTCGCGCGCCTTCAGCGACAAGCCAATTGTGCAGATTCCGCGGCGTACGGCGCAGGATTTCTTCGGCGCGCCGGATCTCGACATCCCGCCAGCCAACTCGGCGGAGTACCGTTCCATCGCTCAAATCTTCGTCGAAAAGAACACTACCGTTCTCTTCTCCTCGCGCGACAAGATTGAAGCGGCATTGCTCGACAATAACGAACCGATAACCGGCAACAAGCCGGCAAAGACGGGATGGTACGGAGTTGGAGTCAGAAGCGTTTCTCCCACGCCGGTTTCTTTTGTCGTCAGCGTGAACTATAGCGCCGGGCAGATGTAATCAACCCACGGAGGTCAATATCATGCCGAAGCAAAGAGGAAAGCATCCGTTGAGCCGCAGAGGTTTTCTCGCCCTCGGCGGTGCTGCCGCAGCATCCGCGCTCTTGCCCGTGCCGAAGGCCTCGGCCTTGCCGCCTGCGGGCATTGCCTCGCCGGTGCTCACGCGAGGAAATGACAATGATCGCTCCTACTTCTACAACGACACGGTCCTCACCGTCGCCAACGTTACCGCGCAGGGACTTCGCCGGTATTTCCCGCTTTACATGGAAGGCGATGCGCGGGGCGCCGAGGCGCAGGCGCTCATCCTGCCCAGCGTGCAATGCGATGACGGAAATCTGCGCGACGTCATCCTGACCGCTTCGATGAACAACACCGTCTGGGCCTACGACTACAACACCTCGGATATCTTGTGGGTCAAGAAACTTGGCATTCCGGTCAATGGCGGCAGCACGATCGATATGCACGTGATCAACGACCACTGGGGCATCTTGAGCACCGGCGTGATCGATCCCGACACCAAGACCTGGTACGGTGTCGCCTGGGAATCGCCGGATGGAACCGCCGCAAATGGCGCGCATTTTCTTCACTCCCTCAACATCGCCAATGGCAGCCGTGTGCACCCTCCCGTACCTCTGGCAAACATCACCTATCAGCCGCCCAATGGTGGAGCGCTACAGCGCTGGGGAGCCGTCATGCGCAAGCAGCGCTGCTCTCTTGCCTTGACTCAGGTCAACGGAGTCAAGACCATCTTCTTTGCCGCTGGTTCGGTTCAGGAGGTGACAACAGGATCGGCCGGATGGATCGTCGCCTACGATGTTGCCTCCAACAAGATTGCGGCTGCGCTCGCCATGAGCGCCGGCTACGGCGCCGGCGTCTGGATGGCAGGCTCCGGCTTGTCGGTCGACGATAACGGCGATCTGCTGTTTGAGACCGGCAACGGCAGCTTCGATCCCAATCACGGCGACTATGGCGAGTGCGTTTGCAGAGTGCGTTACACTCCGCCCCATACCTTCTCTTCAGCCTCACTCAAGGTTGTCGATTGGTGGTCGCCGTACACCGACGCCGGAAGAGAAGGTGAAGATCCGACGCTCTCATCGCCCCAGGAAGCGCTCAGCAGTAAACTCTCCGGCGTCAGCGCGCCCACCTCCGGCGGCCATATGCCCACGAATATGGCCTCGATGCGCGATGCCAATGGCAAGATCGTCGCCGGCCATCTCTTCAGCACCATGCCCACGCAGCAAGGCGCGGCCTATGGCGATGAGGATCTCGGCTCCGCCGGTCCCGCGATGATTCGCAAGTACCGCATCCTTCTCGCCTACGGCAAGGATGGCATCGCTTATCCCATCAAGATGGACGCGATGGGAAAGACCATGCCTGCCGACTTCGCCAACTCCGCTGCCAACTATGCAAAGCTGGCGCAGCCTCCCTTCTGGTACAGCTACTTTCCCGGCTTCAACGTCAATGCCGCGCCGCAGAATCCCAGCGATCTGGACTTTCTCTATGACAACAAGACGCGCCATCTCCACTCCACCTCGCCGCAGTTCTTCTCTCAGGTGCATGGTCAGATGCTCGCTTGCTGGGGAGAGAACGGACAATGCCGCGTATGGTCGATGCAGCCCAACGGCCAGATGACCTTTCTCGCCGACTCCGATGAGGTCGCCTCCATCAATTGCACCCAGCCTCCCGGTGGAATGCCCGGTGGCTTCATGTGCATCTCGGCCAATGGCAACAAACCGGGGACCGCGCTGCTCTGGGCGATCATCCCTTACGGGGACGGCAATGCCACCGTGACCAACGGCCGTCTGCTCGTCTACGATCTTGAAAATTACGTCAAGCGCGCCGACGGAACCTCCAAGCTCAACGTCCTCTGGGACAGTCAAGCGCAGAACTATACCTTCCTCTTTCCAAAGTTCAACGTCGGCGTGGTCAGCGGAGGCAAGTTTGTCCTGCCCCGCTACGACGGAGGAATGGATGTGCTAAGCCTCGCCTGATATACCATTTGGTCATGGCGCTGGTTGAGGTGGATGCGGTCTGGAAGTGCTATCCCCGGCAGGTGGGATTCAAGACAGAGCAGCACTGCGTCGTCCGCGATCTTTCGCTCGCGCTGCAAGCTGGCGAAACGCTGGGAGTGGTCGGCGAATCTGGCTCCGGCAAGTCGACGCTGGCCAAAATGATTCTCGGTCTGGTCGAGCCGACCCGCGGAGCGGTGCGCGTGGACGGAACAGATATTTTCCGCGCCACCCCAGCCGAATTGAAGCAACTGCGCCGGCAGATGCAGCCTGTCTTTCAAGATCCATACGCCGCCTTGAATCCGCGCATGAGAGTGATGGAGATCGTCACCGAACCCTGGGCGATTCACGGCGATTGCGACCCGGCCGGCCCTAAAAATGAAAGCGGGAAGAACAGGCTCCGCCGCCGCGCCGTCGAGCTGCTCCGTGAGGTTGGCCTCGACGAGTCTGCGCTCAACCGCTTTCCGCATGAATTCAGCGGCGGTCAAAGGCAGCGCATCAACATTGCCCGCGCGCTGGCTCTTCGCCCCAAGCTGCTGATTCTCGATGAGCCGGTCTCCGCACTCGATGTCAGCGTGGCGGCGCAGATTGTGAATCTCCTGCAGCGCTTGCAGCGCGAATACGGCCTGACATACCTCTTCATCTCGCATTCCATGCCGCTGGTGCGCTATCTCTCCACGCGCATCGCCGTCATGGAGGCAGGACGGCTGGTGGAGTGCGGCATGGCCGGGGAGCTTTGTCTGCATCCGCAAGAGGCCTATACCCGCCAACTAATTCAGGCCACGCCGGAGTTGCCTCTGAGCGTGGCCTGATCGATTCCTGAATGAATCTTGCTGCTTACTTGGTTGGAGGTGCAGCCGGAGCGGCTGGTGCAGGCGCTGTCGCTGGTGCCGCCGGTGCGGTCGGAGCAGGAGCAGCTGCGGGCGCAGTCGGTGCAGTCGGAGCAGGAGCTGTCGCTGGAGCCGGCGGTTTGGGAGCTGCTGCCGGAGCAGGAGTTGTATTCGGCGCTGGGGTAGCTGAAGGCGCTCCCGGCTTGGCCGGAGCTCCGGGTGCGGCAGGCGCCGGGTGCGCTCCCTGCGGCATTCCTGGATGCGGCTGCGGCGCAGGCATATCTTCCACCTTCACCAGCTCCACATCGAAGATCATGTCGGATTTCGCTGGAATTGCCGGATGATCCGCACCGCGAGCCGGAATCTCATGGGTTCCATAGGCCAGTTGCCAGGGAACAAAGAGCCGCCGCTTGCCGCCCACCTTCATCCCTTCAAAACCCTGGTCAAAGCCGGGAAAGGGTCCGCGGCCCCCGCCCATGCCCTGAGCAAATTTGTAGGGCTGAGGGTCGCCGAGTGTGGGCTTTCCATCCGGACCCAACACTGGCTTGCCATCCTTGTCTTTGACCGGTTGCCGGTGATCGTCGGTGGAGTCGAATTTGACTCCGGTCGCTTTCAGCCAGCCGGTGTACAGCACCGTATAGAGCTTGCCCGGCTCGGCATCGGGGCCGGTGCCTATCTTGATCTCCTGGTACTTCAAGGAAAATGCCGTCTTCATGATGCTCTTCACCGCGGGAACTCCCGGTGCGGGAACACCATAGGGCAGCTTGGCTGCTGTTGCCGCCGGATGGGCGGTTGTCGTGCCGGTTTTTGCTGCCGCTGCCGGCTTGGTCGTTTCCGTTGCGGCTTTGGCGGGGGACTGGGCGCTGACGGCCATCGTGCTGGCCGCCAAGATCAGGATCAAAGCTGTGCATTTCATAGCGTTGTCAGACTCCAGAAACTTCTCCACGCAAGTGTATCAAATGCTGCGCCTGACTTTTATTCCGCCAGCATTCCCGCCAAAAGCGCCGTACGGAGCGCAAGCTGCTCCACCAGAATCGATTCATGCCGGGCATGAGCACCCTCCCCCACGGCGCCCATCCCATCCAGCGTGGGAATGCCCAGCGCCGCAGTGAAGTTGCCGTCCGAGCCTCCACCGGTCGATGCCTCCTCCAGCGCAAAGCCCACCTCCGCAGCCAGTGTCTTAGCCTTTTGGTAGAGCTTTACCGTTCCCCTTCGTCGCTCCATCGGCGGACGATTGATTTCACCGCTCACGGTCAATGTACAGCGCTTGTCCACCGGTTTGAGCGCGGCAAATCTTCGCTCCAAGCCTCTTGCGTCGGCCTTGCGCGCGATCCGTACATCCACCTCCGCCCATGCCTCCGCCGGAATCACATTGCTTTTGCTGCCGCCGCCCACGACACCCACGCTCACCGTTACACCGCGCTCCCGATCGCTCCAGCCGCTCACTCGCTCGATCACCCGCGCCAGCTCCAGAATCGCGCTCGCCCCCTTCTCAAAGTCCACCCCGGCGTGCGCCGCCACGCCCCTCACCTCGATCCGCCATTGGCCCACGCCCTTGCGCGAACTCTTGTAGGCAAGCCCTTGCGCCGGCTCCAGCACATAAACCGCCGCTGCCTCCGATGCCAGCTCCTCGATAAGGGGCCGGGAAACCGGGCTGCCCACCTCCTCGTCGCTGGTCAAGAGCAAGATAATCTCCCGATCCGGCAGTCCTGCCTCACTCAGCATCTCGATCGCGGTCAAGGCCATCGCCACACCGCCCTTCATATCCAGCGTGCCCGGTCCCCAGAGCCGCCCTTCGCTCCGCCGCCAGGGCATCGTCTTCAAAGTTCCCAGCGGCCAGACCGTATCCAGATGTCCCAGCAGCAGCGTCCGGCCCGCTGCGCCATTCTTCGACTTCGGCCCGAATCGCGCCTCCAGTACATCCCCATAGGCGCGTTGCCTATGCAACTTCACCCTGCCACCCAGCTCCCTGGCGCGCGCGGCGGCCAGCGCGATGCAGCCATCCACTGCCGCCTTCTCCTCCGACGGCGACTCAGCCAAAACCAACTGCCGGGTAAATTCAATGAGCGCAGGCTCCTTGCGCCGCGCTCCAGCCAGCCAAGCGCGCATCGAGATGGGAGGATTCATCGACACTGTCATTTTCCGCCTCTCAAGTTAATTTCACGGTTCATCCGCCTGAATTTACTGATTTTATAACGGTTAGCGCAGAGATTGGAACGCCTTCCCGCTCAGAAAATCATTCTATTTCGCGCAAAGTGTGGCAAAAATGCCACAAGACGGAGATGGCCTCTTGAGTCTAATCTATCGCTTATCTCAAGTTGTATTTTTGGAGACGAAGTTTTTGGCTAATCCAGCGCACCTGGAACAGACGATTGCCGCACCCCTTGAGTTCACAGGGGTTGGGTTGCACTCCGGCGCGCCGGTTACCTTACGCCTGCTGCCAGCGCCCGCCGGCTCCGGCATCGTCTTTCGCCGCTCCGACCTCGACAACTTTGAAATCTCCGCTATCGGACGCAATGTAGCGAAGGTCAGCTATGCCACCAGCTTGATGCGTCAGGGCGTGCTCATCTCCACCACCGAACATCTGCTCTCTGCGCTGATCGGCATGGGCGTCGACAATATCATTGCCGAGCTGGACAACCTGGAGCTGCCTATTCTCGACGGCAGCGCTCTGCCCTACGTCGAGGCCTTCTTCAAGGTGGGCATCCGAACCCAGCGCCGCCGCCGCGAGACGATACGCATTCTCTCTCCCATCGAGGTCCGCGAGGGCGACAAATTCATCGGCGTCTATCCCGGTTCCGGCTACCGCATTCTCTACACCATCGATTTTCCCGCTCCCATCGGTCAGCAGAGCGCCTGCATCGACCTGGCCGCGGAGACTTATGGCACATTCATTGCTCCCGCGCGCACCTTCGGCTACCAGGCCGACGAAAAAAAGCTCCGTGATATGGGCCTCATTCGCGGTGCCGGACCGGAAAACGCCATCATTCTGGGAGCCAAAGGTCCGGTCAACGGCCCGCTGCGCTTCCCCGACGAATATGTGCGCCACAAGATGCTGGATTTGATCGGCGATCTGGCTCTGGCCGGACGTCGCATCGAGGGCCATGTCGTCGCCGAGCGCGCCGGCCATGCCATGCACACATCTCTGGTCTCCCGCCTGCTCAAAGACCGCTCGGCATGGGAGCTTGCTCATGTGCCTGCTGACGATGCGCCAGCCCGGCAGCTTGCTCCAGCGACGCTCGCCGCCGCTGCAATCGGCGCTCCACTCCTGGTGAATGCATGATGCTCCGGCTGCCGGAAACGATGTAGCCCGCCTACCAGCTATCCGAACGGAAGGGCGAGGCAGGCAGATTCGCCTTGTTATAAAGGTTCACCGGCGGATTGTCGGCCCACCCGTAGCGCACTGCGACAGGCGCAGTGACAGCGGCGCTGGTGAGTACAATCGAGTCCCCATCCACCTTCGCGTCGGCCCAGACAAACTTCTTGTCCGCACCGGCAATCGCAAAGCCGATCGGCGTCTTGCCGCCTCTGAAGACAAAGCCTCCATCGATATGCGTGAAATGCACACGAATTGCGTTGCCTTCAACGACGATCTTATCGGCCACCGGACCCGAATCCTCCACTGCTTCGCCGTAAGCGATATGCCGCGCCAGCAGGCCCAGCCTCACGCCCACATCCTGCTTGTCTTTGGGATGTACGTTGCCGGCATCGCCAATATCGATTGTGACCGCCATGCCGGTATGGGGCACACTTAGATTCTGCAACTGCGCCTCGCGCGTTGCCGCGATCACTCCTTGCTGGTTGGGGTCCAAAGCCAGTTGGAACTGCGACGCCAGTTGCACGTAGAGAAACGGAAACTCTCCCTCGCCCCAGCGCGCGCGCCAATCGTCGATCAGCGTCTCCATCAGCAGGCGATAGACCGGCTGGCTCTTGGCATCCTCGTTCGATTCGCCCTGATACCAGATCACCCCGCGCATCGTGTAAGGAATCAGCGGCGCAATCATGCCGTTGAAGAGCACGCTGGGATTGTGCTGATTCTGTCCTGGATCAGCAAGTCCCGGCCCGCGCGGCTCAAACTTCCCTTCAGAAAGCGCTTCGGCGGCGATGGGAGCCCACGCGTTCATCGCGATGCGATGTTTCTCGATCTCTTCGGCAGCCGCCGGCGCCCAATCGGCCTTGGCTTTCGCGTAGCCGTCCAGCATATAAGCAAACTCCGAGTGCGAGCGCATCGCCTCCGGGCTGATCCATGCCTGCGCCGTGCTCGCTCCAAAGGAACTGTCGATGATTCCCACCGGCACATGATATGTGCGCCATAACTCGCGCGCAAAAAAATAGCCCGTCGCCGAATACTTCTTCACCGTCTCCGGCGTCGTCACCTGCCACTGTCCCGCTGCATCGTCGGCGGCAGTGTCGCTCATCTTCAATTTCACCTTGAACATACGAATCTGCGGATAATTCGCCGCGGCCACTTCCGCCTCTTCATTGTTCACGCCACACCAGTAACGGTCTTCGGCGGCCACCGTCATATCCATATTCGACTGGCCGGAGCCGAGCCAGACTTCGCCGATATATATATCCTTGACGATCAGAAAATTATGGCCCACCACGGCCATCGCATACGGACCGCCGGCCTCCATCGCATCCATGCGCAGCAGCCATCGGCCATCCGGCCCGGCGGTGGTCTGCTTCGTTGCCTGCGCCAGCGTGACGGCTACACTCTCGCCCGGAGCGGCCGTTCCAAAGATGGCAATCGGCGCGCGCCGCTGCAAGACCATGTGATCGCTGAAGAGAGAGGCCAATTTCACTTCGCCATGAAGTGGATTGGGAGTGAAAGCGAGGATCGCAATGAAGGACAGAATCGCAGAAAAACCGGAAGGTTTCATGGTGAAACTATTGTACGATGCGAAACAAGCCGGCCGTCGCGGCGGATTCATCCGGCGGCTTGCGAGCTATTGCTTCGCCTGTTCAATCTTCCGTAGCGATTCATCGTACGGGGCGCGCAGAACCCCGCACTCGGTGATTATCGCTGTGATGTACTTGGCCGGAGTGACATCGAAGGCGGGATTGCGAATGCCCACCCCGTTGGGAGTCATCTGCTTGCCGCCGTGGTGCGTCACTTCAACCGCCGGTCGCTCCTCGATGGGAATCGCTTCGCCGGTGGAAGTGGCAAGATCGATCGTCGACCAGGGCGCGGCGACATAGAAGGGAATGCCGTGCTCTTTGGCGAGAATGGCGACGTTGTAGGTGCCGATCTTGTTGGCGGTGTCGCCGTTGGCGGCGATCCGGTCCGCCCCGACGACCACGGCCTGGATGAATCCCTGGCTCATGAGGCTGGCGGCCATGTTGTCGCAGATCACCGTAGTCGGTATGTTGTCCGTCATCAGCTCCCACGCCGTCAGGCGCGCGCCCTGCAAAAATGGCCGTGTTTCATCGGCATAAACATGAATGCGCTTGCCCTGCTCGACCGCCGAGCGAATCACGCCCAGAGCAGTTCCGTAGCCGCAGGTAGCCAGCGCGCCGGCATTGCAGTGAGTCAACACTCCGCCCTCGCCGGGCAGCAACTCTCCGCCAAACGCGCCCATCGCCTTGCAGGCGCGGATGTCTTCCTGATACATGGCGTGAGCCTCGGCAAGAAGTTGTTCCTTGATCTGGACCAGAGAGGCGCCGGCCTTCAGCAAGGCCTCGAAGAGCTTCTTCATCCGGTCGATCGCCCAGAACAGGTTCACTGCCGTAGGCCGCGTTCCCGCCAGCCGCGCGCAGATCTCCTCAAACTCCGGCGCAAACTCCTCCGGTGTGGAGGCATTGGTGCGCAATGCGCCCAGCGCCACGCCGTAGGCCGCCGAAACGCCGATGGCTGGCGCGCCACGGACCACCATGGTGACGATCACCTCGGCTACCTGCTCGTAGTTGGCGGCAAGCACATAGCTCTCCTCGCGGGGGAGCTTGGTCTGATCGATGAATCGGACTCCTTCCGGAGTCCAGGCGAGTGTAGGAATCATGGAATTCCAGTGTAAATGGTGAAGCGGGGACCGGAGATAGGGAGTTGGAGTTCCATGGCCAATGGCGATACTCAAGAACTTTTCCGAATGCACTGGACTTGCCTTGCCCCTGATGCAGTAGAGTTATCTGGGTACATTGCAGCGCGATCTTCCAGTCTCCGGATGCCGGAAAAGGTCTGACCTTTGTGGCCGGCGAATCCATGCATAGGGCAACTGCAAGACGGCGAATGCCATTCGATTTCTTGAAGGAAGCGGGGATAACCTTTCCATGTCAACACAATCCAAGCCACCGGTCGCATCAAACGCGCCCAACTATCTTGTGCCGTTCATCATCGTCACGGCGCTCTTCGGCATCTTCGGGTTTCTCACTAACCTGAATAGCAATCTCGCTCCCAAACTGGAGGACATCTTCAATCTGAACCATATGTGGTCCAACTTTGTGACTACTTCGTGGTTTTTAGCCTACCTGGTTTTCTCGGTGCCCAGCGGCAAGCTGATCGAGAAGATCGGCTACAAGAGCACCATGGTGACCTCGCTCTTCATCATGGTGGTGGGTGCTCTGCTGTTTATTCCAGCTGCGTTAATGGTGAGCTTCCCAGTCTTCCTGACCGCCAGCTTTGTACTAGCCACAGGCGTCTGCGTATTGCAGACCTCGGCCAATCCTTATGTCTCGATCCTCGGGCCAGAGAGCAGTGCACCGGCGCGTCTGACATTGGCGCAGGCTTTTAACTCGCTTGGCTCCGCTCTTGCGCCGCTGGTCGTCGGCTACTTCATCCTTACCGATAACACCGTGGTCACCGACAAGGCGGCAATTGCACACACCGTACTCGGGCCTTATGCCGCGATTGCAGTTGCACTTTTCGTGCTGGGTTTTGCAGTCATGTTCATGCACCTGCCGGCGATCACATCAAGCAGGACAGCAGTTGCCGGCGCCCCGAAATCGGGACGCAGTATCTGGTCCTATAAGCACACGGTTCTGAGCATGATTGGCATCTTCTTCTACGTGGGCGTGGAAATCGCGCTGGCGGCGAACGCGATCAAGTTCTTCAAGGAACAGGGAATATACAGCAAGGACACTGCGGCTTTGCTTGCCTCCTTCTATATGTTTGCCATCATGCTTGGCCGTTTTGCCGGCACTGTGGCGATGAAGGCAATCAAGGCCGAGAAGTTGCTGGCTGGCCTGGGCTTTTTCGGAGTAGCGCTGATGGTGCTGGCGATGAATACATCGGGCATGGTTGCTGTCTGGAGCTTGGTCCTCTGCGGCCTGGCCAATTCCATCATGTATCCGACGATCTTCGCTTTAGGTATTGCCGAACTGGGACCGATGACAAGCGAAGGATCGGGTGTCATCACCATAGGCAATGTCGGCGGCGCGGTGATTCCGCCGCTTTTTGGCGGATTGGCCGTTGCAATCGGCTACCAGCACGCCTTCATCCTGCCAATCATCTGCTACATCTACGTGGCCTACTACGGTCTCTCCGGCTACAAGCCCTCGCGCGCGGCCTAGCCGCTCAACCGGCATTCCACCAAAAACCGCGGCCCTCCAGCTTTCACCGGAGGGCCGTGTTTTATTCCGAAGGTTTCCCGGCTGGGAGTTCCGGAGATTGATCGTGCGTCAGGTCGATCGACGACTGGATGCTAGTTGAAATACGCCTTGTTCTTTGCGGCGAAGTGAGCCTTGTCGGCGGGCAGTTCGTCTTCAACAAAGATCGCATTCGAGGGGCAAACCGAAGCACAGTTGCCGCAGTCGATGCACTCGTCGGGGTTGATGAACAATTGGGAGACGCCAGCGGCGGCCGCATCGCTGGCAGCGGCGGGCGCAATGGCGGCGGTGGCGCACTCGGAGGCGCAGAGGAAGTCCTTGGTACAGGCATCGGTAATGACGTAGGCCATGATAAAGCTCCTTGGTTGCTTGGGCGCTTCTGGTGCCTGCGCCATCTCCTCAAGGCTACCGACCTTTTGCCTGCCGGCTCCGTGACTCAGATCACACATCGGGAGGGTCATTCCCGAAGATGGGACGCGGTCAGGCCATCTTTGGGGCTTAACCTCCTGTCGAATTCGAAGACTGAAAATGTGCCGACAGGCTGTAAGTGCTTTTGCCTCCGTGCTTTGATCCCGGCAGATACGAACGCCCAGCAGCCTCCGCAATCTCGCGTGAAGCCGCCAGGCGTTTTGGCAGGTCGGCCATGCCGGTTGCCGCCGGCCGATTCCCCGCCGCTACCGCAAGGTGGTCGAATTGGTGGGAGTTCCCGTGCCGGTATTAGCATTGTTTCGGAAAGAGGTGACAACGCCTCCGTTCAGAATCGAGTATCCCGCCGTCGTGTTATTGAAAAGAGAGACATTCGACAATGTAACCGCCGCCTCCGCTCCCTCGGCATCCACACCAACAGTGTTGTTCGCCACAACCGAATTGGCGATGGAAGCGGTGGATGATGGGGTGGTTGAGTTGGAAATGTAAGCTCCTGTTCTATTGCCGCTTACTTCGCTGTTGGTCATTGTGAGATTCACTCCACTGTCAATTACACCAAGGCCGTAATGGGAATTGCCTAAAAGATGGGAGTTGGAGATGTTGGCGGTTACGTCGCTAGCGAGGTAAACACCGAACTCATTGTCTCGGATGATCGAATCATCAAGGTAGAAGTTGATGGCACTCCCTCCTCCCACCACAAAGACGCCTACAAACGAAAATCCCGATACCACACAGTGCTCGATGTGCACCGTAACGCCTTGCCCATAGATATACACTCCAATTCCCGCACCGGCGCTGCGAATGCTGAGATTGCGCAAGGTTACGAGACTGCCAGCTGGGGCGTCCACATAGATGCCCTCATTTATCGTTCCAACGGAGATGGTTGCCAGTTGGTTTCCACCATCGATGGTGATGGAGTTCGTGATAGTGACGGGTCCGAAATCGCCCGCGTCAAGGACATCGATCTCGCCGCCGGCAGGCGTCTTCGCATAAGCGCCTTGAAAGGTCAGACACGGGCTTGTGACCGTGCAGGGGTTGGCGTCATTGCCATTGTGCGAGACCCAGGTGCGTGTGGCCTGACCCTGGGCGGCGGTGACGGCAAGGATGGAAATAGCAGCGAGCGTGAAGATAATACGAAAGGATTTCATCGATAAGCTCCGTGGATCTGCATCAGTTGAGTTGCGTGGTTGAACTCCGCGCCGCGCGGCGCTACCTCGTTTCAGTGTTGGCTTACGGCTTTACCGAAGGCAACGCCGCAAGCCGATTTCCTGCCGCTACCGCAAGACGGTCGAATTGCTGGGAGTTCCCGTGCCGGTATTAGCATTGTTTTGGAAAGAGGTGACAACGGCTCCGTCAAAAATTGAGATTCCCGCCGTCGTGTTATTGAAAAGAGAGACATTTGACAAAGTAACTGCCGCGTCTGCCCCGCGGGCAAGCACTCCATATTGATTGTTTGCAACCACTGAATTGGCGATGGACGCTGTGGATGTAGGGGCGTCAACGGCGTAAAAGGAAAATCCGTATAGGCTGCCGCTTATTTCGCTGTTGGTCATTGCCAGATTCAATCCGTAGCCAGATCCATCAAAACCGACCTCGTAATTACCCAATAGATGGGAGTTGGAGATGTTGGCGGTTACGCCGCCAACGAGGTTAACACCGGTCTCATTGTCTCGAATGATCGAATCGTCAAGATAAAAGTTGATGGCGGCCGCTTGCCCTGGCCCCACAAAGATGCCGTCACCCGAAAATCCCGATATCACGCAATGCTCGATGTGCAGCGTATAGACCTGATTTAGAGCCCGCACTCCGAATTTTGCACTGGCGCTATTGCGAATGCTGAGATTGCGCAGGGTTATGGTGCTGCCAGCCGGGGCCGCTACATAGATGCCGTAGCTTGACACTCCGGATGAAATGGCTGCCAAGTGACTCCCGCCATCAATGGTGATGGAGTTCGTGATGGTGACGGTCCCAAATTCGCCATCGTCGAGGGCGTCGATCTCGCCGCCGACAGTCGTCTTCGCATAAGCGCCTTGAAAGGTCAGACAAGGACTGAGTCGCGTGCAGGGGTTTGAGTCACTGCCTGCACCCGAGACCCAGGTGCGCGCATTTTGGCCCTGGGCGGCGGTGACGGCGAGAACGAAAACAGCAGTGAGAGTGAGGATAAAACGAAAGGATTTCATCGATAAGCTCCGTGGATCTGCATCAGTTGAGTTGCGTGGTTGAACTTCGCTCCAAGCGGCGCTACTTCGTTTCAGTGTTGGCTTCCGGCTTTACCGAAGGCAATGCCGCCTCCAACGCCGCCAGCCGCTTTTCCAGCTCTTGAATGGTGGTCTTCTGTTCTTCCAGTTGCTTATGCTCTTTCTGCACCTCGTTCAGCAGCATCGGCGTCAGCTTTTGATACTGCACGGTCTGAATCTGTCCGTCGGCATTCTTCACCACCAGATCGGGATAGACCTCGGCAACTTCTTCGGCGATCAGACCGTAATCGACCGGCTTGGAGCCATCCGCATAGGCTTCCTTATAGCGATAAGTCACCGGGCGCAGCTTCATCAGCCCATCGCTGGCGGCAGCCATATCATGCACGTCTTCCTTGAAGCGGATTGAGGAGTTGACGGTGCCCAGTTGGCCGTTGCTGTTGATCACCACCGGGACGCCGCTACCGACTCCGACTCCATACACGCCCGCGACGTAGAAGGAGGTTTGGCCGCCGCTTCCGATACGAACCGTGCCGATATCGTTTGCCGATCCCCAATTGCCAATATCGATGTTGTCGTGTGCAGCGGGAGAGTTGTAATATCCGGCAGCATAACCAACCCCGACATTGCTGCTGCCGGCCTTGTTGGGAGCAAGCGCCCAAGCGCCGATGGCCACATTGAGGCTACCAGTCGTGTTGTTCAGTAATACGTTGTAGCCGCTGGCCGTATTTTGGCCGCCGACACTGTTGTTGTAGAGAGCTTCGAAGCCGACGGCTGTGTTCTGAGAGCCGAAGTTGTAAAGAAGAGCATTGGAGCCGTCCGCCGTGTTTTGTGATCCGGCCACGTTGAAATCCAGTGCCTGGAAACCAGTGGCTGTATTATCGCTGCCTTCGTCATTGATGCTCAGTGCCCACGTACCGAAGGCAGAATTATCGATGCCGCTGCGATTCTGTGAAAGCGCTTCGCCGCCATCGGCTGTGTTGGTGTATGACTGTGCTTGTAGCGCAAGGCTGCCAAGCGTGCCGATGCACACTGCAAGAATCGCTGTACGGATGTTTTTCATGAAACCGAATTCTCCTTTTTCCAGATGGGGTAACACCTGTTGCCGTGCGTGCAAACGCTATTCCCGGAGATCCCAACTCTCGTTTCTGAGAGCCGGGATTTCCGGAGATTCCTTACTTTGTTGTTGACCGGAGTTCAGAGGCAGAGGAAGGCTGCGCCGCCTCCAATGCCGCAAGCCGCTTTTGTAACTGCTTGATGGTTTCTTGCTGCTCTTCGACGGACTTTTCCTGCCGTTGAATTTTCTCTGCCTGTTCTTCCAGTTGTTTATGCTCCTTCTGCACCTCGTTCAGCAGCATCGGCGTCAGCTTTTGATACTGCACGGTTTGAATCTGGCCGTCAGCATTCTTCACCACCAGGTCGGGATAGACCTCGGCAACTTCTTCGGCGATCAGGCCGTAATCGACCGGCTTGGAGCCATCCGCATAGGCTTTCTTGTAGCGATAAGTCACCGGACGCAGCTTCATCAGCCCATCG